>Ga0197143_1000164_pt1 | contig 76676 bp, 70 predicted proteins | sample GBS70_MetaG_FD_148603 | JGI IMG/M metagenome (GOLD analysis project Ga0197143, IMG submission 148603) | Sediment microbial communities from Great Boiling Springs, Gerlach, Nevada, United States - GBS 70_MetaG | ecosystem: Environmental > Aquatic > Thermal springs > Hot (42-90C) > Sediment...
AAAGCGCCAGCAGCGACAACTCCTGTCAACTGGACGATAAACTGTTCGCCGCTACCGCCTATGAACAAACCCAGTTTCGGTTGGGCATCGCCTAAGTCAGCGAACCGTTGTGCGAACAGACCTACAGACAATGTTCCCCAAATGCCGTTGACCAAGTGGACGGAAATTGCACCGACTGGGTCGTCAATGCCAACTCGGTCAAAGAGCAAGACGCTTTCAACGACCAAAACTCCAGCCACAACTCCGATGATGAAAGCACTGACTGGGTTGACAAAAGCGCAAGGTGCGGTTATGGCGACCAACCCTGCCAAGCAACCGTTGAGAGACATTGACAAGTCGGGTTTGCCCAACCTAAGCCAAGCCCACATGGTTGCGATGAAAGCACTTGCAGCGGCGGCGATGTTAGTTGTTACGGCGATGCGGGCAATTGCCGATGGGATTGCTGCCATCGTTGAGCCTGGGTTGAACCCAAACCATCCCAGCCAAAGAATGAAAGTTCCCAAAGTTGCCAAAGCCATGCTGTGTCCGGGAATTGGATTGACCTTTCCGTCCTTGCTGTATTTGCCCAATCTTGGTCCGAGCATAGCAGCGCCAGTAAGTGCAGCCCAGCCACCAACACTGTGGACAACCGTTGAGCCTGCGAAGTCGTAAAATCCCCGTTCCGCCAGCCAACCTCCGCCCCAAATCCAGTGACCGACAATCGGATAGATGAGTGAGCCCATTACGAAACTGAACACGATGAAAGAGGCGAACTTAATTCGCTCGGCAACAGCCCCTGAGACAATTGTCGCAGCAGTAGCGGCGAAAACAAGTTGGAACAGGAAAGCAGCGTAAAGGGGAACGGAAGTCCAACTGAGTGCACTGTAAGCACCGCTGTATTCTTTCGCCTTACCCAAAGCAACTAAAGGCGCGTTGTGTTCTCCCATCAGTGCTAATCCTTTCCAACCGATGAAACTGTTCCCGTCTCCGAACATGAAAGCAAAGCCGACAGCCCAATAAGCCAAAGTGGTGATAGCGACGATGATGAAGTTTTTGGCGAGGATGTTAGCGGTGTTTTTTGCGCGACAGAAACCTGACTCCAGCAAGGCGAAACCTGCGTGCATCCAGAAAACGAGGAAGGCTGCCAACAAAACCCAAACGGTGTCAGCAACCAATTGCAAGCCCTTAGGAGTAGACAGAAGGTCGCTTAGACCTTTGACCTGCTGGATGTCTTGAGGGAATGCAGCATTTGCCGCTAATCCCAACGAAACCAAGGCAAGCATTTGTGTCAATGTCGCTTTCTTCACGGCTACTCCCCTCCTTTTGGCTCACTTTCGGAGGGGCGCCTTTGCCCTTTGTGCGCAAAGCGCCATTGCTTTGCGCTAAAGTGACGACATCAAACGGCGTTAGAGGGCGTCCTCGCCTCGGTCACCCGTTCGGACGCGGATGCAATCTTCCAACGACAGGACGAAAACTTTGCCATCGCCTATCTCGCCCGTTCGGGCAGACTGGACGATGGCAGCGACGACTTCCTGAACTTGTTCGTCGGGGACAGCAATCTCCAACTTGACTTTGGGCAACAAATCCACGACATACTCAGCGCCACGATAGCGCTCTACTTGACCTCGCTGTCGCCCGTGACCGCGAACTTCTGAAACCGTCATGCCAACGACACCGATTTGCGCTAAGGCTTGTCGCACCTCGTTGAGTTTGTGCGGTCTTATCACCGCCATCACCATCTTCACAGCGTTCACCTCCTTGCCGTAATGCGTAAAGCGTAATTCGTGACGGCAGCAAAATAGCGGCGAACTTTACGCTTTTACGAATTACGCATCACGCCTAAAAAAACGAAACGGCGCCCCGACAGACCGCCGTCACTGCGGTCAAATCTGTCGGGACGCCGTTGTCCCTTTTCTTGCGTCGGCAATGATTGTAACGCAACTGTTCGCCTTTCGCTACGCCCACACGGTTAGACCGAACCGCAACCCGAAAGTTTCGCCGTCAGTTTGCCCCATGAGTCTCATCGCCTCACGCGCACCCGACCCAACTCCACGATGACCAATGCCCCAGAGAGCGATTGCCCTTGAAGTTGCTGAAGGGCGTCCATGAGCGAAGCGGCGCGCTGCTCCTTTGTGCCCTGCAACCGCACGATGATGATGCCGTGATGGGTGCCTGTCGGGAAACGGCGCACATCGGCAAAGTCCTCATCGCCTGTGACCAGAATTGCGTGACGCTTTTGCGCCTCATTGAACACGGTGTCATCATCGGCACCTTGCAAACTGATTTCCCGCACGCTCTCCGCCTGATAGCCCGCACCCCTTAGCGCCTTGACAACCGTGTTGGCAGGCTCTCGTCCACGAAGAACCGCATCATCGCTCACTGGTCACATAGATGGTCTCATTGGCGATGACAGAGGCAGCATAACGGACGGCAGCCCGCACATCGTCCACAGTAATGCCATACTCGTCGGCGATTTCCTCAGGGTTCATCCCATTCGCCAACTCGTGAAGCACCACGACGACGGGCACGCGGGTGCCTTTGATGACGGGTTTGCCGAAGCAAACTTTTTCGTCCACGACGATGCGAGGTGCAATCTCTACCGCTGCCATCACGCATCACCGCCTTGATTGTGGAGCGGTCGTTATCAGGCGTCAAAGTAAAGGTAGAACTCGTAGGGATGGGGGCGGATGTTCACTTCGTCGGCTTCCTTACGCTTAAGTTCCAGCCAAGTCTCCAACACATCCCGCGTGAAGACCTCGCCTCGCAGCAAAAACTGATGGTCTTGCTCCAAGGCGTCCAAGACAGCGTGCAGCGAGCCGGGCAGGGACTTGATGGCGCGTCGCTCTTCAGGGGGTAGGTCGTAAAGGTTTTTGTCCATCGGTTCGCCAGGATCAATGCGATTGAGGATGCCGTCTAAGCCCGCCATCAACATCGCCGCAAAGGCAAGGTAGGGATTGCAAGATGGGTCGGGCGGACGGAACTCAATCCGCTTGGCTTTCGGGCTGCGGGAATAGACGGGAATGCGGACACAAGCGGAACGGTTGCGCTGCGAGTAGGCGATGTTGACAGGCGCTTCGTAACCGGGCACCAACCGCCGATAGGAGTTGGTCGTCGGCGCACAGAACGCCAACAAAGCGGGAGCATGGCGGAGCAACCCGCCGATGTAGTAGCGGGCGGTTTCGGAAAGTTGGGCGTAACCTCGTTCGTCGTAGAAGATATTCGTTTCGCCTTTCCAAAGGCTTTGATGGGTGTGCATGCCAGAGCCGTTGTCGCCAAACATCGGTTTGGGCATGAAGGTGGCGACCAAGCCGTTTTGACGGGCGATGACCTTGACGATGTATTTGTAGGTTTGCAACTTGTCCGCCATCCGCACCAAAGTGTCGTAGCGCAGGTCAATCTCGCATTGCCCTGCCGTCGCCACCTCGTGGTGATGGACTTCCACAGGGACGCCCGCTTTTTCTAACGCCAACACGATTTTGGAGCGGACATCTTGCAAGGTGTCGGACGGAGGGACGGGGAAGTAGCCTTCCTTGTGGCGGATTTTGTAGCCCAAGTTAGGTTGCTCGTCCCGACCGCTGTTCCAAATGCCCTCTCGGCTGTCAATGCGGAAAAAGCCCTCGTTGGCTTTGTAGTCGTAGCGGACATCGTTGAACAGGAAGAATTCCGCCTCAGGACCCCAGTAACTTCGGTCGGCGATACCCGATTGAAGGAGAAACTGTTCGGCTTTGCGGGCGATGTAGCGGGGGTCACGGCTGTAAGGCTCGCGGGTGATGGGGTCGTAAACATCGCAAATGAGCACCAAAGTCGGGACTTCCAGCACGGGGTCAATGAACGCCGTGTCGGGGTCGGGGACGAGAATCATGTCGCTTTCGTGGATTTCTTGAAAGCCCCGAATGGACGAACCGTCAAAGCCGATCCCGTCCTCAAAAAGTTCGTCCGTCAGTTCTCGGACGGGGATGCTGAAGTGCTGCCAAGTGCCGGGCAAATCGGTAAAGCGCAAGTCCACGATTTGCACCCCGGCTTCTTTCGCCATACGGATGACATCCTGCGGTGACCGCACATTGCGCCGTGCCACGACAATCCCTCCTTTGTTTGGATTGGCTTCCTCGGTTTTTGTGCCTTACGCTTCCCGCAACTCAAATTCGGGATAGGCGACAATGCCGTAAAGGCGCAAGTCCACTCCCGCCAGTTCATCGGCGGGCGCAGGACGCAAGACACCGAATGCCCTCAACAACCCACCCAGACACCGCGCCATCACAAAACCTGCCAAAACCGCAACGCCCCATGAGATGATGCCCACGCCCCACGATGCCTCGCCCAAAAACCATTGCGCAGTGATGCCCAACAAGGGCGCCACTCCTTCCGCTGCCACGATGCCCACAGGGTCGTCCACGAACCGCCGATCCAGTGCCAGCGAGAGGACGATGGCGACGATGCCCGCCACCACGCCGATAACAAGAGACGACAAAAAGCCGACACCGCTACCGATGCCCGCAATCAACCCACTCCAAAAACCCGTGAACGCAAAGGATGGATCGGTCTTGCCAAAACGCCAACGCGTCCAGAGCAGTGCCGTCAACAAAGCGCTGAAGGCGCTGATGCTGGCGCCTTGCCACAGCGTGGGCGAGAAGGCTTGCGCGCCAACCCAAAGCAGCAACGCTCCGATGCCCGCCATCGGCAAATTGTGGGCGGGCATGGCGGCGGGTTGACCGTTGCGCAAATAGCGCCCGATGCGCGGTCCTGCCATCATCAACGCCCCCAACGCCGCCCCACCTGCAAGGGCATGAACCGACCAAAGAGCGGCGTAATCGGGCAGCCAATAAATTGCCAACCACTTTTGGACGGATGCCCATCCTGCCAGCGCTTCGGGCAAGTGGAACGCTCCTGACAAACTGAAGGCTCGGTCGGTGACGACGAGGATGCGATGGGCGACGGCAATGCCTGCTGCTAAGACGGCAGCCGCTATTAGCGTGATGCGGTCGCCCAGTCCGACCGTTGCCAACAAGGCAGCCGTCCCGCAAAGCAACGCCTCGCGCCACGAGCCGCTAAGTGCCCCGACAAGGACGCCAACGCTCAAGGCAACCATCCCCTTGACAAAGGAGTGGGTTGCGCCTTTGGCGCGCCCCATCCCCGCTTCCATCAGGATGGCGCCCAAGGCAAAGAGCGGCAAAAAGTCCGCCATGAGCATCACCGTTGAGAAAGCATAGGGCGTAAACGCAAAAAGCCCTTTGACCGCGCCCGCGCTTAAAAGCACGCGACAGGTCAAAGGGCTTCCTTGCCCGAAAGCGAGCGCCGTTGCTCGCGGGCGAAAAAGATAACGCACCGACACCGCACCGTCAAGCCTTTCAGAGGTATTCGGAAAGGCATGGGATAAGTTGTGCGCGTCGTGGCTGATAGCCACTCCAACAAGGAAGCAACTTGACACCCCATCCAATCTTCCGTTGGAGCGGCTATTAGTTGCGACAATGGCGATGCGACAATGGTGATGTCCGCTACAACGAACGGCGGTTATTCAAGGCGTGACTTGCCGAACACCCTCAACCTTTCAAAGCATCGCTTGCGTTTTCTGCCTGCCGCACAATTGTCGGACGGAGGTGAGTGAGATGGCAGAGCGGTTGCGCATCGGATTGGTCGGCAGCGGGTTCGTCGCCCGCTTCCACGCTCAAGCCTTCGTCGGCGTTCGCGACGCTGACATCACCGCCATTTGCAGCCGCAACGAAAAGACGGCGGGGGAAGTGGCGGCGCTGTGTGACTCGTTGGGTGTCGGTAGCCCGAAGGTTTATCGTGATGTCCGAGAGATGGTGCGTGACCCCGAAGTGGACGCCGTTTGGCTTTTGGCGCCCAATCATGTGCGCGTGGAATTGGTGGAAGCCATCGCCGATGAGGTGAAAAGCGGTCGGGCGCAACTGAAAGGTCTCGCCATTGAAAAGCCCCTCGCCCGAAACCTTTTGGAAGCCCGCCGCATCGTGGAAGTTGTCCATGACGCAGGCATCCCACATGGCTACTTGGAAAACCAACTTTACGCCCCTGCCGTGACGAAAGGCAAGGAACTTCTGTGGCGACGGGGAGCCGCCATCGCCGGTGAACCTTACCTTGCCCGCTGCGCCGAAGAGCACAGCGGTCCGCATCGGGCATGGTTTTGGCGGGGCGATTTGCAAGGCGGGGGCGTGCTCAACGATATGCTCTGCCACAGCGTCGCTGCGGGTTGGTTTTTGCTGACGCCTCCCAACGAACGCCTGACCGCCTTGACACCCAAAACGGTCACAGCCCAAATCGCCTCGCTGAAGTGGACACGCCCTGAATACGCCGAACGGTTGCGCAAGATGTGGGTGCACGAACTGGAAGTGGACTACACCCGCCATCCCGCTGAAGATTACGCCGCCGCCCGCATCGCCTTTGAGACGCCCAATGGCAACCTCGTTTTGGTAGAAGCGACAACCTCGTGGAGTTTTGTCGGTCCTGGCTTGCGTTTGACTTTTGAAGTCCTCGGTCCCGAATACCTGCTGCAAATCAACACCTTAGCGGGCGAAGGGGCAATCTTTTTCAGCCGCAATGTGACAGGACCAGCAGGCGAAGATTTGGTGGAAAAGCAGAACGCCGAGCAGGGCTTGATGCCTTTCGTCGCCGACGAAGCCCACACCTACGGCTACATCGCCGAGAACCGCCACATGGTTCGCTGCTTTTTGCGGGGCGAAACGCCTTTCAGCACCTTGGAAGATGGGCTGAGGGTGACGGAGTTATTGATGGCAGCCTACCGCAGCGCCGAAGAGGGACGCACGATTGCCTTGCCATCGCCTGATTTGGAGCGCTTCATCCCTGCCGTCGCCCAAGGCACTTGGAACCCCCGCACTTTACTCGGCTAACTCAATGCCGCGCCTTTTACCATTGGCTACTTGCCGAAAGGGGGAGATTGTCATGTGCCCTCGCGAAGTGACGGAACGATGGGAGATGGAATGGCTGTCGCCTCATGCTCAAAAGAGTGCGTTGAGCAAGGGACGGAAAGTGCCCGAACCCAAATGCCCCATCCGCACCGAATTCCAGCGCGACCGTGACCGCATCCTGCATAGCAAAGCCTTCCGCCGCCTGATGCACAAGACACAAGTCTTCATCGCCCCGCGAGGCGACCACTACCGCACCCGACTGACGCACACTTTGGAAGTCGCCCAAATCGCCCGCACCATTTGCCGTGCCCTTCGCCTCAACGAAGATTTGGCGGAAGCGATTGCTTTGGGGCACGATTTGGGACACCCGCCTTTCGGGCACGAAGGCGAAGAAGCCTTGGACACTGCCTATCGCAAATACGACCCCGATGCCCGTTTCCGCCATTACGAGCAGAGCCTTCGGGTCGTGGAAGTGTTGGAGAACGATGGTCGGGGGCTGAACCTGACTTATGAAGTGCTGGACGGCATCGGCTATCACTCCAAAGGGCAAAAAGATTTGGCACTGGAAGCCGATGACGACGAGCATCTACCGTCCACTTTGGAAGGGCAGGTCGTCCGCATCGCCGACCGCATCGCATATGTCAACCACGACTTGGACGACGCCATCCGTGCGGGCATCTTGGAACTGGACGATGTGCCCCCGTCCATTTTGCAAGTCTTGGGGCGAACCCATTCCCAGCGCATCACGACCCTCGTCTGGGACATCATTGAGCAGGGCGTTGACGACGGACGGCTGAAGATGAGCCCCCGCATCCTGAAGGCACTCAACGACCTCAAAGACTTCCTCTTTGAGCGGGTCTACTTGGACGAAAAACGGGTGAAGGCGGAAGCCCAGAAATGTCGCCTCGTCCTTGAGCGCCTCTTTGACCACTACATGCAGCACCCCGACGAACTGCCCCTCGGTCCGCCCGACAAAAAATCCCTCTCGCAGAAAGAGTTGGCTCGGCTTGTTTGCGATTACATCGCGGGCATGACCGACCGATACGCCATTGACCAATTCGCCCGCCTCTTCGTCCCGCAAGGATGGCAGGTCGCCTAAGCGGGGACAAATTGAGCAGCCCGCCGTTCGCTCCGCATCCAGAGACCTTTGTCCCATGCCCCTTGTCCCGTGTCCCTTTTTTACACCGCTTCTGCGATGGCTTGCATCTTTTCCAAGCCGATTTTGGCGACCTCGTAGGGGTCCATTTGCCAGTAGGTGCGGTTGAACAACTCCAACGACAAAGCCCCCTGATAGCCCCGCCGCTTCACCTCGGCGAGGAACTCCCGTAACGGCAAAGACCCGTCGCCAGGCATCACTCGCACCTCATCGCCCGCCAATTCCCTCGCAATTCCCGCAGGCACATCGTTGAAGTGAACGATGCCGATGCGCTCTCCCGTCAAATCGGGCACATCCGCCAATGACGAATTGCCCCGCCAAAGGTGGAACGGGTCAAGGACGATAGTCGCATCGGGATCGCCCGTCCGCTTGACAATTTCCCATGCCTGATCCACGCGGGAAACTTTCGGCGAGAAACCGAGAAACTCCATCATCGGCAACGCCCCGACTTCGTGCCCAATCTTCAGCAATTCGCTGAATCGTTTTGCCGTCTCGTCCACATCCAACGGCGCCGCCTCAAGGCGCATGGACGGCGAGGCGACGACCCGCTTGCAACCCAACTTGGCGGCGATGGAAAGCAACTCGCGACACTCCCGCATCGCCTGCACATAAGCGTCGCTGTGGGCGTCCATCCAACCGCGCAGGGCGATCATGCTGGGCACTTGCAACCCATTGTCTTGCAGCATTTTGGCGATGTCGTTTAGTGAGCCACCCGTGTTTTGGTAGTTGCGGATGTCGGCGAACCAAAGTTCAATCGCTTGATAGCCAGCACGAGCGGCGACCTTGATTTTTTCGGGCAGTGACGCAGGCTGAATGGTGCTGGTGTTCAAGCAGTAAAGCCAAGCCATCAAAACCACCTCCGCTGCACATTTTCCTGCCTTGACTTTCGCCATCAACTTTGTTCGGCATCAACTCTGCCACGCTTTGCGTCGGGCGCTACAATCTGCGTCGGTGAAGGCGCATGCCCGACTTCTCGCCACAACACCTTTCCCGACTGGTGAAGCAGCGGGGCAGCGAGTTGGGCTTTGACCTCATCGGCATCACGACCCCTGAGACGCCGCCCACCTACCCCCATTTTTTGCGCTGGTTGGAAAAAGGCTTTCACGGTGCGATGGCTTACATGGAACGGAGAAAAGAGAAGCGGGGCGATTTGCGCCTCATTTTGCCCGATGTGAAATCGGTCATCGTCGCTGGCATCAGTTACTTCGTGCCCGATGAGCGACTGCCGTCCGCCACGAGACCGACGGGCAAAGTCGCCCGATATGCGTGGGGCATGGACTATCACGAAGCCCTTTTGCGCAAATTGGGAGCGTTGCTGGATTACTTGCGGGCATTGTTGGGTGACTGGGTAAAGGGCAAGGCGTATGTGGACACAGGTCCGATTTTGGAACGGGATGCTGCCGTGCGAGCGGGTTTGGGCTGGATCGGCAAAAACACCTGCCTCATCAACCCGCAACTCGGCTCTTACCTTTTCCTCGGCGAACTGTTGGTCAATGTCGCCCTTGCGCCCGATGACCCTTTTGAGCGCAACCATTGTGGCAAATGCCAACGCTGTTTGCTGGCGTGCCCGACGGGGGCATTCGTTGCGCCTTATCAACTGGACGCCCGCAAGTGCATCTCCTACTTGACGATTGAGTTGCGGGGGAGCATCCCGCGAGAATTGCGCCCCCTCATCGGCACTTGGGTCTTCGGTTGCGACATTTGTCAGGAAGTCTGCCCTTGGAACCGCAAGGCGAAACCGACCGAAGAGGAGGCTTTCAAACCCTGCCCTTGGTCAGCCCCCGAACTGCTGGAATTGCTCGCTTTGAGCGAGGAAGAATTTCGCCAGCGCTTTAAAGGTAGCCCCCTCAAGCGGGCGAAACGATCAGGGTTGGTGCGTAACGCCTGCGTGGCGGTCGGCAACTTGCGGGAGGAAAAAGCCGTGCCCTTGCTCGTCCGTTTGCTTTCTGACGACCCCGATCCCATCGTGCGAGAACATGCGGCATGGGCGTTGGGACGCATCGGCACGCCCGATGCTTTGAAAGCATTGCGGGATGCCCTTGGGTCGGAAAGCGACGAACGAGTCCGTCAGGAAATCCTTTTGAGCCTTCGGGAACGGGACGCTTCGGATGCTGCCCCAAAGGCTTCCCTTCACACCGAAGTGACGGCGACGATTGCATAATGGTGCTGGCGCAAAACGCCACAACAAGCCATGCCACGAAACAAAAGGGGGCAGGATGCTATGACGATGACGGCGGAGCAGCAAAAGAAGGCGATGGTGAAGGTGGGCGAGGGACTTCCCGAACTTCCGCCCTCACCCGAAACGGTGGAAGAGACGGGCTTGAGTTTGGACTTCCTCGCCGACTTGGTGTTGAAGACCCTTTATGTGCGGGGGACGCTGTTAGGTAGCGAACTCGCCGACGCTTTAAAGTTGCCTTTCTTCGGCGTCGTGGATCAAGTCCTGAAGTTCCTGCGGGAAGAAGAGTTGCTGGAAGTGCGCCGAGGTTTGAGCCAATTTGCGACCCAGTGGATTTACGCCTTGACAGGCAAAGGCATCGCCCGCGCCAAAGAGGTCATGGAACAGAGCGCCTATGTCGGTCCCGCCCCCGTCCCCATCACCGTCTACACCGACTACTTGGATCGCTACCAAGTGCCCTGGGAAGGGATCACCGAGCAACTGTTGCGGGAGACGCTAAAAGACCTCGTCGTCAATGAGCGGCTCATCCGCAAACTCGGACCCGCCTTCAACTCAGGCAAGTCCATGTTCCTGTATGGCAACGCTGGCAACGGAAAGACTTCTATCGCCGAGCGGTTTGCACGGGCGTTGCGGGGCGGCATTTTGGTGCCTTACGCGTTGGAAGTTCGGGGACAAATCATCCGCTTCTTTGACCCCGCCTACCACGAACCGATCCCCGTTGATGAGTCCCTTCAAGCCCGTGCCGACCGTCGCTGGGTTTTGTGCAAACGCCCCTTCATCGTCGTCGGTGGCGAGTTGCGCATGGAGCATCTGGAACTTGCCTACGACCCCATCGTCAAGTTCTACAACGCCCCCTTCCAGTTGAAAGCCAACGGCGGCGTCTTCATGATTGACGACTTCGGTCGCCAACGCGTCCATCCCAAAGACTTGCTCAACCGTTGGATCGTCCCGCTGGAAAAGGGCATTGACTTTTACACCCTTCAAACAGGCGAACAAATCGTCGTCCCCTTCAAGGTGCTCATCATCTTCTCCACCAACTTGGCGCCCCGTGACCTCGTGGAGGAAGCCTTCCTGCGCCGCATCCGCTACAAAATTGAAGTCGGCGACCCCAATGAAGAGGAGTTTCGCGAGATTTTCCGTCGCGTCGCTGAAAAGATGGGCTTCACTTACGAACCCGAAATCCTTGACTACCTCATTGACCGCCACTACAAGCAAGCGGGACGGGGCTTTCGCGCCGTCCATCCCCGTGACTTGCTCATGCAAGCCCGCGATTACTGCAACTACATGGGCTGGCAGTATCACCTCACCCGCGAGTTGATTGACTTGGCAGTGGAAACTTACTTCGTGGAGTTGTAACCCTGCCGTTGTAGGGGCTATCAGCCACGACGGGAGAGCGAGGCTCCCGCCGAGCCGGGGGGATGAGAGCGGCTATCAGCCACGACAGGCAGCCCCGTTAAAGCGGCTATTCGCCACGACTTGCGTCGGCGAGGCTGCGTGGCAAAATTTTTGCGGCGCTGAAAAGAGCGCTAGTGAAGGAGACGATGAACCAACTGAAGACGCTGCTTTTGCTGGGCACGCTGACGGTGCTGTTCGTGCTCTTCGGCAAATGGTTGGGCGGACAGATGGGGATGCTCATCGCACTCCTTATTGCGGGTGCGATGAACTTCGTCGCCTACTTCTTCAGCGATCGCATCGTGTTGATGATGCATGGCGCCCGTGAACTTTCGGAATGGGAAGCGCCAGAGTTGCATGCCATCGTGGCGCGATTGGCGCAACGGGCAGGCATCCCCAAGCCTCGCGTCTACCTCATCCCGACGGAAACGCCCAACGCCTTTGCGACAGGGCGTAGCCCCAACCACGCCGCCGTCGCCGTCACGGAAGGCATTTTGCGGATGCTCAACCGTGACGAATTGGAAGGCGTCCTCGCTCACGAACTTGCCCACATCAAGCACCGCGACACCCTCATCATGGTCGTCGCCGCCACTTTGGCGGGGGCAATTGCCGTGCTGGCGGATTTCGCCCATTTCTTCCTTCGGTTTGGCGCTTGGGGCAGCGATGACCGCGAGCAGGGGAGCAACCCGCTGGCGTTGATCGGCATCTTGGTCGGCATCATCGTTTTGCCCCTCGCCGCTTTGCTCATTCAGTTGGCAATCTCCCGTGCCCGCGAGTTTTTAGCGGATGAAGGTGGGGCAGTCATCAGCGGGAAGCCGTTGGCACTGGCATCGGCGTTGGCGAAGTTGGAGCGAGGCGTCGCCCTCGCCCCGATGGAGACGAACCCAGCAACGGCTCACCTGTTCATCGTCAATCCCTTCGGCGATGCAGGTGGGTCAGGCAATTGGTTTGTCAACCTCTTTCGCACTCACCCGCCGACGGAAGAGCGCATCGCCCGCTTGCAGGCTCTTGCGCAGCAAATGGTGACGACGCCATAATTGCGCTCAGACGGCAGGAGCGGTCGGCGTCACCGCCGAACCCCGGCTATGCGCCCAAGAGCGCATTTGTGCCCAAAGGGGCACCGACGAAACGGCATGACCCGACGCTCCTGCCTCCCTTTTTATCGCCGCTCCTTTCCTCCCCTTTTCGCCCACCATTCGTCCAACGCCTCCGCCATCACTTCCGCCGCTTGTGCCCGAAAAGCAGGGGCGCTGAGTCGTTGCGCTTCTTTTGGGTTGGACAAGAAACCCAACTCCACCAACACCGAGGGCATCGTCGCTGTCACCAAAACGGTGAAGGTTGCCCGCTCAATCCCCCGATCCCGCAACTGCAACCGCTGGCTCAATCGCCGTTGCAACGACGCCGCCAACGGCTCACTTTCGGGATGCCAGTAAAACACGCTGACACCATGCGGCTTTGGCGACGGAGAACTGTTCAGGTGCAACGAGATGAAGACATCCGCTCCAACTTGCTGCGCCAACGCCGTCCGTTGGGCGAGGGTCAAGGGCGTGGCGGCGCTGTCGCGGGTCGGGATGGCAACCCAACCCCGTCGCTCCAATGCCTGTCGCAATCGCTCGGCTAAATCCATCACCAAATCGGCTTCCCGCCAACCAAACCGCGTTGCCCCTGTGTCTAAAATCCCTTCCGCCAGCATTGTCCCGTGTCCCGCATCTATGACGGCGACGGGACGGTTCTTTAGTGGCAAGTTTTGGGGACGGAGAGGGGTGACGATGCGCCAGAGAAAAACGACGAACCCTCCCAGCACCAAAGCCATGAGAAGGTGTGCCCTTCGCCATCTTCTCCGTCGCCTTACTTTCTGGGCGCTTCTGATTGGGATGGGTGGGAGCATCGGTTGCATCGCCACTTCGCCGTCCCTTCGTTCCGCCCGTCAAGCCCAACGGTGGCAGCACGCCGCCCAACAATTGAAAACCCAACCGCCCTATCAATTTGCCGATGCCCTCCTTCACCTGCCAACCGATGGGCAAACCCCGCTCATGATGCTCTGGCAAACGCCCACTGATGAACGCCTCAACCGAAGGGCGCAAATTGTTGGGCGCGCCCTTTTGTGGGCAGCGGCGCACTATTTGGACGCCGCTCGCTTGTCGCTGGACGAAGACAACCTTGACCGCACTAAACAATTCTGCCAAGCGGCGGAACGATGCCTGAAAGACGCCGCCTCCTTCCTTCCCCCTTGGGAGCGCGCCAATGCTTTGAGATGGGCGATGCAATTGACAGCACTGCGACAGCAACTAAGCGACCGATTCTATGTCCGCACGCACCTTTCGGCGTTGTGCGTTAAAGTGAAAGCGCAAGCCGCTTTCGTTCCCAAAGCGACATCATCGCCGTCGCAAAGGAGGTCATCCCGATGAGCGAGCAAGGGCATCGCCTCCCGCCTCGCCAGCGGGTCGTCCGCTCCTTTCCCGTCATGCTCTCTATGGGCGTGCCGAAGGTGGACTTAGAACGATGGCGCTTGCGCATTTTCGGCTTGGTGGAAAACGAAGTGAGCCTGACTTACGAGCAAATTCGGTCGCTGCCCGTCGTCCGTCGCCGTTGCGATTTCCATTGCGTCACGGGCTGGAGCCGTTTGGACGACGAATGGGAAGGCGTTTGGGCAAAGGATGTGTTGGCGCTGGCGAAACCCAAACCCGACGCCCGCTTCGTCATGGCGCATTCCTGCGATGGCTACACGACCAACTTGGACTTGGAAGTCGTGCTCGCCGATGGGATGCTTGTCTGGGCGGTCAACGGTCAACCCCTCACCCCCGAACACGGCTATCCGCTTCGTTTGCTCGTCCCCAGCCGTTACGGATGGAAAAGCGCCAAGTGGCTTTGCGGGTTGGAACTGATGGCGGACGATAAGCCTGGCTATTGGGAACAGCGGGGCTATCACATGCGAGGCGATGTCTGGAAAGAAGAGCGCTACGCCGAAAAATGAGCGATGTTGGAGTGGCTATCAGCCAAGATAGACCTGCCACGACCTGCCCATCTACCTATCCGCCCAACACCAACTCCCGCACCAAAGGCATGGGCAATCCGCCTGCTTGCAACAATCGGTCGTGGAAGCGACGCAGCGAAAACTGGTTGCCTTCCCGCCGTTGCACTTCCTCCCGCAACCGCAGGATGGCTTGCTTGCCTGTCAAGTAGGACAAAGGCTGCGTCGGGGAAGCGGTGTAGCGGCGGACTTCCGCTTCGGCGTTGGCGCGTTCTAAGTGGGCTTCCTGAACGAGCCATTGGACAGCCTCCACGAAACTCATTCCCCTGCAATGCAGCCCGACATCCACGATGACCCGCACCGCCCGCCAGACCAAATCCTTCAACTGGAACAGCCGAACTCGCCAATCGTCCGTGTAGCCCTGCTCCCACATCAACTCCTCGCAGTAAAGCGCCCATCCCTCCACGAACAGGTTGTTGCCGAACACTTTGCGGACTTTGGATGGCAACCGAGCGGCGACGGAAAGTTGCAGGTGATGCCCTGGGTAGGCTTCGTGGATGACGGTGATGGGAAAAGCAAAGGAGCAATGCCCGCGCAAGCGGTCTTCCTGCACTTCGGGCGGTTCTTTGGGATCAACGGGCGTGACATAGAACAAGCCTTCGCTTTGCGCATCAAAGGGCGCAGGGGGCATGTAGGCAGCGTAGGGCGTCGTCGCCCGCTCAAAGGGTGGCGTCTCCACGACCCGCAACTTTTCGCCTTCAGGGATGGTCGCAAGGTTTTTGTCCACGACGAATTGACGAGCCTTCGCCACCTCTTCGGCGTAAACTTCCACGAGCCGATCACGGGGCGGATGATGCGCCTTCAACCGCTCCACCAACTCAAACCAGGGCACTTCGGGCTCAATGGCTTTGGCGACCTTTTCCAATTCCGCCTTCGTGCGTTCCAACACTTCCCGCCCCATCGCTTCCAACTCATCGGGCGTCTCCGAGAGCAAATGCTCCTCCCGCAATTTGGCGATAAAGAAATCCGTGCCAATGGCATAATCGCCACGAGCGTGAGGGGCGACGCGTTCTTGTAGGAAGCGCTCAAAGTCCGTCAGCGCCAAGCCCGCTTCATCCACCGCCCGCAACACTTCCCGCCGCAACGCCTCGTCGGAAAGTTGTTCAGCAGCCTGCGGGACGGCAAGGCTCAAAAAACTTTTCGCCCCGTCCAAAGTCTCCAGCGCCGTCTCCAAGTAAACCGCCGGCACCGCCGAGGGGACGATGTTCACTTTCCCTTCGTCCAGCACCCGCCGAAACTCCCGCAAGCGCTTGGCAAGGCACTCCATCCGTTGGGAAAGGGGGGCAAAGTCACGGGCGATGAGAAGGAAAGCGCCGTAAAGGGCGTGGTCAAGGTAAAGGGCGGGTTCTTTGATGTGCCAGCGGATGGCTTCCCAATCCAGCACGGCATCTTTCAACTTCGCCAGCAACGCTTTTCGGTCGGCATTGTCATCAGCCGACAAGCCACCATCAAGCCGTTCCAGTTCGCCGATGAAGCCTTTGATCGTGGCAATGTGTTGTTGAATGGCTTCAGGGCTCATTCGTCCCAATCGGTCATCGTAGTCGTGGATGCCGCACGCCGTCGCAAACACAGGGTCATCTTCCCACAATGCCTTCAACACTTCGTCCACGAGCGTTTGAAATCGCCTGACTTCCATCGCCTTGCCCTCCTTTCAACGAAATCAAGGTCGGCAAATTTAGGTCGTGGCAGGGTTCATCGTGGCTAACAGCCCATCCAACGATTTGCGGCTGGTAGTAGCCTTAACTTCGCGTCCCTCGTCCCGCGTCCCCCGCCCCCATTGGTCATTTCACTCGGCTGCGCCAATAGTCCAGCATGTCGCGCAGCGTTTGCTCGTAAGGGATTTGGGGTTGCCAACCCGTTCGTTGGCGGAACTTGGTGCTATCGCCAATGAGCACGGGCACATCGGACGGGCGCATTCGGGCAGGGTCTTGGCGGATTTCCACTTGCACCTTCGTCATGCCGAGCAGCATGTTCAAAACTTCCTGAACGCTCCATGCCTTGCCGCTGGCGATGTTGTAAACTTCGCCTGGCTCCCCCTTCTCCAGTGCAAGCCAGTAAGCCTGAACGATGTCGCGGACATCGGTGAAATCTCGTTTCGCTTCCAAGTTGCCGACATAGATGACGGGCTCCTGCAACCCCACCTCAATGCGAGCAATTTGCCACGCAAAACCAGAATCCACGAACACTTCTCCCCTACGCGGGCCGCTGTGGTTAAAGGCGCGGGTGCGGACGATGAACATGCCGTAACTGCGATGGTATTGCCAACCCAGCAAATCTTGGGCGACTTTGCTAACGGCGTAGGGCGAAAGGGGACGCAACGGGTTCGTCTCCTTGATGGGCAATTCGTGCTCAAATTGCAAGCCATATTCTTCCGACGAACCTGCCACTTGCACACGGCAGTCTAAATCCAGTTGCCGAAGAGCCTCAAAGAGATTGACAGTGCCGATGATGTTGATGTGCATCGTGTCAGCGGGAGCGCTCCAACTCGTCGGGACATAACTTTGGGCTGCCAAGTGAAAAATCCAATCAGGCTTGGCTTCCTTGAGGGCGTTGCGGACGGAGATGGCGTCCCGCAAGTCACACTCAATCAACCGAATTTGGCTCAAAAGGTGTTGAATGTTGTCCATGCGCGAGCGCCAACGATAAGTCCCAAAGACCTCCGCACCTTTTGCCAACGCCAACTCCGCCATGTGCGACCCGACAAACCCTGTGATGCCCGTGATCAACACCCGCATTCAAAACTCCTCCCCTCTTGGTTTCAGCGACTTTTGCCGCCGACAATTGTATGTCGCCTTCCGCTTTCTGTCATTGCCGTTCGTCGTCTGCCGATGTGGCTTTTACCTCAGGCGCCGCCTGCAGTGGGCGCTTCGCTCCTCAGCGAGGGCATAAATCTTCGGGGCGGTCGGCATAGCGGCGAAGTGTCCGATCCAACTCGCCATAAATTTCACCGTAGCGCACGACGGTCAGGATGACGCCATCAAAAGTTTCGGGAAACCGCCCCATCGCCTGTGAGGGTGGGAAACCTTGCCCGACAAGGTTTCGGACGACGCGCAGCGTATAAGTCAACCCCAAGTCACTGACCGCCTGCTCCGCTATCGCCAAGCAGTCTACGGACGAGCGCTGCCCTGCTGACGCTTCTAACGCTTCAGCAAGAGCCCCTGCCCAGCGCCGCAATTCCTCAGGAGGCGCCATCGCCCCGTCACCTCACCCTTTCATTTGAAACTTTTTCGCCCTTGCGGTGATCCCTGATGCAACTTCTATCAGCGGTCTTTCCCCACAAATTATGCGGGCAGGTAGGTGACTGAAAGCCCTCGCCACGCCATTGACACTACCCTGCTACCGTCCTCCCATTCCCTTGACTCTTGCCGTCGCCATCACTCATGTCGTCTCCCTCTCTGCTACCCTCTCGCCCCAAAACCTTCCCATCCCACCCAAAGCCCGCTCTCTCCAATCGCCCCAAATTGCGTCTTTTTCGCCGATTTTCGCTATTGACACACACACACACACACACACACACCGTCGCTAAAATATCGCCAGCCTTTCGGCTTCCCTTAGCCGAAGGCATCTTCAAAAGCCTTCGGCAGGGTCGGTGACGGCGATGAAGGGCAAGGGTCAGGACTTTTCGGTTCTCTGGCTGATGGCGGCAGGCGCCAATGTCGCCCTACTTCTCTTCCTCCTCCACGCCTTCGGAGTGGCAGGCATCTTCCATCGCCCCCACCAACCCTTGCGCCCTCAAGACGATTTGCCCTTGAACTCGCTCATCCCCTCGCCCCTTCGCCCCCTCCTTGACCCCCAAAGACCTTTGCTAATCGTCGCCTTTGGGCGATGCAGCCAGTGCACCGTCCATCGGTTGGGGGAATGGATGATGATGCTACAACGATGGTCAGACCAAGTGAAAGGCGTCATCGTGGCGGCAGAAGGGGAGGGCGTTTTGAGGAAAATTTGGGCGGAGCGGGGATGGAAGGTGGGGTATGTGGCGGATGGGAAGGGCGAGATATTGCGGGCGTTGAATGCTTGGTTTTTGCCTCGCGCTTACGGGTTCAATCCGAAAGGAGAGTTAGTTTGGAGGCAAGAGAGCCCTGAGGGGTCAGAGTTGAAGGCAATCAGGGTAGTTGTGGAAGCAGTGAAGGGCAAGGAGTATGCTCGTAAGGTTTTTGACCGACCGCCGGCGTGGAAGAGAGCGTTGAAGACCTCAAAGGCGGGTGATAGCCGATGAAGCGGCATGGGTTGACATTGATGGAGTTACTGACGGTCATCAGCATCATAGCGACCTTAGCCGCATTGTTGTATCCTGTCTATTTGAAGGTTCGTTCAAGGGTTTATGAGGTTCGCTGTGCCGACCAGTTAAGGCAAATCGGCTTAGCCATCAGAATGTATGCTCAAGACCAAGGGGATGGAACGCCTTATTCTTTGGTTTATATTTTGGGGCGCCCTTACCCTTACTATATCCGCGACAAGGAAATCTTGGTCTGTCCTTACTTCAATGCCCTTTTTCCTGGCGTCGCAGAAGAAGCCCATCAGATCTCGCAAAAAATCCACAAAGAGCCTTGGAGTTCCTATTTTCAAATAATCCCAAAGGGGTTAGATGAAGAGGCGAAAAGAGATTATGTTCCGAGTTTCAGCGAAGTTTTTGCCCAAAGGGGCGATCAGACCCCTATTGCTTATTGCAACACCCATCGGTCTGGCTGCCCTGATACCAATAACGAGTCTTACAGACTCGCCCCTTCCTATCACTATTTCGCTCATTACTGCAGCAGAAAATATCCCCTTTATAGACCTGACGCTCCCGTCATCGTGTTGCGTTGGGGAGGGAGCGTCAGTTTTGTCTACAAAGGTGGAGCTTCTTTAGGGACATATCAGGTCTTAATGGACTATTAAGCGTTGAACCCCAAAGGTCAAAAGGAGGCGAAAAAGATGCAGGGCGAAAAGGGATTGGCGATTTTGGTGCTTACGCTGACCACGACGGTCACTTTGCTTATCCTTCCGTCTTTGTTCCTTCCCTTGCCGGCTCAAGGTGTTTTCTCACAAGAAGGGGAAGTTGTTTTGTCAAAGAAACCCTGCGTGGAAGGATGTGACACGGTTCACCTGACCCAACACTGCTGGCATCCATGTCACATAGACGCTCAGGGCGAGTGTGTGAATGCCCTATGTGTGCTCCACTCAAAATCTGGCGACACGTATCTTGACCAATGCTCCTGTGGTCCTATCCAGCAGGCGCAATGGCTTGAATGGCGCAAGTATGACTGCAACAACGATGGCATCCCTGATTGCAAATGCATGGAAAAGTTCTTCACCCCCAAGAAGGAGATAGTTTGTGCGGAGTAGTTTGTGTGGAGTCTTTTTGAGTCGGGAGGTGAGAAGGGATGAGCCGAAAGGAATGGTTGAAGGTCATCGTTTTGATTTTGCTCCCTATCAATGCTTGGTTGGGCATCTTTTATTACCTGCATTGGCAGCAACAAAGAGCCATTCAGTGGCATTTTTCCAGGGAGCGGATGAAAGAGGAATTTGCCCCCCTCATCCGCTACCATCAAGAGCGTTTGAGGATTAAGGAGGGGGAACGGCTCCAGTTTCCTTTCCCTTTTCCTGTCTTCACCTACGGAAGCAGCATCCCTCCTTTCGGTGCGGGCATCCCCTTCTTGTTCCTTAACATCTCTTGGATTGCGGAAGCGGAAGTTTGGAAGCCTGCCATTGAGGAAGCCTTAAAGGCTTCCCCTCCCCTTCACATCGTCTTGCTTTATCGCTTGTCAGAGAAGGCGGAGGAGCGAGAACAAGAGATAAGGGCATTAATGGAGATGTTGAAGGAGGTGCATCATCAGAGGGTTTCGGTGATTGCGGGAAGGTGGATTCAAGAGGTTTTTGGGACGGATGTCTATGGGATTTTGTGCGTCCTTTGCGATGGGTCTGGAAGGGTAAGAGTGATAGAGTATTATCCGAAGTTGAAGGAGTCGCCTTACTGGGAAGAAGAAGTTGCAGATTGGCGACCTAAGTTGCATCAGGCGGTCAAAAGGGCGTTGAAGAGGTTCTATGGCAAGACGGTAGGGCAGAATCAATAAGGGTTGCGTCGGTCATTTTTGTCTTAAGTTTCGGATGCTCCATGAGCCAAAGGCAATTGTTCCGCGTCGCTGTGGAATGTGTTGGGACATGTCATACGGTTTCGGTTCCAATCCGACCCTCATCACCTGCAAACTTGCCTTTCACCTCTGCCTTTGGGCGCTCCCGATGCTCCCTGACAAAATCCCAAAGTTGGTGGGCGACTTCCAACTTGGTGAGTAAGGGCAAGGTTTTTATTTGCCCGTCCCTTGTGATGACGGTGCAACGGTTGGTGTCAACCCCGAAGCCTGCGTCGGGCTGGCTGACATCGTTGGCGACGATCATGTCCAACCCTTTGAGAGCCAACTTCTCTTTTGCCCTTTCTAAGGGTTCGCCGAATTCCGCCGCAAAGCCGACCAAAAAGGCATCGGGACGACGCTGCCGCAATGCCATCAAAATGTCCGCCGTCGGCTCTAACTCCAAAAGGAGTCGTTTCGTCTCCGACCGACGCAACTTCGTGGTGGCGACTTGCTTTGGCGCGAAATCGGCGACGGCGGCGGCGCCGACGAAAACTTCCAGCCAGTCGGCGTAACGCAAGACGGCATCCAACATCTCTTTGGCGGTGCGCACTTGCACGATTTCCACGCCTTCGGGTAACGGCGCTTCGGTGTGACCAGCAATGAGCACCACTTCGGCGCCTCGCTCCCTTGCTGCTTGAGCGACGGCGATGCCCATCTTGCCTGTGGACGGATTGGAGAGGAAACGGATGGGGTCAAAAAATTCCCGCGTCGCCCCTGCTGTCACGACAACCCGCCAACCCGCCAAGTCTTGCCTTCGTTCCCGTCGCTTCATGGCTTCTTCCAACGCCGCCAGGATGCGTTCCAAACTCGCCAAGCGCCCCGCCCCTTGTTTGCCCGATGCCAGCCAACCCGTTTCGGGCTCCACGATAATGACACCCCTTGCCTGAAGCGTTTTGATGTGCCCTTGCGTGGCGGGATGCTGCCACATCTTCGTCTCCATCGCCGGCGCAATGACCAACGGGGCAGGGCACGCTAATGCCGTCGTCGTCACCGCATCATCCGCCAACCCTAACGCCAGTTTGGCGATGGTGTTGGCGGTGGCGGGAGCGATGAGGAAGGCATCGGCTCTATCGGCTAAGGCGACATGCTCAAGGGCATGCGTTTCAGGGACGAACAAGTCGGTCACGACGGGGTTACCTGAAAGGGCGTGAAAAGTCAGGGGAGAAATCAGGCGGGTCGCATGAGGCGTCATTAGGACATGAACTTCAACGCCCTTTTGCCGCAACTGGCTCACCAACTCGCACGCCTTGTAGATGGCGATGCTGCCCGTCACCCCGACGAGGATGACTTTGCCCTTCAAGTCCATTTCAGTCACCCACATCCATTTTGACATCCCCCGCTGGGCGATTTTGCGGTCGCAACTGATAGACGCTCCGACAAAAGGTTGAGGGGGTTGTGAGCCATGATAAAATAGCCATCGGTCAACTCTTAACGACGGAAGAGCCGAACTTGGTGGGGAACTCTCTTGGGCAGGCTCAGGCAAATTCAAACCCTTGTTCGTCATGGTCTTTACTATCTGACAGAACACGCAGACGATGAAGCCAGTGCCGATGGCTTTGACATCTATGATGTAGAGCATGCCATCCTCACGGGCAAAATAAGGCGAACATGGCCGCGAGAGAGAAAGTATGAAATTGTCGGCTCGGCTCTTGATGGGCAACCTGTAGGCATCGTATGCCGCATCACCAAGGCAGGGAAGGTTCGCGTGATAACGGTGTATGAAGACAGACCCAAGCGATAAGGAGGGCAATGTTTATGGGCTTTTGGGACGACGAAACTTGCGAATACTGCGGTAGTCCCATCGTGGAGAAGCGCGTTACCGTCCATCGGCGGGTGAAAAGGGGCTATGTGCTGATTGAGAATGTCCCCGTAGGTGTTTGCGTTCAATGCGGGGCACGCTATTTCTCGGCGAATGTCCTTAAGACGATTGAGGAGAGCCTAAAGGGTCGCCGAAAAGTGCGACGGAAAATCGTCGTCCCTGTTTACTCCCTGTGATCGTAAGTTCAGTCGGCTTCGGCGGCGTGGGTGACCCGCTCCACTTCCTCCACCGTCGTGATGCCCAAAGCGACCTTCAACATCCCGTCCTGATAAAGGGTGCGCATCCCTTTCTCCATCGCCGCCTGTCGGATTTCGTGGGACGAGGCTTTGCGCAAGACCAAATCGCGCAAGTCATCGTCCATGACGAGCAATTCAAAGATGCCCGTCCGACCGCTATAACCTGTGAAGCGGCATTCGTTGCAACCCCGCCCGTGCCACAAGATTGGTTCGCCTGCCTCCACGAAGCCCTGTTGGACGAGATACTCCCAGACGGCTTGAGAGGGGCGATAAGGCTCTTTGCAGCGGGGACAAATCTTGCGCACCAGCCGTTGGGCTAACACGCCTTCCACCGACGAAGCGACCAAAAAAGGTTCAATGCCCATCTCAATCAACCGCGTGATGGCGCCGGGGGCATCGTTGGTGTGGAGGGTGCTGAAGACGAGGTGACCTGTCAAGGCGGAGTGGATGGCGATTTCCGCCGTCTCGTGGTCGCGGATTTCTCCGACCATGATGACATCGGGGTCGTGACGCAAGATGGATCGCAACCCTGTCGCAAAGGTTAAGCCGACAGCGGGGTTGACCTGAATTTGCGTGACGCCCTCCAACTGATACTCCACAGGGTCTTCAATGGTGACGATTTTTCGTTCGGGCGAATAGATGCGTTTGAGGGCGGCGTGCAAAGTCGTCGTCTTGCCGCTTCCTGTCGGTCCTGTCGCCAAGATGATGCCGTAGGGGATTTTGATGAGGCGGTCAAACTTCTCCAAATCGTCCGCCAGCATGCCCAAGTCTTTCAGGGTGAAATTCATGGCAGCCCGATCCAAAAGGCGCATGACGACGCTTTCGCCAAAAACGGTCGGGATGACAGAGACGCGGATGTCCACTTCCCGCCCCAAGATGCGCACTTTGATTCGTCCGTCTTGTGGCTTGCGCCGTTCGGTGATGTCCAAGTTTGCCATGATTTTGATGCGGCTGACGATGGCGGGATGCAACCGTTTGGCGGGTGCGGGGACTTCGTGCAAGACGCCATCCACGCGATAGCGCACCCGCAACTCCCGCTCCAAGGGCTCAATGTGGATATCGCTGGCACGCTCTCGGACGGCGTTGCGGATGAGCATGTTCACCAACCGAATGACCAACGCTTCACGCGCCAAGCGGGTCGGGTCGCCGATGTCTTCCTCGGCTTCGCGGATGACTTCAATGTCTTCGGTTTCCGCCTCGGCGATGACGCGGCGCATGTAGTGCTGCTCCAATTGCGCCCGCAATTCCGACGGTTTCGCCAACACCAATCGGACAGGCAGGTTGGTGACGAACCGCAAAAGGCTCTCCGTTTCCACATTCAGCGGGTCGGCGACGGCGACGATTAATGCCCCGTTTTCTTTGCGCAAGGGCAAAACCTGATGACGAAACGCCATCTCCGCTGGCACCAACGATAACGCTTCAGGGTCAATCGGCTCCTCGCGCAAGTTGACAAGGGGCAGTCGCAAGACGGCACTTATCGCTTGCAACACATCGTCTTCGGAGCAATAACCCAATTCCGCCAACGCCTCTGTCCATTGCTTTCCGCCATTCACCCGCCCCGTCGCCGCTAAGGCTTCCTGCCATTGTTCAGGGGTGAGCCGACCGTGTTGGATAAGCCATTCGCCGACGGCTTGGGTGATGGGGTCAGTGGCTCTTTTTGCGACCGCCATCCCTATCCCCCCTTGACGGCTTTTTCGGCTCTGTCGCCCGATGGGCGGGAAAGAGTGAACGATTTGTCAAGGGCTTATCGGTCACTGGCGATTTGACTTGCTAGGCTTTCAACGATGCGTTCCAGCCATTCCCGACTCGTCTCACCGACCAAGACGACGCGCAACCCACCGATGTCGCGCCGAACCCATTGCTGCGGAAACATGCGCACCATCGGGGGCGGTCCCATCCGAGGCGCTTCCCTTCCAAGTTGAGAGTGCTGCCCTTCCCTTTCGGGGCGGAAAGGTCGCCTCTCACGGGGACGCTCCTTTGGGACGGGATGCTCAAAAAGGGAGATGACGCTAATGCCGTCGGTGTAAACGATGTGGGCGACTTTCCATTGGCGGTCTTGCAGGGCAAAAACACCATCCAGCACATAGCCTGGCGGCACCCAAGTGGGCAAGAGCAAAGGGAAGCCCAAAACCCGCATCGCATCGGCGACATTGATCGGTTGCCGTTGGGCAGAAACTTCCATCAGTTGCCAATCCTGTGGCAGGGTCGTGTCAAAGATGAGCAAGGGCAAGGGGCAGTCTATTTGCACCTCGGTGAAAGCGATGCGCACCCGCAGGGCACCATCGGGGTCGTAGCGCTCCATCCGCAACGGCAGGCGGGTGGGCGGGTGAATCCACAAACGACGCTTGGGGTTCTCCTTGAATTTGGGGACTAACTCCACGACCAAGCAGGGCAAATCGGCGACTTTCTCCTGACCGACAAACCGAAGGTCGTAGTTGCGCTGGGCTAAATCCAGTTTATCCGACCGAAAGCCCCAAAGGTCACGCCATGAGGGAAAGTGCATTCCTACTTGTCGGATGGCTCGCTTGGCGAAGGGCAAAAAGACCCACATGCCTTCAGGCGTCGTGATGGTGATGATTTGGCGTGCCCCTTCGGGATGGGGGAGCATCAATTGCGTTCGGCTGTTCCGCTCATCCGCCCAAAGGTTGATCGTCCAAACCCGATCCCCCATCCGTTCGGAAAAGACACTCACCTGAAGGGTGCCCTGCAAAGTCCGAAAACGGGGCGGTTGCAAGAGCCGCCACAAACCTTGCTCCCGTTCGCCCCAACCCCATCCCGCTATCGGTGCAGCGACAAGGAGCAAAAAAGTCAGCCGACGCCTCATTGCGTTTCATCACCAACAAATTGGACGCTGGACAACGCCAAGGAAATCGGGGCAAAGGCAGGGGCTGCCGTCGTGCGGGCAGCGTTGACGACATGGGCACTCAGATAAAAACTTTCCGACGGTGCTGGCTCTGAACGCCATCCCCGCCAACTGAAAAGGATGGCAACCATCAGCACGAAAGGCATCGCCACAGCCAACGCCCATCGCCAAGGGCGAACCGACCAGAAGCGCCACGAACTCCCTTTCCGTTCCCGTTGCAACGCCTTCACCCGCTCCATGACAATCGGCACGAGGTCGTAAGGCATGGGCGTCGGTGGTGTTGTCGCCATCACCCGCTGCGCCATCCGCAGCAACCGCCATTCGGCTCGGCAACCGACGCACTCCTTCAAGTGCGCCCGCAGTTGTGCCTTTTGTTCGTCGCTCAGCAAGTTATCCAACGCCAGCGACATCCATTGTCGGCTCTGCTCGCAACGCATCGGTAGCAGACCTCCTTTTGGGTCAGTCACAAGCCTTCTTCAAAGTAGGGCGAAAGCAACCGTTTCAAGTGCTGACGGGCTTGATACAGCCGTGACTTGACCGTCCCGACATTTGTCTTGACGATTTTGGCGATTTCCTGCAAACTCAGCCCCTCATATTCCCGCAGCAAAATCACTTGCTTAAGGGGCGGCGGCAATTGTTGGACTGCCTCCCAAACTTTTTGGCGCATCTCCCGTCGTAACACTTCCGCTTCAGGTTCGCCCGCATCGGGGTCTTCCCACCAAAGTTCCTCGTCCCCTTCGCCATCTTCAAAACGCTGCCGCTCCACGACCAAATCCTCAAGGCTCACCTTTTGCGGTTCGCCCCGTGCTAACGCCCGCCGATGGCGGTCAATGCACAAGTTCATGGCGATGCGATAAAGCCAAGTGTAAAAGTTGGCGTCGCCCCGAAACTTAGGCAGCATCTGCCACGCCCGCACGAAAGCGTCCTGCGTCACATCCATCGCCGATTCAACATCGTTGGTGTAACGCAGCGCCAAGTTGAAAATCTTGGACTGGTAACGGCGAACCAACTCGGCAAAGGCTTCCTCGTTGCCCTGCTGCGCTGCCTCCACTAACCGCACATCGCTCCATTGCGTCATCGGCAGAAACCATTCGCTGGCTCCAACTTGGCTTTCCGTCGGCTGATTTTTTAGGCTGCGTCGCCCCACTGCGGCAAACCTCCTTCGGCTCGCTCTTTTGCGTCGCCAAAGGCTTAGACGAACCCGCCTTTGATGGGTTTAGCCCCCTTTGATCAACGCCTTCAACCGCCCCACGACCCGCTCTGGTTGGACATCGGTGGCGACTTGACAGTTGGGCGTCCCTTCCTCTTTTAGCGTCCGCCCCTCCCCATCCACGACGATGCGCATCGGTGTCAGCGCCACCAAGTCGGGCTCCACGACGACCAATGCTGCCAACGGGTCATGCAAAATCGGCAACGGCACCGAACCGTCGGGACGCTTATGAACTTTCTGCCACACCCGCGTCAAGGCGATCAACCGCTGGGCAAGGGGATGAGAACTTTGGGCGATTTCCTCCAAGTCGGATTGAGTAAGCCGACACTTTAGCGTCACATCCAGCCCGACCATCGTCAATGGCTTGCCACTTTCAAAGACGAGGCGCGTCGCTATCGGGTCTACTTTGGCGTTGTATTCAGGTTGCGGATGGTCAGGCAGCAGCGTCCCGACCATCGCTACGATGCGACCGATTTTGGCGGCAGCGCGGGGATACTCCGTCAGCAACTTCGCCGCATTGGTCAGCGGTCCGATGGTTAGCAGCACCAAATCGTCGCCCGAATAACTTTCCGCCAATTCCGCCAACATCGCCACGCCGTCTGTTCGCTCAGGGCGAAGACGCGCCTCTTCGTCAGCGGAAAGCGCTGCCATCTGATTGGGGCAGTAAGTGGGCGCAGGGCGATGGAAAGGGGCGCCTTCGCCCGCCGCCACAGGAACGCTCTTGCCCGCCGCCTCTATCAGCCAGCGCGCCAAAACCGCCCGCGCCACCGTGTCGCCGTAAACCGTCGTCACGCCCCGCAACCGAATTTGCGGGTGCGTCAGGCACACCGCCAGTGCCCACGCATCATCAATGTCGTCGCCGATGTCCGTGTCCAACAACACCGAAGGCATTTCTCACACCCCCGACAATTATGCGGTCAAGCCAAAGGAGAATGCCCACAAAGTTTGTGACCGACCGCCAACATGGATGGAAACCTCGCAAGGAAATGCGCAGTCGGGGATTTTTTAGCACGAGGAAGTCAAAGATTGGCGACCCAAGTTGCAGCAGGCGGTCAAAAGGGCGTTGGGGAAGTTTTATGGCAGGGCGACGAGACAGAAGCCAATGAGTTGGCGTCAATTAAGTCGTCGCCCGCTCGCCGGGTTTCAAGTGCTCCACCAGCCAAAGGTAGTTGTTGGCGTTGCCGATGCGGGGCGTTAGGGGCGTGCTGTCCAGTTCGGCGCAAATCCAACCGTCGTAGTTGATTTCCCGCAACACATCCAAAACGCCGACCAACCCCGCTTCCCCGATAGCGCCCCGACCCAATTCCCAAAAGACATGCTTGACCCGCCCGACTTGATAGCGCTGCTCCAAAGTCAGCCCGCCCAGTTGCGGGTTCAGGTCTTTGATGTGCAGGTAGCCGATGCGGTCTTTGTATTTGCGCAAGGTGGCGACGGGGTCGGCGCCGCCATACGCCAACTGCGCCGTGTCAAAGCCCGCCCAGACCAACTCAGGGTCGGTGTTCGCCATCAAAAAGTCAATCTCCTCAGGCGACTCAATGAGCGTCCACGCATGGTTGTGAAAAACAACCCGCACGCCGAACTTTGTTGCCCGCTGAGCGATTTCGTTGACCGTTTCGCAAAAGCGTTGCAGGTGTCGTTTGGAGGCATTGCCGGGTCGGGGTTGGTAACCTGCCGACGCCAAGATGAGGGTGTGGCAACCTAACTTCGGCAACGCCTCGGCGATCTGCACGGCGCGCTCCGCTTCGTCCGTCCAGCCCTTCCAAAATTGCCCGCTCACATAAGTCGCCGAGCATGCCAATTGGTGCTGGTCCAAAAGTGCCTTCAGTTCGTCCAGTCGGTCAAGGTAAGCGCCGACGGGCGCTTCTACGCCATCGTAGCCGATTTCGGCGATGTCTCGCACGGCTTCCTCAAAATTGCGCCAAGTGAGCGGCTGACATGCCAACCGCACTCGCATGCCCACGAGCAAACACCCTCCTTTTGCCCATGCAAATTTGCCCGACACTCCAATTGTGTCAGGGCATTGCCTCACTTGCTTCCGATGGCTTTCAGCAATTCCTTGACCGCCACTTCCAACTGGCGGTCATTGCCGTTAGCGTTATCGTCGGGCGAAAGTTCCACAAGGATGTCGGGCTTGACGCCGTAGTTTTCCAAGTTCACGCCGTCCAGCGTCCGCCAGCCCGTGACGGGCACACGGAAGAAAGTAGCGCCATCTATGAGGGTGACATTGTAAGTGCCGATGACGCCGCCGTAAGTGGGCACGCCCACCAGTTTGCCTAAGCCCAAATCACGGAACGCCTTCGGGAAAATTTCGGCGTCCGATGCCGAGAACTCGTTGATGAGCACAATCGTCGGTTTCTGCCAGACTTGGAAGGGTTGCGTGAAGGGTGGCGTGCCCCGATATTGCTCCATCGCATAAAGCCGTCGCTTCAAGATGCTCAGAAGTTCGTCGTGGATGCGACCACCGCCGTTGAAGCGGACATCAATGATGAGCGCCTCTTTTTTGCCGACGACTTCGGCGTAAAACTCCCGCTCAAACTTGCGCAGTTCGCCGGGGCTCATGGCGCGGATGTGGATGTAACCGATGCGCCCACCCGACCATCGTTCCACCAACTGCTTGCGCGTCTCCACCCATTCGTCGTAAAGCAAATCCGCCCATTGCTCACGGTTGATGGGTTTGATCTTGACGGTGCGGGCGCCTTCCTTCGTCGGTTTGTCGTTGACGAGCAACTCCACGACGCGCCCTGCTTTGTCCGCCAACGCCTCCCAAAGTTGCTCGTTGTTACTGACTTCCGTGCCATCAATTGCCAAGATGAACTCACCGACCCGCAACCGACTTTCGTCCTTGTCGGCGGGCGAGTTTTTCAGCACCCGCGCCACCTTCACGCCAAGACCGCGATGGTCTGGGTCAAACCAAACGCCCAGATAAGCCGTCTCGGCGCCGCTGACCGTCGGACCGCCGACGCCCAAATGGGACGCATTCAGTTCGCCCAGCATCAGGCTGACCAAGGCGTAAAAGTCTTCCTTGTTGGCGACTTGCTCAATTAACGGGCGATACTTCTCGCGCATGGCGTCCCAGTTGACGCCGTGCATCTTCTCGTCGTAAAACTGCTCCCTCAAAAGTCGCCAACCCTCGTCAAACATGTGCTGCAACTCCACGAAGCGGTCTACGACCATGCGCGCCGTGAAGTTGACCGCGCCTATGGCGTTGGTGGGACGCGCCAAATAGCGGATGCTCCCGCCTGTTGACAGGAAGTAAAGGCGGTTGCCGTCGGGCGAAAATTGCAGTTGCGACGCTGCAACGCCCGTCACTAAGCGCGTCAGCGAGCCACCCTCCAACGGCACCGACCAAATTTCGGGTTGGTCAACAGGTGCAGCGACGAAGATGACCGTCCTACTGTCGGGCGAGACGGCGAAGCCGCCTTCGTTGAACACTGTCGCCGTCAGCCGACGGATGCGCTTGTGGATGTCGGTGAAGTCAATGCGCACTTCGGGCAATTTCTTTTCGCCCTCTTTGCGTTCGGGTGATTTCCGTTGGGCGCTGTCAGCGGGGGCAGTTTGCAGGGCGGCGAAAAGTTGCAGCGGTTCAGGCACACCGCGCCCCGAAATTTGCTCGCTTCCCGTCCCTCGCCCTTCGCCCCGTTCCTCTTCGTCCAGTTTCTCCTTCGGTCGTTCCAACGGCAAGACGAAAAGGTCAAAGTTGTCGTCAGTGCGGCGGCTTCGGAAGACGATGTGCTTTCCGTCCCTCGTCCAGACGATGTTGCCGTTCCAGTAAGGCGTCCGTGTCACATTGACCCCTTCACCGCCGTTCCAAGGGACGATGTGAAGGTCGGTGACATTGTTGGCATGGTCGCGACGGTTGAAGCAAATCCAGCGCCCATCAGGGCTCCAGGCAAATTCGCCGATGAACGGTCCTTGCGCCACCACCTTCTCTTCGCCCGTGTTGACATTCACCCAGCAAAGTTGTCGTCCGAAAGCGCCCCGCAAAAACGCCACATAGTTGCCCGTCGGCGACCATTGGGGGCTGCTTTCGGGGTCGGGGGTGTTCGTCAACCGCTTCAACTCTTTCGTCTGCACATCCACAAGGTAAACCTCACGGTTGCCGTCTCGCTCGGAGATGAAGGCGATTTTTCGGCTGTCAGGTGACCAATCAAGGTCAAAGTCGCGGTAGGGATGGTCAGTGAGCCGTTTTGCCTCGCCACCTCGGTCGGCGTTGATGACGAAGATGTCGCCCCGCACGACGAAGGCGATTTGCTTGCCATCGGGTGAAAGGGCGAACTCTGTCGCCCCACTCGTTAATGTCAAGCGTTGCTGGCGGTTTTGCTGCTCATCGCTGGGGGCATAAATCGTCAACCGCTTCGGCTCACCGCCCTTTGTCGGAACGACCCAAAGGGAAAAATCGTGCTCGTAAACGATGAAGTGTCCGTCACGGCTCATGGAGGGGTTTAGGATGCGGTCTTCGTGCTTGGTCACCTGCTCCGCTTTCGTCCCTTCCGTCCCACGCCCCTCGTCCCTCGCCCCGACAAAAGGCATGCGCCACAAGTTGAAAACGCCCGTTCGGTCGCTGACGAAATAAAGCATCCCGTCAGGGGTGACCATTGGCGACCAATCGTTGCCCTCGTAGCGCGTCAAGCGTTCGGGCGTCCCGACGGTGATGCGGTCGCCGTCAAAGGAGATGGGCATCCGCCAAATTTCGCTATTGGCGCTGCCCCGATAGCCCTTGCGCCACCAACTCGTCCCGCCCCGACAGAAGACGATGTAGCGCCCATCGGGCGAAAAAGCGGGGCTGTGCAGGTTCGTCTCATCGTCGGTGAGCCGACGCACATAACCTGTCGCCACTTCCAGCAGGTAGATTTGGCTGAAGCGATGGTCGCGGTTGCTGCTGAAGACGACCCAGCGCCCGTCGGGTGACCAATCGCCCAAGATGTCGTTGGCGCTGTGGAAGGTCAACCGTTTCGGTCGTCCGCCGATGGCAGGCATCAGGTAGATGTCGTAGTTGCCTTCGCGGTTAGAGTTGAAGGCAATCCATTTGCCGTCGGGGGAAAAGCGGGGGCGGATGTCGTGGGCGGGGTGAACCGTCAGGCGCGTTGCCATCCCACCTTCCACGGGCGCAACCCAAAGGTCGCCGAGGTAACTGAAGGTGATTTGTTTGCCGTCAGGGGAAAGGGCGGGAAAGCGCAAAAACTTGGCGGGTTCGGGTTGCTGCGCCGCCACCGACGCTGCCCAAAGGCAAAACACCGCAATGATTGCCTTGCGCATCGCTATGCCTCCTCTCTGCAAGGTTTTCGTTCGGGCTTGATTTTGGCACGCCCTCAAAACACCCTCGCTACAATTGCTGCCAGCGCCGTTTCACCCGCCACTTGCTTTTGACGCTCAAAGGGGGAAGGGAGCGATGGCGAACCCGCAAGTCGTCACTTTGGGCGAAGCGATGATTCGCCTTTCGCCGCCCGATCACCAACGCTTGGACACGACGCCCCTTTTGGAAATCCACATCGGCGGGGCGGAGTTGAATGTCGCTGTCGCCTTAGCGCAACTGGGCGTGCCCGTCGCGTGGGTTTCCAAGTTGCCCAACAACCCGTTGGGTTGGCGCATCGTGCGGGAAGCCCAACGGTTTGGCGTGGACACCTCCCGTGTCGTTTGGACGAACGAAGGGCGCATCGGGCTTTACTTTTACGAGCGGGGCGCTGCACCCCGACCCAGCAGCGTCCTTTACGACCGACGCCACTCCGCCATCAACACCTTGCGCCCCGACGAACTGGACTGGGAATTCATCGGCACGGCGAAAATCCTGCACTTAACAGGCATCACTCCCGCCCTCAGCGACAATTGCCGTCAATTAGTCGGCGCCGCCATCGTGCGGGCGAAGCAAAAGGGCATGCTCGTCAGTTTTGATGTCAACTACCGCGCCCGTCTTTGGGCGCCCGAACAAGCGCGGGCAATTTTGTCGTCGTTGCTTCGTTTAGGCGTGGACATCTTGATTTGCACGAGGGACGACGCAGCGACGCTCTTTGGCTTGACAGGCGATGCGGAAACGAGCGCCCGCCAACTGCAAGCCACCTTCCGAGTTCCCCATGTCGTCATCACGCACGGCGACCGCGCCGTCGTCGCCTTACCGCAGGGCGGTTTCACTGCCGTCGGTTTTGCGCTGACGGAAGTAGACCGATTGGGCGCAGGTGATGCTTTCGTCGCTGGCTTGCTTTATGGCGTTTTGCAAGGCAATTGGGAGTTGGGCTTGCGTTATGGCTTAGCGATGGCAGCCATCAAGCACACTATCCCCGGCGATTGGTTCATCGGCAGCAAAGCCGAAATAGACGCCCTCCTGCAAGCCCAAGCGAAAGGCGTGCTGCGTTGAAAGACAGACAGGAAGGATGTTAGCCCCAAACAAAAAGTCGCCCCTGACGGGGCTTTCTACAGGCAGCCAAGACGATGGTAGGAGCGGCGTCAGCCGCGAACTTGTTGGAGCAGTTATCAGCCGTGACGCTTCGCTGCAAAGATGTCAGCAAGGGGACGAGCGGTCTTTGTAGCGACGCCTCGCCCAACGATTGGGCGACGGCGATGACAAAAGGTCGGTATAATTGACGCCTGAAGGCAGGTGAGCGAGATGGGGGAAGTGCCGACGATTAACGCGACGGATGAAGAGATTGAGCAACTCTTGCGGGAGGCGAAAACGATTGCCGTCGTCGGTGTCTCCCGCGACCCGACGAAAGATAGCCACCTCGTCGCCCAATATCTTCGGCAACACTACCGCACCTACTTTGTCAATCCCAACGCCGACGAAATCGCAGGCGAAAAGTGCTACCCGTCGTTGAAAGCGCTGCCCGAAGTGCCCGACATCGTGGATGTGTTCCGACCGCCCAACGCCGTCCCACCTGTCGTGGACGAAGCCATCGCCGTCGGGGCGAAAGCCATCTGGCTGCAACTGGGCATCGTCCACAACGAGGCGATGCAAAAGGCGAAAGGGGCGGGGTTGACCGTCGTGCAAGACCGTTGCATCAAGATTGAACATCAGCGGCTTAAACAGTTGGGCAAACTGTGACGGACGGTGTTAGCGATTTGCCCGTCGGGAGGTGTCGGGCGATGGCGAAGGCGCAATACCTTGCCGACCTGCGGGTCGGCGACTATGTGGACACCATCGCCGTCGTCAAAAGCAAACGGCTCATCCCCTATCGCACCCGCCCTGGCTACTACTTGGTGCTGATTTTGAAAGACCGAACGGGAGCGATAGAAGGACGCGTTTGGGACGATGCGGAGCGGATAGACCGTGAAATCGGTGACCGCAAAGTCGTTCGGGTGCGGGGCATCGTGGAACTTTATCAGCAAGTCCCGCAAGTGCGCATCGTCAGCGTGGAACCCGCCGCCGAGGGCGAATACGACTGGACTGACTTGGTGCCGCGAACGGAGCGGGATGTGGCGGCGATGTGGCAGCGGGTGCGGGACGCCATTGACAGCGTGGGCAATCCCTACCTGCAACGGCTACTGCGGGAATTTTTTGACGACCCTGAATTTGCCGACGCCTTCCAAAACGCCCCCGCTTCCCTTTACCTGCACCACAGTTGGGTCGGTGGGCTGTTGGAGCACATCTGCACCGTCTTGGATTTGGCGGAAGCCCTTTGCCACCACTATCCCGAACTGGATCGGGACTTGCTCATCACGGGCGTTTTGCTCCACGATATCGGCAAGGTGCGCGAATACACTTGGCAGGTGGACATTGACCGAACGGACGAGGGGCGCTTGTTGGGGCATCTCCTTTTGGGCGACGAGATGGTGGCGGAGCGAATCAAGCGCATCCCGAACTTTCCCGACGAACTGGCGATGCGGGTGCGCCACATGCTCATCAGCCATCACGGGACGGGCGAATGGGGCTCGCCCCGACCGCCCATGACTTTGGAAGCGGCGGCTTTGCACTTTCTGGAATTCGCCGACGCCCAACTGCGCAAATTTGCGACCCTGCTAAAAGAGCGGCGAGAACCTGAAAGCCCTTGGACATCTTACGAACGCACGATCGGACGACGACTGTTTGTGGGCTATGGCGCGTTGACGCCGACGGAAGAGTTGGGCGTCAGCGAAATCACTCCAACGCCCGAACCTTTGCCCATCACCGAACTGCCGACCGAGTTGCCTCCTGTGCCGTCCGAATTGGAAATGCCTCCGAGCGAGTTGGAGCCGTTGGTGGCGGAAGTCCCTGAGTTGCCGACGGAGTTACCCGAAGAGCCGCCTTCTCTCTTGCGCGAACCGACAGAACCCGAAGAGCCCGTTCGCCGTCGCCGCACCCGCCGAGTGGAACCGCCAGAGGAAGAAGAGGGGCGGTTGCCGTTGTGAGCGCAGGGCGTTGACACCTAAAAACAGGTGCGTTATGTTTTGAGCCGACAAATTGGGCACATCGCTTCGCCTTCAGCCGCTCTCTCGGCGCGCGAGCCAATGGGCTCGTCGGAGCATCGGGCGCAACCCGATGCGAGCCGCCAGTGAGGGCGAAGCGGACATAAAAGGGCTGCCCCGCTGGGCGGCAGGGGCAAGCGGTTTTTTTTGGCTGTGCCTCTGGCAGCGGACGAAGGAGGTCAAGGATGGAGCGGCAGGAAGCCTTGACAAAATTGCAAGCCCTCACGGAAGCGGTGCGCCAGGAAGCGCCCATCCCTTTCTCGCCCCGCGATGCCGAGCGGGCGTTAGCGGCGATCTTGGCGACCGATGATGTGTGGGAAGCCGTTCGGCTCAGCCATGCGCCAATGCGTTTCCTTTGCGCCTTTTGGAATCGCTTGATCGCCGAAGGCTTGCTCACCGCAGAGGACGGGCGATTGCGATTGACGGCGGCAGGGCGAGAATTCGTCGCCCTTTTGGGCATCCCACCCGCAAGGGAAGCCCTTTGCGACCCTTGCGAGGGGCGGGGTGTGGATTTTCGGAAACTGTTGGGCGAGGCGGCGGAGCGCTTTTTCGCCATCTGCCGAAATCGCCCAGAAGCCATCCAGGACTTTGACCAAGGCTATGTGACGGAAGCGACGACTTTGGCGCGCATCGCTTTTGCGTGGCAACGGGGCGATTTGGACGGCAAAGAGGTCATCGTGTTGGGCGACGATGATTTGATGAGCATCGCCGCCGCTTTGACGGGCGCGCCCAAACGGGTGTTGGCATTGGACATTGACGAGCGATTGATTCGCTTCATCAACGAAGTCGCCCAGCGGGAAGGGTTGACTAATTTGCAGGCGGTGCGCCACGACTTGCGCGAGCCGTTGCCCGACGAATGGCTCAGCGCTTTTGACACTTTCCTTTGCGACCCGACGGAAAGTTTCGTCGGCTTCAAAGCCTTCGTGGAACGGGGCTTGCTGTGCCTGAAGGGCGTCGGCAGTGCGGGCTACTTTGGCTTGACCCATGTGGAATCCAGTCTGGACAAGTGGGCGCGCATCCAACGGTTTTTGCTGGACAGCGGTGCGGTCATCACTGACCTGCGGGACGATTTCAGCAGTTATGTCAACTGGGGCTACATAGAGACGATGCGCAGTTGGGCGTGGCTGCCGACAAAAGTCGTGCCGAAGCGGGTCTGGTATTGTTCGGCGCTTTATCGCATTGAGTTGCTGCGCCTTCCATCCGTAGAAAACCGACGGCTGGAAGGCAACATCTTTGAGGACGAAGAAGCGGCAACGACTTGAGGCAATGACCAATGAGGCAATGAACCGATGAGCCAGCGGGGGTGTGAAAGTTGTTGGAAGTGCGTCGGTTGTATCTCGTTGCGGGCAAGGCGGAAGGGGCGACGCCGCTGAACGCTTTTGACAACGCCTTGCTAACAGCGGGCATCGGGGATGTCAACCTAATCAAAGTGTCCAGCATCGTCCCACCTGGAGCGGAAGTCTTAATGGAAACGCCGACGCTGCCGCGTGGGGCGTTAGTGCCGTGCGTTTATGCGGAACGAATCAGTGAAACGCCCGGCGAACGCATCGCCGTCGCATTGGCAGTCGGTTTGGCGGACGATGGCTTCGGCGTCGTGATGGAAAGTGAGGGCGAGACAGCCGAGGAAGCAAGGGCGCAAGCGATGGAGATGGTGGCGGAAGCCTTTCGGATGCGCCGACTTCCGTTGCGGCGAACCCTTTCCGTTGCCGTAGAGCATCAAGTCATGCGCTGCGGTGCTGTCGTGGCGGCGTGCGTCTATTGGCGTTGAGGCGCAACTTTCAGGCAGGCAAATGGTCTGAGTTGAAGGCGTTTTTTGTCCGATGGCGCGGGCATCGCCCGCATCAATCCCGTAAAGGAGGTGTCGGCGATGCAACTGATTCAGGAGGTGACCCAGGGGCGCACCGATAGCGAACTGGAAAGCGCTTCAATGCCCCGCGCCCTGCGCCGGGGCGTGGGCAAGCACTTGATCGCCGAATGCTGGGACTGCAACGACCGCATTTACTCCCCGACCGCCGTGCGGGAAGCGTTGGAGGAAGCCGTCCAAGCCAGTGGGGCGACATTGCTGCGCCTCATCGTCCACACCTTTGAGCCTTACGGCGTCAGCGCTGTCGCCATCGTCTCCGAAAGCCACCTGTTCATCCACACCTGGCCTGAGATGCGCTACATCGCCGTAGATGTCTTCACCTGCGGCGACACCTTCCCTGAGCGGGCATTGGAAGTCATCCGCGAGCACTTTGAACCCCGCCGCATGAAAACGCTGGAACTGGAGCGAGGCGTCTGGCCCTGACTCAGGGAAGGGACAAAGGTAAGCGACAAGTTGAAGCGCCGAGGTGTCTGGCGGTGAGCGACGAAGCCGAATTTTTTACCGAAGAGCAAACCGACGGCGTGCACTTGCGGCTTCGGGTGCGCCGATGGCTTGTCCGCCAGAAAACTGCCTACCAAGAATTGGTCATCGCTGAGACGACGGAGTTGGGCAAACTGCTGGCACTGGACGGCAAAGTGATGCTGACGGAAGCCGACGAAACTTTCTACCACGAGATGCTTGTCCATCCAGCACTGATGAGCCTTGACGAACCTGAGACCGTCGCCGTCATCGGTGGCGGTGATGGCGGGACGGTGCGGGAAGTTCTGCGCCATCCCAGCGTGCGACAAGTGTTCTGGGTGGAAATTGATGAAGCCGTCCTGAAGGCTTGTCGCCAGTGGCTGCCTTCGGTGCATCAGGGTGTCTTCAACGACCCACGCGTTGAAATGACCATTGCACCCGGCGAACAGTGGCTGAGCCAGTTCCATGCCGCCTTTGATGCCATCATCGTGGACGGCACTGACCCCATCGGACCTGCCACGCCGCTTTTTGAGCCGCCCTTCTTTCGCACTTGCCGCCGCGCCCTCAAACCGCAGGGCATCTTGGCGCTGCAATGCGGAACTCCCTTTTACTTCCGCGACGAGGTGCGGATGGTCTGGCGAAACTTGCGGGAAGTCTTTGAGGCAGTGCGCCTTTATCTCGGTTTCGTCCCGACTTATCCGTCGGGACTGTGGGCGTATGCGATGGCGAGCCACCAGTTGCCGACACTGGATGAAGCGACACTGCGGTGCCGTTACCACGAACGCAAGTTAGCGACTTGCCGTTACTACACCCCCGAAATTCACCTTGCCAGTTTCGTCCTTCCCCCCTTCGTGCAAGGGTTGCTGACCTGAACCTTCTCGGAAGAAATCCCATCGCTGCAACGGGTGAGGTGCGATGCGCTTTTTAGAAGCCCATGAACCTGAAAAGGCGCAAATCATCGTCTTGGGCGCGCCCTTTGAAGGGGCGTCCAGTTACCGAAAAGGAAGTGCCCTTGCCCCCGCAGCCATTCGGCGGGCGTCGCAGAGCATTGAGAGTTTCAGCGCCCTCTTTCGGGCTGACTTGCGGGATGTGGCGTTGGGTGATGCGGGCGACTTGACTTTGAGTGAGCGGGTGGAAGAGGCGCTGGAACGCATCGCCAATGCCGTTGAAACCCACTTGCGATCGGGACGGAAAATTGTCCTCCTCGGCGGCGACCATAGCGTCACCATCGGCGCCCTCATGGGCGTTCGGCGCGTTTTCCCCGATGTGCAAGTCGCCGTCTTAGATGCCCACTCCGATTGGCGCGACAGTTACGAAGGTAACCGCTATTCGCACGCTTGCACCGTTCGGCGTCTCTGGGAGTTGACGGACGGGCGCGTTTGGGTGGCAGGAGTGCGTTCCTTCGTCGGCAACGAGGACTTCAGTCGCTATGTCGGCATAGACGAACTACCCCACAAGTTGGACAAGCGCCGACCGACTTACCTGAGCATTGACTTGGACGCCTTAGACCCCAGCCTTTGCCCCGGCGTCGGCAACCCCGAACCTGGTGGGTTGCGTTACGAGCAAGTCATCGCTTTGATAGAAGCGTTGCGTTCCTTTCCCGTCATCGGCTTGGATGTCGTGGAGTTGCATCCGCCTTACGACCCGTCGGAAATCACGGCGGTCACGGCGGCGAAGTTAGTGCAAGAGAGCATTTTGGCGTTTTGGGCGGCATCATAAGGGCGCGCCCGAAGAAAGGAGCGGTGAGAACGATGGTTGTCGCCCTGTTCCATGTGGAAGTCGCACCAGGTCATGAAGAGCGGCTGATAGAAGGTTTCCGCCATCGGGCGAAGTTGGTGGACACGATGCCTGGCTTTCTCGGCTTTGAGTTGCTGCGCCATCGGGATGAGCCCAACAAGTTCCTCGTCGTCACCCGTTGGGAGCGTTACGAAGATTTCATCGCTTGGACGGAAAGCGAGCAATTCCGCAAAGCCCATGAACGGGAAGGCGCCCCGACCTTGAGCACCCAGTTAGCCCTTTACGAAGTCGTCCAACTTTGATCAGCCACGACAGAAAACGGCAGCGACTGGTGATTAGCGACTAATGAGACGGCAACAACTGACAAAACGGCTGGAGAGGGAAAAGGAGCGTTTGTTGGTGGGCTATAATTTGCGCCGAACCTTTTCCCGCTTCCTTTCCGATCTTTGGCGCTTTTCAGGAGGCGATGCCCTTTGGCGCGTCCAGAACGGGTCTTCCTTTACGACACGACTTTGCGGGACGGCGCCCAAGCGGAAGGCGTCAGTTTCTCGCTGGAAGACAAGGTGAAAATCGCCCGCAAACTGGATGAGTTTGGCTTTCACTACATTGAGGCAGGTTGGCCTGGCAGCAATCCCAAAGACAACGAGTTTTTCCGCATCGCCCGCGATTTGGATTGGCAGCAAGCCAAACTTGTCGCCTTTTCCATGACCCGCCGAAAAGGGATGCAGGCTGGTGATGACCCCAACATCCGAACCTTGCTGGACTGCGGCACGCCCGCCGTCGCCATCGTCGGCAAGAGTTGGGATTTGCACGCCACCGACGCACTGGGCGTCTCACTGGACGAAAACTTGCGGATGATTGAAGACACCGTTCGGTTGGCGAAGCGGGAAGGCAAGGAAGTCATCTACGACGCCGAGCATTTCTTTGATGGCTACAAACGCAATCCGTCTTACGCGTTGGAAACTTTGCTGGCAGCGCAAGAAGCGGGGGCGGACTGGATTGTTTTCTGCGACACCAACGGCGGGAGTTTGCCCCACGAGATTGAGCCCATCATCGCCGAAGTCAAACCCCATCTGAAAGTCCCCTTTGGCATCCACACCCACAACGACAGCGACACCGCTGTCGCCAACGCCGTCGCCGCCATCCTGCAAGGCGCCACGCAAGTGCAAGGGACGATCAACGGCATCGGCGAGCGGGCGGGCAATTGCAACCTGATTTCCGTCATCGCCATCTTGGAGTTGAAGTTGGGCATCCACTGCATCGGACGGGAACGGTTGAAGCGGCTTTCGGAACTGAGTTACTTCGTCAGCGAAATCGCCAACTTGGTGCCCAACGACAAGCAACCCTTCGTCGGCAAAAGCGTTTTCGCCCACAAGGGCGGGATGCACAGCGACGCCGTGATGAAGCGCCCCGAAACTTACGAGCACATCCCCCCTGAGTTGGTCGGCAACCGACGGCGCATCTTGGTCTCCGAACTGGCAGGGCGCGCCGCCATCGTCGCCAAAGCCGCCGAGTTTGGCATCCATCTGGACAAGCGTTCCCCTGAAGTCAGCCACATCATCAACGAAATCAAGCGGCGGGAACGAGAAGGTTACGAGTATGAGGGCGCCGATGCGTCGCTGGAATTGCTCATCCGACGGCATTTGGGCTTAAGCCGCAAGTTTTTTGAGTTGGTCAACTTCACCGTCGTCGTCACCCACCGCAACGGCGACATCACGGCGGAAGCGAAAGTCAAGGTGCGCGTCGGCGACGAAGAGTTGGTCACGGCAGCGGAAGGCGACGGACCCGTCCATGCGTTGGACTTGGCGTTGCGCAAGGCGTTGGAGAGCGTCTATCCCGAACTGAAAAGCGTGCGCTTGACGGACTACAAAGTGCGTGTCGTCAACAGCGAGGCGGCGACAGGCGCGAAGGTGCGGGTCCTCATTGAATCGCGGGATGAAACGGGCGTCTGGACGACCATCGGTGTCTCGCCCAACATCATTGAAGCCAGTTTGATCGCTTTGTTGGACAGCCTTGAGTATGGCTTGCTGCGCAAGTTGGGTGCGCCTGTCTTGGTCGTTCGGATGGCAGCGAGCGAGACACAGTAGGGAAGTCGTGCGAGGTGATGAAGGCATGGGTCAATGGCAACCCGCCGAACCAGGCAAGACGCGAGTCGGCTGGATTGGCACGGGCGTGATGGGACGATGGATGTGCGAGCATGTGCTTAACAAGGGTTTCGCCGTTACCGTTTACAATCGCACGAAGGCGAAAGCCCAACCGTTGCTGGACAAAGGGGCGCAGTGGGCAAACTCGCCGAAAGAAGTCACCGAACAATCGGATGTCGTCTTCACCATCGTCGGCTTCCCGTCCGATGTCCGCGAGGTTTACTTTGGCGAAAACGGCATCTTGGCGGGCACACGGGCGGGCATGATTTTGGTGGACATGACGACGACAGAACCGTCGCTGGCGAAAGAGATTTACGAGGCGGCGAAGGCAAAGGGGGCGACGGCGTTAGATGCGCCCGTCTCAGGGGGCGATGTCGGCGCCAGAGAGGCGCGTTTGTCCATCATGGTCGGTGGCGATAAAGACGCCTTTGAAGCCATCTTGCCCCTCTTTGAAGCGATGGGCAAAAACATCGTCTATCAAGGCGGACCAGGCGCAGGGCAGCACACGAAAATGTGCAACCAGATTGTCATCGCCGGGACGATGATCGGCGTCTGTGAGGCGCTCCTTTACGGCTACAAGGCAGGGCTGAATTTGGAGACGATGTTGCAATCCATCAGCAAGGGAGCCGCTGCCTGCTGGACACTGGACAACCTTGCCCCCCGCATCTTGAAGCGCAACTTTGACCCCGGCTTTTTCGTGGAGCATTTTGTCAAGGACATGGAGATTGCCCTCAAGGAAGCGGCGGCAATGAACCTGAGTTTGCCTGGGTTGGCGCTTGTCCACCAACTCTATGTCGCCCTGAAAGCCAACGGGCACGGCAAAAAGGGCACGCACGCCCTGATGCTTGCCTTAGAGCAATTGTCCAACACGGAGATAGCGACTGGCGACTAACGGGCAACTTGTTGGAGTGGCTATTAGCCACGACATCGGTTAGCCATGACAACATCCCTTCAACCGCAACAACATCGGTCAGCACAATATCAACGAGAGCGAGGGGAGGCAGTTTTGCGGCGGCGTTGTTGGAAGGCGGCGAGGATGGCGTCTTTCGTCGTCGGAATCAAACGGACTTTCGTCTCACCTTCACCCGTTTCCTCTTCCACGACCCAAAACAGTTCGTCGGTGCGGTCAAGGATGAGGATGCCGTCCAAGTGGTCTATCTCGTGCTGAAAGATGCGAGCGAGCCAACCTTCAGGTTGCAGGGCGATGGGATTGCCGTCGGCGTTCAGTGCCCGCACACGGATTTTTTCGTGGCGGACAACTTTCCCTTGAACGCCGGGGATGGACAAGCATCCTTCCATGCCCGCCACCGTCTCCTTGCTTCGCCACTCTATTTCGGGGTTGACAAGGACAAAAGTTTCGCCCTCCCAGCGGGCGACGAAAATGCGCTGAAGGATGCCGACTTGCGGCGCTGCCAATCCGACGCCTTCGTGGGCGTCCATCGTCTCCAGCAAGTCGTCTATCAGTTGCCGTTCCCCTTTCGTGATTTGCCGAACGGGTTTCGCTTTCTGCCGCAAAATGGGGTTGCCCAACACGATGACTTTGCGGACTGCCATCAACATCACCGAGCAAGATTATGCCAGTGGGCAGGTGAGCAAGCCAATGCGCTTGGTATTCATGGGCACACCCGAATTTGCCGTCCCGTCCCTGCGCGCCGTCGTGGAAGCGGGGCATCAAGTCGCCCTCGTTGTCACCCAACCTGATAAGCCCGCTGGGCGCGGGCTGAAACCGACGCCGCCTCCCGTGAAAGTCGCCGCCCAAGCGTTGGGGCTTTGCGTTTTTCAACCTGAGAAACTCAATGTGCCAGAAAATTTGCAAGTCATCGCCGACGCTCATCCCGACGCCATCGTCGTCGTCGCCTACGGGAAGATTTTGCGGGAAGCCTGCCTTGCCATCCCACCCAAAGGCTGCATCAATGTCCATCCGTCCCTCTTGCCGAAATATCGCGGACCTGCGCCCATCCAGCATGCCTTACTCAATGGCGACTCGGAAACGGGCGTGACGACGATGTTCATGGACGCTGGGATGGACACGGGCGACATCATCTTGCAACGGGTCGTGCCCATTGACCCCGACGACACCGCTGGGAGTTTGACCGCCAAATTGGCGACGGTCGCTGCGGAGTTGTTGGTGGAGACGATGGCGTTGGTAGAGCGAGGCGAAGCGCCCCGAACACCACAAGATCACGAACAAGCCACTTATGCGCCTTTCCTTCCCGACGAAATCGCCCACTTGGACTTTTCGCAACCTGCCGAGCGGTTGCGCAACCTCATCCGCGCCCTCCATCCCGAACCTGGCGCCTTCGCTTTCTTTCGGGGCAAGCGAGTGAAGTTTTGGCGGGCAAAAGCCGTGGGGCAAGGGGATAAGGGACAAGACATAGGGACGGCGAAGGCGCCGCCTGGCACGATTGTGGAAGTGGGCAAATCTCACCTGCTCATTGCGACGGGCGACGGCTTTTTGATGCCGACGGAGTTGCAAACGGAAGGGCGCAAAGTTTTACCCATTGCCGAATGGCTGCGCGGGACGCAGCCGAAGGTCGGCGAGCGGTTTGAGGGACAGCAGCAAGGAGCGAGCGACGAATAGCGAGCCACGCACGACAGAAAGCAGCGCGATGGCAAGGCGCAAACGGGTGTCATGGGGTGGCGGGTTTTTGCGAGGGCGCCTCAGCCGCCAACTCCTTTCGCCCCTCGTTGGTGACTTCCAGCAAGCGATAGGCGAAGCGCTCCAACCGTTGCAAGACTTGCTGGACATACTCGTCGGCGGCGCGTCGGTGCTCTTCCGCTTCCCGTTCGGCTGCCTCCAACAACTCTTGGGCGCGGCGTTGGGCTTGCTGCAAGATGGGCGTGTCCGCCAGAAGCCGCTCGGCTTCCTGTTGGGCATGGTCAAGGATGCGTTCGGCTTCCTTTTTGGCTTCCTCAAGGATGCGTTGAGCTTCCTGACGGGCGGCGCGCAGGTAACGCTCGCTCTCCCGCTGCAACTCCATCGCCTTTCGGATTTCATCGGGCAACGACGCCCGCATCCGATGCAGGCAAGTCAAAAATTGCTCCTCGTCCACCAAGCGCCACCGTCCGATGCCTTTCGCCGACCGCACCAACTCTTCCAGTTCCGCGATGGCTCGGTAGATGTCGGGAATGGTTACCCCCTCCTTTCCATTGCTTTTTGGCGCAGTTGTTCTGCCACCAAGTCGGGCACCAACCCACTCAAATTGCCATCCAGCAACGCAATCTCTTTGACGATGCTGGAACTCAGGTAAGCGAATGGGAGGCTCGTCATCAGAAAGAGCGTCTCAATGTCGGGCGCCAGTTGGCGGTTCATCGCCGCCATCTGGAACTCGTAGTCAAAGTCTGACACAGCCCGCAGCCCTTTCAGGATGACCGTTGCCCCTTGCTGGCGGGCGAAGGAAACGAGCAACCCCTCAAAAGCCATCACCCGCACATTGGGCAAATGGCGACAACACGCTTCAATCATCGCCACCCGCTCTTGGACGGTGAACCAAGGGGTTTTGGCGGGGTTGGTCGTGACGGCGACGATGACTTCATCAAAGATGCGAGCGCCCCGCTCTATGACATCTAAATGCCCGTTGGTGATGGGATCAAAAGTGCCTGGGTAAACGGCTTTCACCATCGCCCTTCCCCCCAATCGCCTGTCGGCGAGTAGAAGCGCAAGACATGCTCGCTAACCCGACGCTCCTCAAACCGCCGCAAAACGCCGCTTCGTTCGGGCAAAGTTTCCCGCATCAGTTGCTGGACGATGACCAACTGCGGTCCCCGCAGCAACTGAGGATGCTCGCCGAGCCAAGTCAGCAGAGTTTGGGCTAAGTCGCTGCCGTAAGGCGGGTCCATGAACACGATGTCAAAGCGTTCCTCAGAGGCTAAAAGTTGCGCCAATTTGCGGCGGGCGTCACCACAGAGGACTTGGGCACGATCCGTCAGGCGGGTCGTCAGCAAGTTGGCTTTGATGGTGGCGACGCTTTTGGGAGACAGTTCCACGAAAGTTGCCCACTCCGCTCCCCGACTGAGCGCCTCAATGCCGACCGCCCCCGTCCCCGCACACAAATCCAGAAAACGGCTGCCGACGACCAAGTTGCCCAGCATGTTGAACAGCACGCCCCGAAGGCGGTCGGAAGTCGGGCGAACCCGCCCCCCCGGCACGCTTTTCAGCGTCATCCCTTTTCGGCTTCCCGCAATGACCCGCATCGGCACCCCTCCGATGGCGGCTCATCTTCTTTTTCCGTCCCGTCACCCGTCACTTTTTTCACTGCTTGCCGCAGCGCCTCAATGGCGTCGGGGATGGGCAAGCCACTTTGAAAGATGCCCGACGCACTGACGAGCACTGTCGCCCCTGCCGCCACGCAATCGGCGGCGTTCGCTGCCGTCACGCCGCCGTCCACTTCCAATTCTACAATCAAGCCCCGTTCGTCAATCCATCGCCGCACCGTCCGCACTTTGTCCAGCACGAAGGGCAAAAACTTTTGCCCCGCAAAGCCGGGGTCAACGGTCATCACCAACACGACATCCAAAAAAGGCAAGATGGGGCGAATCCATTCGGCAGGCGTGGCGGGATTGAGCGCCACGCCCGCTTTCGCCCCCAACTCTTTGATGCGGGCGACAAGGCGATGCAAATGTGCCGTCGCCTCCACATGCACCGCCACGATGTCCGCCCCTGCCTTGACAAAAGCGTCCACATAGCGTTCGGGTTCGGCGATCATCAAGTGCACATCAAAGGGCAAGGAGGTTTCGGGGCGGAGGGCTTCAATGACGGGCAAGCCGAAACTGATGTTGGGCACGAAATGACCGTCCATGACATCAAAGTGCACCCAATCGGCGCCGCTTTCCGTCAGTTCCCGCATCACTTCGCCGAGCCGACGGAAATCCGCTGAAAGGATGGACGGGGCGATTTTCACCGCCCTCGGACGAAAAGATGCCAAACCCGACGCTTGCTGGGCTAATCGGTTCGCTTGGGCGTTTTGTTCGCGGGGAATGTGGCGGATTTCGCAGCGGCGAAACTGACGCATTAACTCTTTCGCCTCCCGCCATAACCCTTTCAACCCTTCCGACCGAACTTGATAAGCCCCTTGCAGTTGTCGCACGACCAATTCGCTATCGCTGAAGATGATGACCTCGCTCGCCCCCAACTCACGGGCAAGGCGCAACCCTTCCAAGATCGCCTGATACTCCGCCTCGTTGTTGGTGGCGGACGGCAAAGGTCGTTGACGGGTCGCAATGACTTGCCCCCCCTCATCGCAAGCGATGACCCCGATACCTGCAGGACCTGGGTTGCCTTGCGACGAACCGTCCACATAGACCGACAAGACCACCAAAGCCACCGTCCTTTGGATGCGCCGGCACACCACAATCTTGCGACGCTTCGCCCACCGATGGCGAAAAGGGTCGGGTAGTGCGTCAAAATCTTAGCGGCTCTTGGGGACGGGGGTTCACCTTCGGGCGCACCAGCAAGGGTGAATGGAGATGGTCGTGTTGCGCGATGTGACGGTGGACTACGGCAATGGAGCGCCCGCCTTGCAACGGGTGAATTTGACGGTGGAAAAGAGTGAGTTCGTCTTCGTCGTCGGACCGACGGGAGCGGGCAAAAGCACTCTGCTGAAGTTGCTGACGCGCGAAGTCATCCCGACGGAGGGGCAAGTTTGGGTCGCAGGGCGGGAAGTGACGCAGATGAAACTTTCACAAGTCCCCCACTTGCGTCGGCTCATCGGCACCGTCTTTCAAGACATCCTGCTTTTGCCCGACCGAACGGTTTGGGAAAATGTCGCCTTCGCTTTGCGGGTGACGGGGGCTTCTTCAGCGACCATCCTTCGGGAAGTCCCCAAAGCCTTAGAGATGGTCAGCATGTTGCCCAAAGCCAAAGCCTTTCCTCGCGAGTTGTCGGGGGGCGAAAAGCAAAAAGTGGCGTTGGCGCGGGCATTGGTCATTCGCCCCCTCTTGCTCTTGGCTGACGAACCGACGGGCAACCTTGATCCCGTTGCGTCGCAAGAAATCGTGGAACTTTTGCTGCGCATCAACCGACAAGGGACGACGGTGTTGATGGCGACCCACGATTGGACGCTCGTCAACGCTTACCGCCAAAGGGTCGTGGAATTGCAAGACGGTCGCATCGTGCGGGACGAACTGCGTGGGGTGTTTCGGCGTGAGTTGGCTTAGCCTCCTTGCTTTCTTCCTGACCGAAGCGTGGATCAACTTGCGCCGTCACGGGGTCGCCACCTTGGCGACGGTCTTAACCGTCGCTCTGGTCGTCGGTTTGTGGGGTGCCTTTGCGTTGCTCGTTAAAGGGGCGCAACGCTGGCTCATCTGGGAGGGGGCGAAACTGGAACGGCTGTGCATCTTCCTCAAACCGCAGGCTGACGAGCAAGTTGCCCGCCACCTTCAAACTCAACTCCGAAAACTTCCGCCAGTCGTCGCCGTCCGCTTCGTCCATCGGGACGAAGGGTTGCGCCGCCTGCAACAACTCTTCGGCGACTCCGTGCCGTTGAAAGACCTCATCGGGCACAACCCCCTCCCTCATGCGTTGGAGGTGACCTGTCGGTCGCCTCAAGATGTCGCCCGATGTGCCGCCATCCTGCGAAAGATGCCCGATGTGGATGAAGTCGCCTATCCTGCCGCTGCCGTGGAGCGCTTCGTCCGATTGCTTCAGCAAGTCCGTTGGGGAGCGAATGGGTTTTCGTTGCTCTTAGCCCTCGTTGCCTTCGCCCTCATCCACAACGCCATCCGCCTCAGCCTTTACGGTCGGCGCAACGAAATCCGCATCATGCAATTGGTCGGCGCAACGGTTTGGACGGTGCGCAGCCCCTTTATCGCCGAAGGTTTCCTCTATGGCGTTTTTGGCGGTCTGATGGCGTTGGCGATGTTGGCGGGCTTGCGATGGCTGGGGTTGCAAACGCTGGAAGCAGGTTACCTTCGGGGCACTTTGGAAGCGATGGCGATGGGTGCCGATTTCATTCAACAGGCGTTCGCCTTAGCCGTCGGCTTAGGCACTGTCAGCGCCACCATTGCCGCCCTGCAATTGGTCAAGCCACAATGAAAGGGCACGGAAGCGTCCAAAAGGGTGGTGAGTGGGAATGCGGAAGGGTGCGTGGCTGTTGAGCCTCTTGCTCCTCTTCGGCACGATGGCGCAAGGAGAAGGGCAAGGATGGCTGCGGTCTCTTTTGTCTCGGGGTAAGTCACCCCACCCTCAAGCCCTGCGCCAACGCCAGAAGGAGTTGGAACGGCGCAAGCAAATGGCGCGCCAGAAAATTCGGGAAATGCGCAAAAAAGAGCGGTCGCTCTCTGAGAAATTGCGGGACACCCGCCAACGCATCGCCACCGCTCAAGCCCGCTTGGCGGTTTTGAACCGTGAGTATCAAAAGGTCGCCAGAGAGTTGCGCCAAACGCGGGAGCGGGTCTTAGCGGTGCGTGCCCGCCTCTCCCGCCATCGCTCGTTGCTGGCGGAGCGATTGCGCCAACTTTACAAGCATCCGCCTGCCGATTATGTCCTCTTCGCCCTCTCCGCCTCTGATGTGACGGAAGCCGCCATGCGCACTTATGTCTTCCGCCGCATCGTCCACCACGACTCAACGATGATTCAAGCGACCCAACAAACGAAAACGGAACTGGAGCGGGAGATGGAGTTGCTTCGGCGTCAACAGGTGAGACTGGCGTCCTTGCGGGCATCCATCGCCGAACAAGCGCGGGAGTTGCGGCAGGCAGAAGCGGAGCAAAGGGATTTGCTTCGGCGTATCCAAACGGAGCGAAAGATTTACGAGCAATGGCTGAAGGAGTGGGAGGAAGAGTCACAAGCGATCGCTGCCTTGCTGCGTCGGCTGCAAATGGCTCAACGCCGTTCGCCCCGCCCTATTCCCGCTTGGCGAGGTCCTTTCCTCCGACCCGTCAGCGGTTCTATCGTTTCGGGCTTCGGCTACCGACGGCATCCGATTTTGGGCGGGGTTCGGTTTCACTGTGGCGTGGACATCGCCGCTCCTTTCGGGACGACCATCCGCGCCGCTGCCGATGGCGTCGTCGTCTTTGCGGGTTGGCGGCGCGCCTACGGCAACACCGTCATCATTGATCACGGCAACGGGTTGGCAACCCTTTACGCCCACTGCTCTGAACTCCTCGTCTCGGAAGGGGCAGTCGTTCGGCAAGGGCAGCCCATCGCCCGCGTCGGCAGCACGGGTTTGGCGACAGGACCGCACCTTCATTTTGAAGTCCGTCGCTATGGCGAACCCGTCAACCCACTAACAGAGCCTTAATGCGTTACAATGAAGGCAGCCGTTGAAAGGGAAACGGAGGCGACCGACATGGAGCACCGCACCCTTGCGACGATGCAACGCACCCGCTGGCTGACGGGCATTGCCGTCGCCTTGCTCGTCGTTTTGTCCTTCGCCACAGGGCTTCGGGTCGGTGAATGGAAGCGGGAAGGGTTACCGCCTATTCGGATTGCCTTTGCCCCTGGCTTGACACCCCCATCGGAAGGTCACCGCCCTCTGGGTTCGCAACCACCCGCCATCTCCTCCCGACCTATTGAGCGGCTGGCGGAAGTCTATGTGCGACTGCAGCAGTATTTCTACGCCCCCGACAAATTGAACGAAGAGCAACTGACCGAAGGCGCTATCATCGGCTTACTGCGGGCGACCGGCGACCAATACACCCGTTACCTCAAGCCTGAAGATTTAGAGCAGTTCCAGACCCGCAGCCAAGGCGAATATGAAGGCATCGGGGCGGAGTTGGGCGTCATCCCTGATCCCCTTACGGGCGAAGACCGCATCACCATCATGGGCGTCTTCCCTGAACAGCCTGCCGACAAAGCAGGACTACGCCCGATGGACCGCATCTTGAAAATCAACGGGCAACCGACCGACAAGATGAGTTTGGAGCAAGCCGTCAGCCTTATTCGTGGACCTCGCGGAACGCAAGTGACCCTGACCATCCAACGGGAAACTATCCCCGAACCCTTTGACATCACCCTCACCCGCCAACGCATCCAAATCCCCGTCCTGCAAAAGCGGGTGTTGGACGGAGGCATCGCCTATGTGCGATTGCTGGAATTCAACGAGAAGACCGCCGATGTCTTAAGCGCTGCCCTTGATGAATTCAAGCAGCAAGGGGTCAAGGGGCTGATTTTGGACTTGCGGGGCAACCCCGGCGGTCTGTTGGACGCCGCCGTAGAAGTCGCTAGCCTTTTCATCCCCAAGGGCACCATCGTCACCGTCAAGAGCCGCACCGAAGGCGAACAAGTTTTTGAAGCCATCCCCAACCGCTACAAGAATTGGAAAGTCCCGACGATTGTCATGGTAGACCATCGCAGTGCGTCCGCCAGCGAAATTGTGGCAGGGGCGCTGAAAGACCAGAAGGTGGCAGAAGTCGTCGGGGAGAAAACTTTCGGCAAGGCGTCGGTGCAGACAGTCATCAACTTGCGGGGCGGCGGCGCCCTCATCGTCACGACCGGCAGTTACCTGACGCCCAGCGGTTACGACATCCACGCCAACAAGGGCTTAGAACCGAACCGCAAATTAGAGCCGACGCCCGCTGAGAAAAAACACGACGAGCAACTGGCAGCGACTTGGGTGGAGCGGGGCAAGCAACACCTGAAAGCCGACGAATTGCGGGACGCCATGCTTTGCTTCGGGCGAGCAAGGGAGTTGGACAAAAACAACAAAGAAGCGACCCGCCTCTGGAACGAAACGGTGAGAATGCTCATTGACCGCGAGCGCAATCTCCAGAAAGATGCCCAGTTGGAGCAAGTGCGCCAAATGCTGCTGCAACGCCTCGCTACCGCCAAAACAGCCAAGCAATAGGGCTAAAAGGCGCTCGCCTTTTGCGTCCCTCGGCATTTGGGAGGCAACGCCCTGCCATGACGAAAGGGCTTTCGTGGGGCGAACGAATTGTCTATTGGCTGCTTCTCCTTGCCCTCGGTGCGGTGTTGGTGCTTCAATGGCGGGCGACTTTGCCCGTCGCCCTCTTCGTGGATGGCAAACCCATCGCTTGGCTGGCGACTTCCCGCCTCGCTCAGGAAGCCCTTCGCTTGGCAAAGGAAGAGATGGAGCGCCGTTACGGCAAAGGCACGGGGTTTGCCGAATCAGTCCTGACGGGCAACCTCCCCCTCCCAAACAACGAACAACTCATCAGCCCCGCCGAAGCCGCCCAACGGTTGCTGCGACAAGCCCGTCCTGCCCGAAGGGCGTGGCTCATCGTCGTCAATGACCAACCTGTCCTCGCCTTGACAAGGAAGGAAGACGCCGAGCAAGCGTTGGAGCAGGTCAAAGCCTCTTTCGTGCCTTCGGATTTGCCCTTAGTGCGCCCGCCCCGTTTCAAAGAGCGGGTCATCATTCGTCAAGGACTTATCGCCCCCGACCGCGTGTTGACCGACCCCGAAGAAGCCGCCCGCCGCTTGACGCAAGGGTTAGAGCCGCCTCGCTATCACCTCGTCAAATCGGGCGAAGTCGCCTTGCGCATCGCCCGCCGCTATGGTCTCTCCCTCGCCGAATTGCAACGGCTCAATCCCCACCGCAATTTGGACCGCCTAAAGGTTGGCGACCGATTGCTGATTGGAGTTGGCAAACCGTTCGTGACCGTCGTTAGCGTCCATCGGTTAGTCACTCACGAACCCGTCCCCTACAAAGTGGAGCGTCACCTCGTTCCCTCCATGCCCGGCGGCGCCATCGTCACCAAGCAACGGGGCAAGGAGGGCGTTCGGGAAATCGTTTGGGAAATCCTTTGCGAAAACGGTCAGGAAGTTCGCCGCCGCCAACTTCAATCCCGTATCGTGCGCGAACCCGTCAACGAAGTCCTCCTCATCGGCGGTGGCTTGCCCCGCACCTCGCGACGCCATCCCTGAAAGGCTCATCGCGATGAAGGCGTTTATCCCGCCCATTGCGCATTGGGTTGTAGCACTCAAGGGGATGGAGTGCTAAAATAACGGACGGCTTCCCGCCGACCGCCAGTCATCTCAAAACCCATCCCACCCACAAAGACTTGGCACGACAAGGAGGTGTGGCAGCGATGGCGAAAAAGCAACTGCTTTTCAGCGAACAAGCGCGCGAAGCGTTGATGCGAGGGGCGTCCGTCGTAGCGGAAGCCGTCCGCGTAACCCTCGGTCCGCGCGGGCGCAATGTCATCTGCGAACGCAAGTGGGGTTCGCCCCTCGTCACTAAAGACGGTGTGACTGTCGCCAAAGAGATTGAACTGGAAGACCGCGACGAAGACATGGGGGCGCAACTGCTCAAAGAAATCGCCAGCAAGACCAATGACCTCGCTGGCGACGGGACGACGACGGCAGTCGTCTTGGCTCACGCCATCCTGCAAGAAAGCCTCAAATTGGTCGCCGCTGGCGCCAACCCCGTCCTGCTCAAGCGGGGCATTGACAAAGCCGTAGACCGCTGCATTGATCGCCTCAAGGACCTCAAGCGGGAAGTCAAGACCAACGACGACATCCGCCATGTCGCCACCATCGCCGGCAACGACCCTGAAATCGGTGAAATCGTCGCCGAAGCGATGGCGAAAGTCGGCAAAGATGGTGTCATCACCGTAGAAGAAGGCAAAGGTTCGCAGACGACGGTGGACATCGTAGAAGGCATGGAGTTTGACCGAGGTTATCTGAGCCCCTACTTCATCACCGACCCTGAAAACATGGAGTGCGTGTTGGAAGAGCCCTACATCCTGCTCTACGAGAAGAAAATCAGCAATGCCCACGACTTAGTGCCTATCCTTGAGCAAGTCGCCCGAACGGGCAAGCCATTGCTGGTCATCTGCGAAGAAGTGGAAGGTGATGCGCTGGCGACGCTGGTCGTCAACAAGATGCGGGGCGTGCTGCAGTGCTGTGCCGTTAAGGCGCCTGGTTATGGCGAGCGACGGAAAGCGATGATGCAGGACATTGCCATCTTGACGGATGGGACTTTCATCACCGAAGACATGGGCATCAAGTTGGAGAATGTGACTTTGGACATGCTCGGTCGTGCCCGCAAGGTCATCGTCCGCAAAGAAGAGACGACGATTGTGGAAGGCGCTGGCAGCAAGGAAGCCATCCAAGGGCGCATTGAGCAAATCAAGCGCGAACTGGAGAAAACAACCAGCGAGTATGACCGCGAGAAGTTGCAGGAGCGGTTGGCGAAATTGTCGGGCGGCGTCGCCGTCATTGAAGTCGGGGCGCCGACAGAAAGCGACATGAAGGAACGCAAGTATCGCTTTGAAGACGCTATCAACGCCGCCAAAGCCGCTGCCGAAGAAGGCATCGTCCCTGGCGGTGGCGTCGCCTTGCTGCGCTGCATCCCTGCGTTGGAAGAGTTGGAGCGGCAATGGGAGGGCGACGAAAAATTGGGCGTGCAAGTCGTCAAGCGGGCATTAGAAGAGCCGCTGCGCCAGATTGCGGAAAACGCTGGCTTAGATGGCTCAGTCGTCGCCGAGAAAGTCAAGTCCCTCCCTGAAACGCACGGCTACGACGCCCTCAACGACCGCTACGGCGACATGTTTGAACTGGGCATCATTGACCCCGTAAAAGTCGTCCGCATCGCCTTAGAGAACGCCGCCTCCATCGCCACCCTCATCTTGACGACGGAAGCCGCCGTCGTGGAAATCCCCGAAAAAAAGAAGGAAGGACCGCCGCACCCAGAAGGCGAAGAAGAGTGGTAAAGCAAGTTAGCGGGCGGGGCAAAAGCCCCGCCCGTTTTTCTTTTGAGGGCACAGCCTGCGCCAAAATCCCACTGGGTGTCGGCGATGGCGCAAACAAAGACATTGCCGTCTTGCTGGCTGCTGCGGCGCTTTCGCCGCTGGCTCATCTGTCCCCAAAAGGAAATCGCCCGCATGAAGCGGCGATGGCAAGCCCTCCCCTTCTTTGCCCTGCCCCGTTTTTTGCGCGAGTGCCGCCAATTACTGGATTTGCTCCTTTGGCTTCATCCCCACATCGTTTTGGGCAATGCCCGCAGCGGGTCGCCTTATGTGGCGGCGATAGAACGACGCCTGAGAGAAGCAGGCATGGAAGCCCGTTATGAGCGGTTGTGTTCGGCGTGGGGGCATCGCCTCCAGTTCGCCCTCAAACCCGCAGCGAACCTTCATTGGTGTCACTGCGCCCTCGCCCAACGCCGCCGCATCGTCATAGTGGATGTCTCCCGCAAACCCTTCTCCGACGCCCAGCGCATCGTCGGCGGCGTCATCGTTTGGCTTTACAACGAAGCGGTCAGCCACCTGACCGGCGAACCGCAACCGCCTGAGTTCGTGCCCGCCCTCAACAAGCAGATGCGCGATTACCTGCGTCGGCTCAGCCATTTTCAGGACGCCCTACAGGAAGTCGTTTCCCTGTTGCAACCTCTCGCCGCTGACCGCCCAATTCCCTTCGCCCGCCATTTGCTCGTTCGGCGTTGGGACGATTTTGATTGGGACGAAGGACACGGTTGCTTACTGGCTATCAACGCCTCCCGCACCGCTTGGATTGACGACCGCACCGACAAATACGCTTGGCTTCCCGCCATCGCCCGCTGGTTTCTATGAACGCCTCGGCAAAAACACCTCTTGACAAAAAAGGCAGTGTGCACTAAAACGCAAGGTGCGGATTTTTTACTGGGGAGGTGACGGTCATGCCAGCGAAGAAGGCGAAGGACATCATGACGACGCGAGTCGTTACCGTCAAGCCGTCCACGCCCATCGCCGATGCCGCCCGCCTCTTGGTGCGCCGCAAGATCAGCGGTGTCCCTGTCGTGGACGAGAAGGACAAGACAAAGGTCGTCGGCATCCTAACGGAAGCCGACCTCCTCGCCGCCCCTTCAGGGGCAAAGACGGTCGCCGAAGTCATGCGCAAGCGGGTCATTTCCGTCACACCCGACACCTCTGTAGACGACATCGCTGCCACCCTCGTCAAGCGCAAGATCAAGCGAGTGCCTGTCCTTGACGGCGGAAAGTTGGTCGGCGTCGTCAGCCGCATTGATGTCCTGCGGGCGAAATACGGCGGTTAAGGACAAGCGAAAGGTTCAGCGGGAAGTGATTTCCCACGCCAATGCCGTTCGGGGCGGTAAAGGCAAGGGGTGGCGGAAATTAACGGGCAATTTTTCACCCCGCCCTTTGCCTTCCGCCCTTAATTCAGTGACTGTGACCATCGGCTGTTGAAAGCCATAAGTGCGCCCGTCAAAGGCAACGGTCACTATGACGGGTTGGTCGCTAACATTGACGAACAGCAAGGCGAGTTTCCCCTCCTGCGGCAGTCGCCATGCACCAACTAAGACGGCATCAGTTTCAACCCACCATTCACCTGCCCATTGCCAATCCGCCCGCACTTTCGGGATGCTGCCTAAAAGTTTCGGTGGTCGCGCCATCTCGCCCATCCAGAAGTAGTGCCTAAGTTGCCAACGCAACCGAACGACCTGACGCAAAAACTCAGCGTTCTCCTTTTCGCGGACGATGTTCGGGTCAATCCAGCCGATTTGCTCGCCGAAAACAAGTTGCTGTCCTGCTTTCATCCGCAACGCCAAGTCCTTCGTCGGTCCGCCTCGGTAGGCTCTCCCGAACATTTGAATTGCGCCGCCGTAAATGGCAGGGAAAGCAGGAACTTGACCGTCGTGCTGCCAGTGCCAAGTCAAGTAACCGTCAAACCACTTCACAAACGGCTCGGCGTTGCATTCGGTCGTCAACGCTCGGTCTTTTGGCATCGCTTTGCGGATGGCATCCAACATTTGCCAATAACCTTCGTTCCACCACGAACCGCCACCAAGCGGATGCCCGTGAGTTTTGTCAAAGCACAAGGCTGGTGGCGCTGCAGCAACTTGGTCAATGTAAACGGCATTGACGCCAAATTCGTTGAACAATCTGAGCACAATTTCGCGCACTTTGTCTTGCCAGAGTTTCGTCGTCGGGCACATGGGTGCTAACTTGACAGGGCTGCCATCTGCCTCCTTGCTGCCGTAACTTTCCATGTAGGGAGTTCCGTCTTCCCGTTTTGTCGCTGCAGGTAATGCCACTTTGCTGAACTGCCAATCGTCCATGCCTTTGTCTCTCGTGTCCCAAAGTCGCCCGTTGATGTAAGGCATAACGAAGACACCACTTTGCTGCAACTCCCGAACCCCTTCGGCAAAGCCCTCTTTCGTCGGGAAATAGTGCGGGTAGTCGTTGTCAAAGGGGATTTGATGCCAGTTATACCAGTGAAAGCCGACGGGCACTCCCATGAACTTGGCGAACTCTTTGACGATTGGCACACAGTCTTTCGGTGCACCGCCACCGACAGTCCAAACGCAAAGTTCCCGCATCCACAAAGGCGTGTCATTTCGTGTCCCCTGTCCCTTGCCCCTTGCCCCGTCAGGAAACCACTTTGCTCCCCTTCGCACCCAGTTTCGGTAAATCATCGCTGCATCAAACCAATCGCCCCGCAAAAGTTGCCAGACGACTTTACCTGCCAATGCGAACCCATTGCCACCAACGCCCATGTTCGGTGCAGGATGTTCAAACGCCAAAATCACGCGCTTCATTTGCGGCTCACTTCTCACTACAATGTTCTTCGCACTTCCGTTTGGGTCATGGACGCCGACATAAATGCCAGTGGGCTCGGCGGGAGTCTCGCCCTCCCATGCTTTGCCTTTCCTTAACCGTTCCTGTGCTGTAGGCTCGGCGGGAGCCTTGCCCTCCCGTTCTTCACCTTTCATCTGTTCCCGTGTCCCTTGTCCCGTGCCCCGCGTCCCACTGTATGCCGCTATGAACTGCATCGTTGCCCAACCGTTGGGGTAAAGGCTGCGATAGTTGAAGGAGCGCCGCCACAAGTTCCGCTGAACTTCGCCCGGACCGCGCGGAAAGAAGACTTCAGCGCCTTCGCCCAAATCAGCGATGGCAAGTTGCGGGAAAGTGACCCGTAGGATGCTCCAATCAGCGGGCAGGTCAGTGATGCTCATCTGCCAACTGATTGCACCAGCGCCCAAACTTGCCTGCAAATTCACAGTGACACCATCTCCGACTTCCTTCGGTTGCTGCCAGTGGAGCGTGATAGCATCACCCTTGCGTTGCCAGTCAACTCGCCTCCAGCCTGAGTCAGCGTTCAACAGAACTTCCCTTTTTGTCGGCAAGTGGCGGAGTGTGACTTGGAACAAAGGCAGCGATGGAGTTGCCAAAAGTTCTCGGTTCGTTTTGCGGTCAAACAAACTTTTCAGTCGTATGCCGTCATTGGTTTGTTCAAGCGCCAGCCCTAAATCGCCTGTCGTAACGAGCAACCAATTCTTTGGCACTTTGCCCGCAGCAATTTGAACTGCCTCGTCAAACCGCCCAACTGCTTCAAGCCTTTCGGCAAGAGAGCGATGCCATCCTTTCGCTTTTGCGATGGCGTTCCGAACTTCGGGCAATGTCACGATAACTTGCGCATCGGTTGGCAGTTGGTTGAGGAAGGAACGAACCATCGTGACAGGTTCGTTGAAAGTGCCGATGAGTAGCCATGCCGAAAATTGCATTTCGGTCGTTTGCCATCCTTGCCACGCAGCGTCGCCGTGAGCGTGCAAATAAGTGCCATAACCGCCACGCCCGTCGTGGAAGAGAGCCTGTCCGCTCCGCAAGACGGCAATCACATTTCGCCCATCAATCAACGCTCCCCATTCAGGGAAGCCAAAGGATTTTTGCGATGCTTCAAATTTGCCTTCCCGTAGCGGCTCACCACCAGCCCATTGGCGAAAACTTTCGTCGGGAAAGTTCAGTTCCAGAAAATGCAACTCGTGCCACGCAAACGCCTCACTCTGCTTTGCCACGACTGTCACGAAAACAAGCGGCAAGTCGTGGAAGTAAACCCAGTCGTAAACCGCTTCAGGTTGGGAAGGTGGTTGCTTGCCGTTGGGTTGACAGTAACGCGCTCTCACTCGCACGACCGTTGCAATTTCGCCATCGGATACAACTTGCACTTTCGGGTTTGGGTCGTTACGCAGATGAAAACTTCCCAAATCACGGTGATGCACTCGGTCGTTCCAAACGAAAGTGTCAAAAGTCTTGCCCGTTTCAGCAAACACGATGCGAGACGGCAGCCCTCCCATTCGCTTCGCATCGTGGACGATGGTGAAATGCTTCGTGCGAACCGCGCCATTTCGTTCTCCCCGTCCCTCGTCCCTCGCCCCTCGTCCCGTCCGCAACCACACCGTCCAATTGCCTCCGCTGGGCAATCGCAAAAAGAGCCAACCCGAAAGCGACCGCTCGTTATCGGGGACAAATTGGACAGGAATGAGATGCCCATCCGAAAGTTGCGCCCGCAAATCGCTTGTTGTCAGCGAACTAATGGCTTTGCGTTGAACGATCGCAGAGAAATTCACCCTCGCCATCACGAACCCGTGCGGTGGAGCATGGCGGATGACTACCAACGCCGTTGGCGTTTGCGCCATCACCACCCCACCCCAGCAAATCAGCCAACTGACCAACACCCAACGCATCCCACTTTTTCACCTCGCCTCAGTCAGCACTGTTGAGCACCCAGACCAGCACCGAAAAGGCGACAAGCCATCACCGCCTCGTCTCTCTCGTTCCCGATGCGTTTTAGGCAAACCTTGCCGAAAGTTAACGCCGCACTTTTTGCTTCACCCAACTTTGTCCACCAACCTGAACGGCGATGACTGCCTCTATTTTGTCCGCCTTGGTGCCGTCGGCGAAACGGGGAGCGCTGGCTCGGCAATCCAATCGTAAGTCGGAAGGAAATTGCCGTCCCGCAATTGAACCCCATTTGGGTTGAACAGCACGCTGTCCACTCCCCCTATCGCTCCCACCGCAATCGCCACGATGCCGTAAGCGCTTATTGGCTTCACCTCTCCCTTCTCCGAAACCCCGTTGCCGTTGCGGTCACACCAAACGGCGATCCCCGCCAACTCTTTACTCCTCAGCCATCCATCCCCATCGTCGTCCAACGCCCTCAGCGCTTCATAGCCGTCCCGCCAAAACATCCACCAAGTCACCGAGCCAAAGAGTTGCCGCCCTGAAGTAATCCGCCCCGTTCCTTCGGCGTCCCAAACCAAGATGCCCGCCTTCGGCGTCACCCATCGCCATCTTTCCATGATGTCGTCTCCGTCCAAATCAAAGCGAACGGTGCGAGCGGAAATCAAGGCATCAAGGGGCAACGGTTCACCGATGGGGAAAAGGATAGGAGTGATAGGACGGGGCTTTTTCTTCAGCGCCTCAATGGCGTGGGTAATTTGCTTTATGTTCCCACCATAGCAAAAATTTCGCCAACCGCAAAATGCCCTGCCCCGCTTCTATTGCGATGGACGCTGGCTCGCCGATTTTCAAGGATTTCGCCTGCATTTCCTGATGAACGCTCAACCGAAACGCTCGTCGGTAAGCCTCAAGTGCCTGCTTTCGCCACGCATCGGCAGAAACTTTACGGGGCGGCGAAAGCCAAGGCGCTGGCACACGGTCAGCGTAAGGGATGCCCTGTTCCAACATCCAACCGAACCCCAGCCAGTAAAGGGCTTGGTCGGGTTTCAACTGGGTGGCGATGGCGTAGTGGCGGACGGAAAGGGAAAGATGGCGCAGCGCCTTTTCGTCGGGCTCACCTAACTTCTCAAGGCGACGCACTAAAGGGCTTTCGTAAGGGGCAAACTTCAAAGGCTTGTCGGAGTAATGGGAGGCAGCGAATGCCAAAAGTGCCAAGATGGCGACGGCACTGGCTTTTTGCTTAAAGCCCATCGTCGGTCACCTCTGTCACCGATTTCGTGCCATCTTTTGGACGGCAGCATTTTGCCCGTTCGTTCCCGATGACAAAAGCGGGGTGAGCAATTGCCCTTCTCTGCCCTCTCGTGATGGCGATAAAGTTACACTTGCCCTGATTGCATGTAGGCGAGTCGGCTTAGTGGACGGTGGCTTACATGGGTTTGGCAATGCCGACGGCAGTGCTCACGGAAGTGCGACGGGAACGGGTGACTGTTCGCGCCGTCGCCATTGGGCTGCTGCTTGTCCTTGTCCTCATCTGGTGGGTTCACCACGCCGAATTTCGGTTGGGCGGGACGATGGGGCATACTGCCTTAGCGAACACTGCCCTGCCCGTCGCTGCCTTTTTCGCCTTGATGGTGCTGACGGCATTGAACGGGCTCGTCGCCCGCATCGCCGCAAATTGGGCGCTGACGCAAGGCGAATTGCTAACGATTTACGCCATCACGGCGGCGACGACGGGCATCGCTTCGTCAGGTGGTGTCCATTTCCTCGTGCCCGCTTTGACAGCACCGATTTACTACGCCACGCCCGAAAACAACTGGCGTGAACTCATCTTGCCTCACATCCCTTCGTGGTTCATCCCCCACGACCGCGCCGCCGTCATCGCTTTTTACACGGGCAGCGACCATGTGCCTTGGGCGGCATGGCTCGTTCCATCCGTCGTTTGGAGCGGGTTTTTGGTGCTGGTGATGTTGACGACCCTTTGTCTCGTCTTGCTTTTGTGGCGCCAATGGATTGAGCGGGAACGACTTTCCTTCCCGACGGCGCAAGTGCCCCTGCTGATGACGCAGCCTCAATCACCCCTTTGGCGCTCCCGAAGTTTCTGGGTGGGTTTCGCCCTCGCTTTTGGCATCGGCACTTGGAACACTTTCGCCCGCAACTTTCCCGTCCTGCCTTTGTTGGATGTGCGGGGTGAAGTCCTCAACCTCGCCAACGCCTTCACCGAGCGCCCTTGGAACGCCATCGGTTGGACGCCCGCTGCCTTCTATCCCTTCATCATCGGCATCGCTTACTTGCTCAGCACCGAGGTGACGCTGAGTTGCTGGCTGTTTTACTTGCTGGTCAAAGTGGAACGCATCGTCACGGCGGCATTGGGATGGGACGCCATCGGGCGGGGCGGTTTCAATGTCATGCCTTACACCGAGCACCAAGGTGCTGGCGCCTTCCTCGCCATCGCTTTGCTAAGTTTTTGGTTTGGGCGGAAGCAATTGCTTGCCGAGTTGCGCGCCAATCAAACGGGCGACGACGCCCCCTCGCCTCGCCTTGCCCTTGTCGGCTTTCTTGTCGGGTTTGGGTTGCTGGCGGCGTTTGCGGTCGTGGCGGGGATGCGCCCTATCACTGCCTTCGTGTTGCTGGGCTTGTCGCTGCTTTACATGGCGGCGGCGACGCGGTTGCGGGCGGAAGTCGGCAACGCATGGCTGTTTGGTCCGCGCGTTGACCCGAACACCCTCGTGACGACGACCTTCGGGACAGCAGCCTTGCGCCCTCGCGAGTTGACCGTCATGGCGTTTTTGCGCAACATCACGACTTTTGATTTGCGCTGTCTCCCGATGCCCCATCAGTTGGACGCCATCAAATTCGCCCGCACCGTCAGGTTGCCCTTGCGCCCGTTGGCGATCGTTTTGGGCATCGGGACGCTTATTGCAGCGCCCTTCGCCTTCGTCAGCGTCGTCAAGTTGCTTTATCAACTCGGAGCGGCGGCGAAGGCGGATGCGTGGCGGGTCTTCATGGGGCGACAACCCTTCAACGAGTTGGAAGGTTACTTGCGTCAACCCCTTGCAGCGGATTGGCGGGAAATTGCGGCGGTTGTTTTCGGCTTTGCCCTAACGGTTGGCTTGACAGCGTTGCGCGCCCATTTGCTTTCGTTGCCGTTGCATCCCTTCGGCTACGCCGTCGCCAACACCCACACGATGGACAAAGTCTGGCTGCCCTTTTTGCTCGCATGGGCGGTGAAAACTTTCGTCCTGCGCTACTTCGGCAGCAAAACCTACCGTGCCCTCGTGCCCTTTTTCGTCGGGCTGATTTTGGGCGACTTTGCGCACGGTGGCTTGTGGACCCTCGTCGGATGCCTCATCCCCAACTTCCGTGTCTACCCGATGAACTGGTGACCTCATTCGGGCAGCGGCTTGCCTTTCGTCTCAGGCGCAATGGGCAAAATCGCTAAGCCCAAAAGGAAGATGCCCGACAACAACGCCCCCGCCTCGCGGATGCCGAAGGCTGCTCGCAATTGCCCGAAGGTGTAAGGACCAAGAATTGCCAAGTAGCGGGCGACATTGTAGCAAAAGCCCGTCCCCGTCGCCCGCAGGCGCGTCGGGAAAAGTTCGGGAAAGTAAACGGCGTAACCGCCAAACAAACTCGTCGTGAAAAAGCCCATCAGCGGAAACAGGATAAGGGCGTGGGCGAACGAGTGGGTGGCGAAGAAGGTCAGCGGGACGACGAACAGGCAACTCAGGAAAGCGGCGGCGAAAGCGCCCCGTCGCCCGATGCGTTCCGCTAACCACGCCCACGCTAAGATGCCGAAGAACGCCCCAGCGTTTTGCATCATGATGGCGATGCCGACAGCGCGTTCCGTGGACGCTTTTAATTCGGGCAAGTTTTGCGGGTTAAGGACGGAGCGCAATAAATCGGGCGACCATGTGCCGATGCCCCAAAACCCGATGACGCCGATGGCGGCTAAACTGACGCCGACAAGCGTGTGATGGCGCCAAGTCGGGTCAAGGAGCATCTCAAAAATGCTGCCCAGTTGCGTTTGACCTGCCGCCGCCATCTGGCGGGCGTGCTCCCAACGCTCAGGCTCTTTAACGAACAGGCGGATGACGAAGACAAGCAAAGCAGGCAAAGTCCCAAAGCCAAACATCCACCGCCAACCCCAATGGGGCGAAGCGCCGATGGTCAAATTGAGCAGCCCCGCTGCCATGTTGCCTAACGCCGACGATGCCTGCATGATACCCAAAGCGGCAGGACGAGCGTGGGCGGGAAAAACTTCGGCGACCAATGCCGCACCCGACGCAAACTCGCCACCAACTCCCAAGCCCGTGAAGAAGCGACAAAGGGCAAACTGCCACCAGTTTTGCGACAACCCCGACAAACCCGTGGAGCCTGCATAAAGCAAAACGGTCAATGCCATCGTCCTTGTCCGTCCCCATCGGTCGCCGACGATGCCGAACAAAAAACCGCCCGTCGCCCAACCGAAGATGAAGATGGACTGGACGATGCCCCCGTAGGACGCAAGGTGCGGGTCTTCGGGTTTGGCGTTGAGCAACTCCATCAATGCGGGTTGGCGCGCCAGCACATAAATCCACTGATCCATCGTGTCAAAGGCCCAACCTAACGAAGCGACGACCAAGACGAGCCAGTGATACCCTGTCAAGCCCTCATACCATCGGGTCGGCTTGGTCACTTCTCGCTCTGCCATGTCCATCCCCCGCAGTTCAGCGTTGCTGGGCAAATCGCTGCCAAAGGGACTCCAACTCTTGCGGTGCTGGCTTAACGCTGTGGACGACGAAACGGAAACGAAAGACGAGCGGTTGATGGGGCGCCATCACGAATTCGCCCTTCCTCGGCGGGGCGAACCCGACGAAGGGCACGCCAGGCGTTAAGCGTGGGGCGTTGGGAAAATGCAAATTGGCGGGATGGTCCATTTGCGTGATGCCCGCCCATTGTTCCCCCACTTGCCCGCCCATCAAAACCCAACGGGCGGGAACGCCATCGGCATCCGCCCGCGTCTTGCCTTCGGAGTTGAGCACCTCATACAAGCGGGCGTCCATCCACGCCCGATAGCCCCGACAACCCAAGCCGCCGTAGCGATACTCTTCCATGACCAACGGCGTCTCCGTGATGTTGACCAATTCCGTCGTCAGGTCAAAAACCCAATGGGCAGGTTCGTTGCCTTCGGGCGCATAAGTGACGATTGTCCAACGCTCCCGCACGACAGGCACCCACCCTTCGTCCTTCCGTGCCTCCCAACGGTGGCGGACGATAAGGATGGCTTTGTCGGGCAGCAATTCCAACCGCTCAAAAGCCTCAAAGTTCGTTCGCCCCGTGTTGGCGTGCAAGTTCCAAAAGTCGGGACGCAACTCGCCCCAACGCGTCCGTGTCCACGCAAAGAAGATGCCCCGATGGTGGAAGTGGTCAGGCGGACCCCAGTCGGTCACGATGACGCCCTTCGGGTTCCAAACGGGATGCAAAAAACCGCTGGTGGCGTGAATAGGCGGGGCGCCTTGCGGCGCTGCCACGCCGTAGTTGTATTGCCAAACGGGTTTGCCCCGAAAAAGCAACCGCACATTGCGGGGCACTGCTTCCGCAAAGGCGAACGGGCTTTCGGGCGCCGTCACCGACAGTGCCCCAATGCTCGGTCGCTCCACGACCACGCCCTTACCGACCATCGTCAACATCCCTCCGCAAAGCAACACCAACCACTCTTTGCCCATCGCTGAACACCTGCCCCATTGTAGCACCTCATCGGCAGCATTTACATGAACAAGCGGGCGCTCACCATTCGCCCCGCCACGCCCTTGCACCTTGCACATGGAGCGGATGGCAGCGCAGTCGCCGCCAAGCCCCGTTGAAGCGGATGCGTTTCCCGTCCCAATCCACCCGCACCTCCTCGCTCAACTCCAGTTGCAGGTGATGGTTGGGGCAAAGGACGAGCATGTTGCCAGGGTGATCGGCGCGGGGACCGAAAACCGTCAAGGGACGCAAGTAATGCACCTCAATGACCATGCGCCCGTCGGGCGTTAAAAATTGCGCCCCGCAAATTTGGCAGCGGAAGTCGTAAAGCCGCCGCAACCATGCGCTTTGTTCGCCTTTGCGCCGATAGGTTCGTCCCTGCCATCGGTAGGTCGGCGCCCGTTCCGCCGCCATCTTCGCCCAGACATCTTTTTCCGCCCCCGTTGTCTTCCGCAACCGCTGCACTTGCCGCTCAAAAGTTCGCAGCGCTTCGGCAAGGTGAGGGTTGTTAGCCCAAATGTGGCGTTTGATGCCATCCCAAAACTCCGTCGCCTCAAAGACGCTCCCTTGCAGTTGCCGAAAAAGCGGCGCCGTCGCAGCGTCCGTTTTCAAATGCCTCAAAGGCACGGGATGGTCTAACCGCAACGCGGGTTCGGGCGCCAAATCAAAGGTGTTCAAGTCGCCCGTCCCTGGCACTTCCTCGTAACCGCCACTTGCCAACGCCGCCAAACCGACGATGCCTTCACCCGCCTGATAAGCGACGACGACATCGCCCCGTTGCATAGCACGGATGCAACGGAGTGAGACGGGCGAACGAATCCACTCGTAACCGCCCCACGAAAAATCCGCTGGCGCCCATTCGTGCCGATGGCGGAAAAACTCATCCCAATGCCACCCTTCGGGCTTGCCCTTGATGCGCTCGCTGGCGACGACCAGCCAAACTCTCCTGCCCATCCCTTCATCGCCTCCGCACAATTTTACGGGCACGCAGCGAAGCATTGGAGTGCCAACTGTCAAGGAGGCGAAAAGTTGTCGGAGAAGAAGCCGATCCGTGAATGGGTTTTAGCGGCGCAAAAAGGTGACCAGAAAGCCTTTGAGGAACTCTTCCGCCTCTTTCACGGCACCGTTTACAACACTGCCCTGCAACTTTTGAGCAACCCCGAAGACGCCGAAGATGTCACGCAAGACGCTTTTTTGCGGGCGTGGGAGCAACTGCCCAAACTGACCGCCCCCGAAGCCTTCCGCAACTGGCTCTTGACCATCACCATCAACCTCTGCCGCAGCCATTTCCGCAAAGCCACCGTGCCCACCGAGCCGCTGGACAACCCGCCCGAAAGCGAAAACACTGAAGAAGAGCCGACCAGGGAAATCGCCGACGAAGGAGTAGATGCGGAAACCATCGTCTTGCAACGGGAGACGGCACGGTTGGTCCGGCGCGCCGTCGCCGAATTGCCCCTCGCCCTTCGCGAGGTCATCGTCTTGCATTACTTTGAAGGCTTAGAACTTGCCGATATCGCCAAAATCCTTCGGGTGCCCATCGGAACCGTCAAAAGCCGACTCGCCCGCGCCCGCGAGCAATTGCGACGGAAATTAGAACGGTGGCTTTGAACGGCAGCAAGGAAATAGCGAGTGGCGAGTAGTGAGTGGCGAGTGAGTAAAGGGCGACTCACTGAACGGCAACGAAAAGCAGATGGCAAACACTGTCGGAGTGGCTATCAGCCACGACATCCATCACATCCGCCCTAACTTATCTGCCACGCCGTTTCGCCGCTCGCCATTCGCTATTCGCTCTACTCGCTACTCGCCCAACTGCAAGTCGCTTGCCTTGAGAGTTTGAGGCGTTCCCGTTTGCCACGCTTGAACGGCTTTCAGTGCCACGACGGTCGCTTCCAACCCCTCGGCAGCGCCTGTCATCGGCTTTTTGCCCTCAATGATAGCAGTGATGAAGTGGCTTAAGGCAGCGAATTGCTCGTGGTCTTCTAAGGCAGGTTGAAAGCCTTCTTCGCCGGGCAACTTGCCTTGCTCAATCAACTTGGTGGCGTTGGCGACGAGCAGAAAGCCTTCGCTTTGGGCGATGCGCTCCCGTTTGGCGTAAACTTCCCAACCCAAACTGGGTGCGTCGGCTTCCTTGAACAAGACACCGTAAAAGCCCGAAAGGTAAATCGTCCCGAACTCGCCCGCAAACAAATCAAACGCACCCTGATAGGAGTTGGTCAGGGTCGCATGGTAAGTCATCCGCACGCCGTCGGGAAACTCCAAGACGCATTGAATCGTGTCGGGCACTTCCCGCCCATCTTGCCACAAGATGATGCTCCCCCACGCCGCCACAGAAGTCGGTTGCGCCCGCAAAAACCATCGCGCCACATCAAATTGGTGCAACGCCACCTCGGTGAACAAGCCCCCCGAAGTTTCGCGGTAAAGTTTCCAGTTCACTTGGCGCTCCAACGCCGCTTCCCGAACGGGACGGCGCCAACCCGTCTTCCGATGCCATTGGGCTTGAACCAGTGTCGGTTTGCCGATCGCTCCCGTCCGCATGAACTTGACGGCGTGCTCGTAAGCGGGATTGTAACGGCGCTGCAAACCGACTTGAAAGACCGTGCTTGCCTTAGCGCCCGCTTGGGCGATGGCTCTTGCTTCCTCCACCGTCAGCGCCAACGGTGGTTCGCACCAGACATGCTTGCCCGCCTGCAATGCCTCCAGCACAATTTGCTTGTGCGTGTGGGGCGGCGTGGCGACGATGACGGCGTGAACATTTTTGTCGTCCAAAACGCGACGATAGTCCGTGTGAGCGGCAACGGGTTGCCCAACGATGTCCTGCGCCTTTTTCAAATGGGGCTCATAGATGTCGCACAAGGCGACGACTTTTGCGTTGGGCACTTTGATCAAGTAGCCCAGCAACTCCCGCCCATATTCGCCCGTCCCGATGACAGCGCAATTGACCGTTCCTTGCGCGCTGAGGGTCGGGCGTTTGGTGACAGCGGTGAGCAACCCCGCCAACGCCGTCGTCTTCAGAAATTCCCTGCGGGTCAACTCTTGTGCCATGCGTCCTTTGCCCCCTTTGGTCGTCGCAAGTTTTCTTCGCCAACAGAAAAGACGACGCTTGCTATCGCTGAGTTTACTTTGCCACGCCGCTTTAACGGGTGAGCGCGTCTTCAGGCACAAGCAATTCGGAAGGGTGACGAGCCACAAACAACTCGCACTACGGGCTTCAATTCGCAGTCAATGACGACAAAGCATGAGCGCCCAATTTAGTCGGCGAATTTTCTAACCGTGTTTCGTTCACCTCACCCAAACAACCTCGCCCTTTAGGTCGTCGGCAATTTTGATGGCGATTGTGTCGGCGTGATGGAACAAGGATGCTTGTGTCAAGACAGACCATTCGCCGCCGCGCCACTCGCCGACTTCCGTGACTTTTAATTTTGGTGCGTTTTTCGCCCGCCGCAAAACCACATGCGTTGCTTCGGTCGGAAGAAGCCAAATTTGCTTTGCTTCCCTCAAATCACTGTCAGCGAAAGCAGCAAAGTGTCCGTTACCCTCGGCGACCAGTTCACCGTCAAGGACAATTTGCCCGCTCCCTTCAACGAGGAAAATTCGCCCTTGCTCGCCAAACGCCACCATGCCAGGCTGCCACGCGCCCAAAGTCATCGTGATGCGGAAGGCGTGATGCGTGATTCGTGATGCGTGATGGGCATGGGATGGGTTGGGCAGATAGGCAGTGAAAGTGACGGGTTCATCGGAAGCATTGACAAAGACGAAGGCTGTGCCGTTTTGAAGCGGGATGCGAAAGGCGTGAATGGTCGGCAAATCTGGCTCAATTCGGATGGTCGCAACTTTCGCCTTTTCAATGATTTGTCGGTATCGCCCTCGCAACGCTCCGTCCAATGATGCCTTGCAGGAAAACTGCCTTGACACCTTCAAGCAAGTCGTTGTTGAGTTTCAAATTTTTGGCGGCGTTTTCGCCATCGGGACATCAAAGGCGTAGCCGCCGAAAGTCAGCAAGTCAACACCGCTGACAAGCAAACGAAGCAAGTTGCGATGGGCTGCCAATGAGAAGTAAGGCGAATTGGGTAGAACCAAAAGCCCGATGCGGCTTCTGTTGGCTTCAATCCATGTTGAGTCGGCGATTTGCTCAGCCGAAACGATTTGCGGTTTGTAGCCTGCAAGGGAAAGCCAGTGCGCAAGTTTTTCTGGCGACGGCGATGCAAGGTTTTGCGGGAAGGCGGGTTCGTGCAAAATCAGCGCCATTTCACCTTTTACTGTCGGCGCTTCTTCGTATCGCTGTGAAGTTTCATCACCACGAACAACTTGCACGGCATCAAAATGGGCAACTCCGTCAGCGTTGTAAAGTCCGAGCCGAACCTCAAAGTAGAAAGTCCGTTGGTGCGTTTTCCAAGTTGCGTCAAAGCGTCGCCACCCTTGCGTTCCGCTCAACTGGACGCAATCCCGAAAAGCCACCAAGTTACCGTGAAAGTCAAACTCGTAGATGGCAGCGTAGGCGTAGCCAGAATTTGAGACAGGCTTGACATTTTCCGTTCGCATCCAAAGGCTGACAGCGTATTGAGTTGACGGCTCAGCGATGACGATTTGCCTTGCCATGTCGCCGTTTCGTCTGCATTGCAAAACTTTTTGCCCGTGTGGTGCATCTGGCTGCTGAAGGATTTTGGCTTCACCGCCGAACATCCAACCAACCCGCACCCGCTCAAAACTCCCGTTGCGAACCAAGTTTGAATTTGCCTGAGTGGTTGCCGTCGCTTGAGAGCCTGCAAGGGCACTGATAAGCGTCAAAGGGAGAAACCATACCACTTTGTCCATCAAGCCCAACTCCTTCAGGGTTGTGCATTGACAGTGAATTCACCCGACCTTGACAAGTTTGTAGCGCTCGTAAAGGAGCGTGACTTTTTCGCCCTCAACGAAAAACTCGGCGACGACTTTGCGGCTGTGCTGGAGGGTGAAGAAGCGGGCGTAGGTGTCGGAGATTTCTTCGGGCAGGAACGGGATGGAACTTTCAAGCAACTTGCCTTTCGTCTCCAGCAAAACGCCGTCGCCTTTTCGGCTCACCTGCAAACTCATCGTGCCTTTGTATGTCTCGTAGCGACCGACCAGTTTCTCAAGCAACTTGTCGTGGCGGACGAAAGGCAGCGTTTCAGGGTCTTTGCCAAGCATCGTTGCAAGTGTGACCATGCCGATTTGCGAAAGTGGGTGTCCGCTTGCATTTGCCAAAACCGCCACGCCAATGCCTGCATCGGGGATGTAGCCAGCGAAAGCGGTGTGAACTAAAACCGAGCCACTGTGGGCAACTAACTTGTGACCGAGAAAGTTCGGGTAAACACTCCAGCCGAACCCATAACCTTCCGCTCCGAAAAGTGGCGACGGTAGCGGAACATGGGGCGTTTCCATTTGCTCAATGCTTTCGGGCGAAACCAACTGCGTTCCCTTCCATTTGCCGCGAGCCAAGTAAAACCGCAAGTAGTTGCTCAGGTCAAGGACGGTGCTGATTAGACCTCCATCGGCAGAAATGCCGAAAGGAAAACGGGAAGGGATTTGCTTGCCGTCGCGGTCAATAACATACGGCGTCGCCCAATCTGGATCGGAAACGACATCTTCTCGCCGAAAGGTCGTTCGGGTCATGCCAAGGGGCTCAAGGATGCGTTCCTTGACAAAGGCTTCGTAACTTTTACCCGATGCGACCTCAATAGTGCGACCGAGCAGCAAGTAACCCTCGTTCAAGTAGAAGAACTTTTCGCCAGGTTTCGCTACAGCCCAACTTTCTGCATCGCTCATGAAGGCTTTCAAATCGTCAACGGAAGCGATGGGCAACCAAGGCGCATCTTCACCGACGACATGTCGGATGAAGGCTTCGGCGTAAGCGAGTGCTGGGATGCCTGACGAGTGGGTCAAAAGGTGTCGCAACCTGACGGGTTCACCGAAGGGGCGAAGCGAGATGGAGACAAATTTGTCAATGGTGTCATCAAGGCTCAATTTGCCTTCCTCAACGAGCATCATCGTTGCCAAAGCCGTGAAGGATTTCGTGACCGAGCCGATGCCGACCCTCGTTTGCGTCGTCATTGGCGCTCCCGATTCAACATCCCGAAACCCAAACCCTCGTGCGTAGACAATCTCGCCGCCTTTCACTGCTGCGATGCTTAGTCCCGGCAAATTCGTCTTTCGCATCTTCTCAAAAACATAACCTTCCACAACCCGCCAGTCCATTGCGGTTCACCTTCCTTGACAAGTTTTCACCATGCTTTTGCAATGCACTCAGCCAACTCTTTCAGTTCGTCGGGAAGGACGGTTCGGATGTCAAACCAGAGGGCGTCTTTTTGGATGCGGCAGAAGACTGATGGGTTGCCTAAGCGCAATCGTTGGGCAAAGTTGTCAGCGCTATCGCCTTCCTTCGGCTTCACGACGACGCACCAAGTGGGCAAAAACTGGTCTGGCAATGCTCCGCCGCCAACTTGCGATGTTGAAAGTTGAACGCTCACCGCTTCTTTCGGAACTCCCAACTTTTGCAACCTTTGAACAACTTGTTTGGCACGACGCTTAATTTCTTGTTCGCTCAAAGCAATTTGCTGCAAGGTCGGAATTTCGCGCCATGCTTGCTCCTCGTCAAAGTAACTGAGAAGCGTCGCTTCCAAGGCAGCGAAAGTCAACTTGTCGCAACGAAAGGCTCGGTAAAGCGGGTTTCGGCGCAATTGCGCAATCAAGTCTTTCCGACCAACGACAATTCCAGCCTGAGGACCACCCAGCAACTTGTCGCCACTGAAACTGACCAAATCTGCCCCAGCCTTGACACTTTCTTGAACCATCGGCTCTTTCTCAATCCCAACCTTTGAGACATCGGCGAGTGCGCCGCTGCCCAAGTCCTCAACGACGGGCAGGTTGTATTTGCGACCCAAAGCAACCAACTCCTCCAGCGAAACTTGTTCTGTGAAGCCGATGATGCGGAAGTTGCTTTGGTGGACTTTCAGCAGGAGCGCCGTTCGTTCATTTATTGCTCGCTCGTAATCGCTGAGCCGAGTTTTGTTTGTAGTGCCGACCTCAACCAAGACGGCGCCACTTTTTCGCAAGATTTCAGGGATGCGGAAACTGCCGCCAATTTCCACCAACTCGCCCCGCGAAACGATGACTTCGCGACCTTCAGCCAAAGTGTTCAGGATGAGCAAAACGGCAGCAGCGTTGTTGTTGACGACCGTGGCTGCTTCAGCGCCTGTCAGCAGACAAAGCAACTTTTCAACCCTCAAGTCTCGGAAACTTCGCTCGCCCGTGACTTCATCAACTTCAAGGGCACATGGGTGAGTGGCGACTTCCACCAAGCGTTGGACGGCTCGTTGTGACAAAAGCGAGCGTCCCAAGCCAGTGTGGACGATGATGCCCGTAGCATTGATGACTCTGGGCATCAAGGGAATAACTTCCCGCCAAAGAACCGATTGGGCTTGCTGAGCCACTTGTTCGGCTGTCGGGACTTCTAAACCATCACCGCTCAAAATCCGCTGCCTGAATTTGTCCAAGGTCTTCCTGACTGCCTCTGTCACGATGGCTCTTGGCAATTCTCGCATCAGCCTTTGAGCGGTCTCGGTTTGCAAAACTTCGTGGACTGCAGGCAATTGCCTAAGCAATGCTTGCTTTTCCATTTCAGACCACCGTCCATTGGCTAAAGTAATTCTGTTGGAGGGTCGGTCTCCTGCCCGACTGCAAATTTCTGAAGCCAATGGCATGGTTGGTTGTCAACGGCGCAATCGCAAAATCTCCGTGCTGTGGGCTTTAGCCCATAGTTGATGACCCAGAACCTGAGCGCCGACCTTACTTTAGTCGGCGAATGGCGAGTAGCGAGTGGCGAATGACAAACGGCTTTGGCTTGGCTTCTCACTTCAGCGCGTCTTCGGGCACGAGTAATTCGGAAGTATGGCGAGCCACAAAGGGAAAGTTTCAATGGCAGGTGGGTTGACTATGACTTCACCGAGCCATCGTTGCAACTCTCGGGCGATGGGCATCAACTGTTCCTTCGCTTTTTCGGGAAGCAAAATTGCAACTTGCGGTTGACCTTTTTGCGCTACCACGAAAGGCTTCGTTGAAGTCGCATGGAGAAGACAAGCCGAACCCAATAGTGCAAGCGTCAGCAACTCAAATCGCATCACCTTCACCCCTTCTTGTCCAACTTGTTTGCTGCTACAGCAAAGTCTTCATTGCGTCAGGTAAATTGGCGCTTCGCCAACTGAAACCTTTCTGCCCTCAATTGGGTTGCCCATGATGTCAAGGGCGCTAATGCCTAAAGGCAAAGCAACTTGGTGAACTTTGCTATCCGTTGACCATGCGACACCCACTCGCCTCTTGCCGACCCTGAACCAATGCACGGTCACGCCATCACTCAACTCTTGACTTCGTTCAAACTTCGCCTCTATCGGGATCAAATTCGCCATCGTTGCGACAGCAACGAGCATTTTTCGTGGCGCCCCACCATACTCAAAGAAAACGCTGCCAGTATCAATGCCGTTGATTTCACCGCAAGTTCCAGCGTGCAGGAAAATTTTTTCACCACCGTTGGCGAAGAAAAGTGTTGCGAACTTGACCAACCACTCGGACGCTCTCCGCTCACTCGGATGAAAAGCGCTCCGCATTGCGGCATCGCCGAAAAAGTTGCGGAGTGGCTCTATCGGTGGGTCATCGTCGGCGTAGCAACCCAACTCCGTCAGCCAGATAGGTTTCGCTTCGTTTCGTTGCCTCATTTGTTCCCAAAGTCTTTGCAACGGCTCGCAAAGCCCCTCAGGGCTTCCGCCACTGTAAAGGTGCAAGTCAAGGACATCAACGAACTGCAACCCACCCGCTTCAACAAATTCCCTTGTCCAACGGTTGTCCGCCCAAATACCAATCCCACCGACAACAATCGCATTTGGTTGCTCAGACTTAATGGCTTTGTAGGCGATGCGAAGCAACCTCAAGTAATCGTCAAGGGTGTGACCGAGCGATGCCGGGAGCGAGTAGAAGGTGTAAAGTGGCTCGTTGAAGATGTGATATGCGGTCACTCGGTTGCGGTAGTGGCGAACGCTTTCAGCGATGTATCGTGCGAAGGCTTGTTCGTCTTTCGGCTTGCACGCAAGCAACATGACCTGCCTACGATAAGCGACGGGTTGAACCTTTTCAATTTGTGCTGGGTCACCACTGCTACTCCATTCAGCGGACGGGAACGGGAACAAGACGAGACAGTTGCCTCCTTCTTTCACAACTCGGTCAATCTGGAAGTCAGTCTCGCCGAAGTTGAATTTGGCATCCGGTTTCGGCTGAACTGTTCGCCACTGCACTGACCAATCCCGCCACCACAAAATCCCAGCACGGTGAGCCAATCGTAGTAGGAACTGCCAAGGGTAAGCGTGGTTCATGCCCCAACGAGAATCTTTGGCTCGGTAAGGTCTGATGACAGCGCAGCGAAGTGGCAGGCAAAAGTTCGCTTTCTCGGATGTCGTCACTTGAACTCGGTAAAACCCAAACTTGCCCACTGGCAAATTGACTGTCCTGACGATGCCCTCGCCGATGGGCACAGCAAGCCTGACCGTTTGTCGCAAAACTTCGTCGTCAAAGAAATCTCGCACCGAAATTGTCGCCGTGATTTCCCGTGTCTCTTGTCCCTTGCCCCCTGTCCCATCCGCAAAGGCGTGGATTTTGACTGGAAGCGTCGGTTGCCCTCTTTCAACGACGAAGATGTTGCCCATCACATCCGTTGACGCCATCACCTCAACAGGAAGCCTCGGTTTGTATTCGCTCGCTTGCGAACCTCGTTCAAGTTGCAATGCATCAAGCCAGACCGTTGCACTGCTCATTTTTGATGCGTTCAAATCAAGCCCTGCGCCAACCCAAATGAAGTCCGCTTGCGGCGTGAATGTGAAAGAGTAGCGCTGCCAATCGGTTGTCAAGGTAAAGTTTTTGCTCAGGTTTCGCCCATCCGATTGGCGAACGAAAAGGACGCCAACGACATTTGGTCGGTCGGCTTTCATGAAAGCAGAAAATGTGTAAGGTTGACCGCGATTGACAGCGATCCAGCCGTGATGGGCGATAACGATTGAGCGGATAGGTTGACGGACTGGGTCAAACCAGTCAAAGTAGAAGGTCGGCAAGTTGGGTTCGCTCAGTGAGACCTTCAAACTGAACTCGCCGTGCACAGAAGTTTTGTCGTCCAGTTCGCCAATCAGTTGAAACACATTGCCCATCCACCAACGCAGGTCAGGTGCGTAACTTCCCCAACCAGCCGTCCCGCACTCAAAACTGCTGTTAGGCAGAAAGTTGACGATACCTTCAGTCGGAATTTGCGGTAGTCGTTTCGGGCTCAAAGCAGGGATTTCAACCAACTCAACATCGTCAAGCCAAAGAGTTCCCGTGCTGTTGAACCAAATTTGCAATCGGCTCTCTTTCGCTGGCAGGTCGTTTGTGGCTTGAAAGAAAAACTCGTAGCGTTGCCATTGACTTGTAGGTGCAAAAAAGTCTTGCAGCCCAACATCGCTCCAAATGCGAGTGTTGACGAGAGCGACGCGAACGATCCCAGTTCGTATGCCTTCCGCTTTCGCCCAAAAACTTAGCCGATACCAACGACCTTGCTGGACACCGATCGTCCCGACTTGACAAATCATCGCATGGCTTGCAGGCGTGCCGTTGCCGAACTCGTTGCAAACCAGCCTGCCCGAAAAGCCTTTGCCGTCCCGACCGACATCGCGGGCGAGTTGCTGCTTGACATGAGGAGCACCGGCAGTTGTCCAAAAATCAGGGATTCCGTCGCCGTTTTCGTCCCGCTCAAAATCGCCGTTGGACACAAGGTTCGTTTGCGCCATTGCGAAACTGCAAACCAAAAGCACTAACGCCAATCTCAACATCACTGTCACCCCCGTCTTCTCGGCAAGCCAAAAAGGCAGCGGATGGCAAACGATGAGACGGCACTTAAACAGCCATCGCTACAAGGGCAACGCTACTTTGCATTTTCCCCGACTTGCCAAATCTTGCCTTCATTGCCCACCAAAAGAGCCCAACCGTTGGGATTGTGGCGCTCAAAAAGTGGCAAACCTTCCTCGCCCAAAACCAGAAGCGCCGTTGACCATGCTTCAGCATCGGTAGGTGAAGGAAGGACAACGGCTGCAAGCAAATTTCGCTGGACGGTTTCGCCTGTCAGCGGGTCAACGGTCTTGCGACCTTCAACGGGGGTGCTTTCAGACACTGACAGACCGCAGCCATCCAACGGGATAGTGGCGAGTGCTTGACCACTAATGGGATGAGCAATCGCAACTTTCCAACTTTCGCCATCAGCGTTGTGACCAAAAGCGAAAACGCTGCTCGTGCCACCATGCAAAAAAGCGCTTTCAACGCCTGCTTCCTTCAAAATTTGTGCAGCCCTTTCCAATGCGTAACCTTTGCCAATGCCACCCAAGTCCAACTGCACATTTTCATCTGTCAATCGAACCGTCATCGTCGCTTCGTCAAGCAAAACAGCGTCAATGACCGACTTTGCTTTTCCCGATTGTCGCCAAGTCCCCAGCGTGATGTCAAAAGCGCCCCCTGTTGCGTGGGAAAGGAGCAGCGCTTTTTGAAGCAACCGAAAGGTGCGGGCGTCTGTTCGGACAGGTTGAGATGCAGCGAGGCTATTAATCCGCCCGATGTCGCTGTCGTTGCGGAAGCGGGAAAGCAACTTTTCCAGATCGGTGATTTCTCGCAAGGCTTCTTCGCCCGCCGCCCGCAAAAAAGTTTCATCGTCGCCGACCAAAACCAACTCAAAACGCGCCCGCATCGCATAAGTCGCCAGTAAAACGACAGCCATACTCATCGCCTCGGAAAACTTTTGCGCACCAGAGATAGGTAGGCAAACAACGGCGACTACTCAACAAGCCCTAATTCCCTCCACTTGCGCAACAGAAATTCCCAGAAGGCGCGGCGGCGACCGAGGCGAGGTGCCAGTTGTTCCCAATGGCGCACCAAGTCGTCCACGCTCAAAAACTCCCAGACATCTTCGTAACGGGCTTCACGGAGAATTTTCGCCATGTAAGTCAACCGTTCCTGCTCATCGCCCGACCGCAAAATTTCTCGCAGTTGGCGGATGGTCAAGGGCTCATCCCAGAGGAAATAAGGTCGGCTGTCTTCGTCCCGCATGTCTGTCGTTAGCCGACTCATCGTTGATCACACCTCAAAAAGAAGCG
>Ga0197143_1000165_pt1 | contig 76263 bp, 55 predicted proteins | sample GBS70_MetaG_FD_148603 | JGI IMG/M metagenome (GOLD analysis project Ga0197143, IMG submission 148603) | Sediment microbial communities from Great Boiling Springs, Gerlach, Nevada, United States - GBS 70_MetaG | ecosystem: Environmental > Aquatic > Thermal springs > Hot (42-90C) > Sediment...
TTGCAGGGCATTTTTGATCAAATTAATGTACACGCGGCGCAGCTCTTCACGATCGGCCTCTACCACTAATGGCTCAGGATGCAATGCCAGCTCAATGGCACAGCCGGCTTCAGCCTCCATCAGACGGACCGCCTCGCGGATCACCTCGTTCAGGTCGACTGGCTCTGGTCGCCGGCGAGGCATGCGGGCAAGGGTCGAAAAGTCGTCGGCTATTCGAGCCAGCGTATCGATCTGTTCGATCAGCGTAGTGGTTACCCGCGCAAAGAGCTCGGCAAAGCGGTCAGGGTCCCGGCGCTGCGTAAAAGCCCGTTGCAGGTGCTGAATGGAAAGCTTCATTGGGGTAAGGGGGTTTTTAATTTCATGGGCCACTTGCCGGGCCATTTCACGCCAGGCCAGCTCACGCTCTTGCTGGGCCAAGCGTCGGCGGTTTTCAGCCAGTTGCTCCAGCATCCAGTTGAAGGTACGCGCCAAGGCTCCCAGTTCATCCCGCGACTCAATCGGCAATGGACGATTCAGCTCACCACGGGCCACGGCCTGCAACCCTTCCTCAAGGCGTGCCAGGGGTCGCCCCAAAGCCCGGGCAGCCAGCCAGGCCGCATTGAGCACAAGAAACACCAGCAGCAAAAGCGCCCCAAAAAGATAGGCGATTCTCCGTGATCGCTCCTCTTCAAGCCGTTCCTGCTCAGGCAAGGCCGGCACGGCCACAACGTAGCGCGGCCTTCCTTGCGCATCAAGCAAGGCGCGGAAGCCGGTCCAATACGTAAACGTGCCCAGTCGCTCCGTCACAAAAGCAGAGCGTTGGGCTGTGCAGTAGAGCGCCACATAAGCTGAAATCGGCATATGCGTTTCGAGTAGGCGTTCCCGTACCAGACGGGGTCGCGTCGTAGCTACAAGTTGACCCTCCCGATAAACCTGTAAATCGAGGCCAACTTGGCCGGCCAGTGCGTCCAGAGACAAGCGATCCAGTACCTGATAGGGCAATTCGCCCTCGCGTGCCGCCATTACCAGCATGCGTTCTACCCGATCAAGATACTGGGCCAGCCAGGCCTGAACGGCACGATGGCTTTCACCTTCGATGACCTCGACGCCTACCCAACCTACAACCACCACAGCGATCAGTCCTACAGCAAGCAGGGCGTTAAGTACCCGGTCCTGAAACCGAACTTCCGGCAACAGTAGCCATCCCCGACGCCAACGATAAGCCAACCCTAAAGCATAAAAAATGCCTACCAGCACCAAACCGGTTAGCGTAAGCCGCAACGTGTAGTAGAGATGATCAAACAACGTTAGCGCAGGGATGCGCGCTGCGCGTATCACCGATGCCTCGCCCCCAGCCACCCGACGATAAAGGGTTAGGTAGGTGCGGCCTTCCTCGGTTTCTTTTTGCCAAAGGGCAGGCTGTTGGGCCAAGCGCGACACAAGCTGAGCGTCCAACTGGTGGCGCGTAAAGGCTCTACCTTGAGTGCGCACCAGAACACCGTCCCGAAATTCGGCTAACGACAGCCCCGCCTGCACCTCACCAAAAAAGCCCGAAGGGACCAGCACGCGTGGGAAAGGTGTCTCGGCACCATAGAGTGGACTTTGGGGCTCGGCCCGCACCATAATCCATCCGACCAGTATTCCTTCAACCGAGCGCACAGCCGTTAAGCCAGCATACTGCCATTGGATCGGTTCGCGTCTGCCGCTTAGCGATTCAATAAAAGGTAAGCGGCCTCGCTGCACCTGGTAGCGTTCCCAAAGTAAAGCAAACTCCGCGGCATCGACTTCTAATGAAACTGTCGCGCCCGGCGTGCTCAGACCTTCATAACGGCCTACAGGTCGTCTTCCCCGATCGAAAAAGGTGACGCTAACGTCGTAAGTGCTTTCCAGTGACAAAAGTAGGGAGCCGCGCAGCACAGCAGCGGTAAGCGAGTCTAGCCGTTCCGCACGCGGCAAAAGTGCCGCCTGGGCCAACCATACCCCGAGCAGACTGTCGGCTTGCAGCTCTTGAAGGGCCTGCTCGATGGCAAAAACTACCCGAGGATCTTGTCCCTGCCCAAACTGCTCCAAAGCCCGCTCCACCTGTAAGCGCCGCTGGCCCTCTAAAGTCCCCCAGAGCACGGGATACAGCAATACGCTAAGCACAAACGGAACCGGCAGCAACGCTCGCAGTGTCAGCCACCTGCCAGCCGGAGGCAGCGATAAGGGCCACAAGGTATGGCTTAGCCCAAAAGCGACCAAAACAAAGGCTACAAGTGGCGGCATAGGCCAAGCAACCGGCAATACCGCTACAGCAGCACCCGTCACCGCTAGCGGGACGCCGACCCCAAGTACCCAGCGCACCCGCTTGGAGGCTGACCAGTTGCCGAAAAGGCTTTTGAGGGCATATCCCCAGACCCGCAGCAGTAAAAGCAAAGCCAGCAATAGCAAAAGCAGCGCAGCGCAGACCAGAAAAACCAGACGGGGCGGTAAAAGGCCTGTCCGGGTAAGGTAATCCAGCGTACTGTCCAGCACACTGTGATGCACAACCAAACCGTAGAGCTGTACCAGCCCGAACATCCCTATAGCAGTAAAAATGTATCCCCCAAAACGCCAGGCTGCAGCTTTAGAAAAGGAGCCTGTCTGCTTCTGCACCACCCATAACGCCCCTAGGGCAAACCCTAAAGCAAAAAGTGCTGTCAGCAGCAAATCGCCAATCGAGCGCATTAATCCACCGCCAAAGGCAGAAGCCAGATGCGCTGGATCAAAGAGAGGAGCCAAAGGGGTGCGGCCGCGTTGCCAGCGGTTGGGGACATCAAGCGCAATCCAGGCGTAGCGCACCCCCCACCACAGCAGCCCCACTATACCTGCACGGAAAAGCAACCGGCGTGGGGTGTTGCCTGCAGCCCGCATCCAACTGATTAGGCCCCAGAGTCCCCAGAGTAGCAAAAGCGTACCCCAAAAGGCCATAAGCTGGTTAAAGCGCCGCGCCTCATCCCGTAACACCTGATTCGGCGCAGGGAGGCCTATGACTAGCCAACCGAGCGTGCGACCTTCGAAACCCTGAAGCGGACGCACCACTTCACCGGCACCAACAGCAGGGGCCCTTTCAGCTACAACCAGCCGAAACGGCAGACCATACTCCCGAGACCACAGACGCACCTGATCAAAACTGGCCAGATAAGCATTTTCAACCGGCATGCGCTGCACCAGCAGCGTAAGCACCCGAACTGCTCCCACAACGGTTCCCTTTTCGACCACAGGATGCCAAAGACTTAGCGCCGTGCGCCAGGGCGGATCTTCAACCAGCTCGGTATAGAGCTGTCTTGACGGTTGCCCCAGCGCGGGGACTTTACCCCGCGGCATGCTGTAACCAGCCCAAGCTACTTGCCGCAAGGTGCTATCATATAGGACAATACCGCCCCGCTCTGGTAATCGATAGCGTACAAACAACTGCGCCAATCCTTCGCTACAGATCGGCTCACTTGCTTGGGCCGCATCCCGCAGGGCAGCATGCACAGCAGGATGCGTAGCTAGCCAGCGGGCTTGACTTAAGAGTTGCTGCTCGAGCTGCCCAAGTTCCTGTTGTACTTGCGCCGCAGCGTGCTCAAGACGCTCCTGGCGCACCCAATCAATGTGCCGCTCTACCCAGGCCAGTCTTAACAGTTTAAAGGCTCCGGTGCAGAGTAATAGTCCGGCAAGCACCAGCCCAAAGCCCCAGTATCGTCGGTTACTGCGTGCTTGCCCAACCTCCATGATGGTATGCTATCGCTTCGGACGCCCTGCTGTTACCCGTAATTCTTGCAAGGCCCAGCGGGATTCTTCTCGGTAAAGGCGCATGTAAACGCGTAGCGGCGCTGTACCTTGCGCGTACCAGTATTCACCCACCACAAACCGGTGAGGATCCATCCAGCGATCCTCGCCCACTTCAAAACGCACAGGAGGATAGACCCGGAAAAAGTCCATAAGTACGTAGCGGGCCTGCATGCGGCTGTAGAGGCGCCCGCTACCCAGCAGGGCCAGCTCCACCTGAGGAGCAGCTTGCTCGAGGAGGCGCGTTGCATCGCCTTGCGTTAAGGCTAGCGTAAGCGCTTGGGCTAAGGAGTCAGCCTCTTGAGCCCAGCTGTTTCCCGCAGTTCCCAAACTTACCAGCAGGATCAGCAGCACCCCTAAGCATCTCCAGCAGCGTAACAGGGTCAGCGGGCAGCGATCGGTCTCCATCGCATCATACCAGTCGATAAGGGATTTTTTCGGCACCTTCGAGCACCGCCACAACGGCTTCGGCGCACATGCGCGCCATAGCCGCACGCGCCTCAACCGTTGCGCTTCCCAAATGGGGCGCCAGTACAACCCGGTCGCTTTCCAGCAATCCAGGATGCACGTTGGGTTCCTGCTCAAAAACATCTAAAGCTGCGCCAGCAATTTGCCCTTGCGCGAGCGCTTCTACCAAAGCGGCCTCATCGACAATGGGCCCCCGGGCCGTGTTAACGAGTATGGCGGTAGGTTTCATTTTGGCAAAGGCCTCACGGTTAAATAGATGATAGCTCTCAGAATTGAGCGGGCAGTGTATAGAAACAACGTCACTCACGGCAAGCAGTTCGTCGAACGACACGTAACGGGCGCAGCTTTGGCGCTCCACAGTAGGGTTGGCGGGTCGACGGTTGTAATAGACAACGTGCATGCCAAAACCCAACGCCCGACGCGCTACGGCACTCCCAATGCGCCCAAGCCCTACAATGCCCAGCGTTTTGCCGTGCAAGTCGTGGCCGAGCAGCAGTTGGGTTTCCCAGCGTTTGAATCGCCCTTCACGCACGTACCGATCAGCCTGCCGTACGTTACGGATGAGCGTGAGCAAAAGCGCCCAGGTAAAATCGGCAGTAGCATCGGTTAGCACGTCTGGGGTATGGGTAACCACAATGCCACGTGCCCGGGCTGCCTCCAAATCGATGTTATCATAGCCTACTGCATACTGCGCTACAACCCGTAGCTTAGGGCAAGCGGCAAATACCCTTGCCGTAAGGGGATCTGAAAGCATGGAAATCAGGGCATCGGCCTCGCGGGCTGCAGCGATCAGTCCCTCTTCGTCCAGGGTGTCTACTGGATTGAGCACCTGGACGTCGTATCGTTCACGCAGCAGTGCAAGGCCTTCTTCGATAATGGGTCGGGTAACAACGACTCGTGCCATAGATACTGCTTGGTTTTACTTAAGCCAGATGCGGGTAATGCCTGGTCCTCCCTGTTCCCAGGGGGCGTCTTCGAAGCGTTCGACTTCAGGGCGTTCTTGCAAGTAGGCCCGAATGGCTTGGCGTAGTGCACCAGTGCCTTTACCATGGAGCACTTCAAGTTCCCGCACGCCTGCTGCAATAGCCTCGTCAATCAGGCGTTCAACGGCTTGCAGGGCTTCGTAGGTGCGGAAGCCGCGCACGTCAAGGCGCGTGCGGGCTGCTAAGGCGGGTAACGTGGCAGCCACCGCCGTTCGCACGTGCTTACGTCGCTCAGGACGACTCAAACGCTGCAGCCGACTGATAGGTACACGCATCTTCAACGACCCCACTGCAATCAGCGCTTCATCGCCTTCCAGCATCACTACCTCAGCCGGCATGCCGCTCTCTTCAAAGAGTACCTGATCGCCTACCTGCAATGTGGGACCCTGGTCTGCTTTAGCGGCTGGAGCCGGAAACGTTAAGGCGCGATGCTCCTCGTGCAGGCGGCGACGAAAGCGTTCTAAGGCCTGGCGGGCCGTCTGCGTAGCCTTGCGCTCTGCTTGGGCCTCTTTAATTTCCCGAATGGTGCGCTCAATGCGGGCGTTGGCCTCCTGCAAAAGCTGCTCAGCCTCTTCAAAAGCGCGCTGCCGGATAGCTGCCGTTTCTTGTTTAAGTGCTTGCCATCGTGCTTCGTAGTCACGCCGCAGTTGCTCCAGCTGCGCCTGCGTCGCTTCGAGTTCTTGCTGACGCGCCTCCAGCGTAGCCAGGCGTTCTTCCAGATGATGGAGGAGCGTTTCCAGCGCTACCCGTTGGGTTCCTGCAAGCGTCTGGGCACGTTGCAGTATGGATTCCGGCAATCCCATGCGTCGGGCAATTTCAAACGCATAGGACGAGCCAGGAATACCTACCTGAAAGCGGTACGTTGGGCTAAGCGTAAGCGGATCAAACTGCATGGCGCCATTTTCGACGCCTTCCGTTTCGTAGGCAAAACGCTTCAGTGCCCCATGGTGGGTTGTGGCAATGGTGCGTGCCCCGCGGTTTGTAAGCTCCTCCAAGATGGCTTGCGCCAGTGCTGCGCCTTCATCAGGGTCGGTGCCCGTTCCGGCCTCATCGATCAAAATCAGCGTACGCGCATCAGCCCGCGCCAACATGCACGCCATGTGCTGCATGTGGGCGCTAAAGGTTGATAGATCCGCTTCTACCGACTGCTCGTCGCCAATATCAATCATGAGGCGATCAAAGACCGAAACGTGCGAACCGGGATCAGCGGGTATAGGCAGTCCGCAGGCCAGCATAAGCACCAGTAAGCCTACGGTCTTCATGGCAACCGTCTTGCCACCAGCGTTGGGTCCGGTAATGATGAGCGTGCGGTAGGTGCGTCCCAGCGTCAAATCAAGTGGCACGACCGCACGCACTTCACCGGTCGTTTCTTGAAGACGCTGAAAGTGCAACAGAAGCAATGGATGGCGGGCAGCTTTGAGCTCGATGACGCCGTCGTCGCCCACCTCCGGCACGTGCGCCTCTAAGCGGTCAGCCAGACGCGCCTTAGCTTGGAGCAGATCAAAATGACCTAAGACTTCCAGCGAAGTCCTCAGCGCAGGTAGATGAGGCCGAAGCCATCCAGTGGCTTTTCGGAGCAGGCGATCGACCTCGCGTTGTTCGGCCAGTTCCAGTTCACGGACGGTGTTGTTCAACTCCAGGCAGGAGGCTGGTTCGATGTAGACGGTATGTCCGGAGGCCGACGTGTCGTGCACAAAGCCGGCTACTTTGCGGCGCGCTTCGGCGCGAATCGGGATGACCATACGGCCGTTGCGGATCGTCGGCTGTTCTTCGGTCGCATAGCCCTGGCGCAATGCGTCGCGCAGCGCTTCAAGCAGGGCCTCGCGTAGCCGTTCCCGCATGCGGACCAGCTGTCGCCGCAGCTGCAATAGTTCCTCCGAAGCATCATCCCGCACACGCCCCTCTTCATCGACAATCTGGGCCAGCTGCTGCTCGAGCTCAGGCAACGGTCGAAGCTGCCGGACCAGCGCAGCAAGCGCCGGATACTTGGCCTGTCGCTCACGAAAGTATGCTGCCAGCCGGCGTATCGTACCGAGCACGCGCCGCACGGCTTCAAGCGCCTCCCCTTCAAGCCGTGCGCCTTCGGGGGCTGCCTGCGTAAGCTGAGGTCGCAGGTCAAACAGCGGCTCAAGCGGCACCGGATCGTCAAAATGCAACGCTTGCCGCAGCTCATCCACTTGCTGCAACGCCCGGCAGACGGCCTCCCGGTCACGCAAGGGGTGCATCCGGTCGACCGCCTCAGCTCCCAAAATGCTTAGCGTTTGCGCCCGCAGCGCGGCCCGAATCGCATCGAAGCCCAAGCGGACTTCAAGGGTCTCCGGGTAGCATTCCAGCGCTCGAGCAGCGTCGTTCATTGCACGGTTGAATGATCGCCAATGTTGAGCCGTTGAGGCTGGCCGCGTACCTCTGCGTACTGTCCAATCAGGGCATCGGCCAGCACGGCGCCTTCAACGCGCGCATGGGCAAACAGGATGCTGTCGCGCACCACCGAACGACGCACCTCAGCACCTGCTTCAATTGAGACGTTAGGGCCGACTACGGCATCAACGACACGCGCTCCCGGACCAATATAAACGGGGTCATAAATGACGCTGTTTTCTACAATGCCCTGTCGCAGCGTGTCCCGCTCTTTGTGCAATACGTAACGCGTAGTGTCCATGAGCGCCTCGATCGTTCCACAATCGAGCCAGGCGGTCACGGTTGCGGTTTTAAAGACCAGCCCGTCTTTTAACATGCGATCGAAAGCGTCAGTGAGCTGAAACTCTCCACCGTGGCCGCGCACTTCTTCATCAATGAGCTGCTGGATGTAGCGGCGCAAGACCGCCAGGTCCCGCACGTAATAAATGCCGATAAGTGCCTCGTGTGAAATGGGCTCTGCAGGTTTTTCAACCAGAGCCACCACACGCTCGCCCTCACGCACTGCAACCCCAAAACGCCGTGGATCTTCAACCGTCTTAACCCACATGACGACGTCGGCGCCTTCCAGCTCAACGCCAGGCTCCATTTCAAACAACGTGTCGGCAAATACGACAATCCCTTCCCCTGTGAGGTGATCCCCGGCGCAGTAGACCGCGTGCGCTGTGCCTTCAGCTACAGGTTGGACGGCAAAGTGCGCCTGCATATGATGCCGTGCGCAAATGTCACGCAGCTGAACCCGAATGTCTTCCCCGAAATCCGGCCCTAAAACGAACACGCCTTCGTCCAATGCACGTGGTAGTACCCGATTAAAGGTGTCGACAATGCGCTCAACCATGCTCTTGCCTTTAACAGGCAAAAGAGGTTTAGGCGTGACGTGCGAATGGGGACGCACGCGCGTGCCCCTTCCTGCCATCGGAATAATCAACTTCATCGACGGGAGATATTTTTTTTTAACGGCTTCCTGGTTGCCTAAAAGATAGAACAAGCCAAAGTGAAAATGCGTCTTTTTCAGGATAACTTTTATGCGCAATTAGGGAATCCTTTGGGGACCTTTGGGTAAAAGGATGCTCTCCGCATTACCTTCAGGTAGGTTCGGCATTGGAATTGATACAAAGCTGCAGTTAGGTCTTTAACCAAACCCAAAAGCAACCATGTGCAAACACGCAGGATATGGCTTTTTAATGTTGACCCTCTTGCTTGCAGGGTGCGCGCGACTGAGCAATACGGAAAAAGGCGCTGCCGTTGGAGCTGGAGCTGGGGCTGTTGTGGGTGGCGCCATTGGCAAAGCTACCGGCAATACAGCGCGCGGTGCCATTCTGGGCGCCATTGTAGGCGGTACGGCTGGTGCGATTATCGGCCAGCGCATGGACCGTCAGGCCGCTGAAATGCAGCAAGAACTCCCTGATGCCCAAATTGAACGCGTAGGAGAAGGCATTCTGGTGACGTTCAATTCCGGCATCCTCTTTGACGTCAACTCGTCCACCCTGCGTCCGGAAGCCCGCGAGAATCTACGTCGTCTGGCAGAAAGTTTGAAAAAATATCCCGAAACCGAAGTGCTCATTGTTGGCCACACCGACAGCACCGGACCAGAAGAGTATAACCAGCGCCTTTCGGAACGACGCGCCGAAGCGGCCGCAGCGTTTCTCATGGAGCAAGGCATTCGGCCTAGCCGTATCCGCACCCTAGGCAAAGGCGAAAGCGAACCGGTCGCATCCAATGATACCCCAGAAGGCCGCCAGCTCAATCGCCGCGTAGAAATTGCCATCTTTGCTAGTGAAGCCTTTCGGCAAGAACTTCAACACGGTAACTAAGGGGGGTTACCCATGGAGCAGAAGTTCTCGGCACTCCATACGGATGGCCAGCACGCCCCTAATCAGCATTTAGAAAATGAAACGCTGGCTTGGCAGCAGCGGCAAATCAAAGACCTGTGGCGGATCTTCCGAATCATGTCTGAATTTGTAGAGGGATTTGAAACGCTTTCGCGCTTGGGCCCTTGCGTATCGGTCTTCGGTTCAGCCCGCACACCGCGTGATCACCCCTACTACCACTTAGCCGAAGCGGTAGGACGCTGCTTGGTCAAGCGTGGCTTCGGGGTGATTACCGGCGGCGGCCCCGGCATCATGGAAGCGGCCAATAAGGGCGCCCGCGAAGCCGGTGGCATCTCAGTAGGCCTTAACATTGTCATCCCCCACGAACAAGAAAGCAACCCCTATGTTGACCGCGATAAGCTGATTAATTTCGACTTTTTCTTCGTCCGAAAGGTAATGTTTGTCAAATATGCCCAAGGGTTTATTGTGCTACCGGGCGGATTTGGCACCTTAGACGAACTCTTTGAAGCCCTAACTCTCATCCAAACCGGCAAGGCCTCCCGTTTCCCCATTATCCTGATGGGAACCGACTACTGGCAGGGACTGATCGACTGGCTAAAAGGCGAAATGCTCACGGTAGGCAATATCTCACCTGAAGATTTGGGACTTTTTACCTTAACCGATGATCCAGAAGTAGCCGTGCAAATCATCGAAACTGCCTACCGTGAGCGCACGCCAGGACCTAATTTTTAGACAGAACATTTGTGTAGTTTCCATGAAAATACCGTAAGGTTTTCTTTTAAAGCTGGAACTTGTATCTTATAACGCCGTCTTGAAAGCTGTCTTTCTGTAAGTGTTGCATTTTTAACACCCCAACCCAAAAGCGCGATGATGGTGCAACGTATCGGAACGGTTTTGCGTCAGGGGCTTGCCCTAGTTGCCCTGGTCGTGGCAGCGAGCTTTTGCCTCCCGACTAGTAGCCAAGCGCAGGCCTCGGAGGAGTATAAAAAGGTCTTTAACCAGGCGTTAGAGGACGCCAAGGCAAAGCAATATCAAAAGGCCTATGATGGCTTCCTGAAAGCTGCCCAGATGGCCCGTCAGGCAGGCGATCAGGAAACGGCCCAGAAGGCCCTTCGCATTGTGGCGCAACTGGACTATAACTTTGGCCTGCAGGCATACCGGAATAATAAGTTTGATCAGGCGATCACTCATTACAACAAGGGCATTGAGCACGACGCAGCGTTTGCGAAAAATTACCTTGGCAAAGGCCTGGCTTTGCTTAAGCTAAACCGCACAGAAGAGGGTCTGAGCACGCTGCGGCAGGCGCTCACGGTCAGCCAGAAAGCGCAAGATAATGAAACGCGTCAGTCGGCTGAAAAAGCGATCCGGGATCACTACCTCTACCTGGCTTCCAGCACGCTGGCCCGCAATGGAGGCAACCCGACTCCTGGAGATGCTCGCGAAGCTATCCAATATCTGGATCAGCTCCTGCAAATTACTGAAGTCTCCCCAGATGCCGACGTATACTACTACTACGCCGAGGCGCTAAAAACAATTGGTGAGTATCCAAAAGCAGTAGAAATGGGCCAAAAGGCGCTGGAGCTGCATCGCGGTAGCCGTACCGATAAGGCCAAGATCTATTTTGTGCTCGGCGAGGTCTATATGCTCATGGGCGATCGGGAAAATGCCCGCGAAGCTTTCAGCAATGCGCTCTACGGCAACTACAAAGCACCTGCCGAACACTACCTGTCGCAGCTCTCCTCACGCTAAACACCCCAAACTTCCAAAACAAAAGGCCGCTTTTAGCGGCCTTTGTTTTTTAAAGCAACTTGCTCACCTGGCACGCCGAGCTAGCCAGATAAGCACAACCAGCAAGACGGCCGGTACGATCACGCTGGCCACCACCATCCATTCCAGGCCCGTAGGCATTGAAACCGGACCAGCTACCTGCAACAGGTACCGCATAGAACATCAGCTTGGCCAATATGCAGTAGACAATGGGTACGCCCATGCGTGCAGTTCGTTCGTATTTTAGACCGTTAAAAAAACGTCGTGACAGATGAACGAAATACAATTGGTTGATTTGGTGGGGCAGTACCGCGCGATTCGGGAGGAAATCCTCTCTGCCCTTGAAGCGGTGTTGGAGAGTGGGCAGTTTATTCGCGGCCCTGTAGTTGAGGCTTTTGAGCAGGAGTTGGCTGCTTTTCTGGGATGCCGTTTTGCCTTAGGCGTAGGCAATGGCACCGATGCGCTGCAGCTGGCCTACATGGCCTTAGGGCTTAGGGAAGGGGATGAGGTCATTGTGCCCGCCTTCACGTTTGTCGCTACAGCCGAAGCTGCGGCCCTGCTTGGCATTCGGCCGGTATTTGCCGACATTGATCCTCGCACATTTACGCTCGATCCAGCCAGCGTCGAAGCCCGCATCACGCCGCGAACCCGGGCTGTAGTGCCTGTACACTTGTTTGGCCAGGCAGCTGAGCTGAAGCCCCTGCTGGAATTGGCTCAGCACTATAACCTCTGGGTGATTGAAGACAACGCGCAAGCTATCGGTGCCTGCTATTATGGTCAAAAAACGGGTACCTTCGGCCACATAGGCTGCCTATCGTTCTTCCCCTCCAAAAACCTGGGGGCTTATGGGGATGGCGGCGCTGTAGTGACCAATGATCCGGACTTGCACGACCGACTCTTCATGCTGGCCAACCACGGCGCCCGACGCAAGTATTATCATGAACTTATTGGCATTAACAGCCGACTCGATGCCCTACAGGCAGCTATTTTGCGTGTCAAACTGCGCCACTTAGAGGCTTATATCCGAGCTCGCCAGGCAGCGGCAGATCGTTATGACGCGCTGCTGGCTGACTGTCCGGGTCTAACGCTTCCGTACCGCGCACCCGAATGCACCCACGTCTTTCATCAATACACCCTCCGCATTCACGCCGACGTGCCCGGCGGGCGTGATGGCCTACAGCGTTACCTGCACACCCGCGGAATTCCAACGGCCGTTTACTACCCTGTTCCGCTTCACCAGCTTCCCGCTTTTTCAGACTGGGCTCCTCATGATTCGCTGCCAGAAGCCGAAAAGGCAGCACATGAGGTGCTTTCGCTGCCGATGCATACTGAACTAACAGAGGCGCAGCAAATGCGCATTGCTGAGGCCATCCGTACGTACCTGGAAACAACGCTGCGTACCGGTCGGCCGCTGGTAGCCTAAGCCGCTTCGGCTGTCTCGGGCATACCAGCCAACAGGTACAGCACAGCCATGCGCACGGCTACCCCGTTGGTAACCTGATCAAGAATGATGGCGCGTTCGTGGTCAACAACTTCACTGGCCAGCTCTACGCCCCGATTTACCGGACCTGGATGCATTATCAATAGATCAGGATACCGTTCCAGATGCTCCAGCTTAATGCCATAGCGGGCGTGGTACTCCCGCAAGCTGGGAAACAGCCCCGAGGTCTGCCGTTCCAGCTGCAGCCGTAGGGCCATGGCTACATGGCAGCCTTCGAGCGCTTCTTCCAGCCGGTAAGTAACGCGCACGCCCAGCTCTTCAATGCCCACGGGCATTAGCGTACGTGGACCGCAAAGCGTCACGTTGGCCCCTAAAGCTTTAAGGCCGTAAATATTAGAACGAGCGACCCGGCTATGGGCAATGTCACCAATAATCGCAACGTTCAGGCCCTGAAACGAAGAGAAATGGTCAGAGATTGTCAGCAGGTCCAGCAAAGCTTGAGTGGGATGTTCGTGCGCCCCATCCCCTGCATTGATGACCACTGCATCAATGCAGCGGGTGAGAAAGTGGGCAGCGCCTGGAGAGCGATGCCGGATCACTACCATATCGATCTTCATCGCCTCCAGGTTTCGGGCAGTGTCTTTAAGGGTTTCACCTTTAACCACGGAAGAGCCGGCTGTCGAAAAGTTGACCACATCGGCCGATAGGCGTTTTTCAGCTAATTCGAAGGAAATGCGCGTACGCGTTGAGGGTTCAAAAAACAAATTGATCACCGTCACACCCCGAAGCGTGGGTACCCGTCGGATAGGCCGCTGGAGCACCTCACGAAACTGCCGGGCAGTCTGCAAAATGAGCTGAATCTCTTCGGCTGAATAAGTTGCCAACCCCAACAGGTGGCGATGTCGCAGCCGCTCGAGCGTAGGCGTTTCCGTTAGGAGCGTCATAGGGCTTTACGCTTCAGTCGAGCACGGCCAAGTTAGCCCGAAGCCGCTCCAGCTCTGCTTGGACATCTTGGGCTTTTTGGCGCTCACGGGCAACCACTTCGGCCGGCGCTTTTTCCAGAAACTGGGTGTTTTGCAGTTTCTGCTGTAGGCTCAGCAGGAAGCGTTCCTTTTGCTGGATCTCTTTTTCCAGGCGGGCACGCTCCTGAGCCAGATCGATTACATCGGCCAATGGCACGTAGACTTCATAGCGACCTACGACAACCACGGCGCTGGCTTTAGGCCGCTCAAGGCCCACCCCCACCGTAACCTCCCGCGCTTTGGCTAACCGGATGAAATAGTTGCGGTGTGCTTCAAGCTGCGCAACCTCCGATGCCTCCGCTTCAGGAACCCGAATCAGCACCCGGATTTCGCTGCCCGGAGCCACCCCATAAGTGCTCCGCACGTTCCGAACACCCGAAATCATTTCCTGTAGGCGTTGGAAACGACGCACCGCCGCCTCATCCACTTCGTACGGGTTCACCTCAGGCCAACGCGATGTGATGCAAGCCTCCCGCTCAGCCCGCGGCCGCAGTCGCCACCAGAGTGCCTCCGTAATAAAGGGCATAAACGGATGCAGGAGCTGAATCATTTTCTCGTAGAGCTCGACAGCCAGCGCGATTGTCTCCTCATCCATAGCCTGCCCACGCGGCGGCTTGATTAGCTCCAGGTACCAATCGCAGTAGTCGCCCCAGAATATGTCGTACAACGTAAGCAGGGCTTCGTTGAGCCGGTAACGGTCGATCGCTTCATTAATCACGCCAAGCGCTTGGTTGAGCCGCGAGACCATCCAGCGCTCCACGAGGGACAGCTCCTCAAAGCGCCGCTTTCGACGATAGTCGCGCAGGGGGCGGCCTTCCTCATCGGTCTCCATGAACTGACCGAATACATTGAAGGCATTCCAGATTTTGTTTGCAAAATTCCGCCCCATCTCAAACTTGGAGGGATCGAGCTTAATATCCTGCCCCTGCGTGCACAGAACAGTCAGCGAATAGCGCACCGCATCCGCACCATACTGCTCGATCATCTCCAGCGGATCGATACCGTTGCCCAGGCTTTTCGACATCCACCGGCCATATTTGTCTTTGACCATGCCAGTGATAAAGACATCCCGGAAGGGGACCTGGCCGGTGAAGTGGAGCCCTGCCATAATCATGCGGGCAATCCAGAAAAAGAGGATGTCGTAGCCTGAAACCAGCACCGTGGTAGGATAAAAGTAGGCCAACTCAGGCGTTTTTTCAGGCCAGCCCAGCGTAGCAAACGGCCAGAGCCAGGACGAAAACCACGTGTCGAGCACGTCTTCGTCCTGCACCATACCCGGTTCGGGCTGATCGACCGCAACCACAAAGCCGCGCGACTCATCGATCTGGCCGTTAGCGTCGGTATAGTACCAGACCGGGATGCGATGACCCCACCAGATTTGACGGCTAATGCACCAGTCGCGGATATTCTCCATCCAGCGGAAGTACTCGTTGGCCCATCGCTCTGGATGGAAGCGAATATCTCCCCGACGAACTGCTTCGATGGCGGGCTCAGCTAGCGGCTTCATCCGAACAAACCATTGACGCGAAAGCAGGGGTTCAATGATGGCCTTCGAGCGGCTAGAGACGGGCACCGTGTGCCGATAAGGTTCTACTTTTTCCAACAATCCCTGAGCCCTCAGATCCTCCACAATGCGCTTGCGTGCAGCAAAGCGGTCTAGCCCGGCATAAGGGCCTCCATTGGCGTTAATTGTGCCATCTGGGTTCATAATGTTCACCAGCGGCAAGCCATGACGCTGGCCGATCTCGAAATCGTTTTTGTCATGTCCTGGCGTGATTTTAAGGGCACCAGCACCAAAATCACGCTTGACATGCTCGTCGGCAATGATCGGAAGTTCACGTCCAATAAGCGGCAAGCGCACCTTCTTGCCGATCAGGTGGCGATAGCGTTCGTCTTCGGGGTGCACGGCTACGGCCGTGTCGCCCAGCATCGTCTCGGGGCGCGTCGTAGCGATCGTAATGTAGCCGCTGCCATCTACAAGCGGATAGCGAATATACCACAGATGGCCGTCCTGCTCCACATTATCCACCTCTTCATCGGAAAGCGCGGTCTGGTCTACCGGACACCAGTTGACTAGGTAATTCCCTCGGTAGATAAGTCCTTCGTTATAGAGCCGGACGAAAACCTCCTGCACGGCTCGCGTGAAGCCTTCGTCCATCGTAAAGCGCGTGCGCGACCAGTCGCAGGAGTCGCCCAATCGACGCTTCTGCTGCAGGATGATGTCTCCGTACTCTTCCTTCCACTGCCAGACGCGCTGCAGGAAGGCCTCGCGGCCCAGATCATGCCGCGTTTTACCCTCTTTTTCGCGCAGTTCGCGCTCGACCACATTTTGCGTGGCAATGCCAGCGTGGTCGATGCCCGGCAACCAGAGCGCCTCATAACCCTGCATGCGTCGGATGCGCGTCAGGGCATCCTGAATCGTATCCTGCAGGGCATGCCCCATGTGCAGCCGTCCGGTTACGTTGGGCGGCGGCATCATGATTACGAAGGGCACCCGATCAACCCGAATTTCGGCCCGGAAAAACTGGTTAGCTTCCCAATAGGCGTACCAGCGCGGTTCGATCTCCTGTGGATCGTACGCTTTATTCAGACGCGTGGCTTTTAGCAGCGGCTCACTGGCCATAGCTCAACTTAAAGGCAGCAGTTCATCTATAGGCATGTACGCCGGCAGTACACAGGCGCTCCCGCTCAACCTGATGCTTGACCGAGAGTTCCAAAAGATAATAGAAAGGCTCGCTCTGGAAAACCGTTAATCCTTATTGAAGGGAGTGAGCATAAAATGCACACCACATCAATCAGGTTTCACATCCTGCCGAGCCCGTCTTGCTTCCTCAGCCTCTAAGGCCAATTGGTATCCTTCTTGATGACAGCCATTAGGGTCAACATCCGTCTATTTACCAGACGGAGTTTGTCATGGTACGGATTGCAACAATGTTGGGAGTTGCGGTGTGGTTAGGTCTTGCCCTACTTCCGGCTCGCGCCGACGATCACCCTGGCGTTTCGCTGGAAGGCACCATCGAGGCGATCGGCGAGGCCGATCTGACGCTGCATGGCATCACGTTTCGGGTCACCGCGCTGACGCGCGTTTATAACCTGACGGAACAGCCCATCCCGTTTGGTCAGCTTCAAGCAGGGCAGCGCGTAGAAGTCGAAGGCTACTATGGCTCGGACGGCTTTTACTACGCGCAGAAAATTGAGCTGGAGCACGCCGAAGATCGACCGGACCGCGTAGAAGCCCGCGGTCGCATCCAGGTCCTGAGCAATGATAGCCTGGTTGTTCAGGGCTTTACCTTCTGGCTGACCGCGCAAACCGAAGTCGAAGGAGAACTAACCCCTGGCCGCTATGTCAAAGTCGAAGGGGAAGTCCAAAACGAGCGGTTTCTTGGCGCTCAAAATCGAAGCCGGTTTGCCGGGGGATAAAGCAGACGAAAATCTACCAGAGATCGAAATCGCAGGTCCCATTCTTCAGATTCAGGACACCATCCTTGTCGTTCGGGGTTTCCAGATTCATGTGACCGCCCAGACCCACATTGAGGGAGAGGAAGATCAGCAGCTTACGCTGGCCGATCTGCAGGTAGGCATGCTGGTTGAGGTTGAGGCGCGGCTCAGACCGAACGGACAGCTTCTGGCCACCAAGATTGAAGTCAAAAACGAAACGTATGTAGAAGTCTTCCACCGGAAAGTCGAGATCAAAGGCTTTATCCGGGCGCTGAGCGACAGCACGCTGACCGTAGGCGGCCTAACTTTCCAGGTAACCAGCCTGACCCGGATTTACGGCGAAGACGACCAGTCTCTGTCGTTTGCCGACCTGCAGGTGGGCCAGTTCGTCGAGGTCAAGGGCTACTTTGACCTGCGGCACCGCCTGCTCTTTGCGCTGGAGATTAAAGTGGAAGAAATAGACGAAGAAGAATTTGAACTGGTGGGCCGAATCGAGGCCGTCGGCAGCGACAGTCTGGTTGTGGGTGGCTTGACTTTCCGGATAAACGACAGCACGGTCATTGAGGATGCCTGGGACCGACCGCTCACGCTGGGCGACCTGCAGGTAGGCATGCTGGTTAAGATCGAGGCATTGATCCAGCCCGACGGCACCCTGCTGGCCACCGAAATCAAGGTGCGCAAAGCGTTCCATCCGGTCGTGGACGTGCGCGGTCCCATTGAAGCGCTGAGCGACAGCACGCTGACCGTAGCAGGTATGGTTTTCCACGCACGCCCTGGCGTGTACGTGATCGACGCACAGGGGCAGCAGGCCATGCTGAGCGACCTGCAGGTGGGCACGGTGGTGCGCGTGCGAGGCGTCGTGCACCCCGACGGCACCTACTGGGCCATGCGCATTCGCGTGCTGACCCATGCAGACGATCAGGAGGTGGAATTTACGGGTACCATTGAGACGCTGGGCACCGACAGCCTGGTTGTAGCAGGCGTCACGGTATTTGTAAACGCAAATACCCAAATTTCCGGGCATGATGGCATGCCCATCACGCTGGCCGACCTGCAGACCGGGCAGATCGTCGAGGTGAAAGCAACGATTCAGCCAGGCCTGAGCCTGGTGGCGCTGGAGATCAAGCTCGAGGACGTTGTGGAAGCGACCGGCCAGGCCGACAGCGTGCGTGCCGACGCCGTGGTGGTGCAGCAGGTGACATTCCTGATCACGGCCCAGACCGTAGTGGTGGACGACCAGCAGCGGCCTATTGCCTGGAGCGGCGTACAGGCCGGCCAGCGGGTAATCGTTTCCGGACGCCGCTCGGCTTCTGCCGGTAAGACCGGCGCTACCACGGCCGGTACCACCTACGAAGCCGACTACGTGACGGTGCTGGGTACGCCTTCGACCACCGCGACTGAAGCATCGGTCTTGCCCAGCACCTTTGAACTGGCCCCCAGCTACCCGAATCCGTTCCGCCAGCAGACCACGATCCGCTTCACGCTGAGTGGCACAGCGCCGCAGCCCGTCACGCTGGAGATCTACAACGTGCTCGGGCAGCGGGTGCGCACGCTTGTGCAGGGCATGCTATCGCCCGGTCAGCATGAAGTGATCTGGAATGCCACGGACGATGCCGGCCGTTCGGCCGCCGGCGGCCTGTACCTCTACCGCCTGCGTGTGGGTAACCAGGTGCAGACGCGATCCGTGGTGCTGATGCGATAATCGCATCTCCCCAACCACCCCCTGCCGGAGCCCGGCCACAGCGGCCGGGCTCCGGTGTTTTCAGGCAGTCGAGGCGTTTTCCGATTTTTCCACACGACGGGGCCGCGTAGTCCGCAGCCGGCGCAGTAGCCAGCGACGGTAGACTTCGGCCGCATCCTGCTTGCCCGACCAGCGTGCCCGGTTAAACATGGTCAGCGCCATCACCATGGCGTGGTGCTGGCCAGCCCGGTCACCTGTGCGCGCAAATTGCCGGTAAAGCTGATCGATCAGCGCTATGCTCTCACGGGCCGTCTCTACGTCGCGATAACCCAGCTTGCCGGCAAAGTAACGTGAATAAACGTTCGTCGGATATCGCGTCGAGGTATACAGGTCCACATAGCCCGGTTCCAGACCGGCCTCCCGTAACACAGCACCCACGTAGCTAGGTCGGCTGCCCGTCAGCAACGCCAGATCCTCTACGTTCTGAATGCCGGATTTGTACAGAGCAAGGATCTGGGCTTTCTTGGTTGGTTGTTTCACTCGCCACTTTTCCATCCCCACAAAAGTTTGTTTTTCTGAAAAATGTAACGAAAGAAATAAAATTTCGTTCGCACAAAAAAACCCGCTGGTCAGCTGACCGGCGGGTGTGGTACCGCGTACGGGATTCGAACCCGTGTCACCAGCGTGAGAGGCTGGCGTCCTAGACCCCTAGACGAACGCGGCCTATCTACAGGTGCTAAAACGAACGCGTTAGGCGCGTTAGGGGTTTCGGTTAATAAATTCTTTGCGGAGAGGCTAAAGGCGGATCTAATTGACAAATGCACGGTTGCAGCGTTGATCTTGTTTTTTGTTCTGCACCATTTTAAGGGATCATGTTCATGCACCCTGTACGTCGTTTGCGCGCGGGCCGGCTGTTGCTGCTGCCCGTTTTTTGGGGTTTAGCCCTGTTGCTATTTTTGGGCTGCCGCAGCCAGAACACTGAAGCCAACGCCAAAGAAAATGACGACCGCACCTATCAGGTCGGTACCCCCGTGGCCGATTCCAGCGTGGCAGCGGTGGTCACTTCAGAGTACGGCTCCGATACGCTGACTGCTGAAGAATTCCGGCAGCAACTGGCCTTTATTATACAGCGGTATCCGCAAATTCAAATGAACCCTGCCCTGCTGCCGGAGGTCCACAAAAGCATTGTGGAAGATTTTATTGTGCGCCATGTCGTAGATGGAGAGATTGCCCGGCAAGGCATTCAGGCGGATCCAGCCGCTGTCGAGCAAGAGCTTAACCAAATCCGTAGCCGCTTTCCAAGCCCAGAGGTCTTTCAGCAGGCGCTGGCGCAAGACGGCTTGACGGAAGATTCGCTTCGCAGCATGCTGGCCCAAATGATCCGTCAGCGCACCTTTCGGGAGCAAATTGAAGCCCAATCGACACCACCTTCAGACCAGGAAGTTGAAAACTTTCGCCAACAGCAGGCTGAGCAGGTGCACGTCCAGCATATCCTGTTTCGGCTTAGCGCCGGTGCTTCGGAGGAAGAAGCCACAGCCGTGCGCAATCGAGCCAAGGCGGTGCTTGACAGCATTCGTGCTGGAGCCGACTTTGGCGAAATGGCCCGTCGGCACAGTGAAGACGGCAGTGGGCAAGAAGGTGGTGACTTAGGCTTCATCCGCCGTGGGGAAACCGTAGAAGCTTTTGAAGAGGCTGCCTTTGCCCTGACTAAGCCTGGCGATGTAACGGCCGAACCCGTACGCACGCAGTTTGGCTATCACCTCATCCGCCTCGTTGAGCGGCGTAAAGACGACACGCTCATGGACGTAGCTGAAGCACGCGAGCAGCTTACCGAACAGCGCAAGCAGGAAACCGTCCAGAAGACGCTCGAAGGCCTCCTGCGCAAGGCTACGGTGCGGATTAATCCTGCCATCGTACAGGCCAAACTGTAACGGTTTTAAAATTGCTGCCTTCAAGCATGCCGACGCCCCAAGGGCGCCGGCATGTTTTTTTAAGCCTCCTGCCGAATCATCTGCACATGGGGAATGCCGGCTTCCATAAAGCGATAGCCGGTACTACGAAAGCCGAGCTGCGCATAAAACGATTCCAGATGCGCCTGGGCATGCAGCAAAAACGTCGTGAATCCAGCCCGACGTGCATCCGCAACCACATACTCCACCAATGCCTTGCCATAACCACGTCCCCGATAGGCCGGTAAAACAGCAAAGCGCTCCAGCTTTGCCACCAGCCGCTCTTGAAAAGGCACCACCCGCCAGCGTGCCGTAGCTACCGGCACTTCGCCCACCCAACCCAATACGTGTCGGCAGACTTCATCAAGGCCATCGCGTTCCTCTTCAGGCGGACAGTGTTGTTCCTGAATGAACACCACTTCACGGATAGCCCAGGCCTGCGCCATCTCGGCCTCGTTCTGCACCGGATGAATGCGAAACTGCTCGTCCATGGCTACAAAAGCTCCAGCAGCGTCCGTATGCGCTCTTGACTCCCTGATAAGGTGGCTAACCCCTGCGCCCCTTCTTCGTAAAGATAGACAGCAAAGTTGGACGGACGGACCGTTGCCAAACGTTCTGCTTGGCTTGCCGCAATCAGGGTATCCCGACGACCGTGGTGCCACTGACCAATAGGTAGCCGATCTGCAAAATACACCGGCGAACGCCGCAACAAAGCTAAACGCGCTTCACTCAGCGTGCGCTGTTTGGCCTTTAAGGGCTCGAGTACCTGCCGGCTGAAAGCTCGCCATCCGGGGATCAGTGGATATTTTCTTTGGAGCGTCTCTTCAACACGCTGCTGCACAAAATCTCCAAAAAAGTCGGTTAGCCCCGAAACACCCACCACCATCTGAATGCGCCTATCCCGTATAGCCATGAGCAATGCCACCGTCGCCCCTCTCCCAATACCCAAAACCCCAATGCGGGATGCGTTAGCAGCAGCTACATGCGCAAGGGTTGCGTTCAGTAGGGCCAGCGCATCCTCCACATCCCCTTCCCACGGATTGGCTTCGCCTTCACTAGAAAAGACCAAGTTCTGATAGGTCAGCGCCTCTCCCCGAAAGGCCGGAATAACCAGCACAAAACGCGCCAGGTCCAAGCGTTCAACCAGCGGCCAAAGGTCGGTCTCCAGATTTACACCCTGATCTCCGTCGTGCGCCAAGACCACTACAGGACGACTTGCAGCCGCTGCCCCCTCAGGCACCAGAACCGCACCAATATGGCGCTGCCCTTCAACCGTATGGGCCAAAAAACGCAGCGATACCGCCATGCCATCAAGAACCAGCGCCGTACGCGCAACCTCTTGCACATTGTGCGCTGAGACATCTCGAGCAGCCCATGCCACCTGAACTGCTTGCCGCTCGGCTTCGGTAGGAGGCGTAAAAAGCAAATCCAGATCTACACCAGCTACAATGCGCTCTTCTTCTATTTTCCAGTCTGTAGACACTTCACCGCAGGCGCTAAGCACCAAGCTTAAAACAAGCAATATCCCTAGCGATACGCGCATCACATGCCTTTTTTGATTTTATCCAACGCGTCAAGCTGGTAATCTAAAGCGCCTACGGGGTTCCTCACAGTTTTTTCACAAAAAAGTTCGTAGGCTATTTAGATTTTGTCTAAGTTATTATGTATAATCTTGCCGTTTGGCAGTCAGCTTGGTTGATCGAACGTACCCTGGCGGCGGGGCCTTGATGTAAGGCTCCGCCGCTGTATTTTGTAGCCGCGAAACTCCCTCTAGTGCCTTCCGTTTTAAACGGAGAGGTTTTTTTCGGGTGGTCGCCTCATGCAGCAACGACCGGTATATCTGGATTACAACGCCACTACTCCTGTCGATCCACAGGTGCTTGCGTGCATGCTCCCCTATTTTACGGAGCGCTTTGGGAATCCATCCAGCAAGGGCCATCGCTATGGTTTGGAGGCCGAAGCCGCCGTTGAGGTCGCCCGTGAGCAGCTGGCCCTACTGCTTGGGGCCGAGCCAGAAAACCTAATTTTCACCAGTGGAGCTACAGAGGCGCTCAACCTGGCCATTAAAGGGGTAGCCCAAGCCCTGGCCCATCGCGGGCGCCACGTGGTTACGGTGCAGACAGAGCATGCGGCCGTGCTGGAAGCATGTCGAGCGCTGGCCCGGCGGGGCTGGGAGGTTACATACCTGCCGGTTGATGCCGAAGGACGGCTGGATATGGCAGCGCTTGAGGCCGCATTGCGGCCCGATACGGTGCTGTTGTGCGTGATGTGGGCCAACAACGAGACCGGTGTGCTGCACCCTATCCCCGCCATTGCGCAACTTGCGCGTGACCGAGGGGTACCCCTGCTGGTCGACGCCACGCAGGCTGTCGGCAAAATCCCGGTACAGGTGACCGGCATTGATCTGCTGGCTTGTTCGGCCCATAAGTTTTATGGTCCCAAAGGTGTGGGGGCGTTGTACGTCCGACGTAAGCCTGAACTTCGGCTGCAGCCCTTGCTTGATGGAGGAGGGCAGGAGCAGGGCCTGCGCAGCGGTACGCTAAACGTACCGGGCATTGTAGGTATGGGAGCTGCCGCAGTGCGGGCAGCCGAAGTTATGGCAGAGGAGATGTCCAGGTTGCAGGCGCTGCGTGATCGCTTAGAGCAGGGCCTACAAGGTGCGCTATCCGGGGTACGCGTGAACGGAGCCGGTGCACCGCGCCTGCCCCAAACCAGCAGCATCACCTTCGAAGGCGTACGTGCCGATCGCTTGCTTGCCGCCGCGCGTACGCTGGCGCTTTCGGCCGGGAGTGCCTGCGGCTCAGGACGTGGCAAACCCAGTCACGTGCTCCGGGCTATGGGCCGTACCGACACCGAAGCGCAAGCAACCATCCGCATTAGCCTGGGGCGCTTTACGACAGCGGCCGATATTGACTATGCCCTGACAGAGTTGATTGCTGCGGTAGAGCGCTTACGCCGTAGTCCAGCAGCAACTTTCGCGTGATCGCTATGGAACCGATCCTTAACCGCGTGGCCCAAAGCGACATTGTGGTGTATAACCTTGAAGCCCTCTGGGATGAGCGGCCGATTGTAGAACTGGATCTAGCGCCCTTCTTAGTAGAAGGGTTGGTGTTACGCGAAAAAGCTTTTCGGGAGCAGGTACAAAAACATGACTGGTTGCAGTATGCGGACTGTCACGTAGCCCTTTACTGCTCAACAGACGCCATTCTTCCCATCTGGGCCTACCTGCTTGTAGCAACGAAGCTGCAGGGCATAGCGCGATCGGTTACAGTAGGACGCCGCGAGGATCTGCTGCGCGATTACTTCGCGCAGGCGCTGGCACGCGAAGACTGGTCGAAATACCAGGACCGCATCGTCGTCATCAAAGGTTGTGCAAGTAAGCTGGTGCCTACCAGTGCCTACGTGTTGGCCGCCACCTACCTACAGACCGTGGCGCGCAAGCTCATGTACGGGGAGCCTTGCTCGTCGGTCCCCCTCTGGCGCCGACCCGAAACGCGTCCTGAACCCCAAACCCGAGCTGTACGTCCAGCATTTCCGGAATCTACAGATTGAGGCCCATAGCAGGCAGTCTATGTGCGCACAGCGTGTGCAAGGGCTGGGGGAGCGGTGGCGCATGCGAATGTCTTACTATCGACGCTTGCTGCCGGTGGTATTTTTCTTTTGTGGTGTAACCTGGGATGCGCTCACGCTACGCCGCATCGATGCGTTGGGAGATAACCTAATCTTACTCACCTATCTCCTGACTTTAGGTGCTGCGCTCTTCTTGGCCGTGCTCACTGAATTTGGTCGGCTACGTGCGCCTTGGCTTTTACGCTATCGGGCTTATTTCCCTGCTGTGCTGCAGTTCTTTTTTGGCGCTCTTTTTAGTGCGTACGTGGTGTTTTACTTTCGCAGCACGGCAGCGCCTACCCACTGGTTGTTTTTCGCTTTGCTTGTAGGCTTGCTGGTGGCCAATGAATTCATGCACCGGCGGCTGTTAAGCCTTTATGTGCTACTTGGGCTGTACACACTCTGCAGTTTTACATTTTTTGTGTTTTTTGTACCTGTACTGCTGCGGCAAATCGGGGATCTCGTATTTGGACTTTCAAGCGTGCTCAGCCTGCTGCCTGTATGGTTACTTATCGTGCTATTTCATCGCCAGGGTATAGTGCGTAAAAAGCAGTACATTGCGCTGACCTGGACCGCAGTAGCGGTTGTAGTCGGCCTGGGCGTGCTTTATGTCTTAAACTGGATTCCCCCAGTGCCCTTGGCCTTACGCGAAGGAGGCGTGTACCATCACGTCCGGCGCGAGGGATCGGTCTATGTGCTTCACTACGAAGCTGCGCCCTGGTATCAATTCTGGCAGCGCGTAAGTCCACGTTTTCACTACACAGAAGGCGACACCGTTTTCTGTTTTGCTTCGATCTTTGCGCCTACGCAATTGCGTACTGGCGTACGGCATGTCTGGCAGCGCTACGACGAGACGCGCCGGCAGTGGGTAACGCAGGACGAGATGGCCTATGCCGTAGTAGGTGGCCGTGGTGGGGGATATCGCGGTTATACCTTTAAACGTCAACTACAGCCGGGTCGTTGGCGTGTCGAAGTGCGTACTGAGCACGGCCGTCTGTTAGGCCGCATCGCCTTTGAGCTCATTCCGGCCCCCACGCGGCCACCGCTCCGCGTGCGGCGAGTTGCCTAGTGGACGAAAGCGCGCTTAAGATCACTCCAAGAAGGCACCTCACCCTGCTGGCGGTCCGTCCATCGGGTAAGTGCCCAAAGGCCATTGGGCTGCTGCGTAATCTCCCAAAAAAGCCGTCCTTCTACAAACGTAGGTGCATCAGGTCGCGTGTGGGGTACCGTAAGCCGATAGGTCGCTTCCAGCACGTAACGGGTCGCGCCTTCAAAGCGACGCGTCGATGCTGTAAGTTGCAGTTGGGGTACGGCCAAAGGCGTAATAGCGGCTACCAGGGCACTGAAGTACTGTTCCTCACTCGAACGTCCCCAGCTTGCCCATAAGGCTGGGTCTCGGGCTTCAGCGCTGGAGGTTGGGACAAACGTGAAATCCTCGGCCAGCGAACGAACGTAGTTGCCTGCATTACGCTCGGCGATGGCGGCTTGAAGGTTTTCTACGACGCGCTCGGGGGTGTCAGGCTGCAAAAAAGTGCCGCCCTCCTGTATGGGAGGCTCTGGGGGACGCGTAGAAAACAGGTCACACCCTAACAATCCTGCAAGCAGCCATGGCCCGGCATATTTAAGCAACTTTACGCGCATAAAGAATCAGACGGGGACTTTCGGACGTAAAGGGATGGCCGTTGTAATCCCCTAGCGTAGCCTGGATTCGCAGTCCGGCCTGAGGATAAAGGCGCTGGAAATCTTCCCAGCGCAGTAACCGTACTGATTCATAAAACACCGACTCACTTCCATTGTGCCGCAAGCGGATGCGCTTGTTGACGCGGTTATGCTCTATCCAGCGCTCCTGGGTGACCTCTATGCCATCATAGATGAAGTGATCAAAAGGAATTAAGTGGGCTACAACGTAATCTGCATTAAAAAAATCCTGCACCAGCCATCCGCCTGGGCGCAATGCCTGAGCCATAGCTTGTAAGGAACGCAAATGGTCTATCTCTGCTTCAAAAAAACCAAAAGCCGTAAACAGGTTGACGACCCCATCAAAGCAGGTGGTACAAAACGGCTCACGCATGTCGTGCAATACAAAGCGGATGTCCAAGCCTTCGGCCTCAGCACGCATTCGGGCTACCTGAAGGGCGCGTTCGGCTACATCAATCCCCGTCACACGATAACCCCGTCGGGCTAGGGCGCGGGCATGTCGGCCACGTCCGCAGCCTACATCAAGGATGGTACACTGGGGCGTTGGATGCACAACCTGTTCGATCAGGTCCACCACACGCTCGGCTTCTTGGTCGTCGCGATGGCGGTAAACCAGCTCGTAGGCCTCGTGATTGAACCAATCGTGATACCAGGCCATGCTTTACGCGACCGCTTCCAGATAAGGTGCCAGGACTTCCTCGACGGAGCGCACCTCACCAAACCACGTAAGTATCCGTTGCAGCACGGCTTCAAGTAAGGCATCGGGACAAGATGCGCCAGCGGTTAGTACAATGTCGATGGGCCGATGAGCAGGCAGCCACTTTTCAGTTTCGCAAACCGTTTGGGCCTTGAGATCAAAGTGCCGAATACGATCAGGAGCAAGCAGCTCTTCAGGGCCTTTGATGAAGTAGGTAGGCATCCGTTCGGCGCACAGTTCTACCAAATGGCTGGTGTTTGAGGAGTTGTAGCCCCCTACTACCAGTGCCAGGTCGCCTCCGGCATCAATCAGGGCACGTGTAGCTTGCTGGTTTTCGTGCGTAGCATAGCAGAGCGTATCGCTGGTATCTGCAAAGTGTTCGTAAAGGTTCTCGGCCCCGTAGCGATCGATCATAGCTTGGCGCAGCAGGTCGGCAATGGCTTGGGTTTCGGTTGCCAGCATGGTGGTTTGATTGACCACGCCGATGCGCACCAGGTCGCGCTCCGGATCAAAGCCTTCAGAATAGCGATCGTGAAACTGCTCGTAAAAGAATAAGGCGTCGGCTTCTCCCCGGATCACCCGGGCCAAATTGGCTGCTTCCTTTAGATCACGGACCACGACAACAGGCGCCTCACGAGCGGCACGGGCAAACGTGGCGCGCGTTTCTTCGTGATAGCGTTTGCCGTGAATCACAATGGTATAGCCCCGTTGGCCGAGTTGACTACTACGTTTCCAGACTTTTTCAACAAAGGGGCAAGTCGTATCGTAACGGCGCACATCTACCCCACGCGCTGCCAGCTCCGCTTCAATCTCAGGGGTTGTACCAAAAGCCGGAATAATCACAATGTCCGCTGGACCTAAAACGTCAAAAGGAATCAACTGCTCACCGCGCGTGGTGCGCAAAAAGCGTACTCCTCGCCGCTCCAGATCGCCGTTTACGTGGGGATTATGAATCATCTCTGAAAGAAGAAAAATACGCTGGCCTGGATTTTCCTCAAGGGCTCGATAGGCGATCTCTACGGCCTGTTCTACCCCATAGCAGAAGCCAAAATGCCGAGCCAGCTTGAAACGCACGGGCCCAAAGTCTAGCACCGTGGGCGAAAAATCTTTCTTGCGAGGGTCCTGGATGCGGCGGGCTTCCTTGACACGCGAGATGATCGGGCTTTTATAAAAGACAGGAATGTCAAACTGCCGTGGCATAGCTATTCCAATTGCGGTCGCGCAGGTTTTGGTCTAACGCTGGGGTGGCAAGCTCGGTTCACGTTACAAGCGCCGGCTAATGCGGGGCAGCACTTCAGCCATCCAGCTCTGATAGCGTCCTGCCACGATTGCTTGTCGTGCTGTTCGCATGAGCCACAGGTAGAAGCTCAGGTTTTGCAGCGTGGCGATCTGTAAACCGAGGATCTCGCCAGCCTGAAACAGGTGGCGAACGTAGGCTTTGGTGAAGGCCTGCGACACGTAGCCTTTTAGGCCAGGGTCAAGAGGAGAAAAGTCGGTTTGCCACTTCCGGTTGCGAATGTTAAGGATACCTTCCGTTGTAAAGAGCATGCCGTTGCGGCCATTACGCGTGGGCAGTACACAGTCGAACAGGTCGATGCCCCGTGCGATATTTTCCAGCAAGTTAGCCGGTGTTCCCACCCCCATCAAGTAACGCGGGCGATCGGCAGGCAGGATTTCGGTAACAACTTCTACCATTTCGTACATCACCTCGGCAGGCTCGCCTACCGAGAGGCCCCCGATAGCATAGCCCGGAAAGTCCATCTCGACAAGCGCTTGGGCAGAAGCCCGCCGTAATGCCGGAAAGACGCCACCCTGCACAATGGCAAAAAGGGCTTGTGGGTAGCCGTAAAGGGGCTCGGTCGCCTCAAAGCGCTGCTTGCTACGCATGGCCCAACGCAACGTTAGCTCGTGGGCCCGGCGTGCTGCCTCCAGCGAAGCATCAGCTGGGGGGCATTCGTCAAGCACCATCATAATATCGGCGCCAATGACGCGCTGAAAGTCGATCACGCCTTCTGGAGTAAACAGGTGCCGAGAGCCATCGAGATGGCTTTGAAACAGCACGCCTTCTTCAGAGAGTTTGCGAAGCGGCGCCAGCGAAAAGACCTGATAACCCCCTGAATCGGTCAGGATGGGTCCATCCCAGGCCATGAACCGATGCAGCCCTCCTGCCTGGCGGAGCACGTCAAGGCCGGGTCGTAGATAGAGATGATAGGTATTGCCTAGGATAATTTGCGCGCCGATGTCCTGCCGCAGCTCGCGTGGCCCAATGGTTTTCACGCTTCCTACGGTACCTACCGGCATAAACATGGGCGTTTCGACTATGCCGTGCGGCGTCTCAAGCCGTCCAGCCCGCGCCCGTGTTTCTTGATCGACCCTTTCGAGCACAAACCGCATAGCTTCCCCATCAAACTGCGGCGCCTTTCCACGCCAGCTAGCGCTTCAAGATCCAGAAAAGCAGAAGTTTTACCGGCTTTCTTCAGCGCTTAACGGTGAGCAACATCTCCAGGAGGACCTCATCTACAGGTGCCCGCAGGGCACGCTGCAGCCGTGGTAAAGCTACCTTAAGGTTCCAGCATGACGGTTGCCGACACAAGTAGGCCCCGCGACCCATCTTCTTCTGTTCGAGATCCAACTCCACCTGGCCATCTGGCCGGCGTACAATGCGCACAAGCGCATCTTTAGGTTGCTGCGTGCGGCATACCACACATCGCCGCAGCGGGATGTGCCGTTTAGCCATCGGTCGCTGCCGTTTCCGAAACGCTTTGGGCCTGACGAGCGGCTTCGCGATAACTCTGATAAAAACCGACCAGCACGGCTGTTGTGGGTACAGCAACAAGCAATCCCAACGCGCCCAAAAAATAGCCAAACACAAACAGAGAAAGCAAAATCAATACAGGATGCAGGCCCACCTGATAGCTGAGGATATTGGGCGAAAGTACGCTTGCTTCCAGCAATCCCTGTCCCAGCAATACTGCCGTTACCAGAACAGCGTCCAGCAACGGCGGATCACCAAAAAGTAGGGCAACGGTAACCGCGACGATGTTTGTCAACACGGCACCTAAATTTGGGATAAGGTTCAATGCTCCAGCAAGTAAGCCTATCAGCAGAGCAAACGGAAAGTTGAGGAGAAGCAAAGCTACCGATACGTTTACCGCACCAATCGCGCTAATCAAAAGCTGGCCGCGCAAGTAATTGCCCACAACCGTGCTGGCGTAGACAAGGTAGTCTTTACGACCGTTATACTGAGGAAACAAGCTAATCAGCGCGTCGCGCAGTTGGGGATAATCCTTGAGTGTATAAAAAAGCAATACCGGAAAGATGGCAATGGTCGTGATGGCACCCACCACCGATCCCAGCGACTGGGCCAATGTCGTGAGCAAGTCCGGCAAGCTTCCGGTTAGATTTTGCAATTGCTGTTCGATGAAAGCTGTAAGCTGTTGTAAAATAGCTTGCCGATCGATGGGCAACACTTCGACCAAGCGATCAATCCACGGGCTTTCGTAAAGCCAGCGTCGCAGATAGCGCATGCTATCGAGCAACTGCTGCAAGAGCGTAACCAACTGCGAAAGAATCGAAGGAACCAGAAGTAGCCCTATGGCAATGACAATGCCTACTACTCCGACCGTTACCGACAGCGCCGAAACCCAGCGAGGTACATGAAGCCGTTGGGCTAACCAATCGACAGCCGGATTAGTCAGATAGGCCAATAGATAGGCAATCACGAAGGGCAGCAGTACCAGCCGCAATTGGCTTAGCAGCCAGAACAGCAGCAAAAACCCTCCGGAAAACAGGAGCGCCCGTACAGCCCGGTGCTTCCGAAGCGGCCAGAGCATAATTACAGCGGCCATCGCAATCAGCAGCGGATGCAGCACTTCCTGCAACGTATAAAGCAGGGCCAGAAACAACGCCAGTCCTCCTCCTAACAGGAGAGCTTCTAAGGCGCTTAACCGGGATTCGGGGGGGGACATAGCCGAGGCTTATGGAACATTGGTCAAGGAATCAAGCCGAGCTTCCAAGGCTTTCAGACGCGCTTCACGTGCTTGCAATTCCTGTTCCCATGCCTGAAGCGCTCGCATTCGGTCCTGAAGCTGGCGATAGGATTGCTCGATAGCCCGTTCACGCACTTCAAACGGCGCTCGCTCCATATAGCCTCGCTCCTCAAAGTAGCGCCGAAATAGCCAGTTGTGCTTGGCGGCTTCCATCAGTTCTGCAAAACGGTAAGCGCCTAAAGTGCCCCAATGCGCCGCATTCTCGATGGCCCCCGTGATGGCTCGCAGATCTGTGGCGACCATACGCAACGTATCGACAATGCCAAGAAGTTGCATATACAGTGCCGGCTCGTTCAGCAATCGTGCCAGACTGCCTTCCCCTTGATCGATCTTGGTCAGAATCGACTTCAAACCCTGCGTGGCCTCATCCGCAAGCACCACAAGGGCTTCGGCATTGTTGGCCAGGTTGTTGAGCACACGTCGCGTTTCGCTGGTGGTAGCTACAAATTCATTGTAGAGTCTGGGGTCATAGATCAGCTTACCGAGCGTACCCTGACCTGTTTGCACATCGCGCATAATCTGGCGGAACGCCTCAGCTGCCTGTTCAAAGGTTTGTACCGAAGCCAGCGCCCGGTCGGTAATTTCAAACAAGTCAAACGGATCTACGCCGACAATCAGGTCGCCTTCTACAACTGGCTCCCCATCCACGCCAGGGGGGTTGACCAGCACGATGAGCTGTTGGCCCACCAGTCCTTCGCTTTTGATTTGGGCCTGCGTGCGTTTGTGAATTACCCGCCGGGCTGCCTCTTTAATGGCCATCGTAACCTCGATCGGTTCACCAGGAGCAGGGGGCAACTGCACCGATTCAACGCGCCCTACATTTACGCCTTGAAACTGCACCGGCGCACCAGGAACCAGCCCGGCCACCCGATTGAAGCGCGCACGCAGCAAAAAGGTATCGCTCAACAGAAACGACCGGTTGGCAATGGCAAACAAGGCCACCACAAACAAAACCACGCCGGCTAACGCCAATAAACCGACCCGTAATTCCCGCGACATAGGTCAAACCCGAGCGTTTCTAAGCATTTGCGGCTTGAATCCTTTAGCTTCCGAAGAAGTTGCGCAGCGCCGGGTGATCTGCCCTGCGCAATGCTTCGAAGGTGCCGCTCAGAAGAATGCGGCCTTCATGCAAAAAATGTACGTGATCGGCAATGATTTCGGCGCAAAGCAGATCGTGCGTGATAGTGACCGACGTGATACCCCGTTCATCACGCAGCCGTACAATAAGTTCGGCAACCGCACGCACGGAAGCGGGATCAAGTCCGGTGGTCGGCTCATCGTAAAGCAGCAGTTTGGGCTCCAAGATAATGGCACGCGCCAGTGCAATGCGTTTACGCTGGCCACCGGAGAGTTCAGCTGGGTACTGCGTAGCGGTATGACGCAAACCGACCCAGTTGAGCGTTTCGAGAATGCGGTCGCGGCGTTCAGCTCGGCTAAGCGTGGTATGGCGCTCAAGCAAAAAGTCCAGATTTTCGTAGACGCTCATGGAATCGAAAAGGGCGCCGCTCTGAAACAAGTAGCCAATCGAAAGGCGCAGACGATCGAGGGCCTCGCCTTCGAGCTGATCCACCCTTTGCCCCAACACCCATACCTCGCCTTGATCAGGCAACAACAGGCGCACCAGATGTTTGAGCAGAACGCTTTTTCCACTCCCTGAGCTACCCATAATCACAACCGACTGCCCCGGAACAACGTCCAGCGTCACCCCACGTAGCACTTCCCGTACTCCAAAGCGCTTATACACGGCCCTCAGGGAAACCGCCCATGCATGCGCACCTGCCATCGGATTTACCTTTTACAGTCCCCCAAACAAAAACAAGGAAAGGCGAACGATGATAACGTCAGCCAGCAAAATTAAAAGCGACGAGAGCACAACGGCTTGCATGGCAGCCTGCCCCACTTCGCGTGTACCTCCCCGCACTGTGTAGCCCAGATAGCAGCTCACAATACCTACCAAAAACCCAAACACGCTGGTTTTGAACGTGTCGACCAGCAAGTCGGCAAACCGTAAGCTTGAAAATGCACTGTTCCAAAAAAGTCGGAAGTCCATATTCGCCGAAATGACCGATTCGACGTAACCCCCAGCCAGAGCGATCATGTTTGTCCAGGTTGTGAGTATGGGAAACATGACCATGCAAGCCAGTACCCGGGGGATAACCAGATAATGAAACGGCTTTAGCGCAGCTACTTCAAGGGCGTCGATTTGCTCGGTCACGCGCATTGAGCCGATTTCGGCAGCCATACCGGCTCCCAGTCTTCCAGCCAGCACGAGCGAAGTAATCACCGGGCCAATTTCTTTAAAAACCGATAACGCCAACATGTTGGGCAGCACGGCTTCAGCACCAAAACGAGCCAGCGTACCTCGGCTCTGCATAGCCAGCACAACGCCAATGGCAATCCCCGCGGCTGCCGTCAGCACAAAGCTTTTTGATCCAGCTTCGTCCATTTGCCGCACAAGCTCACGCACCTCGTAGGGAGGTCGCCATACCTCACGAAAGAACCTCCCCATAAACAATACCAGGCTCCCTATACGCATCATCCATGTACGCCCGATAGGCTCCGGAGCTCTAACGGGGAAGCCCTGCTCAACTTCAGGTTTAGTAGGCATAGCGCCAGAGAAGATTGATACGCATCTGGGTACCTTGACTGGTTACCCGTAGGATCATGGCATCGAAAATCGTGTACTCCATAGTAAATTCCGTATAGGTTTCACCACGTCGAAACTGCGCGCCACTTTCAAACACAATCGGACGGCTAACTGCAGCAAACAAGCGTGGAGAAACATACTTGCCTACGGTTAGCTTAGCCCCTTGCAAACCATCTGGCTCAATTTCAACCACATCCAATCCCAGTTCTTCGCCCGCCAATCCTTCGACAACCCCGGCAAGCTGCGCTAAGGCTAAGCCTGCGCCTTGTCCCAACAAACCACCGCCGGCACCACCTCCCGGCGTTAGCGAAGCCAAGGCCTGGCCGGCCGGCCGGCCAAAGACGATGTAGGAGACAATGTCGGGCAGCTCAAGGCCTGCAGGATTTTCAGACGAAAACTTTAGATCGAGTCGCTCCAACCGACCGCTAACCGATAGCAAGATCGTTACGGGATTCGTGGGGTCTTCCCGCGAAGGGACTACGTAACGCGCGCTTAGGCGCATCTCTGGATCATCCGCTGGACCGTTAAAGGTTAGGGTTCCCTCGGTAATATCGAACCGCTTACCAAATTGCACAATGTAGCTACGCTCCGGGATCACTTCGATTGTACCGAAAAGCTGAAGATCTTGATACGGCTCTTTCTGAACCGTAAGGGTACCTGTAAACTGCACGTTCATCTCGGGATTTGCTCGCGAACGCAGCCAGACGTCTCGCTCCATGCGCAAGGCGAGCCGCATGCGTGAGGCTTCGTAAAAATCAAACGTGATCGTATCCCGCTCGGTAATGCGCACGCCAAAATACTGGCGCAGCATCTGCAGGTCGGCTTCACTTAGCTGCACAGGTTCCAGATCGGCAACAGTGGTTTGTTCAACCAAGTAAATGTCGGCGCTAACGACCTGTATGTCGCCCTGAAGTTCGGGCCGTTCGGTGGTGCCTGTGAGCCGAAGCGAACCCGATAGCACCGTGCGATAAGCGCGGTTGTTGGCCGCCAGAAAAGAGCGGGCCTGCATGCGTAAATCCAGTGCTCCAAGCGTTAGGGCTTCAAATTGAATAGTACCGCTGCCAGTTAGCTGCCCCCCTGAGCTCAGCTCAAAAGCGATTAGCCGAATTTCATTGCCTTGCATAACGGCTTCGGCCCGAATATCGCGATAGGTTACGCCGAATTCAGGCAGGTATACGGCACCCTCGAACAACCAGGCCTGGCCTTCAAGCACTGGAGCAGCAAGCGTACCCCTAATACGCACGTGTCCGGTCAACCGCCCCCGCACGTTCTGCATCACAGCCGGATCCAAGAAAGGCTGCACCCAGGCAATGGCGAATGTGTCGGCTTCTATGGTCAGATCAAGAGGTGCTTGAGTGGGGTCAAAGGGTGGAGCACCTTCAGGGATTCGCAGCCGCAGATCGACCGGCACAGTGCCTTGGAGGGTAAGCGTGCTGGCATCTTCTTGATGGATCAAGCGCGCGTCGATGGCCATCCGCAGGCGCTCGTACTGCAATGCGAGGTCCAGCATGCCTACAGACCGGCCTTGAGAGACCAATTCAAGCTGAAGCTGACCGCTCAAAATTGGAGCGATTGCGGGACCCGTTAAATCCACTGTTCCGCTTAGCGCCCCCCCTAAGCCTGCCAGGTCAAACAAGTCGGTGATGGTCTCTAGGCGGAAACGTTCAAGCGTAAGCACAAAGTTCTGCGATCCATTGGGATCGATGAGGCCATCGACAGCAAGCTGCTGGTCTTGCGCTTCGGTATATAGCAATAGTCCTTGTACACGATAGGCCTCGCCATAAGTAATCGTTGCGGGTTGTAAAAGACGCCAGCGGGCATCGTGTAGGCGCATATCGAATCGGCTTAGAGAGATTTCTTGCTGCCCGGGATCGACCTGACCTTCCAAGCGGGCAGTATGCCTTGGATCCACGTCCAAGCGCAAGGCATAGTAGGCCCGCTGGCCATCGTAACGCAGCTCAGCCCGTGCATCTTCAATTTGAAACGTCCCTAAAGTTAGCAGGTGGAGCTGCACATGGATTTCAGCCTGTTCTAACTCCCGCTGGCGATCCAGTTGGCCTGCTGTACGGCCGTTGAGCGACACCAGTCGCAGTTCATCGTAGATCAGGTTCTGTAGCGCCACGTTGCCTTCAAAGCGAAGCTGACCCGGACGTCCGTAGACGCGTATTGTTGCTTGACCTTGGTCGAGGGTAAGCAGTCGAACACCCGCAAGCCGCCGTAGCGGATCCAGCCGCCGAAGTTGTACTTGAAGGAGCAGTTCGGAAGTCCGTGTGCCTTCAGGATCCAGCAGCGCTACATGCCCACTTCCATGCGCAGCGGCCACATTGCTTTCAAACTGAAGCGTATCGAGCAGCAATTCGCCATCGGTGATCGAAAAGCGCGCTTCCAGACGATCGATCGTTAACGCATCCAAATGCGCTTTTGCACTGCGAACCTGACCTGTAAGCTGGAGGGTGCTTAGTGCTAAACCTTCACCATAGAGTTCTGCTGCCAGTGAAAGTTGCGACTGGAGGGTATCGATCCCAATAATCGGCAGCACATTGAGGTTGTGGGCGTTTACCGTAAGGGCATAGCGTGGTCGCTCCTCGTCTATTTCCAGGCGCCCCTCAAAGCGTAGCTGGCCCTCGCCAGCGTTCATCTGGCCATCTAGGCGCCAGCGTCCACCTGCGGCGGCAAGGCGCATTTGTCCAGAAACGTGCTCATTGTGTATTTGAGAAGCCTCAAGCCGAAGACTGCTCATAAGCTGTAGCGTGCGCAGTTCAAGGCCGCCTCCCTGGAGCATAAACACGCCGTTGAGATGCGTTTGGAGGCTGGGCTGTCCGGTCCAGGCAGCCACATTGAGTCCGCGAAAAACTGCCTGCTCGATGCGGTAAACCGGCCCGGTTTCCAGGGAATCTAGGCTTCCTACCAGAAGGAATTCGCCTTCTGGCCAGACAGCTGACGCTGAAAGCGTCAGCCGACCGCCTTGTAGCCGAGCCTCCAGACGAGCGGAGTTAACCGTTTGGGCGTTAATGCGTGACGGCTCGAGGATAAACAGGCCTTGAGCTTCAGTCTTGGCAAGCGATGCACCCTGCCAGCGTCCTTCAAAGGTCCCCGTAAGCGCTGTAGACCATCCCGGTACCCATGCGCCTAAATCCACCTGCTCAAATTTTCCCTGTTCGATTTGCCACCAAGAGCGACGGGCAAGGGGTTGTCCGATAAGGCGCAGCGCAACGTGCCCTTTTGCCACATTAGCCTCAAAACCAGCCGTAAGCCGGCCGTTGCGCATCCGCACGGGCATTTGCACCGCAGTTAGGTGATAAGGACCGTAGATTAGGCTATCAAGCGTCACAAGCGCCTCTAGACGAAGCGTTTCGGGCGTTTGTCCAGAGCCTATCAGTTGAAGCCGACCGCTGAGGGTGCTTTTGAGCGTGTCGCCCATAAGGGCAGCCACGTCGAGTTGTTCTGCGACCAACGGGGTAATCGAATACATGGGTGCCGAAGCCAGCCGAAGCTGTCCTTGTCCGTGAAGGCTACCGCCAGCAAGTTGAGCCTCTAGAGCAAACCAAGTCGTATCGCCCCGGAGCCGCACCCTAAGCGCTCCCCCCTCAATCGTTGCCCGGTTAAGCCAGGAAGGAAGTAGCACCAGCCGTCCGTCCAGATTTAGGGGATGAGTACCCCCTTGACCTGTAGCCTCGAAAGCCACGTTGAGCTGGCCGCTCCAGCTTGTATCGGCTGTAAAACGCGATGGATCTAAGTCGGTCAACGTACCTGAGAAGCGAAACCAGGGAGCAGTATCGAAGGGACGGCCTTGACCTTCCAGTTGGAGTTGGGCTCCCTGAAGACCGCTGTGCAGCACTATGTAGCCCGTGCCCTGTTCAAAACGCACCTCCAGGTTTGTAGGCTCTAGTTGGTAGCTCCCAATTGAGGCCTGGGAGATTGCGAGCTGTGCTGTGCCTTCAAGCGCCTCCAGGGAAGAGCCTCTAAGGTCAGCTTGTACTGTTGCTTCGATCTTTCCTGAGGGCCCTCCCATAAAGGCTAAATCCAAGTGCTCAGCAGAGGCAGCGATCGTGTACTGCACCGGACCCTCTCTCAAAGGGGTAAAGGTGGCCGAGAGCGTCAGATAACCGCCTGTATCGGCGTTTGCCGTAGCCTTCACGTTGATGAGCCGGCCAGTACCCTGTATCGTCACCGACCCTTCAAGCGTGCGACGAGAATCCAGCACCGCTACAAAAGGGATCAAGTCGGCCAGCGCCAACGGTCGAGCTTCAAGGTGAAAATCTATCCCTTCGACGTGGCTTGTATCGGTCGGGAGTAGGAGCGTGCCTTGGCCCTTGAGGAGACTGCGCCCAGAAAGCATCTGCAATGTATCCAGAGTGAAACGGCGGCCGTGCAGCGTCAGACGAACCGTGAGATGCACCGAGTCGATGGCCCCCGGGGGCTGCACGATAGCTTCCAGCATCTTTAAGGAGAGCTCGGGCCAACCGCGAGCAGGCACGCGCAGCGAATCCAGCCCAAGCTGCAGGTGATGTAGATGCCAAATAGAGTCTGCTTTAGGATTGTAAAGCCGCACTCGGGCCGTACCCTGGCGCAGCGTCAGGTGGTCAATCCAGAAAGCCAGTGCAGATTCCGAAGCAGCGGTCGCTGTATCGGTCGTCTGCGGAAGCAGCTGAAGCAGATCCCAGGTGCTGTCGGCCTGTTGCGTAAGGGCGATATGCAGGCGTCCCATTACCACTTGGCGCAGGTGGACCCGGTTTTTCAGCAAGGCTTCGGGCAGATAGGCAAGCTGCAAGGTATCGAGCGTAAGCAACGATCGGCCTGCTGCGTCACGCAGGACCACTTGATAAAGGTTCAGGGTGCGAATAAAATTGCCTTCAAGGCTGCCAATCTCCACTTTTCCGTGCTGAAGCTGAGCGCTGAGCACGCGCTCAAGCAGCTGTCGCATCTGTTCCGCTCCCCAGGAAGTTTGCAACCCCAACAGCAACAAGCCAACCAGGCCTACTAGCGCAGTGGGGAAGGCCAGTACCCAAAGGGCAAGGCGACGAAGCCATCGGGGGGGTGTATGCGGCGTGGGCTCCATAAGCAATCAAAATGATTGCCCGATACTCAAGTTTAGGCGCAAGCGACGAAGCGGATAAACGGTGGGAGGTCGATCTGTTAGCCCCTGCCGGTAGCGATAGACTTCGGCCGGGTTGCGCAGGTCTTCGTAGCTCGGATTAAGCTTGTAAGCCAAATCAAGACGGATGAACCCTGCCGCCGTCTGGTAACGCATGCCTATACCGGTTGCCCAGCGAAATGCCTTTGGGTCAAAACGTAGCCGATTTTGGCCAAGCTGTCCGCCATCGAGAAAGACTCCAGCCTGCCAATCGCTACCCAACCCAGGCACCCCGAAGCGCAATTCTAAGTTCAGCAGCAGCTTGCGGTTGCCGCCGACCGGTTCATAGTAGACCGTAGTATCGCGGCCGCTTATTTGTAGTCGGGTGGTTTTTGGGCCAAGCTGTTGAAGTCCCCACCCGCGTACATCACTGCTTCCGCCGGCGTAGAAAAAGATCGGGGAAAAACGATTGCGATAGCGCAGGCTGTCGGCCTGTCCAAGCTGCCCACGTAGTGCCGCACGGCTTTGGCCTGTTGGCTCCAGATGCCCAATAAGCAGCCGTGCGGCCAGTACACTATGCTGCGTTAGGGGCAAATACCCCGTTAGTTCGGTTCCTATGCGATAGTAGTCGATCTCCGAGCCGATAACGCTGCGGCTCAGCTCCGCAAAAGGTCGCACGAGGTATCCCCGACGGGGATTGAAATAGTTGTTTGTGCGCCCAAACGTGGCCGTGAGCGATAGGATGCTTTTATCAAACAGATCACGTGTAGTGGTAGTGTCGCGACGCTGCTGCGTCAGCTGCAAAGCGCGGCTAAACGAGTGCTGCAGTGTAATTGTCCGAAAGGGATAAATTTCATAGAGCAGCGTTGCATTCAGGCCAAATTCGCGCGTGTTAATCTGCAGTGGTTCGTTGCTGTCTTCCAGAAGCGGATCGCGTTGGTACTCCAGAAAGGGAGACACAAACGCTTCCATGCGCCGGGAAAGCAGGTAAGGTTGCCGAAACAGGGCACTGGCGCGAAACAAACGTGGCGTGGGGGTGCCTGGGCCTCGGCGAGCCAATAGGCCTGTGTTGGCCAGCAGGTTCAGCGTAAGCGTGCGTGCGTCTCCCAGAAAGTTTCGATGTGTCCAGCGCACTTCAGCCCCTAAGCCCTCACTACGCCCAAAGCCGCCTTGAAGGACCAGAAAGCGGGGTGGCGACTCGCTGACGCGATACCGCACCGTTACCAGACTGTCGGGAGGCTGAGGAGGAATTTCAGCTAAAGCAACGCGGAACAGAGCCAAACCGAAAAGTTGCTGCTGTCCTTCAATTACCTTGCGATAGGCAAACACATCTCCTTCCCGAAACGGCAGCTCACGCCGCAACGTCCGGTCGCTTACAGATCGGTTTCCTTCGATTTCGACGCGTCCAAAGTAGCTTTTGGGACCGGGATCGACGACAAAGCGCAGATCAACGGCGTGCTGCACCGAATCGATATTGGCCTCAGCCTTAACCTGCACAAACGCGTAGCCGCGATCGCGAAACCAGTTGAGCACCGCATCCTGGATCGCAACCCGCCGCGCCTCGGTATAGCGATCGCCGACACGGAAAGCAATTTGATCCTGGAAACGCAACCAACGTCCCCGAAGCGACGGCTCAAGCACACTGCTAACGTAACGGCCTTCGGGCGTGTAAAAGCCCACGTCCTGGATCACCAGGGGCGCTCCTTCGCGAATGCTTAACACGATATGGATGGTATTATGCACCGTATCCAGCTGGGAAGCAGGATACGTGATCTCAGCCTGAGGGAAACCGTTTCGGGCATAGAACCGCCGTAGCCGCACTACATCGCGTGCCAGTTCAATGGGATCGAAAGGATAACGCTTCGGCGAGAAAAACGGCAGCCAGCTCTTTAAGCGGTCCCACCCTGAAGGGGCTTGCAGCACCATTTGAGCCCGCAATTGTTTTTCCTCAAAGGTCTGCGTATCTATAAACCGAAACGAAATGGCCCGAATCGTAGTGCGCTCGTTCACCAGCCAGAGCGGGGTCTGCGCCCGGACGGTAAGCGGCATGCACACCAAGAGCAGCCCTGCAATCCTTACAGCATACCATGCGCACTTCATGACAAGGTCTCACCAATCCTAAGAGGGATTTCTTGCATTCGCTGTCGTTTTTCGTAGAGCAGTACCAAAAAAGCGCCCAGAATAAACACTATGCCCGAATAGTATATCCAAAAGCCAAAGGCTAAAACCAGTCCAAAGGCATAGCCTAAGGCTGAAAGCCCACTGGAGAGGTAACGTTCGAAAAATGCCGACCGCGCTGCATAAAAAGCAAATGCCGTTTTAGCCACTTCCCACAGTAAGGCCGCCACCACAGCGCCCAACAAAGCTCCACGCCAGGGAGGACGTGGCTTTGGCGTAAAGTAATAAAGTTGCCAGAACATCAAAATGCTAAGCCCTAAAGGAATAAAAAGCCCCAGTACCTGAATGATCCGCCGCCATCCCTCACGAATCCACACATAGTCCAGCCGTAGCCGATGCAGCCATTCCAAGCCAGCAGCATTTAGCGTATGCAGTAGGAGCGAAAGGCTAAAGGTAAGCAAAAATATTCCCCCAACCTGCAGCAGCATGCGCACATCAAATAGATAACCCCGCAATATCGAGCGGTTCTGATGCCAGTCTTCATCAAAAATCTGGCTGAGCACGCTGCGCAGGGTTGTAAACAGCGTGACAGCTGCATACAACAGGCCCAAGCTCCCAATCAACGTAAACGTACCGCTGGCTTGCTGGAGCTGATCCAAAAGGTGAATGAGTTGGTCGCTTTGGTAAGGAGGTAAAAAATCCCGGATAAATCGGGCTACAGCCTGAAAGGGCTGGTCGCGCCGCAGAATGTGCCCTAGCACACCGGTAATAATCACAACAAGCGGCACAATCGTTACCAGCACTTTGAAGGCAATAGCTTGAGCCCATAGAAAAGCGGGCTTCTGATCAAAGAGCTGATACAATCCGGTCGTGTAATAGTGGAAAGAGCTTCTTAAGCGATGCCAAAGGTGCAGGCTTTTTGCCAGCCATTGGTGCATGCGGCAACCCAATCAATTTCAAGCAAGCGTCTTTACTTTAGGGCTACAGCAGCGCACTGCCTAGGGTTCCGCAAGCTTTACGCGCTGGCGCGACGGGCTTCGTAAACGGGGGCTTCGCCATAACGCACCGTAGCCGCGGTAATGCGGCATACGGCAACATCAGGCAGATCATGAATGTGATACATAATATCCAGCATCACCTCTTCCATTACGGCCCGTAACCCACGAGCACCGGTGCCCAGGGCTTTGGCCCGCTCTACAATAGCATCTAAAGCTTCCTCCTCAAAGAGGAGCTCAATGCCATCCATTGCAAAAAGCTTCTGGTACTGGCGTACCAGCGCGTTTTTGGGTTCGGTGAGGATGCTGCGCAACGCTTCATCGGATAGCGCTTCCAGTGGAGTAATAACCGGCAGCCTTCCAATAAACTCAGGAATTAAGCCAAACTTGAGCAGGTCGTCAGGCTCAACGTAGTAGAAAATACGCGGATCTTTAGGATCGACACGCTTGCCAGAAGAGGCGAAAAATCCAATCTGGGAAGAAGACAGCCGCCGGGCGATAATTTCTTCAAGCCCTTCAAATGCTCCTCCACAAATGAAGAGGATATTTCGGGTATCAATGTTGATCAGATTTTGCTCGGGGTGCTTACGTCCGCCTTTAGGGGGCACACCTGCAACCGTGCCCTCCAAGATTTTGAGCAGCGCCTGCTGCACCCCCTCCCCCGAAACGTCGCGCGTGATTGAAGGGCTATCCCCTTTACGGGCAATTTTGTCGATTTCGTCAATATAAACGATACCTTGTTCAGCCCGCTCTACGTTAAAGTCGGCCGCATGGAGCAAGTGTGCCAGGATGCTTTCCACATCTTCTCCCACATAGCCTGCTTCGGTCAGGGCTGTAGCATCGGAGATGGAGAACGGCACATCGAGAATACGGGCCAGCGTGCGGGCCAGCAACGTTTTTCCTGTACCGGTAGGACCGATAAGCAGAATATTGGATTTTTCGAGCTCAACGTCCTCGTATTCGGGCAAGAACGTATGGGCATCGATACGCTTGTAATGGTTATAGACGGCTACCGCTAACGTTTTTTTAGCCCGCTCCTGCCCGATAACGTATTCGTCCAGGGCTGCCTTGATTTCAGGAGGAGTCAGCCTTCGGCGGTGGGCCTGCGGGCGCCGACGTCCTATCGCATGGGTGGCCAGATCATTGCGTACAATACCTGCTGCATCGTGAATGCAGCGGTCGCAAATGTAAACGTTGTTTGGTCCAGCCACCATCGAAAGCACTTCATGGGTCGACCGACCGCAAAACGAGCAGCAAATGGTATTCTCACTACGCCGCATAGCTTTTAAGGAATTTTGGTTATCGCCCGCCTGCCCGTCGGGCGACCCGTTTGCTTATGGTAAGAAATATCGACCGCTTGAAGCAACTTCTTCAACTGGAAGCGCAAAACCTAGCTGACCTTCGGCGCGTAGGAAGTGCGCCTTTGCCTACAACTTTGGCCTTATAGGCTTTGTTCATTCGCGATGTCCAACCAGCTCCCTGCAGCGTTTCTGGAACGGCTTAAGCGCCTGCTTCCTGAAGCCGCCTTATCTGCGGTGATGGAAGCTTTTACAAAGCCACGTCTTACGGCCTTCCGGATTAATACGCTACGCGCCAGTTGCCAACAGGTTTTGGCAATGCTAAAGGCTGAAGGGTTGCATCCGCAACCTGTCCCTTGGTATGCAGAGGCCTTCTGGGTAAAAGCCGAAGAACGCCAAGCCTTGCTACGCAGTACGCCCTACCAAAAGCAGCAACTCTATCCGCAAGACCTGGCTAGCATGCTCCCTCCTCTGGTGCTGGCTCCAACGCCCGGAGCCCGCGTGTTGGATCTGTGCGCGGCGCCGGGAAGCAAAACGCTCCAACTGGCCTGTCTGATGCAGGGACGCGGCGAAATTGCTGCCGTTGAAGTTGTTCGTTCTCGCTTCTATCGCCTTAAAGCCAATGTTGAAGCCCAGGGAGCGTCCAACGTGCGGCTTTTTTTGCAGGACGGCAGGCGCGTAGGGCGCTACCGCCCTGCCTACTTCGACTATGTACTTGTCGATGCCCCTTGCTCTGCCGAAGGCCGTTTTCATTTAAGTGAGCCAGCAACGTTTGCCTACTGGAGTTTGCGCAAGATAGCGGAAATGGCCCGCAAGCAATATCGCTTGCTGGTTTCAGCTGTTGAGAGCCTCCGACCAGGCGGCGTGCTCGTCTATGCTACCTGTACCCTGGCACCTGAGGAAAACGAGGCCGTGCTCGACCGACTGCTGCGCACTTTCGAAGATACGCTAAGGGTAGAACCCTTCACGCTACCCCTCGAAAATCAGTTACCCGGCCTCTTAACCTGGGAAGGCCGCACCTTCCACCCCGATCTGCACCACGCCCGACGCATTCTCCCGTCAACTGAAATGGAAGGCTTCTTTCTATGTCGGCTACGTAAATGCACCGCCCCACCACGCTCTCGCTCCTAAACTCACGCCACTAGTACACCCAATTCACGGCCAACCTTTTCAAAAGCCTGAATGGCAAAATCTAAGTCTTCTCGCGTGTGGGCAGCACTGGGCATAACGCGAATGCGGGCAGCGCCCTTGGGTACCGTAGGATAACCAATCGCCATCGCAAAAACGTCTTCTTCAAAAAGCCGCCGACTGAAGTCTTGAGCCAATGGCGCTTCACCCAGCATGATGGGCGTAATCGGCGTTTCACTTTTGCCTATGTCGAAGCCCAGCGCTTGCATTTTCGTCTTAAAGTAACGCGCATTTTCCCAGAGCCGGTCGACCAGCTCGGTGCTCTCTTCGAGCAGATCCAGGGCAGCCAGGCAGGCAGCGACGTCAGGCACTGTCATAGCGCTGGAGAACAGGAAAGGCCGGCCGCGCTGGCGCAACCATTCGATAAGGCGTCGGCTTCCGGCCACCACACCTCCCATCACACCGAAGGCCTTCGACATCGTACCCACCTCTATGTCCACCACACCATGCAGGTCGAAATGGTCCACAATACCCCGGCCGCCGCGGCCTAACACTCCCTCGCCGTGCGCATCGTCAACCATAAGAATGCATCCGTAGCGTTTGGCCACTTCAGCCAGGCGCGGCAAAGGCGCAATGTCGCCATCCATGCTAAAGACCCCATCGGTCACGATCAGCTTGCGACGGTATTTTGGCCCATGCTCTTTGATGAGCTCCTCCAAGGCATCCACATCGTTATGGGGATAGGCGACAATGGTGGCACGGCTGAGCCGGCAGCCATCGATGATACTTGCATGGTTAAGCTGGTCGCTAAAAATCACATCCTCGCGCCCTACGATAGCGGGAATCGTAGCCAAGTTGGCTGCAAATCCGCTTTGAAATGTAATGGCCGCTTCCACGCCCTTAAAAGCTGCCAGGCGGCGCTCCAGCTCCACATGCAGCGTCATGGTGCCGGCAATAGTGCGTACAGCCCCGGGGCCAACACCGTACTGCGCCATAGCCTTCTGCGCCGCCTCGATCAGCCGGGGATGATTGGCCAACCCTAAGTAGTTGTTTGAGCAGAAATTCAGCACGCGCCGACCGTCAATGGTTAGCCACGCACCCTGGGGCGATGCAATCGTGCGAATGTAGGTATACAGGCCCTCGTTTTTTAGCGCGGCCAGCTCATCATCAATCCAGCTCAGGGGATGGTTCATGGCCTTTTTGAAGGATGAAGTTAACCTGTAAAAAGATAGTGTTCTCTGTCCGTTTAGTCCATGCCGTTGGGATAGAGAATGATTTTGGCAACCAGCTCGCTTTGGGGCTCCATAAGCAGCTGGAATGCCGTTTCGTAAGCGCTTAGCGGAAGGCGATGGGTAATCAACGGCGAAAGATCAACTGCACCGGTCTGGAGCAGCGCCCGCATGCGATGCCAGGTATCCCAGATTTTGCGGCCGTAGATACCCTGTACGGTTGCCCCCTTAAGCACCACCAGCTCATTCCAGTCTAGCACAATGGGTTCGGCAGTTAAACCTAATGCAGCCACCTTGCCCCCGGAACGCAACGCCGCAAAGGCAGTCCGGATTGCTGCCGGTGCGCCGCTCATTTCCAGCACAACGTCTACCCCATCGCCAGTTAGCTCCTGAATTTGCCGGACCACATCTTCGCGCGCAGGATCAAGCACGACGTCGGCTCCCATACGCTGGGCCAATTTAAGGCGCTGCACATTTGGATCGGTAGCCACAACCAATCGGGCTCCAGCCACGCGGGCTACCGGAATGGCCATCAATCCAATGGGACCGCAGCCACTGATCAGTACGCTCTGCCCTGCCAGATCAAACGTATAGACAGCATGCACCGCATTGCCAAATGGATCCTGAAGCGAAGCGATCTCCGGTGGCACGTCCGGGGCATTGACCCATACGTTTTCCGCAGGCACGCAAACATATTCCGCAAAAGCCCCGGGCCGGTCTATACCGATTACACGTGCATTTTGGCATAGGTGCAGCTGTCCGGCCCGACAGGCTGCGCACGTGTGGTCCACGATATGCCCTTCGGCCGAAACCGGCATCCCGACTTCCAAACCCTGTACTTCTTCCCCTACGGCCACAATTTCTCCGGCAAACTCATGCCCTAAAATCAAGGGGGGACGAACACGCTGCTGACTCCAGCGATCCCAGCGATAAATATGCACATCAGTGCCACAAATCGAAGTGGCCGTCACCCGGATCAGCACGTCCCGCGGTCCAGGCTGAGGCACTTCGGTCTCAATCAGCTCCAGGCCAGGGCCTGGACGCGTTTTAGCCAAAGCTTTCATGGTGAAACGATCCTTGCGAAGTTCATACCTGACGCCCAATGGGCCTGCGGCAAGCAAACGCCGGCCACGAAAAAATATTCCATTTTCGTCTCAATGCCTGGAAACCTCAAGCGGTCTGTTTACCAAAAATACAAGCTATTTTTTTACTCTATAATTCGGAGTGGCTCAAGCAGCGATGCAAACCAAACCGGGAAAGGAATGACCGATTTGCGCATGCCTTCTACCGAAGCTGCAGCGACTCGGCTGGAAAAGCTGCTGCGTGCTGTACGTCGTACCACACCGGTGCCCTTTACGCGACGAGACGCAGAGCGCATCTTGGCGGCACTGCGCACCACCGACAACCTTTGGGAGGCGCTCCGACTCAGCCACGTGCCCATGCGCGCTGTTTGTGCTTTTTGGCATCGGCTGCTGCACGAAGGACTGGTAGTCCGTCAAGATGGACACCTTCGTCTGACGCCTGAGGGCCAGGCATGGGTAGAAGCCTTAGGCATTGCGCCAGCACGTGAGTTGCATTGCGCAAGGTGTGAAGGCCGTGGGGTAGACTACCAGCAGCTCCCCCAAAAGGTCATCGAACGTTTTGCGCAAATCTGCCGCAACCGCCCAGCTGCCCTGCAAGACTATGACCAAGGCTTTGTCACCGAAGCCACAACGCTGGCGCGGATCGCATTTGCCTGGCAACGCGGCGACCTTGAAGGGAAAGCCCTCATCGTGCTCGGCGACGACGACCTGATGAGCATCGCCGCAGCGTTGACCGGAGCTCCTCAGCGTGTGGTGGCTGTTGACATCGACCAGCGTCTGGTAGCGTTTATTAATGATATAGCCCGTCAGGAAAACCTGCCACTGGAGGCGGTCCATTACGATTTACGCCGCCCCTTACCTGCTACCTGGCAGCACCATTTCGATACCTTTATGACCGATCCTACCGAAAGCCTACTGGGTTTCCAAACCACCATCTTGCGTGGCCTACACTGCCTACGTGGCCCAGGCAGCGCAGGCTATTTTGGCCTAACGCATGCCGAATCAAGCTTGGAAAAATGGACCCAAATCCAGCAATTTTTGCTCAAGCAGGGCACTGTGATTACCGACCTGATCGACGGCTTTAGTGCTTATGTTAACTGGGACTATTTTGCCACTATGCGTGCCTGGAGCTGGCTACCAGCGCATGAACCACCAGATCGGCTTTGGTATTTTTCGGCCCTTTACCGAATCGAACTTCTCCGCCCCTTCAAAGCGCCTAACGTAACCGTCGAAGGGGATCTATTCAACGACGAAGAAGCGGCAACGACCTAACCGATACGCATTACTTTAGCTACCCCTTAAGGGGCAGCCCCCAGTGCGCTGCCCCTTAAGGTCTTAAAACGTCACCAGAAATGTCCACCGTAGAAAGACATCCGCATCCAATCCCTCCTCGTCGTACGTAACCACCTCAACGTTGGGTTGAAAGCGTACTTGTGGCGTCATCCCGATATCTACACCGCCAATCCATAACGTCGCCTTAGAGGTTGTGGCCAAAGGCAGATAGGTATTGTTGCCCACCCGCGGATTCGGCTCCAGCATTCGATCAACCCGACCCAAAAGTTGAACTCGAGCATCAAGCCTTCCGGCACCAAAAATGGATAGATAACGCAAGGTGTAATCGCCACTGCGATCTACCGATACGTTTTGCACTTCGTAAATAGTACCTATGCGAAATGAAGTCGTTTTATAGGCAACCAATCCATGCCAGGTAGTCGCTTGCTCTCCCCGACGCGTGCGCGCGTAATCGCCATAGAGTTCCAGGATCCAGGATGCAGGCATAGCTTGAAGCGCCCAAGCCAGTTTTTTGCCTCGATAGCCCTCTGAGCGCAATCCTTCACCATTGCCAAAGGCTGCATGATAGCGCACCAGCCCATCTCCTGTCAGACTCCCTTGTGCAGCAACGCCCACCTCCCGTGTGGAACCCAATTTATAAAGATCTCCAGGCGTTTTTTCGATAGACCGATACCCCCAGGCTGCTTCAACCTGCTCAAACATGGGGGCAGGCAAAATACCCAATATTACCGTATGCTGCGGATGTAGCTTCCACTGCAAATAAGCATCCTTCACATAAGGGACAGCATCACCCGCTGTAAAATTGCCTGGGTGATTCATTTCTAAACGCAAACGGGTACTGAAGTGCTCACCTAAATCTCGGTCATAAGTAAAATAAATCCGCCGATACCAAAAACCGTTTTGATCCTGCAATGATCGATTATGGTGCGAAACGATGTAGTAAAAATCCCCAAAAGCTAATCCGCTAATTTTCCCCTGCCCATAAAGCATCGAAGGGAAAAGAAAAATAAGCCCGATTAGGCTGCGCTTGTACATAGGGCTAAGGCTTTTTGGATAAAGATCTGCGCCCTATGCTACATAACAAAAGTTTAACAGTTTGTTAATTTGATCCCAATTCTTTGCTTTGACTTTGTGAATCCTATCGAAACCAGATCAGAATCCAGGCAATAAGCAGAAGAAGGCCAAGAGCCTGGAGGCGGTAGTTTTTATACCAGGGCAGGTCGGCCAGCTCGCGCGACTCTTGACGGAAAAATTCAGGAGACCACGTCAGTTCTTTAACCACCTCTGGAGGGGGTGGCGGTTGCAGCAAACTGGCTACAGCAATCGCAATCTTGCTAATGACCAGCAAAATTGGAGGCAAGTAGAGAAAATGCAGCACAGGCACTCCAGCAGCTACAAGGGCTTGCTGTTCAGCGGTAAGAGGTCCAGTCTGAATGATGAGTCGATCGGTCAAATTAAGCACCAAAAAAACTGCAGCAGCTAAATGACCAACTAAAAGCCCGACAAAGGCGCTGCCGCGTGTAGCCCGTTTCCAGAAAATGCCCATTAGAAAACAGGCCACCACAGGCGGACTTAAGTAGGCCAACATCGCTTGTAGATAGGTCCATAGATTGGGAAAGCGCACAATCTGCGGTGCCCAGAGAATGGCTAGCGCCATAAAAACTGCCGTCACCCAACGCCCTGTACCTACCAACGCGTGGCTGTCTCTCTGCTTAAAGCGACGAATGAAATCCATGGTTACCAGCGTAGAAGCTGAGTTTAGCGTAGAGTCCACGCTCGACATGATGGCAGCCACCAGTGCGGTAATCACTAATCCTCGTATGCCCACAGGAAGCAGGTCAAAAAGCAGCGTTGGATAAATCAAATCCGTATTGGCTGCTAGCATAGGAAACTGCTCTGGTGGATACAGAATGCGCGCAAAGATACCGGGCAGCACCATAATAAAAAGCACGGGGAGCTTCAGTAGGCCAGCAAAAAGCGACCCCCAACGGCCGTGATTCAGATCGCGGGCTCCCAGTACCCGTTGCACCATAAACTGGTTAGTGCACCAGAAATAAAAACCCAGCAGAAAAACCCCTGTCACAAGCCCAGGCCAAGGGAGCACAGGATCATCGGCTGGCAAGATGATGCTTAGGTCTCGCACGGGAACTCGCTGGGTGACCACCTCCCAGGAGCCCACAGCTTGAAAAGAAAGCACAGCGACCAAAAGTGCACCCAACAGCAGCAAAACGGCCTGTACGGCATCGGTATAAACCACCGCCTTCAAGCCCCCAGCCACTGTGTAAAGCCCGGCTAAAAAGCCCAGCAAACCTACAGCCATCCAGATAGGCACTTCCGGATACAAAATCTTGAGCACCAAGGCCCCGGCATAAAGGGCGCCGGCTGTATCAACCAAGATATTCAGCACAATCAAAAGACCGGAGAAATACAGGCGGGCTCGGCCATCAAAACGACGTTCCAGGAATTCTGGAATGGTATAAACGCGGGTGCGTAGGTAGAAGGGTAAAATGAACACCACAAAGAAAATAAGGACCAGCGTGGCCATCCACTCATAGTTGTATACCGCAATGCCTGTACCATAGGCGCTTGAAGCTAAACCCAGCAACGTGCTGGACGACACGTTCGACGCAAACAAGGAAAAGCCTATAAGCCACCACGTCAACGAGCGTCCCGCTAAAAAGTAGTCATCAGCGGTCTGCATCCGTCGGACAAGATACAACCCAAGCCATACAATAAAGACCACATATAAGAACACCACTACCAAATCCAGCCAAGAAAACGCAAAAGTGGGCATAGGAAACTCAGGGTTAATGAAAGCGCTACCATCTATGCCCCAAAAATCGCACTTTTTTAGGTTTTGCGCCAGCCCCTTTTGAAGCGTTATGAGCGTTGCTCAGCGGGCCATCCAGCCCCCGTCCACAACAAGGATATGCCCGTTGACATAGTCGCTGGCAGCTGAAGCCAGAAAGATCACCGCACCGGCCAGATCCGGCGGTTCTCCCCAGCGCCCAGCCGGAATACGACCCAGAATTTCTTGCGAACGCACAGGGTCTTCGCGTAATGCGCGGGTATTGTCGGTTGCAAAGTAGCCTGGTGCAATAGCGTTGACCTGGACGTTGTAGCGGGCCCATTCGTTGGCCAGTGCCTTGGTCAGCCCGGCTACAGCATGCTTACTGGCTGTATAAGCGGGCACTAGAATACCTCCGGAAAAGGAAAGCAGAGAGGCAACGTTAATGATTTTTCCTGAGCGCCGGGCAATCATCTTACGACCAAAGTACTGACATAAGAAGAACACGGCGTCCAGATTCACCCGCAGTACTTCATCCCAGACTTCTAGAGGATAGTCGGCAGCCGGATAACGCCGAATCGTGCCGGCATTATTAACCAAAATATCGATCTGCCCTGCTTTTTCCTCAGCTTCCTGGGCCATGCGTTCCAGGGCAGCCCGATCCGAAAAATCAGCGGCCACTTGCCAAGCCTGGCGACCAAGCGCCCGAATGGCCGCAACCGTCTCGTCGGTTCCGTTAAGCTGACTGCTGGCACAGACCACGTCTGCTCCTGCCTGCGCCAGGGCTTCAGCCATAGCCCGCCCCAGTCCACGGCTGGCGCCGGTTACCAGGGCCTTTTTGCCTTTCAGCGAAAACAGCTCAAGTCCTTTCATTGCGTTCATTGGCTTTGATAAGACGCTACTCGCCCAGTACCACCTGGATTTCTCCTTACGGTAAATACCTCTACAGGCGCAGCGTTAATGCATGTACACCAGCGGTTGCCGGGCTTGGTACCCGTCGGCCTCTAGCACAAGCAGGTACAAACCAGCTGCCAGTCCGGCCGGTGTCTCCCAATACACTTCGTGCACTCCAGCATCTCGTGGTTCCTCAAGCAGGAGCGCCACACGCCGTCCCATCAGATCCCATACGCTTAGCGACACCTTGGATGCCGACAGCAACTCAAAACGCACGCGCACGGCCTGCCAGAACGGATTCGGATAGGGCATCAATAGGCGAAATGCAACAGGCCGATGCGTCCCCACCCCTGTGGTCAAGCCGAATTCATACGCGCCCAGATCCGGCGCCTGGCCTATGTAGGGCAGGCCTACGTCAATTCCAGCATCGATCAAGGGAGTTCCAGCAGCCAGACGCAGAAAATCAAGCTGGGGTAGACTGCCATCAGGCTGTCGCGGTCCACGTACGCCCGTAGTGTCTAAGCTTAAAAAGTCAGCGGTAGTTGGCATTAGCCCCAGATTCCAGCTATTGTAAGCGTGGTCGATTGGAGGATACATCAGTACCCGCCCCTCAACCGATAGGTTATTGCGCAGCACATGGGCGCTATTCATCTCATCGAATCGGAAGTTCTGTCCTCCATTGCGATAGGCCGTGTTGTTATAGAGTACCACCCCGCTCCGGTTGCCGTTTACGTCAAAGCCATTAGCCCGATGTCCCCAGGCCAGATTCCGAATTAGCACATGATTTCCATTTCGCGTGGTATCCCTTCCCAGCTTGAAGCCGTTGGAGTCTCCTTCAAAGCTTGGGTCGTTCCAGCGATTGTAGCCGTTGTCAAACGACCAGCTATCTTCGACACGTACGCCCGCCCCGGCGTCCCAGAAGTCGAATCCGTCGTCGCTGTTGTCAAAAGCGCGGCATCCCCGAAATACGTTACCGGGTCCTATGTTGAATTTGGCGGCAAAACCGTCAGCGTTTTCGCCATGATTGGCAGCGTCGTAATTGCGGTACGAATCGACGTTCAAGATCAGGTTGTAGGCAGCGCCGCTATCAAGCTGCAGCCCAGAATCACCGTTCTCGCGCAAAACCACCTGTTCGATAATATTGTGAGAGCCGTTAATTCGAATTCCGTTATCTCCCGCGCGCTGCACGACAATGCCTTTGAGGTGCACGTACCATCCTCGAAGCCGAATGCCTTCCTGGGGATTTCCTTCAAAGTTGAGCACCGGCGTCTCTCCAGGATAAGCCCAGAGGTGCAGGTAGGCCTGGGACGTGCCGGAACGGTTGAGATTGACCCGCGTGGTCCAGTTATACTGGCCTCCCCGCAAGTAAATCGTGTCGCCTGCTACCGCACGCGATAAGGCGGGAGCCAACGTAGCCCATGGTGCCGTAATGCTGCCATCCCCAGTAGTATCGTTGCCATCAGGCGCTACGTAATAAGTGCGCTGCCCATAGACCAACCCCGTCCAGCTAAACAGCAACAGGCTAAAGACAAACCGCTTCATGAATCGATCCGTTTTCCGTTGATGCGAACGTTCTGGAAATAAAGGCCATCGACGTATTCGGTCAGGTTCTTTTCGACACCTTCAAAAGTGCACTCGATCAGGCGGACGTCTTGAATCGGCGAGCGCGCATAGCCCCGTAAATACAGGGCATAGGGGCTTCTTCGACTGATCAGGTTGCGCACCTCAACATGGCGGACGATCGGCGTAAAAGCCCCTACGTCTCCTTCTTCGTAGTAGAAATTGATGCGAATGACGGCATCGGCTACCTGCCCCACCTGGACGTCCCGCATGTAGATGTGTTCGACAATCCCTCCGCGTACCGAGTTGGTCTTAATGCGTAAGGCCCGATCCAAATTTGGACTGCTCATCTCGCACCGTTCAGCAAAAATGTAGCGAGCACCTCCCGAGATTTCACTTCCGATGACCACGCCACCATGCCCATCCCGCATCTTACAGTTGCGGATCAGGATGTATTCGCTGGGAAGGTTCAGGCGTCGACCATCGGCATTACGACCCGACTTAATCGCAATGCAGTCGTCGCCGGTGTCGAATAGACAGTCCTCGATTAGTACATAGCGACACGACTCTGGATTGCAGCCATCGTTGTTCGGGCCATAGCTACGTACGGTAACACTGCGAACAGTTACATTTTCACAAAGCACCGGATGAATTTCCCACATAGGGGAATTGATGATGGTGACCCCCTCAATAAGCACATTACGGCAACGATAAAATTGAATAAAGTTCGGCCTTAGATAGAATCCTTCGCCCAAAATGCGCTGCTCAGGCGGAACGCCGGCTTCAGCCATTTCAAACAGCCGCCGACGGCCTTCCTCTTGATGAGGCATACCTTCCTGCCAGCCATATTCTTTGCGGCCTTTCCAAGGCCACCAGTGGGCCTCGTCGGCCTGGCCATCGAGCACGCCGCTGCCGGTAATTGCTACATTCTCCTTCTCAAAGGCATAAATAAAAGGCGAATAATTCATGGCTTCGACGCCTTCCCATCGGGTAAAGACAGGCGGAAGATAGGCTGATGGATCTTGCTTAAAGCGCACGATAGCCCCTTCGTCCAAATAGAGGTTGACGTTTGAGGCCAGGTGGATCGGTCCGGTCAGAAACGTGCCCCGAGGCACTACGACGCGCCCTCCTCCGGCGCGATAGCAGGCCTGGATAGCCCTGAGAAAAGCATCCGTACAGTCGAAGCGGCCATTTCCGACCGCGCCGTATTGCGTTAACAGAAAATCTCTTTGGGGAAACACCGGTGGGCGAAGCCGGGCAAGAATGTCGGGCACCATCGCCCACCCCTCTGGACCAGCCAGCATACGCTGAGGCCACATCAGCAAGCCACCCGTACCTACAGTTGCTAGCGCTAAAAAGCGCCGACGCGGCATAGCATGCTTTGCTTTCATGACAAACTTTAACGGTTACGTTAAACGATGCTTTAAAGGCATTTGGTAAGAGGTTCAAGGCGTAAGGGGGTGTTCCACAAAAAAGTCAATTTCATGTAACGGTTGTGGGGGCTCGCCTGGCCGCTGCCAAGCGAGCCGAACCGGAGCCCAATCAGCCTCGCGCAACACCAGCAGACGCACCCGGTGCCATCCAGCTGCTAACGTAATCCCAAACGGACCAGCCTCTGGGGCACGGCCATGTGCGACAAAGCGGCCATCAATCCAGAGTCGACTGCGCGGATCTGCGTCTATATAGAAGCCATACCATCCGGTGGTAGGCACATGCATATAGCCCTCAAAACAGAGCGCTATTATCGGTTCATCCCCCCAAAGCCTTAGATCCAAATAAGCAACCGTATCGGTGGTAACTGGCGTAAGCGTTTCAATGGGTGGGGATTCATCCCAGTCGGTAGCACGATACCGCCGTACCAGTAATCCCTGCCGCAGAGCCTTAGGTGGGGTTGTGGCGGCAAGAACCTCCAAGGAATCGTAGAAAGCAAACGCCGTCGTTGTAAAAACCGTATCACTTTCGACCAGGAAGCGCGCCCGCACATGAGCTGGTCGGCGCACCTGAAACGGACCTGTATAACGGGGGTCTTGCGCCGTTGGCTCACGGCCATCGACCGTATAGTGTACAGGCCAGGTGGTATCGGGAAGCTCAAATCTTACGGTAATCACTGAATCCAACGGCGCTGCAGCCGGATCAGGCAGAATGCTCGGAGGAGGAATCCAACGTAGCGGTTGGGTAGGATCGGTACCGTTTAGGTATTCCTCGATATTCGTGTATCCATCGCCGTCGAGATCTTCGACCGTGTCTAGGGGATCGTTTGGATTTAAGCCGTAACGTAATTCCCAGTCGTCGGGCATACCGTCCTGATCGCTATCCGGCGGAGGCGCAGCCACTTCCAGAGTAGGCCAACCGCCCACGTCTTCCTGCGAGTCAATCAAGAGCCCCTTTCCTTGGTGAATAAGTTCTAAAATGCGTCGATCCACGGCATCGCGATGCGGTCGGGTAGCACCAGCTTCGGCCAGTAGCAATGTTAGCACTTGCTTTGAGGGCACTGTCGCTATAGCTGGAGCAGGAAAGGGGAGCCGGGCTCTAGCTTGGGCTTCTATAGCCGAGGCTGTCCAGCCTTCAGGAGGTCGAATCAAGGCCCAATCTCGTTGTTCTACCCGGTCATGGAAGCGAATTACATTATCTTGTAAGAAAAGACGCGTGTTAATACCTTCTAAAATAAACGCCTGCTGGCTATTTTGACTATAGGGAAGAGGGTAGAGATAATTTCCCACATAGTTAATCCGGGTCTGATCGTTTCGGCTATAACCTGCTCGTTCGCCAAAGCCGTAAATCAGATTATTCCGAAAATCTAACAGTACGTCTTTAGGTCGCGGGTTGCGACTGGCGTGGAAGGCATAGATCGTATGGTGAACGCTAATCCGGCCGCCTGAGGAAAATAGCGAACCGTAGCCATGGGCACCTTTGTGGTGCACGGATTGGTTTAGGCTTTCGGCAATCAAGCACCACTGGATGGTTACTTCCGAGGCGCGTCCGCTCACGCTAAGCACCTCGTCAGTGGCCCAGCTTACGGAGCAATGATCGATAACCACATAGCTAGCGCGCACATTAATGGCGTCCTGCTCGATGCGGGCTCCATCGCCAGGACGCACGCGCAGATAACGAATAACCACATGGGGGGCCTCGATCTCCAGACCATAGTTTCGAAGGGTGATGCCCTCACCAGGTGCGGTCTGCCCGGCAATCGTCAGGTAGGGATGTCGAACGACGAGCGGGCGTTTCAAATCGATATAACCGGCCACCCGAAACACTACGATGCGTGGTCCTTCCGCTTCAACGGCAGCCCGCAAACTGCCCGAGATAGGTGGTTCTTCAGTCTCATAGTCGGCTAACGTGGTCACCAAGTAGACCTTCCCACCCCGTCCTCCTGGCGTAAAAACGCCAAAGCCCTCCGCCCCTGGAAATGCTGGAATAGGCCCCAGGCTTTGGCCATAGCTTCCCAACACGGCACCAAAGCCTATGATCCATAAGCCCCAAGCTGCATACCCAAGCTTCATCAAAGGCCGCATCTTAGGGAGGGCAGGGCGCCTAAAAGGCCCCCGCCCTCTGCGCCAAGTTTTACTTGATTACGATCAGTGTACGTATGGCCCGGAAGGCACCTGCCTCTAAACGGCAATAGTACAGCCCACTGGCCAGTCCTTCAGCCTGCCATACTATCCTATAAGTGCCCGGCTGGTGATCTCGATTGACCAGCTCTGCCACTTCCTTACCGGTCCCATCATAAATCCTGATAACCACCCGCCGCAACTCGGCCACATCATAGGAGATATAGGCTTTAGAGCTAAAAGGATTGGGATAGACCGCATGCAAAGCAAACTGGGTTGGCACCTCAGCTGTCCTTTCCGTAGCTACAGGCGGGAAAGGCAGCTTCAACCGTCCGCCCTCATAGGAAATCGTGCCATTAGGCCCAAGCGTGAAAGGAATGGTATTATCAAATTCCCCGGCCACTAAACGCAACACTCCGTTAATCGTAGTGGACTGCGACAGTTTGACGCCGGCTTCGTTATCGATGACCAGGTCATTGACGACCGTAGGCATCAAGGTGCTGGTTTCCTGAGGCTCTGTGCCATTGAAGACAAAGTTGGCCGTGGTGTCCAGGGCAATCGTCCCTGTTGTTTGAATGGAACCCGCAACGCCGTTAGGATGCGCAGTAGCCAGGGTTGCGCCACTATTCAAAAAGAATATGCCATTGCCCTTTAACTCGCTGGTGCCTACCTCCAACGTCGTACCCCCAAGCACCTCAATCGGCAAATTGTCCAACGTGTTGCCCTCACCCAACACCAAACGCTGATGCCCAGCCTTCGCAAACACAAAGCGCGCATTACCCGGCGTCGGATTCGAATTCTGCGTCCGCGCATTCGACATCTCAAAATCCCCCTCGTAGAGATACCAGGTTGTCGTACCTGTACCCCCTTGAGAACCCCGGGCTATCGAAAAATTACCCCCACTAACCCGAATGCTCCCATAATGCTTTACCACCACATGGGTCGGACTCGAAGTCCCCTGAACCGTAAACTGTCCCTCTTCTACAATCACATCCCCCATTACCCATACCGTGTCTGAAACCCCTCCTACCATCTGCCAACGTCCACTGCCCGTATTAACTACCTGAATATCCCCACGAATCCTCCGACCCTGCAACGCCAAATCCCGATTTGCCGTCAAACCCGGCGTATTAAGCACTACATGATAATAATCCTGCCCCCGATTGGCCGGCGCATTTGCTGTAATCCCACTGAATACCACCGTCGATCCCTCCCCCCACTCAGCTAACGGCACACTGCCCCCATCACGCGCATGCTCGTAAACCGAACCCGCCCCAAAGACCAATGAGCCACTACCAATGGTGAGCTCTCCTCCACTTTCAACTTTGAGATAGCCTGAAACACTAACCGGCACATCAACGGTTACCGTATGCCGCACGGTAATCTGTTCAGAGCCTGTGGGCACGTTGGTTGCTGCCCCCCATGTGGTCCCATCAAACACCTCCCAGGTAGTCGTCTCACTCCAGCTGCCACTTGCAGCTGAACGATAATCGCCTGCTTGCTGCGCCATTACCAGGATAGGACTTAACAGGCCTAAGAGTGCGCAGCGGATAAGCTTTACCATCACTTTCATGGCGCCCCCTAATGTAGAGTTCATGTGGTTGCCACCTTGGGTTACTGCAGGCTTTAAGCCTATTGAAAACTGTTACTTTATTAGCACCAGCTGTCGCGCAACTGAATGCTGTGGCGTTTGAATCCGATACCAGTACAGGCCAGGACTCAGCGTTTCTGCATCCACGAGGAGTTCATGGAATCCAGCCGTTTTGTATCCCTCAAACAGCGTTTTGACTTCCTTGCCAAGCAAGTCGTAGAGCTTTACCGACACGTACCCACTTGCAGGCAGGCCAAAACGAATCGTGGTCGCCCGGTTGAAGGGGTTGGGATAGTTTTGCTCAAGCACAACTGTCTGCGGCAGTTCGCTCCCTCTTTCGTTTGCGACCGGATGCAGCAAGCTTCCGCCCTCATAGGCGATGGAGCCGTTAGGTCCGAGCGTGAAAGGAATCGAATTGTCAAATACACCTGACTTAAGCCGCAAAACGCCATTGATGGTGGTTTCTTGCGAAAGCTTGACACCAGCCGGATTGTCTATGATTAAATCGCCAACGATGCGCGGCATGCGCGTGCTGGTTACCTGAGGGGTATTTCCGTTAAAGGCATAGCCCGACTCATCTTCAAGCATTACTTGACCGGTAACGTTTTCTAAAGCTTCTGCTACGCCTCCTGGAAGAGCCGTTCCTAAAATAGCGCCAGCGCGCACATGAAAGATGCCACTCCCTGCTAAGCGACTTTCGCCTAACTCGAGCGTAGTGCCCGAGCGCACCTCAATGGGTAGGGCTTGTAGGGTACTGCCTTCGCCAATGGTCAAACGCTGCGTACCCTGCTTGGTAAACACAAACCGAGCTCCTCCCGGCGTTGCTGTAGAGCTTTGGGTTGTAGCATTAGTAAAGGAAAAATCCCCCTCATAAAGATACCAGGTTGTCGTACCTCCAGGCTGTGAGCCTCGACTAATGGAAAAATTCCCGCCCGTTATGGTGATGTTGCCATAATGATGAACGATAAAGGTAGAGTAGGCATTGCTCGTTCCCTGAACGGCAAAGTTGCCCTTTTCAACGTATACGTCTCCAAGAATTGTAACGACTGCGGTATCGTAGGGTGCTGCAGTCGTGAGATACCACCGCGCTGAGCCGGTATCCAACACCCGGATATCTCCGCCAATAGTCACACCATCGAGTCCCAAGTTAAGATTTGACACAAGCCCAGGGGTCTCAAAGATGAGGTGATAGTAGGCCTGATTGCGATTAGCAGGGGCCTGAGCGCTAATACCAGTTAGATGCAGCGTAGACCCTTCGGCCCAAGTGGCCAGTGGAATTTTTCCTCCATCCCGATCGTGCTGATAAACTCCTCCGTTGCCTACGGTTAAGCGTCCTTCCTCTGCGTGCACTACCCCCTGATTGATCAGGCGTCCGGTCAATGTAACGGGAATGTCCACAAATACCGAGTCGCTATTGCGGACTGTAATGGTTTCTGCCCCGCTTGGGGCGCTGGCAGCAGGCGTCCATGCAGCGCCTGTAAACCGTTCCCAGACAGAAGCTTGACTCCAATTCCCGCTGTCGCGCGTCCGGTAGTCTCCAACCGATTGCGCCATTAGCGGCAGAACTGGCAGCAGCATTAGTCCTAGGGTAGCAAAGCATTTCATAACCCACCTCCTCCGCGTGGTTTAGCGTATTAGTTTTCCAAGGCGAACAGCCAAGTTGGCCGTTAGCATATGGCGTACAGTGCTGTTTTGACTTAAAGCACTCGCCCAGATGTCCTGATATTTTAGGTGTCCATATTCATAGGCCAGATCGAAGCGAAAACGAGGATGCACAATCCCAATTCCTGTGCTATAAACCTCATAGGAGACGGCATCATGGGTAATCGGAGCTCCTTCCGGAACAAATACTTCCGCTTCGCCCCGTATACCGCCCCGAAGCCGCAGCCAGGGTTTAAGGAGCACTTCAGCACCTACCCGAAACAGGTTAGCAGAAACCCAAGGTTGGTGGGTTTGTCCTTGCGCGTCGGTATAGCGGGCCAATCCGTAGGGGCGGAATTCATATTCCATCCCCAGGCGTAAATCTGCTCGAGGCTGGAGCACTATACCTAGTGTGCCGCGCCACGGCAGACGCATGCGGTCTTCTCCTTCAGATGCCGTAACTGCTACCCCGCTACCGGTATCGGCGGTTACGTCTAGCGAAAATGTTCGGGTAAATGTAACCGGAGGCTTAAACACAACCCCCACGCTTACATACCTGCCGTAGAGGATGCTGCTAAAGGTAAATTCGTATCCCCTAAACGTTGAAGTACCACTACGTGTAATACGCCGGTAGACGGAATCAACCCGGAAGGCGTTGGAATAGAAGATCAGCCGGCCGCGAGCAACCTCTTGCTCCAGATCTTCCGTGCTTCCTCGAATGACAAGGCCGCTCACCCCCAAAGCAAGGTTTAGCGCTTTAATATCTGCGGCTATGGCTCCCCCAAACCCATGCAATGCACCCTGCCGCGAGCGAATAAACTGATACCAGTCTACCTGCAGCGGCCTATCGTCAGTAGGGCGCGGCGTAGGAAGGGGTCGCTGAGAAAGGACTGGGGGATTGAGCACATTATTATTTTGATAATAATGGTCTAAGCTCGCGTATTCTACCGCACCTAGACCGATCACCAAGCGAAATCCCGTAAAATGCAAAGGAAGTGCTCCTAAACCTTGGAGGGGGCGGCGGGTACGACTTGCCCGTTTCCAGTTAGGACCTAGATCGTCAAACGACCTTTGCACTGTGTCTCGAGGCGAAGAGCCTAGCAGGGTACTGTCGGGATCAGGAATCTTATACGTCAGCCCCTCCAGCAGCAAACTAAGATTAGGATAGTAGCGCACAGGCGCATATTGCTGCTTTTGACTGAGATCACGGTTTTCCTGCCGTAGACCTAAAGAAAATTGGGCTTCACTAAGAGCATAAAGGGCAGCAGGATGATAAAACATCACACCGATCTCCTCGCCAAGTCCCAGTGTCACGCCACCAAAAGCACGCGCAGCCGCAGCATGCAGGCTGAGCTGATGCAGCCCATGCATCTCGAGCGGCCCCCCATAACCCTGTGCATGGGTTTCCCAGACTGTACCGCCTCCCACCCCCATTCCAAGCACAATCACCCAAACAAACCGTGCAGGATTCATGGCACAACAACTCCTAAGCTTATCCGTTGCACACCATTAAGGTAAGCCCCCATTTCACCATAACTATAATCCATAGAAATTCGAACACTTCCAATATTATATTTCAAACCCACTCCTAATGTTAATCCATCGGCGTCATAGTTAAATTTATATCCTCCTCTAAGCGCAATTAAATTCATAAATTCATATTCTAAACCCATATGAAACTGTTGTGCATAATCATTAGGATGAAAAATATCAAAAGCAGTACTTAGGCGACTTTGTTCATGTCCCTCTTTTAACAAGCCAGTTGAACCAAATAAATTTGCAGCAATACCTACACGAAAAAGAAGAGGAACTGGATACGATTCCGTAGCATAGCGCACATTGGGACCGAAATTCTGAACTGCTGAAGCAATCTGAACAGATCTAAATCCTGTATTATATCGAATACCAAAATCAAATAGAACACCAGAAGCCCATGTATTTACATCATCATAAGTACCAGGACGAATCATTACATTTTCTACTCTTCTATCACTAAAGAGTGATTCGTAAACGTACTTCATACTTAATCCAAGCGAAAAACGATCTGTCAAATAGCGTCCATATGTAGCTCCAATAAGATAACCAAAAGGTCTAAAGGTACGTCCCGTCATCCCAGGCCGTTCTGGATCAATAATGTAAGGGAATTCATTGGTGGTCTCTTCAAAAATGCCAAAGTCTACATATTGGACCTGAAAACCTAAAGCTCCCCAATTACCCAGTGAAAATGCATAGGCAAAAGCGCCCTGTTGTGCATCAAAAAGCCAGTCTACATAGGTTAGTGAGAATTCATGGCCTTCGACAGTAGCAAGGCCGCCTGGATTCCAAAACAACGCTTCAGCGCCAGAAGCCCAAACGCTGTAGGCCTCCCCTACTGCCGTTGCGCGGGCAGAAGGCATTACCTTGAGAAACTGCATAGAGGTACTGCCTACTTTTTGTGCCAGCGCATTGCAGGCGCTTAGGATCAGTAGGCTTGTCAGACGCAATGCTTGCTGCGTTCTTTTGCTCAAATAGGTACCCATACCTTCAGTGAATCACGACAAATTTCCCCGTAGCCCGATCCCCTGTTTCGTGGTCTTCGACCACAAAGAAATACACCCCTGAAGCAATGATCTGATTGTTAATAGTGAGCTGATACCAAGGCTCGCCGAAAGCATCTTGGTCATGCTCGATAACCCGTACCAATTGACCCGAATAGGAATAAATCCGGATTGTACAGCGCCGCGTTAATCCAACAAATTGTATGCGGTCCAGAATATCCCCTCGTGGATCACTACCTGTGAGTCCGCTGCTAACAATCAAAGGATTGGGAATGACATAGACCTTTCCGAGTCGTTCTGCAGCAGGCGCCTGGGTTTCGTGAAGCGTTAGATTCGTCAGGCCGCTGCGGCCGCCTGCAGCATCTACCGAAACCACCGCATAGGCTACGTTCTCGCCTGGCCTACTTTCTGGATCCAGAATAGCATACGTTCCCGTTTCGGCATCGAAGTAGCGCGGATCTTGGGGATAGACCTTGTCGATCACCTTCCAGGGACCCAGCGGATGCGGTGCGCGTAGCACCTCGTAGTGGCTGAAGGAGGCACGCAGCCGAGGAGAGGAAAATCGCTCAACCTGCGATCCCCAGACAATTCGGTTTGCTCCAGAGGCGGTATTCTCCACGCGAATGGCCGGGGCAGGATAAGGGATAGGGATGGTATTGTAGCGTCCTCGGGCTGGAGCCGTAGCCGGGTCATATTGCAGGGTATCGTGTTTAATCAGAGGCCGTCCGGTATAGAGCTCGATTGCCCGGTCAGCCACATCCCGGATGGAGATTACGGGGGGCGTTACGTACCAGGGTAGGGGATGATCCTGTAAGTAGGTGCTGCCAATGTAGCCTTTACTGCCCAAATGTGGATATTCAAGGCGTTCATACCAACTCGGTACCGGACTAAACAGCTCGCCTGCATCTACTCCTGCACGAACTTTCCCTCCAAGGTCTTTATAGATCTTATCCTCCTTTTGTCCCGGACCATATCCGACCACTTCCGCTACCGCAAAGCGAATCGTCTCGCCCGGTGGCAAAATGTAGGGGAAAAAGCCATACCCATGGACGGCCGGTTGCCACCAAGAAAGGTTTGCGGAGGTGCTCGTACGTCCCTTCCAGTAGGGCCAAAGGGCTGGTTCAAACTGGGTCACAAACCGCGTCGAGTCGGTAGCGCTATGCCAGATCCCGGTTTTTCGTCGTAAGGTAGGATCCATCCAGGGCGCAATTTTCGCCTCATAGAGATTGCCGTTTTCGTATCGCAACATGAAAGGCTGTTTGGGCTTACCGTTCTCATCCCACATGCCTATACTGTCGGCCGGTACGACAAAAACCTGTTGGGTTTGTTTACGGGTGGCAAGGTGCTCATAGTCGTAGTAGAGTACCATAAAGCCGACAGCTTGCGGAGCATTTAGTCCACCTCGATCTCCCGGCCGTGCCCACTGCTCGAAGAAAACGGGATCAGGCAAACCATCGCGCGTGTGCACATAGCTTAACCACCGCTTAAGGTCGAAACGGGCAAACACATCTCCTATACCTGCGGGCGGCTGGCCACGCAAAGAAGCCTCCGACCAAACGCCGTAGTTGCGCTGCCAGCCAAACATCGACGGTGCAAACGTGTTGGCGAACGTAATAAAAACGTCTTTCAGCGTGTCTGCTGTAATGTTTTGGAATTCGTATTCGTAGATGATAAAGCTGTCATAACCCGGATAACTCCAAGCACGGCTGGTACGCGTAACTCGAATCCCGAGCGGTGTATCCCAACGGGAGAGGATGATCTCTTCGGCCTCGTCTGGATTAAAAGCAGGATTAAGCTCGCCCGAAGGCAGCACAGGATAGTTTTCAATCCGACGAATCTCAAGCGGGAAACTATAGACGCCCACTACAGGAACCGGCTCTCCATTTGTATTTGAAACGGCCCCACAAAACGCATACTTACGTCCAGAAGGCGTCGTAGCCGCCAACCAAATCCCACTCCCAAAAGAGTTATGATGCCCTGGATAATTGCGTCGCTCCAAAACCATTCGGGAGTAAGGAGGCCACTCCAGGGAAGGTCGGCCTTCTGGTACGGTACCTCCTGCGCTGTAAGGCCTCCCCAGTTCACCAGTGTTAAAAACCGTCTGATGCAACAACCCCCGACGGTGCACCTGCCACTGCCGATCTTGGGCAAATGCATTTATCCCCAGCGCAAGCAGCAAAATAGCAAGGATGTATTTGGTTGAATGCATAGGTTTCCCTAAAAATCAATCACAATTCCAAAGTTGTACGAGCGCGGCTGATTGCTATAAAGCAAGAAAGATTGATCAATCGCAAAAGGTCCTTGACGCCCTTTATCCCACCAGTACCGCACGCCATTCTCTCGGTCATTGATGGGATATTGTTCGTAATACTGAAGTGCAAGATTAGGATTCGTCGGTGTCGGCCTACGAAACAGATAGTTATAATTCAAAATCTTATTGTTAAATAAATTGAAGACTTCAAAGTATAAAGAAGCAGAAGCTCCAAAGAAATTCTTGATATGCTTAGTGATTTTAAGATCTGTATTATATTCAGCAGGCGTACGTTTTGTATTAATCTTTCTCAAATCTGAAGGTGAAGTATAAGGTCTTCCGCTTCTTGCTGTGGAATAAACAGAGAAGGCCATATTATTTAAGATATATTTATCGAAAATCTTTGGCCCCCAAGATTCTCCAGTTGAATAGGTTACTGTAACGATCAGATTATGTCGCCGATCAAAATCAAGCAAAATGTCCCTTGTAGGCACATTGGTTAAATCATTGGTTACAACACCTAAAGTATCTCGATTGAAGATAGGTGTGGCAGCTGTTGCGGTAGGGCTTTTCCCTGTAGCATAGCTATACTGATAATTAACTGTCCCTGTAAGTGCTCCTCTACGTTTATTTAAAGCAATACGGAAACCACGTATATCTGCATAATCTAAGTTAAAGTAAGAGCTGACTTGATAACCTGCTCGATCGTCGATAAAATTAGCTTGTTGAACCAAATTTTTCACATCTTTATAGTAACCGCTAATATCTAAAGTAAATCCAGCTCCTAATGCTTGAACAACTCCAACATCATAACTATTCGTTGTCTCCGGTTTGAGGCTTGGATTGCCTAAAACAAGTGGATCATTACGCAACTGCCCAATACGACTGGAAACGATATACTGAAATGAAGGACGTTGCATAAAAGACCCATAATTCAAATGAAATACAGTATTAACTGAAACTGGGAAAGAAATCCCCAACCGAGGCTGCAGCCGTACATGTACAGGAGGTTTTTGACGAATGCCGTTAGTTGGGTTAAATCTTCCAAGTGAATCTGGCTTACCAAATGGCTCAAAAAGATCTACGTAATATTCCTTTCCTGAATACCATACATCTAATCTCAATCCTACATTGGCAATAAGCCCCTCGAATTCCATTTTATCCTGCAAAAACACGGCTGCCTCAAAAGGCCTAGCTTGGTATTCTTCGCGCTGCCGGTTAGAACGGACATTCACCATATTGGAGACTTGAATGAGGTAGGTATTTAACTGAATGCCTCCATGCAGCAAATGAGAAGGCGTGAGCTGGCTTGTCAGTGAGCCTTCAAAAGAGAGGGTTTGCGTCTTTTCTTTGGTGAAGAAATCGTTGCCAACCTGATAGTTAATCCCGTCAGGGGAGTTGTTGTTGGGCCACGAGAGGGTGCCCACGGCCCAGTTAACCTCTACGGTATCAGGGAGAATTGGAGGTGTAGGCGTTGATCCTACCTGGTTATGGGTATGCAGGGTATTCAGCTGAAATTCATAGTAGGTACTGGGACTTAGAGCATGGGTAAGCCGACCTCCAAGTTGCACGTTCGTGCGCCGCTGATCTTGAATCCCTACAATGCGGTCCCAAAGCCAGCGTTGATAACCGCTAGGGCTGTTGCGCCCTGGAAAAACGTTGTTCCGCTGATGAGACAGGCCTCCACTAAGGCGAAACGTAGCGCTTTCGGTAATATCGGTAACCACATTGCCCATTGCCTGGTATTCAACGTCTGGGCTCTCGGTAGGCAAAAATGGCCATTGTTTAGTTAGTCCAAGGGCCATAAACAGGCGCATGCGCTCGTTAATGGGCCCTCCTGTCGCCAGCTCCGCCGCATAGTCAATTTCATTGCCATAGTCTCGATTGACATCCCGACGCATTTGTTCGTAGAGGGCCCTCGCCATTGCCAATTGAGCCTCTCGGTCACCGGCAAAATAGCCGGTTAGGCCTGAAGCCATGGCTCCATAGAAAGGCTGTGGCGTGTCTGACCCAGGATCCCCAGTAACCCAGATGTTGCCTTCGTTGTAATACAGCAACCGGAGATAGGTATTGGCCTTGGGGTCAAAAACACTTGGGCCGAAGTGTTTGCGTCCGGGAGCGCGCATGCGGGTCTCCAAACGCGTACTCCAGCGGCTGCGCCCCCCTTCTTTCATCGAAATGCGCACTACCCCTGACTGGGCATTCCCATACTGGGCACTAAATCCACTGGTGATGACCTCCACTTCTTCAACAGCGCTCATAATCGGCATAAAAGCCGAAGAATTATCGAGTGGATTGACAATCCCCATTCCCTGCAGCGTGTAATATTCTTCGCCTTGTCGCCCTCCCCGAAAATGCCCGTCGATCACATCGGCCGCCAAAGCCAACACATCGCTAATGTTGCGCATGCCTGGTACCGCTTGCACTTCATCAAAACGCACAATATGACTGGTGGCCGTTTTGTCTCGCTCTACATCGGGCCGAACCGCCTGCACGACGATTTCGCCAATCTCAAAAGCGGCTTCACTAAGGGAGAAGTTTACCTGGGTTGTCCGATCGGCATGCACCACCACATCTTCGACCACCACCGGCTGATAGCCAATCATGCTTGCCCGAACGGCATAGCGTCCGGGAGGCACGTTGAGAATGTAATACTGCCCCTCAATATCCGTAGCTGCCCCTAATGGAGTACCGACCACCGTCACGTTAACACCAGGCAAGGGATCGCCGGTAGCCGCATCCGTTACCACACCCGCAATGCGGCCTACGTTCTGGGCCCAGACCATCTGCGCCCCTAACCCCCATGCCCAGCACAATACCCACACTGCCACTTCACCTAAACGGTAACGCCCGATTGCCATGCCAATTCTCGATTTTAACCCCCGAAGCTTGTTACCCTGCTTTAAAAGCCTCCCCCTATCAATAGCTATCAGATATAGTTAACGGTTACTTTAACGATATCATCAAAGTAAGCGCATATGCCTTCTCTTGCAAGCCCTTCCTTCATCCTGTCTCCCCAACTTAGCCAAATCTTCACAAATTATAAAACACACTCCCAACCCTCGACTCTAGTGAGCTGCGCTAACCTGGTTCGACTAAGCAGCCTTTTCTGAAAGATGCCGAGAAATTGCCGGAAGCCAAATGACAAATCGGCTTCCTTTGCCCGGCACACTATGCACCTCAATCTCACCCCCCATAAGCTCTACAAACCGCCGGGCAATGGTAAGCCCTAAACCTAATCCTTCATGAGTGCGGTTAATCCCACTGGAAGCCTGCCAGAATTCATCAAACACATGCTGGAGCGTCTCAGCCGACATCCCAATACCGGTGTCTTCCACAATTATGGCGAAGCGGCTGTCTGCTTGATGAAAGGAGACCGTAACGCTTCCCGTAGCAGTAAACTTCACCGCATTGTCCAGCACCTCTTCCAGGACACGCTCCAATAAGACGGGATCAGCCCAGACTTCCAGATGCGGTTTAAGTTGCACACGCAGCTTGAGTCCTTTCTGCTCTGCACGGGCGCGATAAGTAGCTAAAAGCGGCCTAAGGTGGGGCAGCAGGCGCAGTTTACAGGGACGAAGGGTAATTTCGCGGGCTTCAAGTTGAGCTAAATCGAGCACCTCGCTGAGCGTATGTAGTAAGCGACGACCGCCTTCCGCTATAAGTCGCGCAAATTCCTGAAACGATGAATCGGCGTTGGATTCCTCGGCCAATAGGTCCGCAAAGCCAATTATGGTAGTGAGTGGCGTGCGGATCTCATGAGTTAGGTTCGTGAGCAATGCCGATTTGAGGCGGCTCATGGTTTCGGCTTCTTCACGGGCCCTAACAAGCTCGGCTTCATAGCGCAACCGCTCGGTCAGATCGCGTACAATAAGCAGATACATCTCGAAAGGCTGAGCCATAACGGTGCACGATAGCTCAACCGGGAAGCGTTCTCCACCGTTGCGAATTGCTTCGGTTTGAACTGGCACCTTGCCCCCCAACGATTCTTGGGCTAAGCCGGGAAGCAATACGTCAACGGACATGCCCAGCACAGCCTCCGCTGTGTAGCCAAAGAGGCGCTCAGCAGCCCGGTTAAAGAGCACAATGCGCTGCGCAGCGTCAAGAAGTACGATAGCATCCGCAGCTTGCTCTAATACCGCTTCGAGCTGGTGCTCGCGGGCTTGTAAGGCTTGCCGCTGTCGTTCTCGCTCCAGCGCTATCGCGGCTAGATGCGTAGCCAAGGCGACAAGCTCCTGCTCCTGGGCATCAGGCCTCCCTGGCTGATGGTAATACAGAGCAAATATCCCTAAAACGGTTTGGTCTGGTGCCAGAATTGGCACTTGCCAGCAAGCCCGTAGCCCATAGGTTAAGGCAAGCCCTCGATAGGGCTCCCCACGCGGGTCAGTTGCCAGATCTTCGACAATCGTTGGAGCACGTTCGTACGTTGCCGTGCTGTAAGATCCAGGATTTAGTCCAATGGCTTGCCCATCGATAGCTTGCCGATACCCAGGCGGCAAACTGGGCGCTGCACCGTGATAAACCCTGCCCTCCTGTACAAGCAAAATGGATGCGATGACGCCATTTTTGCTTTCGGTCTCTACCCATCGCACAATCCCATCCAGCACTTCATGGAGCGGCTTGCCTGTAGCTATGCGCTCCAGCAGGTAGGCTTTAGCCCGAAGTAAGCGCTCATAGCGCTGCTTTTGCTCAACATGCTTTTCTAACCCTTCCACCAATGTGCCCATAGCCCTCAGCAAACGCCGCGCTTGCTTGGACAGCGTGCGCGGTCGACTATCGGCAATCGCCAATACCCCTCGTTTGCCTACAGGCAAACCAGCATAAAAGCGTAGCGGAGCCCGAGCGGAAAACGCCTCTGGACCTAAAACCAGTAAGACCTGACGGGCTTGCACCTGAGCCTCCAATTCTCCAATAAAGCCAGGAAGAGCTTCGGGGGTGGGATAACATAGCCGCTTATCCCCTATAAGCAGCGTTACATAAGGGACCTGGAAAAGAAGGGCAATCTGCTCGAGAAATACGCTAAATTCTGTCTGTCCCGGAAAGCACGATATATCCTCGTTTTCCATTATCGCATTTCCTCTTCACCAACGCTTCTTGTGCCTATCCCAAATCCGGGACACAACCGGCACGATAGAGCCGCAAGAACGGTTTTGCATCAAAGTTTATCTTGCGTAGAATTGCGTATTTTTGCCTTATTCTATTGAAATTCTAAGATTTTACCTCTGATCTTCATTAAGATTGAAGTCCCGGAATGGCCTCTAGCAGTTGTTCTAACACCTCATTTTTGGAGACAAAGGCGTTAGCACCTCGGTTGCGTGCTTCTTCTTGGTACCAGATGCTGTCGTGCGAGGTGAGTACAATAATGAATGCGTTAGGGGCTGCTGCACGCAAATCAGGCAACACGTCTAATCCGCTTTGTCCTGGCATGGAGAGGTCCAGCAGTACAACTTGTGGTTGTAATGCCTGACATAACGCTACGCCTTCTTGCGCGCGATGGGCAATGCCAACAACCTCGATGCGGGGTTCGGTAGCCAGAAATCGCAGTAAGTACTGCACAAAAAGGGGCTGGTCGTCGATAAGCAGTACCGAAATTGGGTCGGCCATTGCCCCAAAAAGAACTGGTCCCTGAATAGCAAAAAATGCAAGGTTGAGTTTAATAAGACCAATACGCAAAGCTACGTAAAGCAGCACCGCCTCAGTTGCGGCGCCGTTGTACTAGTCCACGCTGGACGGCATAGTGGATCAGTTCAGCTTGGCTGTGCAGGCCGAGTTTGTTCATCAGATTCTCCCGGTGCTTTTCTACGGTTCGGGGACTAATAAACAAGCGCTCACCGATTTCCCGACTGGTATAGCCTTCAGCCGTCAAATGCAGCACTTGCCGTTCACGCTCGGTAAGCGTTTCGTAGGGATCTTGTGGTTCGGTCGCACCTTCGGTCTGGTGCAACAGCCGTTCCGAAAGGGGAGCACTCAGGTAGCGTCGCCCTTGGCACAGCGCTTCCAGCGCTCGAATCAATTCTTCAGTTGGACTTCCCTTAAGCACATAGGCCATAGCTCCACTGCGCAGGGCTTCAACCACGTAGGCATCGTCGTCGTGCATCGAAAGCACCAGCGTGCGGAGCGTGCGCCAGCGTCGCCGGGCTTGGCGCAGCACTTCCAGTCCGCTAAGCCCCTGGAGGGATAAATCTAGCACCAGCATATGCGGCTGATGCTGTTCAATTAGCCGAAGCGCTTCCAGCCCATCACCGGTTTCGGCCACAATGTGAATGCCTCGATGTTCAAGCAGGACGCGAAGCCCCTGACGTACGATGGGATGATCTTCGACAACAAGGGCAGTCCAGTGCTTCATGATAAAAGCTCGGTTTCGGCGACTAAGGGAAGATACGCTTCTAGGCGTGTTCCTTGCTGGGGAGAGCTATCAACTTTAAGACGCCCACCCAAAAGCTCAATGCGTTCGCGCATAGCTGACAACCCCATAGAGCCCCCAGAGGCGAACACATCCTCTGGATCGAACCCAGCACCTTGGTCTTGCACAATCAGATTCAGGTAGCTTTCTGTAAGGGTAACCGCCACCTCAACTTGGTCAACGCGCGCGTGGCGGGCCACATTGGTCAGTGCTTCTTGCACAAAGCGATAGGCTGTCAGCTCAGTCAGTTCAGGTAAATTCGAGCGTTCCGGCAGCAAAAGCGATAGCTGGACTGTGATACGCGTCTGTCGTTCAAAACGCTCTACGTAGGCTCGCAATGCTCCGGCCAACCCCAGCTCATCTAAAAGCAGTGGACGCAACTGCAGCGTCAGTTGTCGAACTTCTTGGGTTAGGCGGTCAATAAGTTGGCGGGCTTCGCGTAGGTTTTCAGTCAGCAACGAGGTCTCGGGAGGTGCTGCCGTTTGGGCCATGCCTAAACAAAGCTGAACTGAAGTGAGCAAAGCGCCCACTTCATCATGCAGTTCTCGGGCAATGCGTCGGCGTTCTTCTTCGTGCGCCATCAAAAGGCGTCGCGACAGGTCACGTAGTTGATTGACCAGACGGACATTTTGCAGCGTCGCGGCGGCCTGAGCCGCCAACGAACGCAACAACGTATGTTCGTAAGCCGCAAAAGCATCGGTCCGCGTAAAGCTATCTGCACAAATGATCCCTTCCAGGCGGTCATCCAGGCGCATAGGCGCCACTAAGGCGGCCTTGAGCCCATGAAGGATCGGCACAACTTGAGCCTGCATGTTGGCCGCCTCAACAGGCGATAACGTATCTTCGGCTTGCAGCCGGTCTAGCAGCGCTGCTGAGGCCGGCAGTACGTAGCCCGGCAGCAGCGTCTCTGGACCGCCTGATTTTGCCGCTAAAACGAACTGCTCGCCGCGCCGCAGCCAAAGCAGGGCTGCATCGGCTGAAGGGATAATTTGACGTACGGTTTGCACCAGCTGCTGCGACAGCTGATCGCAGTCCATGGTCTCCTGCTGCAGCCGTCGACCAATTTCCAATAGCGTTTCCAGCCCTTGTCGATAGCGGGCGTTTTCGCGAGCCACCCGATTGCGCTCGGTTACGTCCTGCACCAGCACCAGCACAGCCCGACGTCCCCTCCACTCCAGCACGTGCGAATCAATTTCTACCTCCAGCATACGGCCATCCTTGGTCAAATGCCGCCAGGGCCCAGAATGCTTGAGGGGTCCCCGTGGAGCCCAGGCACTGGCCGCTACGCGCGGACGATCTTCTTCAGGACGAATATCTAAAATAGTCATGCGGAGGAATTCTTCCTCGCGGTAACCGTAGAGCGCTATTGCAGCCTGGTTAACGGCTAAAAATTGCAGGGTCTCGAGGTCATAGATCCACATCGGCCGCGGATTGTTTTCAAACAGCAGCCGGTAGTGGGCTTCTGAGGTTTCGAGTCGCTGCGCTTGCGTTCGTAAAAGCTGCTGGCCTGCACGCATCAACCCATAAAGCACCAGGGCCGAAACCGTGACAAAAGCAACCCCTTTGGTGGTTTGCCACCGCGTAAGCGTTTCAGGATCCAAGCCAACGCGTAAAAGCAGATGATCTGAAAAGAAAATCCACAGTAAGCTGGCGCCTAAATAGATCAGCGCAATTCCAGCCGGATCGAGCCAGAAATGGTTTTTGCGCGCGCGATGCTTTTGCATAAGGCCCTTCCCGTCATGGATATATAGAATAAAAACATTTTCAAAAAATTCAACTATCCTGATAAAGAGTTCGACTGCATAACCCGGAGTTTATCTTTACCTGTATAGGAAACCGCTAAACAAAGCGGCAACTTCTGCGTCGCCGTCGTATAAGGGTTTAAAGGCATTTAGTCGACCGTTTCGGGAAGCTCAATACATGCGCTTTTTTCAGCCATATGCCGTTTGGGGCCTTGCAATCTTAGTGTTGATAGCCTATGGCTTTACTTTGGGCATTGCTCCACCCGAGACTTCGGTACTCGATGATCCGCTGGTGCGCGCCGAAGGCCGGGCTGGGCTGGAGCGGCTCTACGACTTAGATTTTGCTACTGCTCAGATGCATTTTTCCCGCATCACACGCCGCTATCCTGATCATCCCATCGGTCCTTTCTTGACCGGCCTCAACCTGTGGTGGCAAATGCTACAGGACCTTTCGGACCGTTCCCGCGACAAAGCTTTTTACGGCTTGATGGACGCGGTTATTGCGCAGTGCGACCGTAGGCTGCGCCGCAACCCACAGGACCTGGATGCCCTGTTTTTTAAAAGTGCTGCGTTGGGCTTTCGTGGACGCCTGCGCTCCAACCGAGGGGATTGGTTCCGAGCGGCGCTCGACGGCAAACGGGCCCTTGATGCCGTAATGGCTTTGGCACGACTGCGGCCGCAAAACCCTGACTTTCGCTTTGGTAAGGCGCTTTACGATTACTATGCTGCGGTCATTCCAGAACGCTATCCCTTTACCAAGCCGGTAATGTCGTTCTTTCCTTCAGGGAATCGCACAGCTGGTCTACGCCAAATCGAAGAGACGGCCCGCAAAGGGTATTACTTGCAGCCTGAGGCCGCCTACTTTTTAACCATGATCTATTATCTATTCGAAGAGGACTACAACCGAACGCTGGAACAAGTGCGCTGGTTGCGGGAGCACTATCCAAACAATGGGTACTTTCACGCCCTCGAAGGCCGCGTCTACATCCGCTGGGGCCGCTGGCAACAAGGACGCCAGACGTTTGAAACGGTACTTGAGCGCTACCAAAAGGGCGAGCGGGGCTACCACGTAGCTCAGGCTGAACAGGCCCTCTATTTTATTGCCCTTTCGTACATGATGGAACGCCGTCACGAAACTGCTCTTACCTACCTCCTCAAGCTTGAAGCACTGACCGCTCGACGCAAAGAAGATACGTACTTTAAGGTTATGGGTCGCCTGCGCCAAGGCATGGTTTACGACGCCTTAGGTCGCCGGGATGTTGCCCGTTTGCGCTACCGCGAAGTGCTTCAAATGAAGGATTTTGGCAACGCACACGAATGGGCGCGTGCTTATCTTCAGCATCCCTTCCGAGGATAACGATAGCTGAACCTTCTATTGATCGGGTCGTTTGTTTCACTGCATACGACGCTTAGCTGCAGTCGCCATGTGGATACGCTATACCCAGTGGGATCCCCGTCGCCATGGCAAAGTCCAGTCTACTTTTGATCGGCTGTTCGAGCTCTTCAAGCAACTCCTCTACTTTACGGCCGGCGACGCTGCTGAAGCCCTTCGCTGGTTAAGCCAGCTTGACCAAGAGTACGGTCTTACAGACGAAGAAATGGGGTTAGGCGATTTTATTGAAGAGCTCAAGCGCCGCGGCTACCTGCAAGCCGATGAACACCCCAATGTGGTGCAGCTTACCCCCCGCATGGAACAGACACTCCGCCAAAGTGCCTTAGAAGAGATCTTCCGTAAACTACGCCGGGGTAGCCAAGGACAGCACAAAACTCCTTATGCCGGTCAAGGCGACGAACGCCTCCCCGAAACCCGCCCATGGCAATTCGGTGACGATCCCCACCTTCTGGATCTTACCGGCACGCTGTCGAATGCTTTTCGTCGTAGCGGTATCGACCAATGGTCGCTGCGCGAAGAGGATCTGGAGGTCTACGAAACCGATCACCACACCAGCGTAGCTACGGTACTGCTCATTGACCTTTCGCACTCTATGGTGCTCTATGGCGAAGACCGCATCACGCCCGCCCGCAAAACAGCACTTGCCCTGGCCGAATTGATAACCACACGCTATCCGAAAGATACGCTCGACATCGTAGCCTTTGGTAACGATGCCTGGGAAGTGTCACTGAAAGAATTGCCCTATTTGCAAGTCGGTCCCTATTACACCAACACCCGGGCCGCCCTGCAGCGGGCACGCCAGATTTTGCATCGCCGAAAAAACCGCAACAAGCAAATCTTCCTGATTACCGACGGCAAGCCCAGTTGCCACTTCGAAAACGGTCGCATGTACCGCAATGCTTTTGGGCTGGACCGACGCATCGTGAATAAAGTGCTCGACGAAGCCGTCTGCTGCCGCCGTGAAGGCATTACGATCACCACTTTTATGGTCGCGCGTGATCCCTACCTGCAACAGTTTGTGCAGCAACTTACACGGGCTAACCACGGCCGTGCTTATTATGCCCGGCTGGATCGGCTCGGTGAATACCTGTTTGAAGATTACGTCCGCAACCGCCGCAAGTCTGTGCGCTAACGGTTCATGGGCGTGCCGTTTCAACCTCGCAAGCGTTGGGGGCAGCACTTTCTGATCGATCCCAACATTGCCCGGAAAATCGTCGAGGCTTTGCAAGCTGCTCCCGAAGATCCTGTGATTGAAATCGGTCCGGGCACGGGAGCCTTAACGGGCCTTCTTGTTCAGCGCTATCCACAACTTACCGCTATAGAGCTTGATCCGCGCGCTATAGCAGCTTTAAAAGCACGCTGGCCGTTTTTAGACGTACGCCACCTGGACGTACTGGAGGTCAACTGGTCTGCGTTAGCAGCTGAAAAAGGCAGCCGGTTGCACGTGATCGGTAACCTCCCCTACTACATTACCAGTCCGATCTTGTTTGCCCTGCTTGATGCGCGTGACGCCTTAGATGAAGCCGTACTGATGCTGCAGCGGGAGGTGGCCGAACGGCTGGTAGCGCTGCCCAACAGCAAAACCTACGGCATCCTCAGCGTCGTTGCGCAGCTCTGGGCTACACCTGAATGGCTCTTTTCGGTTTCTCGACATGTCTTCCGCCCTAAACCCCAAGTCGAGAGTGCGGTAGTTCGTCTTACCTTTGCACGTCCCCTCCCCCAAGTTGATTTGAACCTGCTTCGCCTCCTTATTCGCGCCGCTTTTAATCAACGCCGCAAGACGCTACGCAACAGCCTGCGTCGCCTGCTCCATCCTGAGCTGGAGCTACCTGAGCCCTGGATGCAGCGTCGAGCTGAGACTTTAACCCCTACAGACTACGTCGAGCTAACCCGGTGGCTACAAAAGTATGGGATTCAACCAACAGATCTTCAGAAAATCCTATAGTTCTTCAAAAAGCCCTTTTGTTTTTGTCCGATCCAGCCTATCTTTTCGGGACTTTTTGGCAAACAGATTCTCACAAAACTTCTACTAAACAATGGGGGGAGCATTTGCTTGGGCTGTACTTCGAAGTCGTCTTCATAAACCCTAACATGCAATGCCATGACGGTACTGGACTGGTTAATTGTAGCGGCTTATTTCGTGGTTTTGGCCGGCATTGTCTGGTGGTCGGCGCGTCGGATCAAGACGACGGCCGATTATTTTTTGGCGGGTCGGGAGGTAGGATTTT
>Ga0197143_1000166_pt1 | contig 76232 bp, 56 predicted proteins | sample GBS70_MetaG_FD_148603 | JGI IMG/M metagenome (GOLD analysis project Ga0197143, IMG submission 148603) | Sediment microbial communities from Great Boiling Springs, Gerlach, Nevada, United States - GBS 70_MetaG | ecosystem: Environmental > Aquatic > Thermal springs > Hot (42-90C) > Sediment...
GACTGGCCGATTCGCTACAAGGACATTGCGCCGTGGTACGACTATGTGGAGCGTTTTGCGGGCATCAGCGGTCAGGCGGAGGGGTTGCCGCAGCTTCCGGACGGGCAGTTTTTGCCGCCGATGCCGATGAACTGTGTAGAGTTGCACGTCAAGGAACGCATCGAAAAAGCCTTCCCCGGCCGCAAAATGACCATCGGACGCGCTGCCGTCTTAACGCAGCCCCTGAACGGACGTGCTGCCTGCCACTACTGCGGCCCATGCGACCGCGGGTGCACGCCGGGAGCCTACTTTTGCAGCTTAAGCAGCACCCTTCCTGCGGCGCGGGCGACGGGGAATTTGACGTTGCGTCCCAACAGCATTGTGCACAGTGTGATTTATGATGAGGAGAGGGATCGGGCTGTGGGGGTTCGGGTGATTGATCGGGAGACGAAGGAGATGTTGGAGTTTTACGGTCGGATTATTTTCCTGTGCGCTTCGACGCTGGCGACGACGCAGATTTTGCTTAATTCGAAGTCGCGGCGTTTTCCGAACGGGTTGGGGAATTCGAGCGGCGTGCTCGGACACTACCTCATGGACCACCATTTCAAAGTAGGGGCTGTGGCCGAATTCCCTGGCTTTGAGGATAAGTATTATTACGGTAATCGGCCCAACGGTATTTACATTCCACGTTTCCGAAATCTGGGAGATCGGGCAACCCGACATCCGGACTTTTTGCGGGGTTATGGCTATCAAGGAGGGGCCAGTCGGGGCAGCTGGTGGCGTGGTGCGGAGATGGATGGGTTTGGCGTTTCCTTGAAGCAGGCGCTGCGGGACCCCGGCCCCTGGCGCATGGGACTGACAGGCTTTGGGGAGATGCTTCCGCGTTATGAGAACTACGTGGAGCTGGATCCGGAGGTGACCGACGCCTGGGGCATTCCGGTGCTGCGCATTCACTGCACCTTGAGCGAAAATGAGCTCAAGATGCGGGAAGACATGGCCAATGCGGCCGCTGAAATGCTGGAGGCCGCTGGCGGGAAGAATGTCCGGCCTTTTATTGACGACTATAAGCCCGGTGAGGGGATTCACGAGATGGGGACGGCGCGGATGGGTCGGGATCCGAAGACGTCGGTGTTGAATGCTTACAACCAGATGCACGATGTGCCGAACGTGTTTGTGACCGACGGGGCGTGCATGACCTCGGCAGCCTGCCAGAACCCATCGCTCACCTACATGGCGCTGACGGCGCGGGCAGCGCACTACGCTGTCGAGCAACTCAAAAAAGGCAACCTGTAAAACCGGCCAAAGCGTATGTTCAAGAAGAACATATACGTGGCGCGACAGCCGGAGGTGTACGATGCCATTGTGGTCGGTTCGGGCATTTCAGGTGGCTGGGCGGCCAAGGAGCTTTGCGAGCTGGGCCTGAAAACGCTGGTGCTGGAAAGAGGCCGGCCTTTGGAGCACGGTAAGGACTACATCACCGAACACCTACCGCCGTGGCGGTTCACGTTTCGCGGTCGCGGCGAGCGTAGCCTTTTCGACGAGGAATATGCGATTCAAAAAAACTGCTACGCTTGTCGAGAAGATACCAAGCATTTGTTTATCAACGACAAGGAAAATCCCTACATTCAGCTCGAACCGTTCATTTGGATTCGCGGGGACCGAGTAGGGGGGCGTTCGCTGATGTGGGGGCGGCAATGTTACCGCTGGAGTGATTTGGATTTTGAGGCCAACGCGCGTGAGGGGATTGCCGTCGACTGGCCGATTCGCTACAAGGACATTGCGCCGTGGTACGACTATGTGGAGCGTTTTGCGGGCATCAGCGGTCAGGCGGAGGGGTTGCCGCAGCTTCCGGACGGGCAGTTTTTGCCGCCGATGCCGATGAACTGTGTAGAGTTGCACGTCAAGGAACGCATCGAAAAAGCCTTCCCCGGCCGCAAAATGACCATCGGACGCGCTGCCGTCTTAACGCAGCCCCTGAACGGACGTGCTGCCTGCCACTACTGCGGCCCATGCGACCGCGGGTGCACGCCGGGAGCCTACTTTTGCAGCTTAAGCAGCACCCTTCCTGCGGCGCGGGCGACGGGGAATTTGACGTTGCGTCCCAACAGCATTGTGCACAGTGTGATTTATGATGAGGAGAGGGATCGGGCTGTGGGGGTTCGGGTGATTGATCGGGAGACGAAGGAGATGTTGGAGTTTTACGGTCGGATTATTTTCCTGTGCGCTTCGACGCTGGCGACGACGCAGATTTTGCTTAATTCGAAGTCGCGGCGTTTTCCGAACGGGTTGGGGAATTCGAGTGGGGTGCTCGGACACTACCTCATGGACCACCATTTTGTCGTTGGGGCCAGCGGAGAAATTCCGGGGTTTGAGGACAAATACTATTATGGAGATCGGCCCAATGGGATTTACATTCCGCGCTTCCGAAATTTAGGGGATAAAGCCTCAAAGCGTTCGGACTATCTACGTGGGTTTGGCTATCAAGGTGGCGCGTATCGAGCAGGATGGGATCGAGGTGTCAATATGGAAGGCTTTGGGGCCTCATTGAAAAGGGCGTTGCGCGACCCTGGACCTTGGATCATGGGACTGGGCGCCTGGGGGGAGATGCTTCCGCGTTATGAGAACTACGTGGAACTGGACCCTGAACGTACCGATCCCTGGGGTATGCCGCTATTGCGTATTCATTGCACCTGGAGTGAAAATGAACTGGCCATGCGTAAAGACATGGCCCAAAGCGCAGCTGAGATGTTGGAGGCCGCAGGGGCTAAGAATATCCAGGTTTACGATGCTATCGACTATGCTCATCCGGGATTGTGCATTCACGAGATGGGGACGGCGCGGATGGGTCGGGATCCGAAGACGTCGGTGTTGAACGCTTACAACCAGATGCATGACGTGCCGAATGTGTTTGTGACCGATGGAGCCTGCATGGCATCTTCGGCCTGTCAGAATCCATCGATTACATACATGGCGCTGACGGCGCGGGCAGCGCACTACGCCGTCGAGCAACTCAAAAAAGGCAACCTGTAACAACGGAACGATAGTCGTATGGACCGAAGAGAAGCGCTAAAGCGTCTGGCCCTATTGGCGGGTGGGGCGCTATCGATGTCGACCATTGCGGGTGTTTTAGGAGGCTGCCGGGCAGGTTCAGCTCCAGGAGCTTACCGGCCGCAGACGTTGGCCTCAGATCAGTATGATTTGGTCAGCACTATTGCTGAACTCATTATTCCGGAGACCGATACGCCAGGAGCCAAAGCAGCCGGAGTACCAGAGTTTATCGACCGCATGCTGACGGACTGGATGTATGCAGCGGAGCGAGAGCATTTTCTGGCTGAGCTGGCACGTGTGGACGGCTTGGCCAGGGAGCGCTTGGGGCGGCCATTTGTGCGCGCTTCGGAAACGCAGCAGGTGCAGCTATTGCAGGAGCTGGAACAGGAGGCGAAGCAGACCGAATCGCGCCGCGTGGTAATCGACCGGGCTACAGGCCAGATTGTTGATGGCCCTGATACTTCGGCTGAAGATATTGCCCAGGGACGTCCACCTCGAACGTTAACGGTAGAGTTGCGGCCGTTTTTCCGGATGATGAAGGAGTTGACCATTGTGGGATACTACACCTCAGAAGTGGGCGCAACGCAAGAGCTACGTCTGAATCTGGTGCCTGGGCGCTACGATGCTTGCGTGCCGTATGCTGAACTCGGGCGCGCTTGGGCATAATTTTATGCTGGTTTCGCCTTAATCCAAACCCGTTTCATCATGGATCGCCGCGATTTTCTGCGAACGGCTGGCGGGCTGGCGCTGGGAAGCTTGACGGTAGCGCTGGGTTGCCGACCGTCTGAAAATCCATCGCATCAAGATCGAAATGCTTCAGGCGGTGCCCGCCGCTTGGAACGCATTGGTCTTCAGCTCTACACTGTGCGGACGCTCATGGAGCAAGACGTGCCGCGCACGCTTGAGCAAGTAGCCCAAATGGGCTACCGCGAGGTAGAATTTGCCGGCTACTATGACTACACACCTCAGGAGCTGCGCCAAATGCTCGACAACTTGGGCCTTTCGGCGCCAGCGACGCACGTTCCGTATCAGGTGCTCGAACAAAACCTGGAGGCTTTACTGGAAACAGCCCAAACACTGGGCCATCGCTATGTAATCGTTCCCTGGCTGCCGCCCGAGCAGCGCCAGTCGATTGACGACTACCGGCGCTGGGCAGAGCGCTTTAACCGGTGGGGCGAAGCCTGTAAAGCTGCAGGTATCGAGTTCGCTTACCACAACCACGACTTTGAGTTTGTCCGTATCAACGATCAGGTACCTTACGACGTGCTGTTGGCCGAAACGGACCCCGAGCTGGTCAAAATGGAGCTGGACTTGTACTGGATCACCTATGCTGGCTTTGAGCCGTTAACCTACTTTCAACAGCATCCCGGCCGCTTCCCCCTCTGCCACGTGAAAGACATGACAGCCGATCGGCAGATGGTGGACGTGGGGCAAGGGACGATCGACTTTGCAAAAATTTTTGCCCAGGCAGCAGGTACGCAGCTGCAGCATTATTTTGTAGAACATGATCAGCCAGCCGATCCGCTGGCCAGCATTCGTCGCAGCTACGAATACTTGTCGCAATTAACCTTCTAAACCACAGCAGAGCAATGCCCCTAAACCGTAAACTTCGGTATGGCATGGTTGGGGGTGGGCCCGGTGCCTTTATTGGAGCCGTGCACCGCAAGGCAGCAGCCCTCGATGGAGAAATTGAGCTGGTTTCCGGTGCTTTCTCTTCAGATCCAGAAAAATCCCGCCAGATGGGTCTGGCGCTCCATTTGGATCCTCGGCGCGTCTACCGATCTTACGAGGAAATGGCGGAAAAAGAGGCTGCCTTACCCCCGGAAGAGCGCATTGACTTTGTGGCTATCGTTACGCCCAATCACCTTCATTATCCAATAGCAAAAACCTTCATTGAAGCCGGCTTTCACGTGGTCTGCGATAAGCCGCTGACCACAACGCTGGAAGAAGCAGAAGAGCTGTGTCGTTTGGTGGCCCGCCACAATGTGCTTTTTGCGCTGACGCACAACTACTCGGGCTACCCCATGGTGAAGCAGGCCCGGGCAATGGTACAGGAGGGACTGCTGGGCGAGATCCGCAAAATCGTTGTAGAGTATCCTCAAGGTTGGCTGGCTACTCCCCTGGAACAAACGGGCCAAAAGCAGGCTGCCTGGCGTACGGATCCTAAGCAGGCCGGAGCTGGGGCGTTGGGCGATATCGGTTCACATGCTGAACATCTGGCCCGCTACATCACGGGATTAGAACTGGATCGGCTCTGTGCCGACGTGACTACGTTTGTACCCGGTCGTAAGGTCGAAGACGACGCCAACTTGCTGGTGCATTACCAGAACGGTGCCCGTGGCATTCTCTATGCCTCACAGGTTTCGGTAGGAGAAGAGAATAACCTGCGCATCCGCGTCTACGGTGAAAAAGCTGCCCTCGAATGGCACCAAGAGGAGCCTAACTACCTCTATGTGCGCTATCCCGATCGGCCCGAGCAGGTCTATAAGCGGGGGAACGACTACCTGGCACCTGCTGCTCGACGGGCTTCTCGCCTACCCTCAGGTCATCCCGAAGCTTTTATTGAAGCATTTGCCAATATTTATCTGAACTTTGCACGGACGCTCAAGGCACGTTTAGCGGGCGAAAAGCCTGACCCCTTGGATCTCGACTTTCCAACTGTACAGGACGGTGCGCGCGGCGTGCACTTCATCCTGACGGCGCTCGAAAGCGGCCGTCGCCGCACCTGGGTTGATGCCCGCTACACCCCGCCAGGGGCATGAATGCCAACGTGGACGCTAAAACCAAAAAAGCCATGGCGCGACCGGTTACCTTGTTTACAGGCCAATGGGCAGACCTACCGCTGGAAACCCTTGCAAAAAAAGCAGCCGAATGGGGATACGATGGCCTGGAACTGGCTTGCTGGGGCGACCACTTCGAAGTTCAACGCGCCCTGAAAGAAGACGGCTATTGCGAGCGACGACTTGAACTTCTGGCCCGCTATGGCCTGAAAGTCTGGGCTATTAGCAACCACCTTGTAGGGCAGGCCGTCTGCGACAACATCGACGCGCGGCACAAGGCGATCCTGCCGCCACATGTCTGGGGCGACGGCGATCCCGAGGGTGTGCGTCAGCGAGCAGCCCAGGAGATGATGGATACAGCCCGGGCTGCAGCTAAGCTGGGTGTAAAAGTAGTCAATGGCTTTACGGGCAGCAGTATCTGGCACTTGCTTTACGCTTTCCCGCCCCTGTTGCCCGGCATGATTGAAAAAGGCTACGAAGATTTTGCCCGCCGCTGGAACCCGATCCTGGACGTGTTCGAAGAGGTCGGCGTGCGCTTTGCGCTGGAGGTGCATCCGACCGAGATCGCTTTTGATATTTCGTCGGCTGAGCGCGCGCTGGAAGCCATTGGTTATCGCGCATCGTTCGGGTTTAACTACGACCCGAGCCACCTGGGCTACCAAGGCGTGGACTATGTGGCCTTCATTGAGCGCTTTGCCGATCGCATCTACCACGTTCACATGAAGGATGTATGGTGGTCACCCGTGCCCAAACGCTCGGGCGTCTTTGGCGGACATCTGGAGTTCGGCCATCGCGACCGCTACTGGGATTTCCGCTCGATCGGCCGCGGCAACATCCGATTTGAGGAGATCATTCGGGCACTGAACCGGATTGGCTACGAGGGACCGCTCTCGATCGAGTGGGAAGACGTCGGGATGGATCGCGAGCATGGCGCCCGCGAAGCCTGCGCGCGTGTGAAGGCGATGGACTTCCCGCCCTCGGCGGCCGCTTTTGATGCTGCTTTCGCCCGCGAACGCCAGGCGCAGGCTACCTGAAGAAGGCTGAGCGCAGGTTCTGGTGTGCCACGCTGATGGTTCTTAGCGACATCACGCGCAGCCATGATAGCCCAGGTTGTGTCACGTCAGGCCATTGAAGCGAAGTGAAAGGACAAACAGAAAGACGTTTCGCGTGAATCGAAGAGGTAAATTGCGCAAGCGCTGGGGCATCTTTTTTTCGGCTATCGTGCTAAGATCCAACGCCGAAGGTTAAAACAGCTTGTGTCGGCAGAAACGCGTTTCCCGGTCGTCTAAGGGAATACAACTTGAAAGGTTAAGACGGTTTACGAGAAACTGCCAGGGAAGCCCACCCTTTTAAGGGTGGGAAGAGGTCAAAGCTAAACAAGAAGGAACTCTTCACGCTGGCGAGGGGCCAATGTCAGCAGTTACAGGTTGATGATGGCGTCCTCTTCGTCCTTCGGATGAAAGGGGGAGCGGGATGGATGCATCCCTCAGTCCTTCGGGCAGCTCCCCCCGGGGATGGAGAGCGGGATAGATGACCACCTCTGTCGCTTCGCGACAGCTCCCCCTTTTAGGGGGAGCAGGGTTAGGGGCCCAAGCCGTCGGAGAAAAAGCTGACCATGGAGGGCGCCGTCAGAGTAAGCGTGCTTCTCAAGCAAAATTGAATGGAACGTAGATATAATTGTTGGCGACTTAGGCGCCATTGCTCTGGAAGCTGCATTTAGGTCTTATATTTTAAACCAACCAGAATTGGTAATAATCATGCGTCTGTTGCATCTATCTCCGCTGCTGAGTGTTCTGCTGCTTTTGAGCGCCTGCTCAATGCAGGGCAACGGCCAGCCTGTTGACGAAGCGCCCACCTTCCGCGTACTGGTCTTCAGCCGGACTGCCGGCTACCGACACGACTCGATTACGGACGGTATTGCTGCGATTCAGGAGCTGGGCGCTGCCCATGGCTTTCAGGTGACGGCCACCGAAAATCCCGCCTATTTCCACCCCGACTCGCTGGCACAGTTTGCCGTGGTGGTTTTTTTAAATACCTCGGGCGACGTGCTCGATACGCTCCAGCAGGAAGCCTTTCAGGCGTACATCGAAGGGGGTGGAGGATATGTGGGGGTACATGCGGCCAGCGATACGGAATATGAGTGGCCTTGGTATGGACAGCTTGTGGGCGCCTATTTTGAAAGTCATCCGCACATTCAGGAGGCGGTTGTGCGTATAGTAGACCGCACGCATCCTTCTACGCAGCATCTTCCCGAGGCCTGGGTGCGGACCGACGAGTGGTATAACTTTCATGCTAACCCTCGCGTACATAATGTGCACGTGCTGGCTGTTTTGGACGAAACCTCTTACGAAGGCGGCAAAATGGGCGAAGATCATCCTATTGCCTGGCACCACACGATAGGCCAGGGACGGGCTTGGTACACGGCTATGGGACACACTCCAGAAAGCTACGCAGAACCCTTGTTTCGGCAACACCTTCTGGGCGGTATTTTATGGGCTGCCCGTCGTGCCGATTAAGCCGAACCTTCCTGGGTTTTTGCGGTTGGAGATTGCAGCGTTAACGCTCGCGATCAGCAGTGCATCCCCATGGCTTCCTGCAAGCGCCGCGTCCCAGCGGCAAGCAATTCTAAGGCTTTAGAGGCTCAAGAGCCTTTTGAGGCGTTTCTGGAAAGTTGGCTTGAGGCAGAAGACTTTCTGCCCGCCCCCGATAGCACGCCACTTGAACAGGCACAAATGCTGGTCTATCAGGCATGGAGCGAATCTGCTCCAGAACGCCGTATCCAGCTTGCCCGTCAGGCTTTGAATCTGTCACCCGATTGTGCCGATGCATACGTTCTTCTGGCGGAAGAAGCGAATACCGTAGAAGAAGCACTCCAGTGGTATCAACAGGGGGTTGCGGCAGGTGAGCGTGTATTGCCTGCAGATTGGTTTGAGCGATATCTCGGGCGCTTTTGGCATCTGCCGGAAGCCCGTCCCTACTTGCGGGCACGTCTGGGATTGGCCCAAAGCCTTTGGTTGTGCGGCCACCAAGAGGATGCCCTTTCCCATTTATGGGAACTGCTGCGGTTGGATGCTGCGGATCATCAAGGTGCACGCTACTTGCTGTTGGAAGCTTTGTTGATTCGCAACGATATTGAAGCGTTGCGCACGCTGCTGGATATGTATCCGGACGATGAATCTGCTGCCTGGACGTATAGCCGGGTGCTTGTACTCTACCAACACGAGGGTGATACGCTTGAGACCCGTCAGGCTTTGCGCCGGGCACGCCAGGCTAACCCGCACGTGCCAGCCTACCTGTTGGGACAGAAAAAATTGCCGCGACAGCTTCCAGAGCACATCACGCCTGGCGAGGAAGACGAAGCGATCGACTATGCATCGGTGGCTTTGCCCTATTGGAAAGCTACCCCTGGGGTGTGCAATTGGTTAAAACGTCAACTGTCGCGTTCTACTTGCCGATAAGGTGTACGATTTTTGCTTTGAGGGCTATGTGTCCACGCTGTCCCGCAATCGCTTGCGGGGTGGATAAAAAAAGCCGGGCTAAAAGGCCCGGCTTTTTTGTGTTCGTACTTACTTAGTCGCTTTTGCTTTCCGAACTCGCTTCGCTTTTGGCTTTGCTACCGTTAGCACCGTTGCTGCTACCTTTGCGCACGTAGTCGGTCAAATAAAAGCCGCTTCCCTTAAAGATTAGTCCAGCCGATCCTGTAATCAAGCGCTCGACACGCTGGCCGGTTGTCGGACAATGCGTCAGCGGTGGATCCGTAATGCGCTGCTCAATTTCAAAGGTGCTTCCATCCTCACGGCGGTAAACGTAGGTCGGCATACGACACCCTTTTGGCTGGTTTAACGGGTTGCCAATAAGGTTTTGGCTGGCGGAGGCTTACAAACAACATTCCAGCCCGCCAAAGTGACAGACGGCGCTGTTTTACGGCAGCAAGGCTTCCAAGTTCAACTGAGGAGGGCCTATGATGGCCTGCCAGACCAGGTCAGCCAATGCTGGGCGCACAGCCAGATGTTTTTGATTATCTCGGGTAGGATAGACACGATTGGTTAACAAAATTACAAAAAGCTGTTGCTCGGGATCGATCCAGAGAGAAGTACCCGTAAAGCCAGTATGTCCAAAACTCTTTAGGCTAAAGAAACGGCCAGCCGAGGAGTACCCTTGAGGGCTTTTGGTATCCCAGCCTAGGGCGCGCGTGCCAGCATGTTGGGGATCAACCGGGGTAGTGAACAAGCGGATCGTCTCAGGCTTGAGAAACTGCCGCCCACCGATGCGGCCCTCGTTGATCATCATGTAGGCAAAACGCGCCAGATCCGCGGCCGTCGAGAAGAGTCCGGCGTGCCCTGCCACACCCCCTAAGATCCAGGCGGTCTCGTCGTGCACTTCACCCTGGATCAGCCGGTGACGGAAGACCGTGTCGATCTCGGTGGGCACCACGGTGGTGTCCGGCCGGCCGACCGGACGGAAGCCCGTGTTGCGCATGCCCAGCGGTCGGAAGATGTGTTCTTCGGCGTACTGATCCAGCGGCTGGCCCGTGATGCGTTCGATAACCCAGCCGAGCACGATCATGCCCAGGTCGCTGTAGCGCGATTGGGTGCCGGGTTCGTAGATCAGCGTGTCGGACAGAATAGCCTGACGTACCGCCTCGGCCGAGATGATGCCCATTCGGTGGAAAGGATGGAACGGTGCCAGCCCAGCTGTATGCGATAGCAGTTGACGAATCGTCACGCGCTCCTTGCCGTTCTGCCCGAATTCGGGCAGGTAGCGAACGACGGGGGCATCTAGGTCCAGTTTCCCGGCTTCATAGAGCTGCATGGCTGCTGTCGTTGTAACCACGACCTTGGTCAGCGAAGCCAGGTCGAAAATCGACTGAGGTGTAATGCGCTGGTCAGCATGGTAGGTATAGTGGCCGTAGCCCTTAAGCCAAACGATGGCTTGGCCCCGGCCAATAGCCACGGCAGCCCCAGGAAATGCCTGTTGGCGGATAGCAGCTTCAAGCAGTGAATCGACCCGGTAGAGTTGTTCACTACGCATGCCAACCTCTTCGGGATAGGCACGACGCGGTACAACCTGAGGCAACTCAAGCCCATCACCGCGCCGAAAGTAGCCGGGAATGGTAATTGGAAGTTTTCCTGAAAATTCCGCCTGCCCAAAAAGAGCCTGGCTGGCAGCCCGCTGCGTGGATTCACCCCCACTATAGGCTACCACGTAAGCTGCCGGTTGGCTTTTGAGATCCATAATCACATAGGGATTGCCAAACGCAATCAGCACAACGGGCTTGCCCTGCGCAATGAGGGAATCCAAAAACGCGCGATGTGCCTCAGGAAGTCGGATGCGGCCGCTGCCGGAGCGCACAAACACGTAGGCCGCCACAATCACCAGATCGTGCTGCGTTGCAGTCTGCAAAACGCTTCGGTAGTCGTCGGTATGCGAGCGAACGTCAAGCAAGCGTGTGCTTACGGGATAATCGGGAGCTACTTCCCGAATTGCTTGGACAAAAAAGCGGCCTGTTGCAGGATCGTCGCTGTCGCTAAGCGATACCACAAGCAGGCGACGGGGTATAAGTGGTACATCGGGTAGTGGCAGCACCGATCCTTCGTTGCGCAAAAGGGTTAGCGAAGCGCGCGCAATGGCCTGGCTGACGGCCAGGTGGGGTGCAATACTTACGACCTGGGGAATTGCTTTTAGATCTACCAGCCGCTCCCGATGTAAGTTAAGGCGCGCTTTAAGCTGCAGAATGCGACTTACAGATGCGTCGATTCGGGCTTCTGTTAGCCTGCCGGTCGCGATGGCTTGTAAAATAGCTGCCCGCGCTGCCTCGACATCTTCCGAAAGCAAAAGTACGTCGGCTCCGGCTTCAAGGGCACGAACAGCTGCTTCGCCAACACCAAAGTATTTGGTTACACCTTGCATTTCTAACGCATCGGTTACCACTAGACCATCAAAGCCCAGCTCGATGCGTAGCAAGTCGTGCGTAATGCGGCGCGAGAGCGAAGCAGGCAGATGCGGGGTGGGTTCCAGGCTTGGCAGAGCTAAGTGACCGGTCATAACGCTGGGTACGCCTGCCGCAATGGCAGCCCGAAAAGGTACAAGCTCCAGCGTATCGAGCCGCGTGCGGTCAAACGGCAACAGAGGCAGGTCGCTGTGCGAGTCGATTGCCGTGTCTCCGTGGCCAGGAAAATGTTTCACCGTGGCAATAGCTCCGGCCCGACCTACGCCACGTACGAACGCCTGCACCATGGTAGCCACCAAATGCGGGTCCTCGCCAAAAGCCCGCACGTTGATGATCGGATTAAACGGATTGTTGTTGACATCGGCTACCGGTGCATAAAGCTGATGTACACCCAGGGCGCGTGCTTCACGCGCGGTTATATAACCGACGGCGTAGGCATAGGCAGGATTACCGGTTGCCCCGATGGCCATTGCGCGTGGGAAGTTTGTGGTACGGCTTACGCGCATGGCTACTCCCCATTCGGTATCCTGGGCCACCAGCAACGGAAGTCGGCTACGGCGTTGCAGGTCGTTGGCCAAAATGGCTTGGGTATAGGGATCACCCTGAAAAAAGACCACACCCCCGACTTCAAACTGCTCAATGAGGCGTACAAGCTCGCGGTAGCCCGGGTCATCTGCGCTTTGGAAAATCCCGCGGGCCCGTATGGCAAAAAGCTGACCGATTTTTTGTTCGAGGGTTAGGGTCCGCAGTTGCGCTTCGACCCAGCTTGCGCGCTCAGATACTGCGGCTGTAGTAGCCGCCGACGGTTGCGCTAAACGGCCGAGGGATTGGGGCGACCGGCAACCCAGCCCCAGGAGACAGAGCAGCACAAAAAGTCGGCCTACCGACATCTTAGTAAAACCACTGTTTCATTTTGCCGTCTAAGCTATCAAAATCGTCGCCGTCTAAGTCGTTACTTCGCAGTGCCGCAAAAAAAGTGTCGTCGTAGGTGCGGGTTTTGACCACGATAGGCATGGGTACGGCATGGCCCAGGATGAGGGCCTGCTGCTTTGAGTCCAGTGAAGCCAGCACTTGGCGCAGGGCACCGGCATCCCGCGTGCCTACCAAGGCTGCAGCAATATCCTTGTCGTCATTGAGCTGGGCAATGATACGTGTACCGATTTGACTGAGCACTTCTTCGTCGATGGCACTGGGCCGCTGATCGACTACCAGCAGCGACACAAAGTACTTACGCATTTCCCGGGCAATTTTGCCGAAAGGCGTTTCGCGGCTGATGGGGGGCATGAGGAATTTGTGCGCCTCTTCAATGGTGATGATGAGATGAGGCGGACGATCAGCTTCGTTTTTCGTCTGCAAGTAGGTGGTCGTCATCTCCTCGTAGGCAGCCCGCACGCGCCGTGTGATCACATTGGCCACCAGCATGTAGACCCGCAATTCACTGTGGCGACCAAACTCGAGAATGACCGATTTCCGGTTGCGTAGCGCTTCAAGCAGATCTTCCAGTACGTCTCGCTTGCCTGCTGAAGATTCGGTCTTAAAAAAAGCGTAACGCTCAAAAGAAGACAGCTTGCGGCGCAATGCTCCGATCGAGGAAGGGTGTGCGCCGACCTCTTCGGCCAGGGCATTCAGTTCAGTTTCTGGAGTCTGAAGCAGCTTAAGTAGCCAATTTTTGCCAAACTTGCGTTGCAGTAGGAAACTGCTTTCGGCCGCAGTTTCATTCAGGTTAAGGGTTTCCTGCAAGGGCAGAATATCTTCTGGCTCGATTTGGTCAGCATAAAGATAGACATCGCAGTCTGCGTTGCGCTGCGTGCGTTTACGGGTGTCCTCGGGATCCAGAGAGAAGACCAAGACGCGCGCTGGAAACAGCTCCCGTAGCCCCTTAACAAATTTGCCGTCTTCTTTGCGGGAGCTGTAGCCATACTCCGAGTGCATGTCGAATACCAAGTTGACTGCTTTGCCGGTTTTTATCGTGCCGCACAGAAGCAGCCGTGTCAGAAACGTTTTGCCGGTGCCTGTTTTGCCAAAGACGGCGTTTGAGCGCTCTACCAGACGGTCTAGGTCCATGCATACTGGAATTCCAGGCATACCCAGCGGCTCGCCAACCTGAAAGTACCGGTTGCCGCCTTCGTTGGCCTCGTGGCCGAAAATGCGGATAACATCTTCGGCTGTGGCACGGTAGACTGCGGCAAAGTGGCTGGGTACGGTTTTGACAGGCTGCACCTCGGCCAGCTCCTGCAAGCCGTCGTTACGCAACATCAGCATAGGCTTAAGGGTAATCGTAGCATACGTCCCTGAGCCACGCAAAATTTGGCGGAGCAAGCCATTATCTGCCGATGGGGGGTGCAGCAAAATGTTTTCATTGGCTGCTTCGATGCGTACATCAGTAATCATCGAAAAAAAGTCATACTTCTCCCCTTGAATCACCACAAACGTGCCTGCAACCACCTCTTCGATCGACTCGCCCGCTTCGAGCTTCATTTCGACGCCTTGGCTTAGCGAGCCGTGTGTGATAACACCCAGTTGCTCCTGGCGTTTAGGAGGCCGATGCAGGGGTTCCATGAGCTTTTTCGGGTTTACGTTGTAGCCACAAAGCCGCTTTTTCGGTAAGCAAACCAACCGTTACTGCCAGCAGCACTTCCAGCAAGAGTGTAGGCAACACGCGCCGGAGAAACAGACGCAGCAGACGAGGGAGTGCTACTACGGCCAAGGCCCCACCGATAACCCCCAATGTCCAGCGCAACAAACTCCACTGCAACTCAGCAATTGGATCGGTTGGCTGCACGGCTTGTTGTTTTTTCATGGCCTGTTGCAAGGTTAGGATATAAGGTACAACTAAGGCATGTCAACTTTATGACACCGCCTCGGCAATGCTTTGTTCACGAATGGCCAGTTGGCCACAGGCAGCATTGATGTCTTCGCCGCGGCTACGTCGCACGGTGACGGTAACGCCACGGGCTACAAGGGCCTGAATGAACGCTTCCAGGCGGGCTTCGGAGGGACGTCGAAAAGGTAATCCTTCAACCGGATTGTAAAGAATCAAATTGACCTTGCCAGGTGCTTGGTCGACAATATCAGCTAAGCGGTGCGCATCTTCTGGCCGGTCGTTAAAGCCTTCAAATAGGCAATATTCATAGGTGACTGTTTGACCGGTTTTATGTTCAAAATAGCGAATGGCCTCGATGAGGTCGTCGAGATCGGTCTGTTCGTTGCGGTTGACCGGCATAATGGCCGAACGTTGCGCATTGGTGGGTGCGTGAAGCGAGATGGCTAAGCGGAAGCGTACGCCTTCATCGGCCAATTGCCGGATGCGACGCGCCAGACCAACGGTCGATACCGTGATTCGCCGGGGTGAAAGGCCCAGTCCATCCGGATCGGTCAAAAGTGCTATGCTTTCCAGCACAGCCTGATAGTTTAACAGCGGTTCACCCATGCCCATATAGACCACATTGGTAATGCGACGGCCAAAGCGCGTTTGAGCCAAGCGATTGAGCTGCCAGACCTGATCATAGATCTCTCCGGCTGTAAGATTCTGCTGGAAGCCCATCAGACCGGTGGCACAAAAAGCACAGCCCATGGCACAGCCCACTTGGCTGGAGACACATACCGTTAGGCGACGCACTTGTCCGCAGTTATCAACGTCGGGAATAAGCACGGATTCTACGTGCCGACCTGAAGGTAGACGAAACAGGGCTTTGACGGTTTGATCACGGGCTGTAAGCTGACGAACCAGCTCAAGGGTGCGGATGTGTGTTTGACGCGCGAGCGCTTCCCGAAAAGCTTTAGGCAAATCGGTCATTTGCTCGACCGACGTGGCGCCCTTACCGTAAAGCCATTTGAAAAGCTGTCGTCCTCGGTAACGCGGCTCGCCCAGCTGCTCAGCCAACGCTTCCAGCGCTGCTCGGTTTAACGTGCGCAGGTCAATGTGAGGGTGCATTGCAGGCATCCACGGTAAGGCAGTACTTTGATTTAGCAGGAATATTCCAACGCAGGCCTGCAGGAAGGGTTCGATGCTATTCGGGACTTGCAAGGAGCGCAAGCTTACCTATTGGAGCTGAAGGTAAGTCCTGAAAGCCTTTCGCAAAAACTTTTTGTGTCGTATGCTTAAAGCAAGCTCTATCCACCAAATCGCGAGAATGGCCATGAGAGCGCTTCAGCTTACAGGGGCCTTTATGCTGGCTGTGCTGGCCTGCCAGGCGCAGCCAACTGTAGAGGAGGTAACGGCGTTTGTCAACGTCAACGTGCTCCCTATGGATCGGGATACGGTGCTAACAGGTCAGACGGTGCTCGTTCGGGGTACACGCATTGTTGCTGTTGGCCCAACCGGTTCGGTAATGATTCCGGAGGGAGCGCAGCGTATCGACGGTACAGGACGTTACCTGATGCCCGGAATGGCCGAAATGCACGGGCATGTGCCGGGAGGTAACGCCCCAGCCGAGTATGTGGAAGACGTGATGTGGCTCTATGTAGCCAACGGTATCACCACGGTGCGGGGTATGCTGGGCGATGCCCCCCAGTTGGCGCTTCGGGAGCGTATCAACCGAGGAGAGCTTGTTGGGCCTACGCTTTATCTGGCTGGCCCGCCTTTTAGTGGCAATTCGGTTACCTCTCCAGAGCAGGCTGCGGAAATGGTACGCCGGCAAAAAGCAGAAGGATGGGATTTGCTGAAGGTCTTGCCAGGGCTAAGCCGCGAAGTCTACGATGCGATGGCCCGCACAGCCCATGAGGTGGGGATCCGCTTTGCTGGACACGTCCCCGAGGCCGTTGGGCTTCGGCATGCGCTGGAAATGGGACAGGAAACGTTTGATCATCTGGATGGCTTTATTGCATACCTGGACGCTTTCGACAAGCCCCTCGACGAAGCCCGCTTGGCCGAAATCGTTCGGCTTACGCGTGAGGCTCAGGCTTGGGTGGTGCCGACCATGGCACTCTGGGAAGTATTGATGGGCACTTTGGATCTGGAAACGGTGCAAAGCTATGCGGAGCTCCGTTACATGCCGCCCGAAATCGTCAATCAATGGGTGCAAGCCCATCAGCGCCGCCTAAGCGATCCGCGGCTTAACCGTGAAGCCGCACGGCAGCACATCGCCAACCGAATGCGTCTTCTAAAAGCATTATCCGATGGGGGTGTGGGGATTCTATTCGGTACAGATTCCCCACAACAGTTCAGCGTGCCAGGTTTTGCCACATATCGGGAAATCGAGCGCATGAAAGCAGCCGGCATGACGCCTTATGAGATTTTGCGCGCGGCTACCTACAATGTGGGGCGTTATTTTCAGCGGCAAGACAGTTTCGGCGCTGTGGCTATCGGACACCGCGCTGACCTGATTCTGCTAGAGGCGAATCCGCTAGAGAATCTGGATCACCTGCAGCGTCGCGTAGGGGTTATGGTGCGGGGGCGTTGGCTGCCTGAGAACGAACTCCAAGCTCGCTTAGAAGCTATTGCAGCGCGGCATGCTCGTTAAGCTTCTTAGCCGCATCTACGCAAAGCGCAGCGTAGGGGGCCAATCACTCTTTGTGCGTTGCGCCCGGATCCACGGCGGGTTATAAAACGGCTTGCCTGCGTGCGGTTTGTGTGAGAACTTATAGGGCGTAGGGCCAAAACGGAGAAGCGCCGTGCTTGACTTTGCTCAATTACAGCACCAGCTTCAGGGATTTGCTGCTTACCAGCAGCGCCAGCGAAATGTGCTTCAAGAAAAACTGCGGGCCGCTCTGGAGACCTGGACAGCAGCGCCAGAGGCCGATGGGCTGCGGGAGCAGGTAGAGGCAGCCCGACCTAGCTGGCTGGTAGCGCAACCCCTTAGCCCCAAACTCCAGGAACGCGTGCCTGCTCCAGAGCGGCCGGCTACCGTAACCGTGGTGGCCGCGGATGGCTCTCAGATTTTTCCTAACCGGCATGTAGAGCCGCCGTGCTTTCTGATCAACGTGGGACGGGTAGCGTTTCAATTGGGTACGCTGGAGCCTCCCGTCCTGGAATCTATACCCCGCTTTTACTATCGCCAGGAGGACCTTCGAGACCTGCTGGATGATCGGTTTGAAACCGTCTCAGTCGAGATCGTCTCGGCGCTGCGTGATGAACAGGAGCTGGAGGCGTTGCTTGAGCTGGCGGTAACGGCGCAGCAGGAAGGGCGTCCGCTTGTTGCGTTGCTTGACGGCACGCTGATTCGGTGGATGATTCGTCGCCTGCATCAGCGTGATTTGGAAGAACAGCTTATCGGCCGCTATGTAAGGCTTTTAGAGCGCTTTCAGGAAGCGCAAATTCCCCTGGCCTCTTACATCAGCCGGCCGGGCGGGGCCGAAGTGGTCAACTTACTACGGGTAGTGCGGGGGGAATGCGCGTCGTCGCCTCCTGCGATTTCGCTGGAAGGATTGCCGGATCGGTTACTGTTTGGACGGCTGCTTCAGCCTGGAGAACGCTCGGGGATTTTTCTCTCCGGCTCGCACATTCAACAGGCCTATGCGCGTCCACACCAGATTGCTTATATCTATCTGGCCGTGCCTGGTCCCTATGATACGATGGAGATCGCGCGCGTAGAGTTTCCACAGTGGGTAGCCCAACGTGAAGACTGGTTAGACCTTATCCATGCCGTTTTGTTGAAAGAATGCGAAAAAGGCCAAGGCTATCCAATGGCGCTAGCGGAAGCACACGAAAGGGCTATTATTCGTGGCGCTGATCGTGAAGCTTTTTATGAGTTTATTGGTCGTCAACTTGGTCAAGACGGAATGATGCTGGAAAGCTCCCGTAAGCAGATGAGCAAGCGGCGACCTGTGTTGTAAAGTCACAAAAAGCACCATGCCTATAGGAGAAGTCATCGAGTCCAACACGCGCCAGTTTGTGGCTGAAGTGTATCGGGATCAGGCTCCTCCTGCTTTTGGAAGCTGGGTTTGTGTAACCCTGACAGGAGGATGGACGCTATATGGGCTGGTCAGCCATGTTGAGTTGGGCAGCACTGAACCAGGGCGCCGGCCTATGGCCTTAGGGCGTACACCGGATGAACTGCGTCGCGAGATGCCCCATGTACTGGAGCTTATTCGCACCACGTTTCGCGCCCAGGTGCTGGCTTACGAGGATCCGCAGGGCCGCATGCACCAGACGCTTCCTCCGTATCCGGCTGCTATCCACGCTTTTGTCGAAGCCTGTCCGCCTACTATTGTGCAACGCCTGAGCCAACCTTATGACTTCCTTCGGACTCTAGTCCAAAGCCCGGATCCAGCCGTGCCGATCGACGACTTGCTTGTTGCCGTGCTGCGCCAGATCCGCGCAGGGTATCGCGACCCCGAAGGAACGCAGGCCCTAATTGAGGCCGGACGCTTGCTTAGTCGGCTATTGCGTGATGACCACGAACGGCTTGAAGCTATCCTGCGGCGGGTAACTTAAAAAATAACTCCAATGCGAAACGGCAGCACGACGTCGACGTTGCGTTCGCCAACTACAAGCGTGGGGTTAAATTCATAAAAGAGCTGCGTTTCTCGCAAAAGCTGTACGCGTCCTAACCCAAAGTGTACCGTCGGACCGGTCTCGCCGCGATAGGCTTGTGAAATCGGGGTATAGGCGCCTATGCCGGCAAGCAAATAAAAGGCCTGCCGGCCTTGTGGCGGAAACGTAACAATGGCCGAAAGCTGAGGGTCGAAGACGTAAGTGGCTTCGTCACGCCCTTTAAAGATAAACCCGGCAAAGCCCATGTCGATCGCCAGCGACAGGTCGGCGGTTACCGGGGCTGAAGCCCGTCCACGCAATCCCAACCCTAAGCCTTCATCAGCGGTTAGCAAGGCATTAAACCCTAACCCTACGCGCGTTTGGGCATACCCTGATATGGGCAGCAGGCCAATCACCCAAAAGCATGCAAAAAAAAGATGCTTCATGATTCGCCTCCCTAGAAGGTTGCCCCAATTTACGGTTTTTTGCATCGAAAAACGTAAGGTCTTCTTGAAATGCGGTGCTTCTCGGGGTAACGATTAAAACAGGGCTTTTCGTTTGTGTAACTTAACCAGCACGCTCGCGTAGAGCGTGATGGTAAGATCAAATGCTTGACGGGCAATGAACCTTTGGGAATTTCTCACGGTGGCGTTGGTCGCCTTTATGCTGCCTTTAGGGATCATTAAGCTAATTCTGGACTATCGGCGCACTAAGCTGGAAGCACGGAAAGGTCCGTCGCTGACCGCGCGTGAATTGCACCAGCTGGTACGCCAGGCTGTCGAAGAAGCACAGGCACCGCTAATGCTGCGCCTAGAGCAGCTGGAAAAGCAATTGCGGGCATTGCCTGAGGCGACCTCTTCTTCTGAGACCAGTGCGCCGACGCCAACGTCGGAATAAAACGCTGGCCGTGTGTTGGCGAATGCGATTTATCGCGTTGGCTGTCTCAGGCAGCGATCGCAGGCGTAGCAATGCTCTGGAGCGCTTTGGCCAAAGTACGTAAGTAGAAAATGACGTCGGCAGCTGGATGTGCGTGCATAGTGAATCAGGTCTTCCAACTGGGCTTCGGCTTGCCTTTGGGCTTGCCGTAGCAGGCGGTCGTCAAAGAGCAGTCGTGCTGCGCGTGCGGTTTTGAAGCGCACAAGCTGGCCCTGGGTAGCAGAGAGCCAGTTGAGTAAAGCACGCTCGCGCAAGAAGTCCAAGCCCCGTAACAACCGCTCGCGCGTTAGGCCTGTTTGGCGTTCCAGGTAGCGCAAGCTAACCGGCCACCACAGGTGAAAGGCTTCGGCTGGGATGCTTCGGAGCAGCACCTCGACAAAATGGCCTAAACGGGGATTGGAGGTCTGATGGGCAAAGCGCCGTAGTGTGCTGGCTGACGCGCAGAAGTGCAGGAGCACATCTTGTGGGCGCAATGTTACGGGTTCCCATAGACCTTGGCGTGCCAGAAGTTCTAAGGCGCGACGCACGGCAGCAGGGGAAGTCTCGACCGCCTGTGCAATACGCGCGATATCGAGCGCTACCGGATGTCGAGGACGGCTGCCAATGGCCACTTGGGCCAAACTGCAAGCTACTTCGTAGATGCGGGCGATCGTTTCCATGGAGGGATAGGTGTGCTTGAGCAACGCGTGCTGCAGCGCAATGTCGGCCGACTCAAACAACAGAACGGCATAAGCCTTATGGCCGTCGCGACCGGCCCTTCCGGCCTCTTGGTAGTAGCCTTCGATGGAAGCGGGAAGAGCAGTGTGTACGACAAAGCGCACGTCGGCACGGTCGACGCCTAAACCAAAAGCGCTGGTGGCGACCATCACGCGCGCGCGATTTTCAAGCCAGTTCTGACAAGCGGCACGACGCTCGGCTATGGTGAGGCCGCCGTGGTAGCAAACAGCTGAAACCCCCTGTTGCAGGAGTTGTGCTGTCCAGCGTTCAGCACTGCGGCGTGTGGGGCAGTAGAGCAGGCCAGCTCCGGGCACGCCACGTAACACAGCCTGCACGCGCTCCGCTTTGCGCGACGTCTCAAAAACAGACCAGATAAGGTTAGGGCGATCAAATCCATGCACGATGAGGCGTGGCGCACGTAGGCCAAGCTTTTGGATGATGTCGGCCCGTACCGAAGGAGTGGCCGTAGCTGTCAGGGCCAACATGGGTGGGTCTCCCAACTGCGCCCGCACTTGGGGAAGCGCCAGATAGGCCGGACGAAAGGTGGGACCCCAGTCGCTTACGCAGTGTGCTTCGTCGATAGCAAGCAGGCTCACGCGAAGGCGCGAGATTAAGGCCGCAAATCGACCTGTAGAGAGTTGCTCTGGTGTAAGATAAACTAGCCGATAGGCACCGTGTATGGCATTGATCCAGTGCTGCTCGATTACCCGGAAGGCTAACCCTCCATGGATAAAGGCTGAAGGAATGCCCCGTGTCCGCAAGCGCATTACTTGATCTTCCATAAGCGCAATGAGGGGCGACACAACCAAAGTCAAGCCTTCTAGAAGCAACGCCGGCAGTTGGTAGCAGACCGATTTACCGCTGCCTGTCGGGAAAATGGCCAGAACGTCTTCTCCCGCCAGTATGGCATGGATGACTTCCCATTGGCCCGGACGAAAGTCTGCATATCGCCAGTGGCGCCAAAGCAGGGCACGGGCGGTTTCGTAGGCAGTTGCCAACACGTTGGCTGTCCTAAAGCTAATATGCCTGCTCTTCGGTTGAGCTTTGCGTTTCCAGTAGCGCCAGGCCGTTGCTTGTTCCCAGGCGAGTGGCGCCTGCAGCCAGAAGGGCTTCGGCCTGAGCACGTGTGCGGATGCCGCCTGAAGCTTTAATACCTATGCGGTCGCCTACGATGCGGCGTAGCAAGGCTACGTCTTCAACCGTCGCGCCTCCAGCAAAGCCCGTGGAGGTTTTGACAAAATCTGCCCCGACCTCTAAGGCCAGATGGCAGGCTGTAATTTTTTCGGCCTCGCTTAGCAACGCGGTCTCTAAGATGACTTTGACCAAGGCGGGGGGCTGCGCCTGGTGTGCCACATCAACCACAGCCTGCAAGTCGTGGCGTACAGCTTCCAGGCGACCACTTTTTAGCAAGCCAATGTTGAGCACTACGTCCAGTTCACGGGCGCCATCGCGCAATGCTTGAAGTGCCTCAGCTACCTTGGTCACCGTCTGCGTAGCCCCTAAGGGAAAGCCGATCACAGTACAGACCGCTACCGAAGATCCTTCGAGCAAGGCAGCAGCCAGCGGTACATAGCATGGATTGACGCACACCGCGGCAAAGCCATAGCGCCGTGCTTCGTTGCACAGCTGCTGAATACGCGCTTCGGTGGTGTCGGGTTTAAGTGCGGTGTGGTCGATCAGGCGGGCGAGTTCCTGAGGCGTCATGGTCGGTAGGGGGTAGGGTTCCAAACTGGGGCGTGTCGGGTAGCGCTACCTGCACGGCCGGGTAGGCGAACTCGATGCCGCCATGTTGGCGGAAGGCTTCTAAGATGCTGACCATCAGCGCATGCTCGGTACTCCGGCGCTTACGCACCTCGCACAGGTAGCGCAGCGTCAGCCGGATGCCGTTCTCCACGATTCGGACGTAGACAAACGGCGTTAAGATGCTGTAATGTACGAGAAATTCCCGGGACATCTGGCGGATTTCTTCGGCCACCTGGCGCTCGATAATCGCTGTCGACTCGCGCGCCAGCGATTCCATAATGTCTCGGGCTGCCTGCCAGTCGCTCCGAAAGGTGACCGTCACGGACAGTTCGTTCCAGATAAAGCGAAAGCCTTGCGTGTAGTTATAAACCGGATAGAGGAAGACCCAGGCGTTTGGAACGTGCACGAGCCGGCCGGTGCTTTGGTCGGCCTCCACCCAGCCGCCGATCTCCATGAGCGTCGTGCGCATGAGGCGGATGTCGATCACATCGCCGCGCACGCCGTTGATCTCGATGCGGTCGCCGGGCTGATAGGGATGAACGAGCATGATGCGCAGCCAACCCACTATGCTCAGGAGCGCTTCGCGTAGTGCAATGGCCAGACCAGCACCGACGACCGTCAGGATGGCGACCAGTTCGGCCGGTCGAGGCGAAAAGATCACCACCAGCAAGCCCAGCAAGACGATCGTTACAGTGCGTCGGATCTGGCGGCTGATGCGGTAGATGCGATGAGGATCGTCAATGGAACGGGTAAGCAGCTGGATGCTCACGCGGACCAGCACAAAGGCGGCCAGAATTACTCCGACGGCAATGGCCATTCGGTAGAACAGGTCCTGCCTATCGAAGGAAAACAGCTCAGTCATGAGGAGGCTTCGCTTTCAGGGCTTTGTTGCAAGTAGCGGAGCAAGGTCCGGTGGTACTCGCTGATGAGCTGATGCGGCCGCAGAAATCCTACGATTTCACCACGCTCGTCTAATACCGGCAGCTCCGGATAGCGGGTCTCTAAAAAGAGTTGAAGCGCGTCTTCCAGGGTATCGTTTAGCTGCAAGGCGACAAAGGGCACTTGTACATCCTGGGCGACAATGAGTGGGCTGAGCGTATCGGCCTCGCGTAGCAGCGACTGCAGGTCTTCAAGCAGCACCAATCCTAGGTAGCGAGGTGGGCGGGAGCTGCTGGGGGAAACGACGGGTAGCACGACCTCTCGCGTGCGGGTGAACAGGTCCAGCATCTCGCGTAGCGTAAGGCTCGGTTCGACCGTGTGAAAGTAGGGCACGCGCTCGACGACCGTTGCTACCGGGATCTGACGCAGCAGATCAGGCAGCAGCTCGGCGCGGTGCGCGGGCGAGTCATTGTGCGTACGCACTTGCTCTTTATAGAGACTCCACCGGTGGGCTACCAGGTGGGTGATAACACCTGCGAAGATTAAGGGTACGAGCAGCGTGTAGCTGCCTGTCATCTCGGAAATCATGATCGTCATGGCAATGGGTACATTGGCCGCGCCGGCAAAGAAGGTGGCCATCCCCATCAATACGTAAGCTTCTGGTTGCGTGACCAGCGCAGGCAACAGCTGATGCATCCCTTCTCCGTAGAGTCCTCCTAACATGCCGCCAATGACCAGCGAAGGGGCAAATACACCCCCAGACCCACCGGAGCCGATCGTTAGTGATGTAGCGAGGATTTTCAGCAGGGCTAATAAAGCCATGAACCCCAGCGATAGATTTCCATAAATCGCTTGCTGCAACCAACCGTAACTGGAGCCCATGACGGCGGGAAAGAAAAAGGCCAGAACACCCACAAGTAAGCCGCCCAACGCCGGTTTTAGGGCCGGAGGGAGAGGAAGGGGATCAAAGATGTGGTATTTTGTGCCGTAGAAGACGCGCACGTAAAAGATGCCTGCGATAGCGCAGCAAAGCGCGAAGCCGATCAATGGAACCAGCTCCAGCGGGTTGACAAACTCGAAGCGGGGGGTTGTGAAGACTGTGCTAGAACGCTCAATGCTGGTGTAGACCGAATAGCCGGTAATCCCGGCCACGATAGCAGGCATGAGCGCTTCCGTTTCGATATCTTCGCGGTAGAGCACTTCGACGGCAAAAAAAGCACCTCCCAGGGGCGAGCGAAAGATGCTCCCAATGCCGGCCGCCATACCGGCAACGAGAAACAGCCGACGTTCGCGCTCGCTGAGCTGAAGCCGCTGGGCGAGCCAGGAGCTAAGCGTGGCGCCGATCTGCGCAATGGGTCCCTCGCGCCCAGCGCTCCCGCCGGTACCGATCGTTAAAGCTGAAGCCACAGTTTTGACAAAAGCTACCCGAGGACGGATAATGCCACGCTCCCGATGGAAAGCGCGGATTACGCTGTCGGTACCATGGCCTTCTGCTTCAGGCGCGTAGGTAAACACAAGCCAGCCGGACAACAGCCCCCCTAGCGCAGGGGCCACAAGCAACACCCAACGACGTGCCGGTTGCAGCGCTGCCTTCAGATCGAACGCTTCAATTCCGCCTTCGCCGCCAGGAAACGGCATAACATAGCCTGCCCCCTCAATCAGCACCCCCTTTGTTAGCCAGGCAATCAAATGGGCGAAAATAAGCGCCGCCAGGGCACCCAGCACCCCAATGATGGCCGAGTAAAACATCCAGCGGCCGGTGATGCGCCAGTCAAAGTTCTGCGTCCAGGCCAGCAACGTGCGTGGATAGAAGAGCCGAAAAACCTGGGCAGGCTCGATGGGGGTACGGCGTGTCATAGCCTCAATGCTACCCTACGCTGCTTCAAAAAATACAGTCCAGAAGTTATGGATATAAGGCGCCTGATTGAAACCCTGACGTATTTTTCTCATTAACCTCAGCATTGAAAAAGTGATGCTTCCAGGACAATGGCGCCTCAAAGTCTGTCGGATTTGCGCGGACGTCTGCGGAACCGTCGGGCCGGTCTCAATCGCTTGATCTTTGGACTTGCCCTGCTGGGTCTGCTCGACACCACACACCTCTGGGTGCAGCAGCAGCGTCAGTTCGAAGAAGGCTGTTTTGGCGTGGCAAGCCTAGCCCCGCTGGAGCAAGCGTTCGACTGCGCCTCGGTTGTGCAAAGTCCGGCCGGGACGCTGCTGGGCGTTTCAAACATCGTCTGGGGCGCGCTGTTTTACGCTGCTGTGGCCCTGCTGAGCGCACTGGCACTGTTGCGTCCGGCCCTGCACCGGTATCGCTACAAGTTGCTCCGAGCCGGACTGCTCGGCATGGGCTTGCTTTATACCCTGTATCTGCTCTATTATCAGGCATTCAAGCTAGCCACCTTCTGCGCGCTGTGTTTGGTCTCAGCAGCACTCGTGCTAACGATGGCTGGTCTGCAAGCCTACGAATTCTTTAGCCGTGCTTCTGAATCCATGGTGGAACGTAGTCAACCGTTGCGCAAAGAACGCTGGACCTTGGGTGTGTTGACCGGTATTGTGCTGCTGCTCATGGGTGCTGATCTGTACTGGGGACGATCTGAAATGGCTGCTGCTCCAGTGGCCGAAGTGCAGCAAGAAACCCAAACGTGCGCCTTCGATACCGAGCGCCCTCCAGTACGCTTTTACCGTGACTTGATCTCAAAAAACGATCCTACCGTAGGTAATCCCGAAGCGCCAGTTGTGGTGATCGAGTATTTGGACCCGAACTGTCCCCACTGTAAACACCTGCACCCGATCATGAAGCAGGTCGTAGAGAAATACGGGCTGCAGGCGCAGTTCGTATTTAAGCCTGTTGCGCTCTGGGAGTTTTCCATTCCACAGGTGGCCGCACTGTATGCCGCTGGTCGGGAGGGGAAGTTCGAGGCCATGCTGGAGGCGCAGTTCGCGCGCCAGCGCTCGGGAGGGTTGGCCCTGGAAGAAATTCTGGACATTGCCGAGGAGATTGGCATGGATCGGAACGAGCTGGCCCGGCAGATCGATAATGGCGTCTTCAATGAATACATGCAGCGCCAGAGTCGGCAGGCAAGCATGATCGGAGTGCGCGGCGTGCCTACTGTGTTGATCAATGGCCATTTCGTGCCGGGTTATGCTCGGACGGTCGAATGCCTCGGCCGGCTAATTGAACGGCAGGCAGACGAAGCAAAGCTAGGTCCTGCGAAGCAAAAAGGCTCTTGAAGCGCAGCTGTCGGGATTTCGATAGGGCGGCGAACGCGCCGGTCTTTTAATAACCCCGATTGAGGGATGGGCGCCGCCTCCCATTGTTCTGCGACAGGCTCAGAGGAGGGCTCGGGATCAGGGGATGGTTTGTGGCGGAGGCGAAGAGTTGGCTACGCTATAAAAGTTGTGGAGCGTAACAATAATTCCCCCTCCCCATTGGAGGGGGGCGGGGGAGGGCAAAGTCCCACGCTGCAGCTTGCTCCTGGTTGTACTCCCTCAGTCGCTTTGCGACAGCTCTCCCTGGGAGGGAGATGTAAACGGTATAACTTGGGTTAAGAAAGGGGAATGGACTGAAGGGGATGCGATGCGGGTGCTTCGGATGCTGCTGCTGGGAGCTGTCCTTGGGGGATTGGGAAAAGCACGGGCGATTGCGCAGGAGCAGCCCTGGTGGACGGATCTCTGGAAACCGTTGCTAACCTACCAAGGCGTAGAGATCACCTATCTATTCTATACCGAGCGGGAGGCGTCTTACAACGGGATTGTACTTCGGCTGCACAACCGGAATGCGTTCCCGGTCGTCTGTCGCTTTCAGGTGGTATTTCGGGCCGATGACGGCAGCGAAGAGGTAGCCTGGGTGGCCGATACGCTTCGGGCTGGCGAGATGCGCACAGGTGGTCTTTCGGGACTGTTCTGGATGCCGTTTCGCGATGGACGTTCAGTCGCTGAGCTGGGCCTCCGCAAAATCCGTATTAGGGCTCTTCAATGAAGCCACGTCGTTCGGGTTAGATAGTAGCTATTCAGGAAGGATTGCCGTTTCTCCGTTTAGGCAGGGAGCCCCAGCCGCCGCCTCCGGGTGTTTCGATGCGGATGCGGTCTCCCGCTGCTGCCTGAAAGCTGGTTTTGCCGGGCATCTGGCGCGTTTTGCCCTGATGAATCCAGAGGTTTCGGCCGGGTTTTCCTGGCGCGCCACCGGCCAGTCCGTAAGGCGCACGTCGGCGTCGTTCGGTTAGCCAGGTGACCTGCGCCGGTGCCAGCAGCTCGATCTCTCGGATGAGTCCGTCACCGCCCCGATGGCGGCCGCTCCCGCCCGATCCGTCTCGGATCGCATAGCATGTCACGCGCAGTGGATAGGCATATTCCAGCGCTTCGACGGGCGTGTTCAGCGTGTTGGTCATGTGTGTGTGTACGGCCGAAGTGCCGTCAGCATAGGGCATGGCGCCGGCACCACCAGCCAGCGTTTCATAGTAGGCGAAGTAGCGGTTGGTGCGCGGGTCATGTCCGCCAATAGTCAGGTTGTTCATGCTACCCTGTGAGGCAGCCGGAATGCGGTCGGGGCAGACCTGGGCCAGGGCGCCCAGCAACACATCCACAATGCGTTGTGAGGTTTCCACATTGCCACCGGCTATGGCCGCCGGCGGTTGGGCATCGACGAGCGTGCCCGGACGGGTAACGATGCGCAGCGGTCGTAAGCATCCCGCATTGGCCGGTACAGCATAGCCTAGCAGCGCCCGAAATACGTAGTAGACGGCCGAAATGGTGATGGCGCGCACGGCGTTCAGGCTACCGGCACACTGGGGATCGGTGTCGGAAAAATCAACCGTGGCTGTATCGCCAGCAATGGTCAACGCAACCCGGATCCACAGCGGCTTCTTACCGATCCCGTCGTCATCGAGGGCGTCTTCAAAGCGCCAGGTACCATTGGGCATCTCCTGCAGCAAGGCCCGCATTAGCCGCTCGGCATAGTCCAGCAACGCGTTGAAAGCAGTGCGTAGCGTGCCAAGCCCATAAGCGGCGGCCAGCTCCTGCAAGCGCTGGGCCCCCCGCTCGTTGGCGGCCAATTGGGCGCGCAGGTCGCCTTGGCGTTCTTCAGGCGTGCGGACATTGGCCAGCAACAATTTCCACACAGCCTGATTGGGGCGGCCGCGTTCCATGAGCTTGATAGGCGGGATGATCAATCCTTCCTGAAAGATTTCGCGCGAAAGTGGCATTGAGCCCGGCGTCATGCCTCCAATGTCGGCATGATGCGCCCGAGTGGCTACGAAGCCCAGCAGGTGCCCTTCCACAAAGACAGGTGAAACAAGCGTCAGGTCAGGAAGGTGGGTGCCTCCTTGAAACGGATCGTTAAGCAGTACGGCATCGCCCGGCTTCAGCTTGGGAAATGCTTCGCGGCAGGCCTGCACCGACAGCGGTAGTGCGCCTAGGTGTACGGGAATGTGGGCAGCCTGGGCTACCAGCTCGCCCTCAGCCGTAAACAGCGCGCACGAATAGTCGCGGCGTTCCTTGATGTTGGGAGAAAAGCCGGTGCGGCGCAGCACGGCGCCCATCTCTTCAGCGACGGCAGCTAGCAGATGACGGAAGATTTCCAGCTGAACCGGATCCATTTCAGCTTTCAATCCAAACATGGCCAAAGCGGTCAATATGGGCAATGGTGTCGGCCGGTAGGTAGACGGTGGTATCAGGACGCACAAGCACGGCCGGTCCGGTTAGCCGATTACCAGCTTTCAGGCAGGTAGCATCAAAGAAGGGAACGTCGGCCCGGCTTGTTTCGAGTACGACCGGTGCAGCGTCCAGCAGGGCCTCGGATGGCGGTGTGGCGTCACCGGCTTCGAGCACCGGGAGCGTGGGTGGTGTAATCGGGCCGGTAGCGCGCACCCGCAGATTGACAATCTCGGGGACAAGCTCCGGCGTGGCATAGCCGTAGCGACGTCGATGTAGTCTATGGAAAGCCCGGATCCATCCACGTCCGAAAGGAACGGTCAGCTCGTAGCTTTGGCCGGGATAGCGCACCTCGAGCAGCCGTTCGATTTGGATCTGATGCGACGCAAAGCCCTCGGCTTTCAGTTCGGCACTTCCCTGGCGAACCAGCGGGGTGAAGCGTCGGCGCAGTTCGGTCACCGGTGTGGTGCCCGGTAGCATGACAGTCTGGACGTAGTCGCGCACCACGTCGGCGGCCAGCATGCCCAGCGCCGAAAGCACGGAGGCCTGAGCAGGGACGAGCACGCGACGGATACCCAGGGCTCGTGCCAGCGAGGCCGCGTGCAGACCACCGGCACCGCCGAACGAGACGAGCACAAAAGCGCGCGGGTCGTAGCCGCGTTCGACCGAGATGACGCGGAGTGCCCGCACCATGTGGGCTTCGGCTACGGCCACAACCCCTCGGGCGGCTGCCTGGGCGGGCGTCAAACCGGCAGGTACATCCAGGCGCAGCATTCGGGCCAGGCGAGTCAGGGCTTCTTCGGCGGCCTTGACGTCCAGCCGATAGTGGCCGCCGAGGAAAACGTCTGGTTGTAGACGCCCAAGCACCAGGTGGGCGTCGGTCACCGTAGGTTCGGTACCGCCGCGTCCGTAGCAGACCGGACCGGGATCGGCGCCGGCGCTCTCTGGCCCCACGTGTAGCGCGCCACCGGGATCAAGTCGAGCAATGGAGCCCCCGCCAGCGCCTACCGTGTGGATGTCAAGCAGGGGAATAGCGATGGGAAGGCCACCAATCACCCCTTCGGTGGTGAGCGGCAACGCATCGGGCACCAGCGCCACATCCGTGGAGGTACCGCCCATGTCAAGCGTGATCAAATGACGCGCGCCAGCTAGTCTGGCCACAAAGCGGGCCCCGATCAGACCCCCGGCCGGTCCCGAGAGCACGCAACGGACGGCCTGGGCGCGAGCTTCGCGGGCGTGGATCAGGCCACCACTGGACTGCATCACGCGTAGCGCGCTTCCCAGGGCTGCCTCGAGACGCCCCAGGTAGCGGTCCAGCACAGGCGCTACGTAAGCACTGGCCGTTGTGGTACTGGCGCGTTCATATTCTCGAAAGGCAGGCAGAATATCGCTAGAGGATGCCACTACAAAGCCGGCATCCCGCAGCCTTCTGGCCAAGCGTTGTTCGTGCACCGGATTCGCAAAAGCAAAAAGCAGACAGATGGCGATCGATTCCACATGGGCTGCACGGAGCTCCTCGATTAGCGGCGGAATGACCGCCTCGCGAAGCGGCTTAAGCACAGCCCCATCGGGCCCCACGCGTTCGGGCACTTCGAAACACAGCGTGCGCGGCACAAGCGGTTCGGGACGGCGAGCAGCCAGGTCGTACAGCGCGGCCCGGTTTTGGCGGCCGATGTGGAGCAAGTCTCGAAATCCGACCGTAGTGATGAAGGCCGTGCAGGCGCCTTTGCGCTCCAGTAGTGCGTTGGTAGCCACAGTCGAACCGTGCACAACCTGGCGGGTTGCGTCTGGCACCTGCTGGAGTCCCTCAAGCACAGCGCGTGCCGGGTCGTCTGGCGTGGAGAACACTTTGAAAGTGGTAAGGCGCTTTTCCGCTTCGTCGAAGACGACAAAGTCGGTGAAAGTCCCACCAATGTCGATGCCTATGCGAAGGCTCATGGCGCAAGACGACGGAGTCGGTATAGATAGCGACTCAGGAGTAATAGCAGGATAAGGGTTCCGCCACTGGATAGCTTTAGCAGGAGCGACCCTGAAAGCACCGGCCCCACACCTGCCGCCTGCAATGCAGCCAGTAGATTACGCAGGCCCAGCAGGACGGCCACGCCGACCGAAAGCCCTGCAAGCAGGTTCAGCACGCCTGAGGTGAGGCCGTCGCGTCCCATCAAACGCGGATCGTTCGTGGTAATCCACAGAAACACGGCCACGATCGGCAACAGTATGCCGTTGAGCGCCTGGGCCGTAATGATGGCCGGAATAGGGCGCAGTTCAGAAAAGCCCAGCAGGATCCCGCTTCCCCAGACAATCAACCAAGTGATTCGGTAGACGGGATTGTGCTCTGGCGCATGGTCGCGGTTTTCCCTGGAGAGGATTCCCTGGGCTACCATTGCAGCAGCAACAGGGGCCGTCAGCGCCGAGGTGAAACCGGCTGCAAAGAGGCCCAGCGCAAACAGCGTGCGGCTCCAGTTGCCTAGCGTTTGGCCAAGCGTGTCAGCAAGTGCTTCGTAGGTGAACGAACCCGATACTGCTGTACCGACAACCAGAATGGCCATCGAGATAACACCACCGCCGATAATAGCAACAGCCAGCCCAAAGCGCGTAGTGCTTAGCGATTCGCCTCGGGCCAGTCCGGAGCCAAGAAATAGGTTATAGGGCACAACGGTCGTACCGATCAACCCTATCACCAGCAGCCCGGCCCCTTCCGGTAGTGCAGGCCAAACCAGACGGCGGAGCAGTGCAGCATCTGGTGGATGCAGTCGCAGCGCGGTGACGAGAAACGCCAGGCCCATGAACGCCACAAAGGCGCCGAGCACGCGTGGCAGCATGCGCAACGTGCCAAACCAAAGCAGGACGCCTGAGGTTAAGCCCACGCCGAGTACCATCAGGGAGCGAGGAGCTTCGAGCACCAGCTCCAGTCCGGCTACGGCACCCAGCACGTTGCCCACCTCAAAAGCCGCGTTGCCCAGTACGATGGCACCCAGCACCAGCAGGCGGACGGCTGTGCCTTGCCAGCCGCCAAACTGGTCCCGAAGGGCTTCGGCCAGTGGGCGTCCGGAGCAGATAGCCAGCCGGGCGGCTGCTTCCTGCAACGTCCAGCAGGCCAGGGTCGAAAACGCCAGGGCCCATAGCAAGGCCAAGCCGTAACCGGCACCGGCGGCCGCTGCCGTTGTGACCGTGCCCGGACCAATGAAGGCCGCCGTCAAAACAGCGCCGAGCAGGATGGAGGTCCATCGTCGCATGAAAAACGCCGGGATAAAACCGCTGTGCGACCGGAAACTATGCGATCCCTTTTAGAAATGCCACTGCTCAATGAGAACGATGCTGCCCGCAGGTCGACGCTTCTGCCGTGAAATTTATCCGGCTGCTTTGTATGTTTGATAAGACATTGCTGAACAATTGATTGGGACACTATGAGAAGGTTTGGGATTATCCTGCTAGTGGTGGGATGGGGGGCAACGGCACAGGCGCAGCCGGTGATCAAACAACCTGACCCGTACATTCAGCGGCTGCTGGCGCGCGTTTCGGCCGATTCGATAGAGGCAAATATCCGCAAACTCGCTGCCTTTGGCACACGCCACACGCTTTCACCAACCGATAACGATACGTTTGGTATTGGGGCTGCTCGTCGCTGGATCAAGCGCACACTTGAGCGCTACGCGGTGGCCAGTGGCGGACGTATGGAGGTGTTTTTTGACCGCTTCTGGTATGGCCCTGACGGTCAGCGCATTGATCGCCGCGTGGAAATCGTAAACGTCATTGCTCGGCTACCAGGTACCGATCCTGAAGATGACCGCATCTTTATTGTCAGCGGTCACTACGATAGCCGTGCCAGCGACGTCATGGATTCGCTCGCCTATGCACCTGGCGCCTCTGACGACGCCAGCGGCACCGCCGCTGTGATGGAAATGGCCCGGGTGCTGGCTGGCGAACGCTTCCCGGCAACAATCCTGTTTGTCGCTATGGCCGCTGAAGAACAAGGGCTAATCGGCGCCCGACATCTGGCAGCAATGGCCGACTCGCTGGGCTGGAACGTAGCTGGGATGTTCACGCTGGACATTGTCGGCAATACCGAGGGCGACAACGGCGTGCGCGACAACAGGACGGTGCGTGTCTTTTCAGAAGGAGTACCTTCGGCTGAAACGCCTCAAGCCGCCCGGCTTCGACAAGCCATTGGCGGCGAAAACGACAGCCCTTCACGTCAGCTTGCGCGCTATCTGCAGGAAATTGGGGTACGCTATGTGCCCGAGCTGCACGTAAAGCTGATTTTTCGGCGTGACCGCTTTTTACGTGGGGGCGACCATATTCCATTTAACGAACGGGGTTTTGCAGCCGTGCGGCTTACCGAACCTCATGAAGCCTACACGCGCCAGCATCAGGACGTGCGCATTGAGAACGGCATTGCCTATGGCGATGTACCGGATCGCGTGGATTTTGACTATGTGGCCCGGGTGACGCGTCTGATGACCGCCGCACTGGTCAACCTGGCGATGGCGCCGCCACCACCTGCTGCTGCCTACATCGACGCGCAAGGCCTTTCGGTAGACACCCGGCTGCTCTGGGAGCCACCGAAAGCAGGGCGCGACCGGCTGGCCGGCTATTATGTACTTGTACGTGAGACCACCGCGCCGCAGTGGCAACAGAAGTGGTTTGTACCGGCTGGCGATACCAGCTACACGCTGGTGGGCTGGTCAAAGGATGATTACTTTTTCGGAATCCAGTCGGTCGATGCGCAGGGTCACGAGAGCAGTATCCTGTTTCCCACTCCACGATTTCGTTAGCCCAACCATTGCAAGGCCATGCCCCTGGATCGACGCCTGTTTCTTCAGTACTGTTCGGCATTAGGTCTGACGGGCACGCTTTTTCCGGGTGTGCTGTACGCAAAAATCGAAGCAGGTGAGCCGATCACGCCGGAGACGATTGCCTGCGCCGAGCGGATTGCCGGACTTTCCTTCACAGAAGCGCAGCGCCAGATGATGGTGGAGGACCTGACCGAACGTCTGAAGGACTATGAGGCGATGCGTCAGGTCCCATTGCCCAACGAGGTAATTCCGGCCTTCGTGTTCGATCCGACCCTTGGCGGCGAGCCGGTGCCGGAAGGAACGGAAGGTGTGCGCTGGGAGCCGCGCCCGGTGGAGCGGCCGCGCAGCGACGAAGACCTGGCCTTCATGACGGTGGCCGAACTCTCATACCTGCTCAAGACGCGGCAGGTGCGTTCGGTGGAGCTCACGGAGCTATACCTGGCACGGCTGAAGCGCTACGATCCCGTGCTGCAAGCCGTCATTACCTACACCGAAGAGCGGGCAATGGCGCAAGCGCAGCAGGCCGACGAGGAGCTAGACGCTGGACACTGGCGAGGGCCGCTGCATGGCGTGCCCTACGGCGCCAAAGACCTGCTGGCCGTGTCCGGTTATCGCACAACTTGGGGGGCCAAACCCTATGAAAACCAGGTGCTGGACGTGACGGCGGCCGTGATCGAGAAGTTGGATGCAGCCGGTGCGGTGCTTGTCGCCAAGCTGACGCTGGGTGCCCTGGCCTGGGGCGATGTGTGGTTTGGCGGCCAGACGAAGAACCCCTGGAACATCGAGCAGGGATCGAGTGGCTCTTCGGCCGGCCCTGGTGCGGCGGTGGCGGCCGGGTTGGTGCCGTTTGCGATCGGCTCCGAAACGCTGGGATCGATCGTTTCCCCCTCAACGCGTAATGGCGTTACCGGCCACCGGCCCACGTTCGGCGCAGTAAGCCGCTACGGTGCCATGAGCCTGTCCTGGACGATGGACAAGCTTGGTCCTATGGCGCGTTCGGCCGAGGATTGTGCCCTTGTGTTTGACGCCATCCGGGGACGCGACCCGCGCGATCCAAGCACGCGCGACATGCCATTTCCCTTCGACCCGGACTTCGACGTGCGGCAGCTCCGCGTGGGCTATCTGGCCGACGCCTTCGAGGAAGACTATGAAAACCGCGAGGCCGACCTGCAAACGCTGCAGGTGCTCCGAGACCTGGACATCGAACTGAAGCCCATGCGCCTGCCGGACGATCTGCCCGTTTCACCATTATTGCTCACGCTCGAGGTGGAAGCGGCCGCCGCGTTTGATGAACTGACCCGCACAGGTGGCGTGGATCTGATGGTTCGGCAGGGACGCAATACCTGGCCCCATGTATTTCGGCTGGCCCGCTTTGTACCAGCCGTCGAGTTTCTGCAGGCCAACCGTATCCGCACCCTGCTCATGCAGCGCATGGCCGAAGTGTTTCGTGAGGTGGATGTGTTTGTGTCCCCCACTTATGGAGGGGGCGCCCTGCGCATCACAAACCTGACAGGTCATCCCTGCGTGTGTGTGCCGAACGCCTTTCATTCGCTGAAGGACAATCCGCTATCACCGCGTCGCCGGCCGGGCAGCATCACGTTCATTGGGGGGCTGTATCGGGACGCCGAGGTGCTCATGCTGGCCCATGCTTACCAGCGGGTAACCGACTTTCACCGCCGCCGCCCACCGATCCGCTAAGAACTGCTACAATAAAGCCAGGACAAGGTGTAGTCGACTCCGTCGGCAAAAGGAGCAGGATGTATGGACCCCCTCTGCCCTTTGGGCAGCTCCCCCTGGAAGGGGTAGCAGGGTTTTTTCCAAAGATGTCGGAGAAAAACCAGCCGTTGAATTTGCCCAAAATAAGCGCCTGCAGCTAGCAAAAAAACTTCCCCCTTCCCAGTAGGGAGGTGGCCAAGAAAGCAAAGAAGAAAAATCTCTCCTCCCCGATGCTAAGGCTTAATAACCGCACATCCTCGCAGCCATTCGTTTTCCAATCAAACGAAGCTGATTCGCGTGACCTTCTCTTCCTTCAAAGGGTAGGGGTTGGCTTCTCGTAAACCATTGTTGTAGATATAAGGTGGGGAGGTGTTATGATCTTTGAAAGGGTTCATTATATTTCATAAATTTGGCTCCATTCGAGTTTAAGAAGGTTTCTTGTCTTATGAAAAAGCGCGTTACGATTGCTGATGTGGCCCGAAAGGCGGGCGTTTCTGTAGGTACTGTTTCAGCCGTGCTAAACAATCGGCCAACCGTTCGCGAGCACACGCGACGGCGGGTTTTGGCAGCCATTGAGGAGCTGGGCTATCAGCCTTCGCCTTCGGCACGGGCTCTTGGAGCGATGCAGGGAGATGGGAAGGTGTTTGAGCCAGCCATTGGGCTGATTGTGAAGGAGATGGATAACCCGTTCTATTCGGAGGTGGTCATCGGAGCGCAGGAGTATCTGGCCGCGTGTGGGTATATTTCGTTTGTGTGCACGTCGGAAGGGAGTTATGAAAAAGAAGGGGAACTGCTCAAAGCGTTTCAAAATCGGTATGTGCAGGGTGCCGTGATTGCTCCAGTGCTTGATGCGCGGGCTGACCTGTCCCATCTGTTCATGCTCCGACGAGCAGAGTATCCGTTTGTGCTGCTCGAAGCGGTGCAGGGATTACCCGTCAACGTAGTGAGTGTCGACAATGTCAAGGCTGCCCAGATGGCCGTCTACTATCTCATCGAACGTGGCCATGAGCGCATTGTGCACTTTGCCGGTCCGCCCTATACGCAGCACACGCGGGATCGTATTTTAGGTGTAGAGAAAGCCTTTAGCCAGTCCCATCTGCGTTTTACAGACGAAGTGATTATTCCTGCGGGTGCCCATCTTCAGGATGGCTATGAAGCCGCATTAGAGTACTTTCGCACGCATCGCGACAACATGCCTACGGGCGTGACCTGCTTTAACGACCTGGTGGCCATGGGAGTTTTGCGGGCTTTGAGCGAGCTGGGGATTCGGGTACCTGACGATGTTTCCGTCATTGGCTTTGACGATATTCCGATGGCGGCCTATCTCACCATTCCGCTGACCAGCGTGCACGTTCCCAAGCGGGAGATGGGGGCAAAAGCAGCCGAGCTGCTTTTGGAGCTGATCGAAGCAAAAGAAAAGAACGAAACGCGTCCGCCCCGTCACATTGTGCTGGAAGCCAAGCTGATTGAACGCGCTTCTACGCGAGCCCTTCGATAGCGTGCGCTACGTACGACCTCAAGACCTGGAGCACTTCCCTTCAAGGACTTTATAGCCCTTATCTAACTTATCTAAAAAATGAAGCGATAAATCTTTTCATAAGCCATTAATTAGGAAGCGGTTCCAAAAAATCTCCTATACGGCTAAAAAAGGGCATAAAGTAGGGATAACAAAAAGGGTTGACACGTTTGGCGCTCCATATTATCTTAAGGGAAATAATGAATTTTGAATCGATTCATTATTAAGTAATCGAATAGGCTAGAATGGAGGGGTTTGGACCTGAAAAAAACGATTCGGATCATCATCTAACGGAAGCCTGGATTATGAAAGATCTGGCGAGGTTTGTGGGTGTGGGTTTGGTATTGTGGGGCAACTTAATCGGTTTGCCTGCGGCAGCGGGCACGACAGGAAAAATTGCGGGCTACGTGACCGATGCTGTAAGCGGGGAGCCTCTGCCCGGGGTCCAGGTCTACATTGAAGAGACGATGCAGGGGACGACCACTGGGGCAGACGGCTACTACGTGATTATTAACGTTAAGCCCGGCACCTATACGCTGGTGTTCAAATTTGTCGGCTATGCCGACGTGCGGGTTCAGAACGTCCGGGTTGAGGTGGATAAAACCACCACCATTAACGTCCAAATGCAGGAAACGGTGATTCAGGGGCAGGAAGTGGTGGTGGTGGCCGAACGCCCGATTGTGCAAATGGACCGGACGACCACGACGGCCTTCGTGGGCGAGGAAGAGCTGCAAGCTCTGCCTGTCACAAACATCGGCCAGGTGATTAATCAGCAAGCCGGTGTAGTAGATGGACATTTTCGAGGTGGCCGTTTGGGTGAAGTGGCTTACTTGATTAACGGGGTGCCGATCAATAACCCCTATACCAATAGCGCTGCCCTGGAAGTAGAAAAAAACATGGTCTCGGCCTTGGAGGTCATCAGTGGGGTCTTTAATGCGGAGTATGGTCAGGCCATGTCAGGGGTAGTTAATATTGTGACGAAAGGGGTTCCGAGACGCTGGACGGGTTCGTTATCAGCAGAAATCGGAGGGATCGCCAGCAATCGCAAGTTAGAGTTTGTGAGGCGTTTGGCTCCAGCAGGTAATGGATTGCGCTATGATGACTTTACTTCGGAGATGGTGCCTTACTCGAAGGCGGCCGGTTTTCCGGGGCAAGAGGATGTGCAGTTTTCGCTGGGTGGACCACTTTTTAGAGAAAAGCTGGGCTTTCGGGTTACAGGACGCTATCTCTATAGTGAAAGCCATGTGATTGGCCGACGGTTGTTTATGCCTTCGGACTCTTCCCAAAATCTCAGCTCTGGCAATCCTGAAACCTGGATCATTGAATCAACGGGCAATCAGCGCTTTGTGCCCTCCTGGATGCGGCGCTATTCGGTTAACGGGGCCGTGACTTACCAGCTCTCGCCAGCGGTGCGGCTTGAGTATAACCTGCTCTGGCAGGATGCTACAGGACGTAACATCCCTCACCAGCAAAAGTACGTTCCCGATGGCGTTAACCGCTGGTTTAACAATAGCCAGCTCCATCTTTTTAGCCTGCGTCTAACGCCCAATGCTCGCTCGTTTGCTAACCTAAACTACAGCTACTTGCGGGATTCTGGAGGATCGCGCTTATATGACATCCCGAAAGACTTTAAAGAAACGGGCATTTTAGATCGCCGCTACGTTTCTTCGCGCCTTAGCTCACTTGAAGGAGGTAATGCTTTTGATGTGGGGGGGAACGATCTCTACAATGCCAGTGATCTAACCGTTACGCATACGTTTTTGGCTGATTACACCAATCAGCTTAACCAGGTGCACCAGATCAAAATGGGCGTTTCGGTGCGCCAGCATGACATTCATAACGGTAGCTATGGCATTGAGGTAAGTTCGCGCACGGGCTGGCTGCCGATGCCTTCGCCTGATCCCTATGGTCGGGACACGCTCAAGACGCGGCCACTGGAGCTGGCGGCCTACATTCAGGACAAAATGGAATTCAAAAATCTGATCGTTAATGCAGGGATTCGTTTTGACTATTTCGACCCAGATTATGAGATCCCCCTGGATTGGACGCAGGCCAATCAGCTCTACATCCCGGCCATTGACGAAAACGGTCAGGCTACAGGTGATTCCCTGTATAACCGTAAGAAAGCGCCGGTGCGTTATCAGATCAGCCCACGTCTGGGCATTGCGTTTCCCATCTCCGCTACAGGTGTGATTCGGTTCTCAGCTGGACTGTTTTTCCAGATTCCCCAGCTCAGCATTCTCTACACCAACCCGGAGTACGAAGTCAATCCCCAAGATAACAGCACCTACTTTGGTAATCCGGCCTTAAACCCTGAGCGCACGCTGCACTTTGAGGTCGGATTGCAGCAAGGACTGACCGAAGACTTGGGTGTAGAGCTGACCCTCTTTTCAAAAGACATTCGCAACCTGACCGGGGTGGAAATTCAGCGTGACGTGCGCACAACGGCTAACTTTGTCCGCTACATTAACCGCGATGTGGGGGTTTCCCGAGGATTTACGTTCTCACTTTATCAGCGGCCTGGAGGACCGGTAACTTGGGATGTCGACTATACCCTCCAGTTCGCCAAGGGAACCTCGTCGAATCCGGATGAAGCCTTCCAGCGCTTCCAAAGTGGCGAAGAACCCATTTTGTCGCTTGTGCGGCTTGACTGGGATCGGCGACATGTGCTCAATGCCAGCATTACGCTTAATCCCAATCCTGCGTTTTCGCTGACGCTCTTTAGCCGCTATCAAACGGGGACGCCCTATACGACGATTCGCCGCTTTATTCGCTCCTACATCAAAAATAATGCAGACCGTCCTAGTGGCTTTACGACAGATTTGCGGATGTACTTGCGGCCGCCTGTTTTTGCCAACCGGCTTAGCTTGATCCTGCAGGTTGACAACCTCTTTGATAGCCAGATTCACTATGGGGTTTATGAGGATACAGGCCGTGGGGACGAGTCAGTCACGAAAGAGCAATATGAACGTACCGGCACGCGGCCAGGTGGTGTAAACAGCCTGGATGAATACTTCTTCCGCCAGAGTTGGTTTTCGCCACCGCGACGGATCTACTTTGGTCTTCGTTACGATTTCTGAAAGGAAGGATAAGGGCGTCGTATGCAGTTGCAGTATCGCTATAGCAGCTTTGTAGGCCTTGTGGCTTGGATGTTGGCTGTGCTGGGGTCTGGTGTAGCCCAAGCCCAGGAGGGAACAACCATTCCTCCAGAATACCGCGGTCGAGAAGACGCCGTGGCCCGCGGAATTCTGAACGGGAATCTGATCGAAACCAACTACCGCAACCACGGCGAGATGGCCCGCTGGAACGATATGCCCTGGGGTATCTGGCCTAAGACAATTGGCGGGCGCCATATCGATGGAATTGCGGTAGTGGTTGTAGGTTTGGTGCGGGGCGAACGGGCTAAGTGGAGCCAACCGCCTTATAACTTCTGGCCTCCGGGCACCCGTGACACGCTGCTCAACCCAGTGAGCATCCGTTACCGCGAAGCCGGTACTAAGGTCAACCCCGCCGACGGCCGCGTCTGGGGATGGCTACCGCTGCCAGGCTTCCATAATCCGTTCCGCCGTGATCCCATCACAAACCAGCGTCAGCCCGTACCCGCTATTAGCGATGACCCTAGCTCCTGGCCGCCTTTCTGGCCCGATAAATTAAGTGAGCCAGATGATCCTGGTTGGCCTGGACGTTGGAATGGCATGTTTGGCAAAGGGGTCTTTAACGCCGACCAGGAGAGCTTCTATGTAATGGACGATCTCGCGGATGCCGAGTACCTGATCGATCCGCGTACACGCCGCCCCAACAGCCAGTACGGCATCTACTATCCCGACCCCACAGACTCTACTAAAGGCGGCATTGGACTTCAAGTTAATGTGCGCCTCCTACAGTGGGCCAATATTCTCGCCGAAGACGTCATGTTTATGATCTATCGCATCACCAATCTCGGAAAAACCAACTTCGGCGAGGTGCTCCACGACGTGCCGGGCCAGCCGCAAACCGGGCTCTACTTTGCCCAGTTTGTCGACTACGGAATGGGCAACGAAGAAACAGACGAAAGTGCGGCTTTCAACCCGCAGCTTGACGTGGCCTATGGTTGGGATCACGACGGCATCGGGCAGCACATGACCGGTGGAACCTACAAGCTCGGCTATACGGGGTTTGCCTTCCTCGAAAGCCCGGCAAACGACCACGACGGCCTGGATAATGACGAAGACGGTATTACCGATGAGCAACGCTTTGGAGGCCCTGGCTTTCTGATCGAAGGCCGCGACAATATTCGGGCCTACGTTCAGGCTAACTATAATATGACCCTTTTTGAAAGGCACTATGGACCTCTCGAAAGCCGCCGTGCTTACTTGGCCGGGCGCTGGTGGACGGGCGATGAAGACCTGGACTGGGTCGGCTTTGAAGATGCCAACGGTAATGGCATTTGCGATGAGGGAGAACTGCTCAACGACGACGTAGGTCGCGATGGGCTCAGCCCCTTTGATTTCGGTTACACCGGGCCGGATACGGGAGAATGTGACGGGCAACCGTCCATTCGGGAGCCCAACTTCGATGAAGTGGACGTCGACGAAAGTGACCAGATCGGCCTTACCGGTTTTCATTTGGGCACACGGCCCTTCTATGAAGCCGGGGATAACCTACGGGATGATACCTGGATGTGGGGGCGCATTCGGGCTTCCCAATTCCGCTTAGGACAAGAACCGCGTCAGCTGGTGGCCAACGTAGAACCCTTCCTGAACTTCAGTTCTGGTCCAGTCGAGTTAGAGGCCAACGGAACCGACTTTTTCTCGCTAGGATGGATCTTTGGCGTCGACGAGCAGGACTTCTTTAAAAACCGCCAGACGGTTCAGCGTATCTACGACGCTGACTATCGCTTTGCCCAACCGCCGATCATGCCTACGCTGAAGGCCGAGGCAGGCGATGGGTATGTTGTGCTCTCGTGGGATACCTTAGCACTGCGCAGCTTTGACCGCTTTACGCAGCAGTTCGACTTTGAGGGCTTTAAGCTCTATAAGGCTACAGATCCGCTTTTCTCCGATGCGCGCGTAATTACAAATGTCTATGGGGTGCCTACTTTCTATAAGCCTATTGCCCAATGGGATCTGATCAATGAATACGCGGGCACGGTGCCCGTACTGGAAAACACGGCGTTTTACGACTTAGGGCGCAACACAGGGCTTCAGTTTAGCTATATCGACCGTGACGTTGTAAATGGCAAAACCTACTACTATGCCCTGGTGGCCTATGACCATGGCTTTCGGCCCGAACCCAATGAGCTCAATCCAAATCCAGAACCAATCGATCCTCAAGAAAACGTCTTTAGCGTTAACGTCGATCAAGCAGGCAACATCCGAGGACATTCGCCAAACGTGGCAATCGTAACGCCACGTGCCCGTGCGGCTGGCTATGTGCCGGCTGCCACCAACGAAGACCTCAGCCGGCCTACCCAAGGCATTGGAACCGGACGGATTGAAGTGACCGTCGTTAATAGCGAAGCTATTCGTCCAGACGTCGTCTACCGCCTTACGTTTTCCGACACTACCGTAGGGGTGGGGGATGTCTACCGCACTACCCACTATACGCTCTGGAATGCCACAACCAATACGGTGCTCATCCCCCGTACGCCGTTAATTGAGTCTCCCCAGACCACCGTTGCCGTCGACGGGTTTGTGATTACGATTCACAACGACACCCGTGCGGTAAATTGGAACCGCACCGGCTGGGTAGGGCAAGACCCTGAAACAGGAAACCTGATCTTTCAGCGCAACCCCCGACAACTTGCCGGCTACCAGACCAATTGGGTGGTCCAAGTCGAGGAAGATCAAGGGAGTACCTTCTCAGCTCCCTCTCCTTTTGAATATGAAATTTGGTATGCTGACTCCCTCTACCGTACGCCTACACGGCCTTATCCGGGGCACTTGCGCGGAGTCTACATCCCATTCTGGTGCCGCAATTTGTCTACGGGTCAGAGCTGCGATCTACTTGTCCGCGACCTCAACAATAATGGCCAGGTAGATCTGCCAGGCGATGCGTTGATCGTAGCAGAGTCACGTGCTGGGGTGCACCGCTTCCGCTATATCCTCACGTTCTCTGTCAGTGGCCCTGAAAGCATTGCGCCTACGCCCGGAAATCGGATTCGGATTTCAACGTTCCGGCCGTTCTCGCGCGAGGATTATTTCCAATTCACCATGCGACCAGGCTATGTGGACCAGGATCTAGCGCGCAAGGAGCTTGAGAAAATTGCCGTTGTGCCTAACCCCTACATTGCTGCGGCTGAATGGGAGCCACGTACGCAGATTCAAGGACGTGGTCCGCGGCGCATTCAGTTCATCCACCTGCCCGAACGTTGCACCATCCGCATTTTCAACCTGCGTGGTGAGCTGGTGCGCAAACTAGAGCACAATGGGGTAAACGGTGATGGAGTGGCGTGGTGGGACCTGCTTACCGAAGACGGTCAGGAGGTCGCCTACGGCGTCTACCTCTATCACGTGGAAGCCCCGGGTATCGGAGAGAAGATCGGCAAGTTTGCAATTGTCAAGTGAAGCAGCGCATTATGCTTAGTAGTCAGCGACATGTTATCGTTTTGGGTCTACTGTTAGGCCTACTTATTGAAGGACTGGGACATCCCACTCAGGTAGTTGCCCAAAGTCGGGTTGGGACAACAGCCGCGCCGTTCTTGATCCTGGGTACAGGGGCAAGAGGAAGTGCGCTAGGGCATGCTTATACGGCGGTGGCTACAGGAGGGGATGCCTTGTTTTGGAATCCGGCTGGTGCCGCGCGCCTCTTCGACGAAGAGCGTCGTGGTGCTGTTTTTTTTACCCACACACGTTGGCTGGCCGACATCAACTATAACGCAGTGGGTATTGTGGTTCCTGCCTTTGCTGCAGGAGCCGTTGGGCTATCGTTAGGGCAGGTAGACTACGGGCGCATGGAGGTGCGTACGGTAGATTTGCCTAACGGTACAGGGGAAACGTTTGGGGCCAGCGACTTGGTTGTGGGACTAAGCTACGCGCAGCCGCTAACCAATACGTTTTACATCGGCGGTACGGTCAAATACGTACGTCAGCAAATCTACGATATGGCCGCCCATGCCATTGCACTCGATATCGGGTTTGTCCTGGAAACCCAGTACCTCAATGGGCTGCGCTTGGCTGCTTCGATTATGAACTTCGGCAGCGAAATGCAGATGCGTGGGGTCAACACGCGGGTGTTTGTCGATCTGGATCCTACGCACAGCGGCAGCAACAACGCGCTTCCGGCCCAGCTCGAGACAGCAAGTTGGGATTTGCCCCTTTCATTTAAGTTCGGTGTGGCTTGGCCTGTCTTCCGGGCTGATCAGGTTCACCTGGCGCTCTATGCCGATGCCCACCAGCCCACCGACAACAACCTCAACGCCGATTTTGGGACCGAGCTGCGCTTCCTGCTGGGGAATATGAATCTCGACCTGCGGGCAGGTTACAAAGACTTCCCCCTACGGAATGCCTATGCGCACTGGACGCTGGGTGGTGGACTGGATATGCGTTTGGGTGCTGTGCGCTTTGGAGCCGACATAGGCTATATCCCCTTTGCGCTGCTGGGCAATGTGACCATGCTGGACCTTCGCCTGTATTTCTAACCCCGGGAAAACGCCTAACTAACTGATAACCCAAAACCCAAGGAGGTCCTATGAAGCGCCTCGCTACAACCGGCATGTTGCTGGGCCTTGCAATGGCCCTAAGCTGGGCCGTGCGTGCTCCAGCCCAACCCATTCCGCCAGTACCGCACATATTTTCCTTCAATTCCTTGGAGGAGTTTCTCAACTTATGGAGCTGGTATGGCGCACCAGTACGCTATGGAAATCCCGATACCATAGTTTATCCCGAAGGTCGGGAATACTTCGTTTTCTCAGAATATGAGGATGGTGCTCGAGGGAAAGCGCTTTGGGTCGATTGGTCACTGTTTACAGACCAGTCTTGGGGTGGCTCAAACGGTTTGCTTTACATCCGACCCAATCCTAACGTCAGCAGCCCAAGTAATCCTCAACCCGATTCCTTCTTTGCTCAGGCTTCGCTATGGGACATTTCCGACTTTACCCATATCCACCTGCGCTATCGGACTTTGGTCCCTGCCAATCACCCGAATGCAATTATTCGGATCAAGCTGCATGATGCCAGCCTAGGCGTAGGGACCTCACCCAGCTCAGAGACCGAAGACTGGTACACGCAGTCGCAGGATGTTTACGATGATGCCACAGGACAGTGGCAAGTATGGACGGTGCCCTTGGTAGACCTAGGGCTGCCAGGACAAACTGTTCCAGCTGGAGGCTTTTCGCGTCCGGGTTGCCAGGCGGGAGGTAATCCCCTGCAGCAGTCAGGTTGCTGGAGCGGCCTCTTAGGCAACGGCAAACTCGACCTCGATAAAATTGCCGCCCTAACCATTGAATTTACAGGACCTCAAGCCGGAGCCGAGCGCGACAGCACCATCTATGGGACAATCGCTTTTGATGAGCTTTGGGTCTCTGGCGTACGCTACGAGCTTTTGGGAAGTTTTGACAATATTAGCGCTCTAAGCCATTGGAAGAATAGCAATACAGGGACCTATACGTTGACAGCAACTACAGATACCGTTCAAGGTACCGGCGCAATTGATCTAACCTATAATCTCGTAGGAGATTTGAGCTGGGGTGGGAGCGTTGATGTGCAGTATGAGCTTCCCCAAGGTCAGTTCTTCCCAGACATGTCGGCGCGCACGCACCTGAGTTTATTCTACAAAGTGCTCGAGCCGGCCAGTAACCCTGCAAGTGTGTGGCTCAACATCAAGCTGTTCGATTATAGCACCGGTCAGAAGGAGGAATGGCATTATAGCGGGATTGCCAACGTATTGGATGACACCACGGGCATGTGGCGCCGTTTGCTTATCCCCATTAGCGGCTTTGCAATCCCGAGCTGGATCGGCTACAAGGGGGATGAGACGCTTAACTTGGACCAGATCCGCGGCTGGCAGATTCAGATCCAGATTGCGCAAGGGCAAACTTCCAGCGGACGCATCCTGTTTGATCGTTTCTCGAGCTATGGCGAACGTCAGACCGACTTTGAGCCGCCTGCTGCCGTTGGTGGCTTTGAAGTGTTGGCCCTGGCTCCATATGAAAACTTGATTAGTTGGCAGGACGTACCGGGCGAAAGCCGGGAAACCTATACGATTTACTTCAGCGAAGCCCCTATCGACTCGGTTAATCAACCGGGCGTGATGGTGGTGGCCCATAACATCCCCGAAAATACTCAAATCTATACGCACAAACTTTTCTATCCCATTACCGACCAAGAGGTAACCTACTACTACGCCATCACGGCTACCGACGAGGCCGGCAATACATCAGCGCCTACGGTGCTTGCTAACCCAGTGACCAATACGGCCAAAGGCCTTCCGACCATCTCGATGTCGCCGCCGGCAAACTTCGTTGCCGATGGTGATCTCAGTGAGTGGACGGGTATCACGCCCATCTATCTGGAACCAGAAGGGGAATTTTACGGCCATGTGGCCCGTGGCTTTGAGATCAATGGGCCACAGGATCTTTCAGCTAACGTGTATTTAGCCGTCGACGATGAAGCGCTCTATGTAGCCATGGACGTGACCGATGATGCCTACAATCCGGTGCCGGATGGGGTAACTTCAGAGCGGTGGCTCTACGATGGTGCCGAGCTCTATATCGGGCTCTACGATTGGCGCGGTCCAAAGCACGAGCGCTTCCAGAGCGGTGCCGAGCCTGATTACAAGTTCTATTTCTACAAGCAGGTTTTCTTCCGCGATGGTGGGCCTGAAGTTGAGGCAGGCACCCCAGACTACGCCTGGGTACGCACCAACAAAGGCTATGCCCTTGAGGCTCGGATTCGTTTCGATGTGCATGCTTTTGAAACGGCCGGCATCTTCGTGCCGAAAAACGGTATGCGCGTACCGTTGGACATTGTGATCATGGATAACGATGTTGGCGGTCAAGCGCGCGAAGGTATTCTAACCTACTCCCTGGATAACAACGACAACTCCTGGCAGTCACCCCAGTATTGGTTTTACACGTGGATTGGCGACCGCTTCGCGGTGAATGTCGTGCGTCCAGTAGCCGGTACAACGCCCGCGGCATTCCGCGTCTATGCCAACTATCCGAATCCATTTGCCCGCACCACCCGCATCCGCTACGACTTGCCGCAGACCGAGCGAGTTGTGGTACGGGTCTTCAATGCCTTAGGGCAAGAAGTCCAGAAACTGGTAGATGGGGTGCAGGCAGCCGGGACCTACGAGGTACAGTTTGATGCGCTACAACTGCCGGCAGGCTTGTACTTCTACCAGGTGCAAGCGGGTCGTCATGTCGAAACCCGTTCTATGGTGGTAATCCGTTAACCTAACGTGTGGGGAGGGGAAGTCAAGCTTCTCCTCCCCACCCACCAAAAGGTGTGAGGCAAGCCATGGTGAAAAAGAGCTTTCTGTGGATTGCGCTAAGCACACTTAGCTTTGGCTGTGCTTCTCAACCCGACACGTTAGTCACGGTAGAGCCTAAAGGTAACGAGGAAGCAGTAAAAGGCGCTTCTAAGATTGAGTACTTTTCTCATGGCCAATACTTTACATGGAATGGCATTGTGGTGTTGAATAATCAGTGGGGAAGAGATTATGCTACAAATTCTGACAAGTATCAGGTAATCAGACTAACTGATGATAATAAGGTCCAATTCGATTATAAATGGGCAGGTAATACTAGCTATGTAAAGGGATATCCTACTTTTGTTGTAGGTTGGCATTTCGGTAATCCAGGAGGATGGATGACCCCTCAAGGTTCATTTGGTTTACCAGCCAGGATTTCTGATAACAAAGCTTTCTATGCTTCAATAAGCGGTACACACTACAACAATGGTACCTATACAGAAATTATGAATCTATCATGGGATATATGGTTAGCTAATTCGCCTAATCCCAGTGGTCCGAATGGCGAGATTATGGTATGGCCCTGGCGGCAAAATCAGCAACCTATCGGTTCACGTCAAGCTACTGCTACCATATGGGGAGCAAGGTGGGACGTGTATAGGGGTACGATGAGTGCAGGAGGATATAGCTGGACAGTGGTAAGTTATATTAGAAGATCTGGTACGTTAAGGATTGGCGGGAATCTGCGCGATTTTATCAATGATGCGCGCAATCGCGGATGGTTCAGCTCTAGCATGTACATAGTAGGTATCGAATGTGGTAATGAAATTATTCAGGGACATGGAAGATTTGAATATACAAGCTATACAATCAGACCTTAAAAATAAAATGAAAGATAACATGAAACATTGGCGTTCAGGATGCTTAGTAGGTGTATTGCTGTTTTGGGTTCTGCCGATTTATGGGCAGGCCTGGCGGGCGGCAGCCGAACAGCGTATTGAGCAGTATCGCAAGGGCCCGCTTAAAGTGCGGGTACTAGATGCCCAGGGAAAACCAATTCCCGATGCCCAGGTGCATGTACGCATGACGCGCCACGCCTTCGGATTTGGCACCGCAGTCAGCTTCGGTTTGGTTCTGGGCACAGGATACAACCCAACCTATCGTGCCAAGCTAGCAGATCTGACCGGCGACGGCCGCACGTTCAACATGGCTACTCCGGAGAATGCGTTGAAGTGGCCTTCATGGGAAGGTGAGTGGCCAATTTCGAATCGCCGAAAGATTGATGTGATTAACTGGTTGCTTGCAAAAGGCTATGAAATTCGAGGGCATAACTTGCTCTGGCCCGATTGGCAATGGATGCCCGACGATATTGGGCAAAATCGGAATAATCCTCAGTACATTTACGATCGGGTGCGCAACCACATTGCAGCCTTGGCAGGTCACCGCGACATTCGGGGTAAATTGCGCGATTGGGACGTGCTCAACGAACCGGCCCATCTGACAGCTCTTCGGGACGTATTTAATGGATGGGGATCGTACGAGCGTGGAGAGGACTTTTACGTCGATGTTTTTAAATGGGCTAAAGCGGCCGATTCGACAGCACGTCTGTATATCAACGAGTACAACATTATCAACAACTACGCAAACGAGCAACCTACGCGTAATTACTACAAGTGGATCATCGCGCGTTTGATCGCAAAAGGAGCCCCTATCGAAGGCATCGGCATTCAAGGCCATATCTCCGCTCCTTTACCTAGCATGAGTGAAGTCAAGGCTGCTCTCGACGAGATGGCAGTCTTTGGTCTTCCTTTGGCCATTACCGAATTCGATGTTACCGGTGTCTCGGAAGAAGTGGAAGCCAACTTCATGCGGGACTTTTTGACGATGGTTTTTAGCCATCCCGCAGTCGAAAGCTTCGTCATGTGGGGGTTCTGGAGTGGAGCCCATTGGCGTAACAATGCCCCAATCTTTCGGGCAGACTGGAGCCTTAAGCCATCGGGGCAAGTTTTTCTTGATCTGGTCTTTCGGCGTTGGTGGACGGATACGACCGGCGTAACCGGTCCAGATGGCAGCTGGAGTGTACGTGGATTCTTGGGAGACTATGCCGTAGAGGTGCAAGTTGGTGAAGCGTCTTTCACCAAGACCGTACGGCTTACCAGTCCGCAGGATACCACTATATTAGATGTGGTCGTAAGCGGCGTAAATGTCGGAGAAAGACCAGCAGAAGAATGGCTGAAAGTTAAAGGTTTTGGCCCTGATCCCTTTGTGGAGGGAACAACCCTGCATTATTGGCTAGGGCGGCCAGCACAAGTCAAGTTAGCCGTGTATGATGTGTTAGGCCGCCAAGTCTATACCACAGCGGGGCGGCGTGTGGCAGGCTGGCACACTGAATGGGTTGACGCCAACGGCTGGTCTTCTGGACTCTACTTGTATCAGTTGCAGGTGGAAGATCAGGTACATACAGGAAGAATGGTGAAGATGCAATAGCCTTATGAGGCGGATCGGGCATTTGGTGATTGGCTTAGGATTAGGCTGGATGGGTCTGGCTGGGCCCCTAAGGGCCCAGCCCGTAGAGCCCCCAGCCGATTCCCTGGTTTTGGCCCGCGTTAACGGTCACGAACTCACCGTCGGACGCTTTAACAAATCCTATGTCGAATACCTGATTCGCTCTGGGCGTAACGATACGCCAGCCAACCGCTGGCGTCATTTAGAACTCATTCTGGATAGCTACCTGTTGGCTGATGAGGCACGACGTCGAGGGTTTGAAAGCCGACCAGACTTTCAGGCTTTTATCGACCGCCAGATTAAACTGGCTGTCGGGGCCCGTTATGTAGAAAAACATTTTTCTGACTCATTACCTGCCCCTACAGAGCACGAACTGCGCGAAGCCTTCCAGCGCAGCAAAGAAACGGTTGCGCTGCGACACCTTTTTTTCCGCGATCCCCAACAAGCCCAAGCAGCCTATGAGCGCCTCGTGCAAGGAGCGGACTTCGTGCAGTTAGCCAATGAAGTCTTTCACACCGAAACGTTTGACTCTTCAGCTGGCTTTCTGGGCTACGTACGCTATAGCGAGCTTGCCGATGCGGTAGCGGTTACCGCTGAAACCCTACAGGTGGGGCAGTTTTCTCCACCAGTCCGCTCTCCCTATGGATGGCACATCCTGCGGGTTGAAGAGCGGCTATTTAACCCCCTGCTAACCGAATCAGAATTCCAATACCGGCGTCGGGGGCTAGAAAAGCAACTTCGGCTGCGACAGCTCCGCTTGGGCGGGGATCGTTTCGTCCAGGAGTTAATGCAAGGTCTTAATGTGCAGGTTGATGCTGCGGCTGCCCGTAAGGTTGTAGAAGCTGTAGAACAAGCCCTGCGGCCATCGGCCACGCCGCCTCCCGAAGTAACCCTTTCGAACGAAGAACTTGAAGCTGTACAGGCGCAGCTAACGCCCGAGACCGTTTTGCTCACCTATACGCTTAACGGTAAACGGCGTACCTTTACGGCTGGCGACTACTATCGTTGGTTACCAGTGCTGCCTTATCAAGAAGTGCGTTATCGCACAATGGCTTCGGTAGGCCGGGCGCTACGCAACGAAGTGCTCGCGGAGTTGGGCTTTGCTGAAGGATTGGACCAAGACCCTCGGGTGCTCGAAACGGTTCGCTTTATGGCCAATGCGTATCTGGCAGATCTGCTGCGCCGTCATTTAGAAGAACACGAGCGCATAGAGCCTACCGAAGCGCAGCTGCGCACAGCCTTTGAACAACTGGGATATCGACGGATCAAGACCGCTGAAGCTAGTTACTGGACGGTTTACGCAGGGTCGGCTGTCCGTGCGCGTCAGCTTCGGGATGAGATCGCAGCCGGTAAGATAGATCCGCGTACGGATTCAACGTACGTTGCCTATCAAGGGCCTCTGGGACGTGACCTTTTATCGGCTTACGTGCGCAAGGCTTTGCTGCAGCAACCGATGGTGCTGTGCATGCGCGTTAACGCGTGTCATGTGCTCTATGTGCATGACCGCAAGCTGATCTATACCGAACTAAAAGATGTAGCCGACACGCTGCGTGCGCACCTTTCCCGCTTACTGCCTGAAATGTACCTACTGGCTTCGCTCTATCCAAAAGCCCAGGTAGAGGTGGATACTACACGGTTTGTTCAAATGATGCAGGCCTTGAGAATGCCAGGGCCCTGGATCCCTGCGGTAGCAACAGGTCCGGCCCGGCGTGAGGCTGTGCTGCGCCAGATGGGCATACCTGAAGAACCGTTGCGTCGCCGAGAACTTCCTGAAGGGCCATGAAACCTCAGCTTTCGGCTTTCGAACAGCAACAGCTGGCTGCGCGCGTGCGCCAGGGCGATGCCGGTGCCTTTGAGCAGCTGTTTCGTCTATATTATGCCCCTTTGGTGCATTTTGCTGCGCGTATTGTAGGGACGTTCTCAGAAGCAGAGGAAGTGGTCCAAAAGGTATTCGTTAACCTCTGGCAACGGCACACCCTCTGGGTACCCCAGGCGTCGGTAACTGCCTATCTGTATGGCGCAGTGCGCAACGAAGCAATCAAGCATGCCCAGCGTCGCCCGCCAACCGTATCGTTAGAAGCAGCCGAAGCGATCGTCTCTGAGTCAATGGGCGTGGACCATCAGCTGTTTGAACATGAGCTGGCCGGGTTGGTGGAACGTCTGGTGGGTGAGTTGCCTGAGCAGCGGCGACTAATTTTTTCCCTGTCTCGCGATCATGGCCTCTCGTATGCGGAAATTGCCCAGGTTCTAGACATTTCGATTAAAACCGTTGAAACGCAAATGGGACGGGCACTTCGCCAGTTGCGAGAGCGCGTGCGGGCCCTTTGGAATGTTTCTTTCTGAATTTAGACAGCTCTTCTGTCAGGGTAGGGCCGGGCATTGAGGATCTCTTCTTTAGAAGGCCAGGAAGGGCATTATGGATTTTAGAAAACGGTTCCATGCACGAAGCAATCGACTGGGAGCTTTTAGCCAAATACGTGTCAGGTAACTGCTCGGAAGCAGAGCGGGCTGCCGTCGAAACGTGGGTCAATGCAGATCCGGCGCATCGCCAGCTTCTTGAGGAGTTGAGAGAAACCTGGATGCTTATGGGTCAGGCGCAAAGGCCAGTGTTGGTTGAAGCTGCCTGGCAACGTGTGCAGGCGCAGCTTACTACAGCGCTCAGTCGACCGCCACATCCAATGCGCAGGCATCGACCGATGGGATGGGGTGCGCGGGTGCTTGCTGTGCTGATCGTGGCTTTGGGACTTGCTTTAGCCTATGCTGAGTTCTGGCCTTCCCAAAAGGGAAGTCCTTCAGAAGAGATCGAGTTGGTGCGGGTGTTCACCACGCAGCGTGGTCAACGCGCCACCATTCAGTTACTGGACGGCACCCGCATCTTGTTGGCTCCTGAGTCGCGTCTGGAGGTGGCTGCAACCTACGGTCGGGCAGGGCGCGAGGTGACGCTGAGCGGGGAGGCATTTTTTGAAGTGGCGTCTGACTCGCTGCATCCGTTTGTGGTGCAGACGTCACGACTGGCCGTACGCGTGCTGGGGACAGCTTTTGGGGTGCGTGCTTATGCCAACGAAAACCAGGCCTATGTAGCCGTCCGTCAAGGTAAAGTGCAGGTACAGTCCGACAGGGTCCCAGCTACGTTGGCTGTTTTCTTGGAAGCAGGCCAGCTGGCGCGCCTAGTAGGCCAAGGACGGCTTCGCGTGGAGCGAATGGCAAGCTTAGATGTCTACCTGAGCTGGGCGGAAGGCCGACTGGTGTTCGTAAGAACACCGCTACGCGAGGTGGTGCAGGTTTTGGAGCGCTGGTACGATCTGGAAATTGAACTGTCCGATCCGGCCCTGGGAGAGCGGCAATTGACGGCTACCTTCGAAGAAGCCTCGGCCTACCAGGTTTTGCAAATCATTGCCGCTACCATGAATCTGGAAACCGTGCGTGACGCGCATCACCCCCGCCGCATCCTATGGCGTCCGGCTTCTAATCTCTAAAAGCGGATTTTGCATTGATTGACTTGAACGTTAACTAAACCGGATAAGGCAGTCGCCATGACAACGCGTCAACACCTGAACGGGAAGCGCATTCGGAAAGGTGGGCTATGGATTTTTTTGATGCTCTGGGCAAGCGTTACTCAGGCATGGGCCCAGCAGCCAGCAATAACTCAAGCTTCCAAAGCAGAGGCTCCCCTTGCGGGGTTGAACGATCCGTATTTGGAAAGCGCGGCACGGCTAAGTCAGCCTCTTAAACTTACCCTGGATCAAGTAAGCCGAGAAAAGGCGCTGCAGATTATCGCAAGGCAGGCCAATTTGCGCCTGTCCTATGAATGGAGTGAAGTCCTGGCTGAACCGGTCTCGGTGCATCAAGAGCAAGGCACTGTACTTGATGCGCTCTATGCCGTAACGGCCGGTACAGATTTGCGGTTAATGATTTCCCGCAGTGGCTACTTGGTGGTTGCCCATTCAGGAACATTGAGGTCAGCCTCTCCTTTGGTAACCCAAACCCTTCAGGAAGGAAGCATCTCAGGCCGAGTAATCGATGCGCAGACCGCTGAGGGCCTGCCTGGCGTGAACGTTTTTCTCGTGGGCACAACGCTGGGGGCAAGCACCGATATCGACGGAAACTATCGCCTGGATAACATCCCGGCCGGTATCTATACGCTTCAGGCTTCGTTTGTCGGTTATCGAACAGCCACTGTGGATAGTGTGGTGGTCCGACCCGGTGAGGTCACGATCGTTAATCTGGCCTTGGAGCAAGAAATTGTAGGGCTGGAGGAAATTGTTGTTGTTGGCTATGGTACGCAGCGCAGGCGGGATGTTACAGGCGCCGTGGCTTCGGTAAACGTGGAGCGCCTTCAAGAGCTGCCTATCACGAACGTGGTTGAGGCGCTGCAAACGCGTGCGCCTGGTGTACGGGTGATCACGTCGGATGGGCGTCCTGGCGGCAGCGGACTGGAAGTGCAGGTTCGGGGCGTGCGCTCTCTGACAGCCAGCAACCAGCCGCTGTTTGTTATCGACGGCGTGCCCGTAGAAGGAGTTAACCTTTCACAGCTTAACCTAAGCGATATTGTCTCAATCGAGGTGCTCAAAGACGCTTCGGCGGCTGCCATCTATGGCGCCCGAGGTTCCAACGGCGTGGTGCTCATTACAACGCGACGCGGTCGTGAAGGTCGCGGGCGGTTTAGCTACGAGGGGAGCGTTGGATTTTCGGAGGTGGTTCATCCTTTGCGGGTATTCAACGGCGAAGAATTCATTGCGCTGCGTCGCGAAGCCAATCGGGCTGCTGGTCAGCCTACTGACGATGCGGCGATCATGGATCCGGTCGAGCTTCAGGTAGCCCAGAGCGGCGAATTTGTGGATTGGCAAGATCTGGTGTTTCGTACGGGCGTGCGCCACAGCCACAACCTAAGTTATTCAGGAGGCTCGGAGACGTTTCAAATCTATGCCAGCGGCGGTTACCTGCGTGAAGAAGGCATCTTGAAACGGACATTCTTTGAACGGGGCTCGCTGCGGCTCAATACCGATTATCAGCCTTTAGGTTGGCTCAAGTTCAGCACCAACGTTTTGGTGGCCCGTACCAAAGAAGATGTGGCGGGAAGTGAGCGTTATGGGCCTTTGTGGACGGCCTATACGCTTTCGCCCCTTGCGCGGGTCTACGACGAGCAAGGCAATCTGCGCCCCTATGTTACCAACGACCCCACGGCCTGGAACCCGCTATTCCAGCTGCAGGAGTCCAGAGATGATCGCTGGAGTACCCGTCTCTTAGGTAATGTGGTAGCCCAGGTCAATCTTTATGAAGGACTCCATTATCAGCTCAATGCAGGATTGGACTACAGTGCACGGGAAAATGGGCAGTATCGCACGCGGCAATACTCTGGTGGTGGCCAGCAGCGCGCTGTACTGGGCTATGGGCAGGGCCAAAGCTATACGGTTGAAAACATCCTAACCTACGAACGCCGCATCGGCACCTTGCATAACCTACATGGCACGCTTCTGTACAGCGTGCAGCGCGTGCAGGATGAAACCCTTCAGGCAGAAACGCGCGATCTGCCCACCGATCTGCTCGACTACAATGCGATTAGCAGTGGAGCCGACGTGCGGGCTCCGGTGCGTAACTACACCGCCTGGAGTCTGGAATCCTACATGGCTCGTATCCGCTACAGCCTGGCCGATAAGTACCTGCTTACGCTAACCGGACGTATCGACGGTTCCTCGAAGTTTGGTAAAGGCAACAAGTACGGCTTTTTCCCGGCCGTAGCTTTTGCCTGGCAGCTTAGCCAGGAGCCGTTCCTGGCCTCCGTACGTCAGATCGACAACCTAAAACTGCGTCTAAGCTGGGGCCAGACCGGTAACCAGGAAATCCCCATCTATCAGTCGCTTGGACAAACAGGACTGTGGTCCTATCCGTTTGGGAGCACGATTGTCAAAGGCTATGCGCCCGCTTCGTTGCCCAATCCCAACTTGAAGTGGGAAAAGACAACGCAGGCCAACCTGGGGCTGGATCTGTCGCTCTTCCGCGGGCGCATGATGTCGACAATTGACTTCTATCGCTCCTGGACTTCGGATCTGCTCCTCCAACGGCAGATCCCAGTGACCAACGGCTTTACGAGCATTTTAGACAATATCGGAAAGACTGAAAACTGGGGCATTGACCTAAACCTGAATACCTATCTCATTAACCGCCGCGATCTAAGCTGGGAAGTCAACCTCAACTGGTCGCTGAGCCGCTCAAAGATCGTGCAGCTTACAGGCCAGACGGATGCTGAAGGCCGGCCCGTTGATGACATTGCCAACCGCTGGTTTATCGGCCATCCAATCGGAGTGATCTACGACTGGGTCTTCGACGGAATTTTCTGCGCGGGCCGTACCTACGATCCGGGTGCTTGCCAGCAGGAGATCGCCAATAGCGCTCAGCCTGATGCGCAGCCTGGCGATATTCGCGTCAAAGACCTCAACGGGGATGGCGTAATTAACGACCAGGATCGTGCCATCGTGGGTACAACAGAACCCGACTGGTACGGCGGTTTGGCCACCACGCTCACGTATAAAAACTTTGATCTGAGCGTCTTCTTTACCGCCGTACAAGGGGTAACGCGCTACAACCCCTATATCTATCCTCGGGCTTACGATCCCAACATCGTGGTGATCTTTCTGCAAGGGCGGGCTAACGGGCTAAAAGTGGACTACTGGACGCCTGAGGATCCGGATGCCAACTTTCCGCGACCCCATCGCCAGCGGGAAATGCCGCGGTACCTTTCGGCCCGGGCGGTCTGGGATGCCTCTTACCTCCAGCTTCGCAACATCACATTGGGCTACACCCTGCCGCAACGCCTTGCAGCCCGGCTGGGAGTGGAGCGCCTGCGCCTCTATGCGGCCGGAAATAACCTCCACTACTGGACCGACTTCGACTCCTATAATCCTGAGCAGGGAGATGTCGAAGGCTATCCGGTGGCGCGGAGCCTGACGCTAGGACTTTCGATGTCGTTCTGAACTTACCGAGCACTCACCATCTCGCAGGATTTGCCATGAAACGTATAACCCAAACCACGGCGTGGCTCCTGAGCGGACTGCTGCTTGTGAGCAGCCTAAGCGGCTGTGGCGAAAGCTTCCTCGAAGAGGAGCCCAAAACATTCATCAGTACCAACGCCGTGCTCAGTTCACCCGAAGGCCTTGAAGGGGCCGTCGTAGCGCTCTATGCCTTCCCCCGTCTTCTTTACCAGAGCACACGCTATAGCTACTGGTTTATCTCAGGAACCGACGAAGTACGTGTTGGGCCCTTGCACGAAGACTTGGGCACAGCCCTGTATAATAGTGATCTAAACCCCCAGCATCCGGCTTCGCGGGAGTACTGGAACCAGTCGTTCCAGGCCCTTTATCGGGCCAATGCGATCATTGCCAACGCACCTAAGGTTGACTTCAAAGGCAATGAGGCGCGTCGAAATCGGGTATTGGCCGAAGCACGCTTTTTCCGGGCCTATATCCTGTTCTATCTCCACCAGCGCTACGGCAACATCCCCCTGGTGACCGAGCCGTCGGAAACCATCCGGGAGAAAGAACAACCTGCACCACCAGAGGAAATCTACCGCGTGATTGTCGATGACCTGCAGTTTGCGATCAACAACCTGGAATGGACTTATAACCAGCCGGGACGGATCACCAAGGGCGCAGCCATGCACCTGCTGGCCAAAGTATACCTTGTACTTCAAAACTGGCAGCAGGCAGGCCAGCTTGCAGAAACGCTCATCCAACAAGGGCCTTATCGACTCCTGGATGATCCAGCAGCCATCTTTGCCGACAATAATGAACACAACGCAGAAGCCATCTGGACAATCAATTTCGACCCGCGCACTGGGGGCGGTCACTTTCTGGCCGTAATGTTTACGCCTCTGTATGACCGCATTCAGGGAGTAGCGCGCACGTTTGAACAGGGAGGGCGGCCGTGGGCCCGCATGTACCCCAGTGCCTATCTACTCAGTCTGTTTGACAAAAACGACAGGCGGCTGAAAGCGTGGTATAAGACGCATTGGGTTTATGACGCTCCTGAAGAAGGATTGCCGCCAGGACGACAGGTAGGCGATACAGTACGGGTAAATGACTTCAATCCACCTATTGACTCGCTTTTGTGGCTTCACCCGGCTTGTAAAAAATACTGGGAGTATGGCGCTACGCGAAATATCAATGCGGCCGATTCGTGGAAAGGGATCATCCGCTATCGCTTGGCAGAGACCTACCTGATTGCAGCCGAAGCCTTTATGCGACAGGGCAACCAGGCCAGGGCGCTCCAGTATATCAACGCGCTACGGCAACGTGCCGGTGTGCCCGATCTGACCGAGCTTAATGAAGACATTTTGCTCGAAGAGCACGCGCGTGAGCTGGCCTTTGAGCAAGATCGCTGGTTTACGCTCAAGCGCCTGGGCCGTCTTGTGCAGCACGTGCGCCAGTATAACCCGCAAGCTGCTCCGAACATCCGGGAGTGCCACGTCAACATGCCGATTCCTCAAGATTTTGTGGATCTGACGGGTTTCCCACAGAATGAATGTTATCGCTAAGCCACCGAAGCATACAACGCGGGGTAGGCCAAAGGCCAACCGGCTTTTGACAACTCCCCGCGTTGTTGCTGTTTCTGACAGGAATTGCCCGGAATCATCGAACGCACCCAACATGCGCTGGCAGGCTATTGGGTTGGGATTACTTATCCTTATCCGTTGCCTTTGCGGACAAGCAGCGGTAGCCGAAGATGGCTACCAGTTATGGTTGCGCTACGTGCGCGTCGAAGACGCAGCCCTGCGGCAAGCTTACCACAAGCAGCTTCAGGCGTTGCACCTGGAGCCGACTTCTCCTACGCTCAAGATTGTACAGGACGAGCTACAACGCGGCCTCGAAGGGCTGCTCGGCACTGCTATCCCGTCGGTGGGGCAAATCACGCAGGATGGCGTGCTGGTGGTCGGTACCCCGGCCTCCTGCTCGATCGTCGCGGCACTACTGTTGGAAGAGGCGTTGCAAACCCTGGGAGAAGAAGGATTTTTGATCCGCACAACGGCCGTAGATGGGTATCGTGTAACCGTGTTGGCAGCCAACACGGATAGAGGGGTACTCTATGGCGCTTTTCACCTGCTGCGGCTGCTGCAGACGCACCGGTCTATTGACACCCTGGACGTGCGTGAGGCGCCACGCGTCCGCCTGCGCGTGCTCAACCATTGGGATAACCTGGATCGCACGGTTGAACGCGGCTATGCCGGCTTTTCGCTCTGGGATTGGTTTAAGCTGCCCGACTACATAGACCCACGCTACCACGACTATGCCCGAGCTAATGCCTCGCTGGGCATCAACGGTACCGTGCTGACCAATGTTAATGCCGACGCCCGGGTGCTTTTACCGGAATTTCTGGAAAAGGTAGCCGCCTTGGCCGACGTCTTCCGCCCCTACGGCATCCGGGTGTACCTGACCGCTCGTTTCAGTGCCCCCATCGAGATCGGTGGACTCCAGACGGCCGACCCGCTTGACCCGGCCGTGCGGGCCTGGTGGCGTGAAAAGGTGGCCGAAATCTATCGCTACATTCCGGATTTTGGTGGTTTTTTGGTAAAGGCAAACTCAGAAGGGCAGCCCGGCCCGCAGGATTATGGCCGCACGCATGCTGACGGAGCCAACATGCTGGCCGAAGCCCTGGCACCTTACGGAGGGGTGGTTATGTGGCGGGCTTTTGTCTATGCCCCCAGCGCCGACGATCGCATCAAGCAAGCCTACGAGGAATTCGTCCCCCTGGACGGAAAGTTTCTACCTAATGTGCTCGTCCAAGTCAAAAATGGCCCGCTCGACTTCCAGCCCCGGGAGCCGTTCCATCCGCTTTTCGGCGCCATGCCTCAGACGCCGCTCATGATGGAATTCCAAATCACCAAAGAATACCTGGGCTTTTCGACGCACCTGGCCTATCTCGGTACGATGTGGGAAGAGGTGCTGCAGGCCGACACATACGCCCGGGGCAAAGGCTCGACTGTAGCACGCGTGGTCGACGGGAGCCTCTTTGGATACAAGCTGACCGGGATGGCCGGGGTAGCAAACATCGGAACCGATCGCAACTGGTGTGGCAGCATCCTTGACCAGGCCAACTGGTATGCGTTTGGCCGGCTGGCATGGAATCCAGACCTGTATGCAGCGGAAATCGCCGAGGAATGGATCCGCATGACGTTCACCAACGATGTGCGCTTTGTAGAACCTGTAAAGCAGATGATGCTTGAGTCCCGCGAGGCGGTCGTGAATTACATGACGCCTCTGGGACTGGCCCATCTGATGGGCCCCGGTCATCACTACGGCCCAGCCCCTTGGTTCGATAAAGCACCACGCCCCGACTGGAACAACGTCTACTACCATCGTGCCGATACGTTGGGTATTGGGTTTGACCGCACGGCAACGGGCAGCAATGCTGTGGCGCAATATTTTTCCCCTTTACGGGAGCTTTTCGCCAGTGTAGAACAATGCCCAGAAAAATACCTGCTCTGGTTTCACCGCTTGCCCTGGGACCATCCAATGCGCTCGGGAAGAACACTCTGGGAGGCATTGGTGGATCACTACTACCAGGGCGTCGAAACGGTGCGGCGCTGGCAATCCGTTTGGGCTTCGCTGCGAGAATTTGTCGATGCGGAGCGCTTTGAACAAATTGCGACCTATTTGCGCATCCAAGAAAAGGAAGCTATCTGGTGGCGCGATACATGCGTGCTCTACTTTCAGACGTTTGCGCGGCAGCCTATCCCCCCTGGTTATGAGACACCCCAGCATACCTTAGAAGGGTCTATGCGCCTTCAGGAAATTTTGCAGCGTTTCCCAATGCCCGGACATTAACGAATAGGAAGTTTGATGGGTCAACGTGTCTGTTATAACAAACAGACAGACGCATGTGGTGGGGCAGGTGTATATTCGGGTTCATGGGTAGGCGTTTTGAAATCACCCCCCAGCTGTAATCTGGGACGATCAGGGTCGTTTCTGAAAACCAAAAAGGAAAAACAATGAGGCAAGTATTTGCTTTCCTTAACGTACTGCTTTTGCTGCAGTTGCCGGTGTGGGCTCAGGAGCGTCCGCTGTATTTGGATTCACGTCTTCCGATTGAGGTACGGGTTGAGGATTTGCTGCAGCGCATGACGCTTGAGGAGAAGGTGGCGCAGATGGTGAGCATGTGGCAGACGAAGCGGTTGATTGTGGATGCACAGAACCGGTTTGATCCGAGCCGTGCTCCGGAGTGGTTTAAACTCGGTATTGGTCGGATTGAGCGGCCGAGTGAGTATTTTCGGACGGCGCGTGAGGCAGCGGAGTTTACAAATGCCGTGCAGCGGTGGGTTAAGGAGAACACCCGGTTAGGTATTCCTGTGCTCTTCCACGAAGAAGCCTTGCATGGTATTCAGGCCTATGAGGCGACAAGTTATCCTCAGGCGATTGCCTTAGCGAGCACGTGGGATCCGGCTTTGGTGGAGCGGGTGTATGCGCGGATAGCGCGGGAGGTCCGGTCGCGTGGGGTACACCAGGTGTTGACGCCCGTGGTGGATGTAGGTCGGGAGCCGCGTTGGGGTCGGATTGAGGAGACATTTGGGGAGGATCCCTTCTTGGTGGCGGAAATGGGAAAGGCTGCCGTGTGGGGATTGCAGGGACGGCAGGTGCCGCCGCTGGGCCCCGATCGGGTGATTGCAACGTTGAAGCACATGACGGGTCATGGCCAGCCGGAGGGCGGCATCAACGTCGCGCCGGTATTTTTTGGAGAGCGTCATTTGCGGGAAGTGTTTCTGTATCCGTTCCGGGAGGCGATTCAGAAGGCCGGGGCCCTTAGTGTAATGGCTTCATACAATGAGATCGACGGGATCCCGTCGCATGCGAACGTGTGGATGTTGCGGGATGTGTTGCGGGGTGAGTGGGGTTTTAAAGGCGTCATTGTCTCCGATTGGTTTGCGATTCGGCAGCTTATTACGAAGCATCACATAGCGGCTAACGAGGCTGAAGCAGCCTATCGGGCCCTAGAAGCAACAGTGGACATTGAGTTGCCTGATTACGATGTCTATCCGGTGTTGCTGGAGCAGGTACGCCGGGGGGTGATCCCGGAGTCTTGGATTGATGCTTCGGTGAGACGGTTATTGTGGGCAAAGTTTGCCGTGGGGCTGTTTGACGGGGAGCCGTATGTAGACGAGGAGGAGGCAGCTCGGGTAAATGCTTCGGAAGCGGATCGGGCCCTGGCATTAGAAGCGGCGCGTGAGGCGATTATTCTGCTTAAGAACGACGGACTGCTGCCCTTGGAGGTGAGTCGATTAGATCGGGTGGCGGTGATTGGGCCGCATGCTGCAGAGGTGTTGCTCGGTGGGTATTCAGGGCGCCCGCGTTTTACGGTGAGCATCTTGGAGGGCTTGCGGGAGCGGCTGCGCGGCGAGGCAGAAGTAGTGTATGCCGAGGGGGTCCGGATTACGGAGGATTCGGTTTTTACCCGTGAACCCCAGCCCCATCTTGGCGGCGAACGGGCCTACCCGCGCTGGGTAGCCGACACGGTGGTCTGGGCCGATCCGGAAGCCAATCGCCGACGCATTGAGGAAGCGGTAGCACTGGCGCGACAAAGCGATGTCGCTATTCTCGTCGTCGGTGGTAACGAGCAGACCTCGCGTGAGGCCTGGGCTGTAGATCATCTGGGAGATCGCATGTCGTTGCGGCTACCAGGCCAGCAGGAGGAGTTGGTCAAGGCAGTGGCGGCAACGGGAGTGCCGGTAGTGATGGTAGTAATTGGTGGACAACCCTATGTGATCACGGAATTAGTAGATAAGGTCAATGCGATTCTGTGGGGATGGTATTTGGGACAGGAGACCGGAAGCGCTGTGGCAGAGGTGTTAGTAGGGGACTACAACCCCGCAGGACGGTTACCGATTACCCTGCCGCGTTCGGAAGGGCAACTGCCGATTTACTACAGTCGGAAGCCGAGTCGGGAATTGGACTACGTGGATGGGACAGGGCGTCCGCTGTTTCCGTTCGGCTATGGGCTATCGTACACGCGCTTTGCCTATCGGAGTGTTCGGCTGGAGCCGGAGCGGATCGGGGGATGCGGGACGGTCCGTGTGGTGGTGGAAGTGGAAAACGCAGGAGATCGCGCTGGCGATGAGGTGGTGCAGGTGTATGTGCGGGACCGGGTAAGTTCGGTGGCGCGTCCGGTGAAGGAATTGAAAGGCTTCCGTCGGGTGCATCTAAGGTCGGCTGAGCGAAAGGAAGTGGTGTTCGAGCTGGGCCCGGAGGCGTTTGCGTTTTATGGTTTAGGGATGGAGCGTGTGGTGGAGGCGGGATGGTTTGATATCATGGTGGGCGGAAATTCCGAGGAGCTCATAAGCGTGCCCCTCGAAGTCACTTCCCACTGCAATCTGGGGCCCTGAGGTCCGGCTGCGCGGCCCCGGAAAGGGTCGGTTGCCTCTGCCTGGAGGCGATCGGCCCTTTTTTTGTTCTTTATAGGGATTTGTACAAACCTCCTCCAAAGGTCGAGAACTCCGCTTAGGTTTTAGCTGTTTGCTGCTGCTAATTAGCCCAAAGGTTATGGAAAGCTCCGCGTTAGATACCTTACTTGCGTCTCCGTGGGGAGCAGTACTCATCTTTTGTTTGCGGATTATCGACGTTTCGATGTCGATGATTCGCATGATTTTGGCCATTCGTGGCTATCGGGCTAAAGCTGCGGTCATCGGTTTTTTTGAGGTGCTGGTTTGGCTCATGGCCGTAGGCCAAGCGCTCCAGCATTTGCACTCCGTGTGGCATGTGATAGGCTATGCTGCCGGATTTGCAACGGGCAACTATGTGGGCGTGTGGTTAGAGGAACGGTTTGCGGTGGGGTTACGCGTGGTGCGCGCGATCTTTCGTAATGGATCAGAAAGGCGAGGAGCACGCGCAGCTCAGTTGCTTCGTGAGCGCGGATATGGGGTTACCGAAGTGCAGGGTAAAGGTCGCGAAGATGCTGTGGAAATTCTGGATCTTATTGTAGCACGACGGCACGTAGCAGAAGTCACGCAGCTTTTACGGCAGATAGATCCAGAAGTGTTTATCAGTGTCGAAGAAGTTCGTGCTATTCAGGGTGGATACGTTCGGCCCGGCGGCCGCAAATTTCCTTTCCCTACGCGTCTGCGTATGCTAACGGGACGAAGCCGCGTTTTGCGCGAATGGCTCGTTCGTCGCTCGTAACGCGTTTAAGCTTGCTGGAGGGGACGGAGGTGCAGCAAAATACCTCCACCGTCCTTTAGCGCGTTGCGGGCTTGCACCTGGAACCAGCGCCAATGTCCTCGGGCTGTACGCAGGCGTAACAGCCAAAATGCCCTTTGCTTGCCAGCGCGCTGCATGGCTTCCAAATCGTGCCGGACCTGCTGCAGGTTCCGACTATGGATGTGCGTAAAGAGGCAACTGTCCAGAGGTTGTTGGGGCGTATATTCCAGCAGGGTATAAACTGCTGGGGTAAGGTAATGAATTTCCCCCATGGGGTCCACAACAATCAGCGGCAGATGGCGCTCAGGGCGCGCGCTGAAGCGAAAGCGCTTCCGGTCCTGCGCTTCCATATCACCCAACAACGGTGCCCGGGTCATAGCTTTACCTCTGCTTTTAAGAATTGGACTTCTAAATCAAGATTAACAAGAATTTTTTGCTTTTGCAAGCGGTTCCGGTAAACGAAATTATAAAAATTATCCTGCTAAACAACTTTCGCCATGCGTATCGTTTCCCTATTTCCAGCAGCTACCGAGTGGGTATGTACTTTTGGCGCACAAGATGCGCTCATTGGGCGATCGCATGCTTGCGACTATCCACCGGAAATTCTCGACCGGCCAGCACTTACGCGTCCCCATATCGATCCTTCGCAGTCTTCCGCCGCAATTGACCAAGCGGTGCGGACCTTGCAGCTTCAGGGACTGAGTCTGTATGAAATCGATTGGGACCAGCTGCGCCTGCTTGAGCCAGAACTTATCCTCACACAGGCCCAGTGCCCGGTTTGTGCAGTCCCTTTTGATGTACTGCAAGCGGAGCTGGCTACGTGGCCGGAAGCGAACCGCCCCCAGCTGCTTCCCATAGCCCCAACTACGCTTAAGCAAGTGCTCGATGCTGCTTTGAAGATTGGCCGCGCTATCGGTCGGTTACCAGAAGCCATAGCGGTGCTCGCCAATGCCGAAAAACGACTGCGCCGACTTCGGGATTACTTGGGCTTGCATCGCCGCATCGATCCAAGGGTGTTGCCTAGGATAGCTTGTCTGGAATGGCTGGACCCGCTTATAGTGGCCGGCCATTGGATGCCCGATGTGGTCGCAATGGCTGGTGGACAAGCAGTACTAGCTGCTGCAGGCCAGCCGTCACGCCCAGTTTCCTGGGAGGAGTTGCATGCAGCTGATCCGGACGTTCTGCTGCTGATGCCCTGCGGTTTCTCGATCGCCCAAACACTTCGGGAACTGCCTGAGCTCATGCAAAAACCTCAATGGCAGGCCTTACGCGCCGTGCAGGAAGGTCGGGTGTACGTGTTGGATGGTAATGCTTATTTCAACCGGCCGGGCCCCCGACTGTATCGTTCAATCGAGCTCATAGCCGCGTGTGTTTATCCCGATCGCCTCTCGCCCCAGCTGCTAAGCATTGACCCTTGGGAGTTGCAGCCGCTTTGTGGCACAACGCCGGTAGCCTAAGAAGGCTGCAACGTCTGTCGCAGCAGCGCCTCCAGCTCTAGCATGGCCTGTGCGCCTTCAAGCAGCTCGCGCAGTGCCATAAGTTCGGTGCGACTAAAAGCATAGCGCACCTCTGCCGCCTCAGCTCGCCCGGTTAAGGACAGCAAGCATAAGCTGTCTGGCTCCCAGGCTTCCCATGGCACGTTAGCGATGCGTCGACAAAGATCAAAAAATTGATCTGGTGCAAGCTGGAGCAATAGACGACCCAATCCGATTTCAAAACGTCCGCAGCAAGCACACCGAAGCACGTACCCCTGCGGCGTTTGAAACAAATAAGGCCCATCGAGCACTTGTGGCATAGCAGCGTAGCCCTTAGGGGGTAATAGCAGTCGTTGCAACGTCAGCGAGCCATCCAGCTTTTCGGCTTAAGCGTTCCCACTCGCGGGCAATCCAGTGTGTTAGAGCCGGATGGGGTAATAGCCCTGTTTCCGCAGCGCGATAGCTCAGGCCTTTAAGCACCTGTCGGTAGGGCCCAAAACCAGCAATGCGGAAAGGTACTACAAGCACAGTGCGGCCCGCCTGGGTTTCCGCTTCCACAAAGGCTCGGATGCGTCGCTCAGCTTCTGCCCGCAGTCGAGGCCAGTCTTCGCGTAACGTTTCAACACGCACAGCATGAAATCCAAGGGCTCGGATAAGCTGAGCATGGCGCTCCATAGCTACAATCCAACGGGCATTAAGGACTTCGTCTTCGGTACCATGAGCCAGGAGAAGTACCGATTCCCGAGATGGGTCTTGGCTAAGCTCCAGGGCCCGATCGGCCAGAATCGGCCCCACTTCGGGAGCCTCCATTAACCCTGTTTCACTTAGCACAAGCTCCAGGCTGTGTTGTAAAGGCGCTGGGGTACCGTGGTGATGCGGTTCGCTATGGTTACCATGGCGGTGCAGCAAAAAGCGCGCAGGCGGATCAGGACGTAGACCGAGCAGATATTCGGTCTGATGTAAAAACGAAGCGCCGTCGATAAACAGCCGTACCACAACAACCCGCCGAACACCCTGCGCAGCTAAGGAATCCAGCGCAAGCTGCAACGTGTGGGGGTCTGCCATGCCAAAAGCTACAGCCGTCGGACGGTCTTTGCGCAATGGGGCTACTGCTTCGAGCACCATCTGATTCCAGGTTGCTGAACCCCCATGGGCCATAACAAGCAGGCCAGGGATACTGCTGTCAGGCGGACTGATTAACAGCATACCGAGAAAAAGCAGTGTCAGCATTTTTATACCAGGTTAGGTTAAGGAAGACATAAGCTTTACTGCAACCGACGAGACCCGTCGGGTTGGAAGACATACTCAAACGTGTAATAGCGGGCAGGATGCGTCTCGGGATTGATCTGGCCGGGTTCTGGGGCACCCTTGTAGTAACTTAGAATACGCACCTTGGCATAGCGTCCATCGGCTGTGCGTACGACGATGGTACGGCCAGGAATCGGGGTAATGATATGGGTGCTGGTATCGTAATGGTACCAGCCTTGACCTGAACCAGGGCAGATTGCGCGACGCACCCCATTGGGGCATTCATGTTGTCCATCAATGCGAAATGCGCTATCGGCAGGGGCTTCGGTAATCTCCTCAAAAGGTGCGCTTAGCACAACAGCGCCTCCCTGTCCCGGACCGCTGCTACCGCCATTGATCAAAATATGGGTTCCCTGGAAGGCCAGATCCCATGCCGTTGAAGCCGAGTCGCTCCGATCGGCCTCATCATAGCGCAGCACAATTTCGCCAGTACGCAGGCTAAAAAACGTGTACCGACCGGTTCCGACAGGGCGTCCTGTTTGTGGATCCGTCGATGTTAAAGGATCCGCGGGCAGGTCCTTAACGGTGAGGACTTCAATAGGCTGATCTTCGCGCAGCGTGCTGCCGCTATCGCATGCCGTAAGCACAAAGCTCAAAGCAAACAACAAGAATCCAGTACGCATGGTGAATTTAGGGGTTGGTTACACATGCAGCGTAAGCATTACAAACCAGCGGCGGCCGGGCTGGAAGGGCATTAGGGCCGGACGTCGCAGGTCAAATAGGTTAAAGGTCCCACCTTGGAGCTTCAGGTGGCGGTTGAGCGCACGCTCAAGGGTCAGATGCCAAAGGCTATAGCCTGGTACATACTCATCAGGGCGGTTAATCACGCCGTTACCATCCACATCCCGGTAGCCGTAGCGACTGCGCCAGACGCCGCGTAGGGTAAATTGAATGCCTGTTTGTGGCACTTCCCCGCGCAGGTGCACTGTACCGCTATGGCGCGAGCGACCCATGAGCCCACCGTAGTCATTGCGACGCAGCCGGTAGTCACGACCCGAAAGCGTGCGCCCAAACAGTTGCCCGGCTTCGATCGCCTCAAGCACATCCCGATCTGCTGTTTCCACATATTGGTAGCTGAGCGCAAGCGTCAGCGAAGGCCAAGGGGTAAGCGTAAGCGTACTTTCTATGCCGCGCGTAAAAAGACGCTCTACATTGAAATAAGTGTAGACAAAAGCTTGATTGGTTTTTTGTGCAACCGGTTGTGTGTCGATCAGATCGCGTACTTCATTGTGAAAGGCATTCAGCGAAAACGCAAGTCCAGAAGAAAGCATGATTTCACCGCCTACGTTAAGGGCCACCGAGTTTTCAGGGCGCAGCGTGCTTACCTTTTGGGGGTCAATTAAGAGCTGAGCAATCTGCCCTTCTTCTTGAAGGCGGCGGAGCTCTTCTCGGAAGCGCATCACGCCAAAGACGCTGTAGCCGGCAGCTGCATTGGTAAAGACCAGATAGCGCTGGCGGAACTCAGGTGCTTTGAAGCCGCTGCCGATCGAAGCGCGCAGCCGGTAGCGATCGGAAGGTCGGAATAGCACAGCCAGACGGGGGCTGAGGCGGGTCTTGTAGTCGCTATGGGCGTCAAAGCGAAAGCCGGAAATGATTTCAACCCATGGCCGCAAGGCCCATTCGTGCTGCATCAAGACAAAACCGCTGTGGGCCGTAATGCGATGGGTGTAGCGATCCCCTTGGAGCGCTTCTTGAATAATCCCACTACCCAGGGTAAGCAGCTGATGGTCGGTAAGCAGGTGTTGTGTCCGAAGCTCCAGCTTACGATAAGCTTGTTCAAAGCGATCCTGGTAGTACAATGCGCCGTCGCCCTGTCGCGTCATATGGGTTCGGGTTGTATAGCCGCTGGCATAGCCAGAAGCTTCCAGGCGGAGGCGTCGCGTGACTTGAAGCGCAAAACGCGGATTGAGGCTATAGTCTGTTTGGTGATGTTGTTCGTCGTACCCCAAGCCCTGCAAGGCAAAGGCGCTCTGGCGCTGCTGCTGATGCCAGCGGCCGGAAAGCGACAGATGCGAACGCCGGGCGAGATCCCATTGCAGCAAAGCGTCGGCTGTATAGTCGCGTAGTGCAGGCGCTGTTGGACCATAGACGTCAGGTGCTAGGTCGTATCCTCCGGTACGGTAGTGGTCCATAAGGAATGAAGCGCCTAAGCGGCCTCGCTTTAGCTCAGCTGTTGCGCCTAGTTGATGGGTATTATGGGTTTCGGTGCGGGCATGTAGCGAGGCGGCCAGTGGAGATTGCGGGCGCCGGCGGATTAGGTTGACTACACCGGCTAGTGCTTCGCTGCCATAGAGAGACGAAGTGGGGCCGCGGACGATTTCGATGCGTTCTAGTCCCTGAACTGTAAAACGATCCAGATCGAGCGTACCCGCTGTGCGGCCGATAATGGGTTCGCCATCGATCAGAAAAAGCGTGTAATCTGGCTCAAAGCCCTGAAGCATAAGGCCTGTGCCGTGATCTTCAAAGAGCAACAGTCCGGGTTGTTCGGCTAGCAAGTCAGAGAGCCGTGCAGCGCCTGTGCGGGTGATTGTGTTGGCGTCGACAAGCTGCATAGGAACGGGTACGTCGGTCAGTGCGCGGGCCGAGTGGGTGGCGGTGATCACGACAGGTGGTAAGGGGATGACCCTGCTGGTGTCAGGTCCTACCTGCGGCAAAATCCCCAGAAGGAGCAAAAGGGTAAGCATTGTTCTCTAAGTAAACTTAGACCTAGTCTAAACTAATAGTTTCAAAAGCGATCTTTCAACTTTTAGTCTGTGAAGCGTGCATGAAAGCGGCAGTGGCGGTCTTAAGGTCGCCACTGAAGTTGAAGCTGCAGATGGCGTGGCGGAGCCAGAAGCGCTGGACGCTCGACGTAGTAATAGTCCAGGGCGTTTTTGACCATTAGCGTCAGGATTAGCTTGGAATATTGCCAGCTCAGGCGCAGATCCAGTACGCGAACGGGTACGGTAACTTCGGCATCGGGCACAAAACGGGCAAACTCACTGTCGATGCGTTCAGGTCGGCTAGCCAGGCGCAAATCGGCACCTGTGCTGAGCCGGGCGGGTAAGGCAAGCGTCAGGCCCCCTTTAAACAGATGCCGGCTGCGAAACGAAAGGGGTAGTGGGGCAGGTCCCGTCAGGTCCTTGGCCTCTAACCAAGTGTAGCCGATTTGGCTTTCGAAGCGTTCGCCCAGCAGCTTGAGTCGCAAGAGGGTTTCAAAGCCTTGGATGCGAGCGCGTGTTAGATTGACAAACTGAAAGGCCAGTCGTTCACGTTGAAAACGCGGCTCGATGAGATCCTGATAATCGGTGCGAAAGACTGCCAACTCGAGCTGGGCTTCGGCAAGGTTTCCCGCATTTTTTCGGTATCGCAATCCCAGTTCGTAGCCCATGCTAGTTTCGGGTAGCAAATCCGGATTGGAGACAATGGGGAAGAAGTCTTGATTTTCGATGTAGCGTTCGGCCACGCTGGGAACGCGAAAGCCCAAGCCCAGGGCGGCATGTAACGTTAGGTTTCGGTGTGCTTGAAAGAGCCCATTTGCTTTAGGAGAAAGCCGCGTAATCCAACGGTTGGGCCGGAGCTGATAGGCATCGAAGCGCAGGCCACCGGTGAGTCGCCAGCGGAGTCCGACGGCTTGCTCCCATTGACCGAAGGCGGCAATTTCGGGCTGGCTGCGGAAGGGATGTCCGTCTGTTTCAGGGAAAAAAGAAGAGCGGGTAGCTAAGGCATCTGCAGTAGCCCCTATGGTAAGGTATTGGCCTGAGGTGGGCTGCCAGTCGAGCTGGAGTTGACCACCGTAGCGAAAGCCCAAAGTGCCTTTGGAGAGAGGTTTGGGGCGTCCCTGCTCATCGAGTGGGCGTAGGGCCAGCATGTAAAGTCGACCGCTTGCAGTGTAGAAGAGTTTGGGACTAACGACGTGCGTTAGGGCAGGCAGGAGCGTCCACTGCAGCGACTGCGTATCGTTGGTTCCCACAGCGTCTTTACTACCAGAAGCCGGAATGCGGCCGGGGTTGAGGGGATCGCGCAAGCCGTTCCAGTAGAGAAACGAGTCGCTGCGGCGCCAGGTTAGGCCAGAAAGCACCACCACGCGCACGTCAGCTGTGGGTTGCCAGCGCAGTTTCGCGTGGCCCTGGAGCATAGTGCGTTCGCTGGCATTGAGGTGGCCGCTGTCGTGCAGATAAGTTGCGTGGACCCATCCGCCCAGGCGGTCGTTCAGGCGCCGGGCGTGGGTGACAATGACGGTACCAAAGGGTCGCCAGTGACGCGCTCCCTCCCAGCGCGCCCGCCATTCTGCATAGCGTACCGGTTCATAAGCGCCACTGAAAAGGCGAATTTCTGTTTCAGGTTGTTCAGGAAAGTCACGCGTGATAACCTGAACGACGCCCCCCAGCGCGCCGCTGCCGTAAAGGGCTGAACCAGGTCCTTTGAGGACTTCAATACGATCGATTTGGGCGATTGGCAACAGCTCAAAGGGAATGCCATCGGCGTCCGGTGCCAGCATCGGAAACCCATCTAAGAGCAGCAATACGCGACTGCCGGCATTGTACGTAAAGCCCGAGGAGCCACGGATGTTTACCTGATTGCCGGCCATCTGCACGCCCGGAATGTAGCGTAGGGCATCGTCGAGTGTGGCAACGCCCCGTTCGGTAAGCGCATGAAGCGGTAGTACAGAAAGGCTAATCGGGACTTGCTCGATGGGTTGGGCTCGGCGTGCAGCTGTTACAACCACTTCGGGGACTTCAACGACGGTGGGCACCAGGGCAAAATCTACACGCTGTGTGGCGCCTGCCGTCAGGTCGACAGAGGCTTCAGCCGGTACATAGCCAACCGCTGAGGCGCGTACGGTATACAAGCCAGCGGGGATGTTTTCGATGACATAGTTGCCATCGATGTTGGTGGCAGCGCCGTAGAGGGTACCCACAAGGACCACATTGACGCCCATTAAAGGATTGCCGTAGATATCCCGTACTGTGCCCGCTAACGTCGCGGACGTCGGTTGGGCTTGCAGGGGCAAAGCGGCTATGCTAAGCAGCAACCAGAGATAAATGCAGTTCATGGCGTTCCAGGAAAACTTGCAGGACGGCGAAAGTCGGCTTCCAATACCAACAGTTGGCGGTCACCCGGTCGCAAAATAATAGGCCGATCGTAGACAACTAAAGGCCGCCAGTCTAGTAGGCCCGGGCCGAATTTCCACGCAATACCGCTGTAGTAGAACGTATCGGCTGCAACGCCCCGCAAGTCGATCGTTATGCGGAACGTATCGTAATCTACAAAGCGGCGTAGCGTGTCGCTAAAGACCAGCTCGTTGAAGCGCAACAATAAGTCCAGTGCATTTTGCGGCACAAAACGCAGGGCTACAAAACGCAGCTCGCGCACCGAGTCGGGTGGTGGCCAAGGGCCGGTGTAGTATACACTGCCTTCAAGGCTCGCTAAAGGTGAAGGAGGGGGTGGGGCTAAGCCGCCCTCACAAGCAGCTAACAAGCCCAAAAACAACAAAAAGACATAAAAACGCATCGGTTGTCTATGGAATTTAGGGCTGAAGGACTTTTGAGGTAAGGGGTTGGCATGGGCGGCAAATGAATGTATATTTTCGACGCCGTCCACCTGCTACGGGTTCGACTTAAACGATGGGGTGGAAACGGTATTGGTGTAAGCGGTTCCTCCAAGTATATAAGCCCAAGTTGGATACTCATGAGGCTCTCTGATTTGCATTACGACTATCCCAAGCACCTGATTGCTAAGTATCCCGCCGAACCCCGCGACAGTGCCCGTCTGATGGTGCTCAATCGCAAGACCCAAACCATCGAGCATCGCATTTTTCGCGATATTGTGGACTATTTTAACCCAGGGGATGTTTTGATTGTTAATGATACCAAAGTTTTCCCAGCCCGGCTTTTTGGCTATAAAGAAAAAACCGGAGCAAGAATCGAGGTGTTCTTACTCCGAGAGCTCAACAGTGAGGGCCGACTTTGGGATGTATTGGTCGATCCGGCGCGCAAGATTCGCGTGGGCAATAAGATTTATTTTGAAGGCGATCTGGTGGCCGAGGTAGTAGACAATACGACTTCGCGGGGGCGGACCATTCGTTTTTTGTTTGATGGTAGCAACGAGGACTTGTATCGTAAGATCGAAGAGATTGGGCATACCCCCCTTCCACCTTATATTAAGCGCGAAGATGAACCGGAGGATCGGGAGCGGTATCAAACAATTTTTGCTCGCCATAAGGGTTCAGTTGCTGCACCAACGGCCGGATTGCACTTTACGCCCGAGTTGGTGGAGCGTCTACGCCAGAAAGAGGTCGACATTGTACCGATTACCCTGCATGTCGGTTTAGGGACGTTTCGACCAGTAGAAGTTGAGGACCTAACCAAGCACCGCATGGATTCAGAGTATTACATCATTTCAGAGGAAGCTGCCGAGCGGATTAACCGTGCGCTTTTATCGCCCCATCATACTGTAACCGCGGTGGGCACAACGGTCGTACGGGCCATCGAGTCGAGCATTTCGGCCACAGGTACACTTAAAGCTGGTTCGGGCTGGACAGACAAGTTTATTTACCCGCCCTATGATTTTAAAATCACCGAACGTCTCATCACGAATTTTCATATGCCGCGGAGCACATTGCTGGCGCTGGTCGTTGCTTTTGCCGGCTATGAATTCGTTATGGAGGCATACCGCATTGCAGTTCAGGAAAAGTATCGGCTCTTTTCTTTTGGAGATGCAATGCTGATTCTTTAAAGTTTATGATCCAGGAGGTAAAGGGGGTGGGAAGTCAGGTGGCTGTTTTGGTACCGGCAGCCGGAAGGGGAACGCGTCTGGGAGGCGTACGCAAGCAATTTCGCCTTTTGGGTAATCGGCCTTTATTGGAACAAACCCTTTGGGCTTTTGAGCAGCACCCGGCTGTCGATGGTTTGGTGGTTGCTGTACCAGCTGATCGGGTAGAATGCGTTGCGGAAGCGTTACGCCAAAGTGGCTTGAAGAAATTATGGCGTGTTGTGGCTGGTGGCGCCACGCGGCAAGACTCCGTGGCTGCCGCATTACGGAGTTTGCCAGCGGAGGTGGGGGTCGTGCTAGTACACGATGCGGTGCGGCCTTTTATCTTGCCAGAGCAGATCACCGCAGTGCTGGAAGCCGTCCATCAGGTGGGGGCTGCAGCGCTGGCCATTCCGGAAACCGATACCGTGCGTCGAAGCGATGATGGGTACCTGGCGGAAACGGTGCCCCGCCACCAGCTTTATCGGATGCAGACGCCTCAGGGGTTTCGTCGGGATTGGCTTGAAGCAGCCTATGCACAAGCCGCCGATCCGCCAGCAACCGACGATGTTGAATTGGTGCGGCGCTTGGGCTATCCGGTGGCCCGGGTGGCCGGAAGCGTATTCAACTTTAAGATCACGACGACAGAAGACTGGGAGCTGGCCAGCATGCTTTGGCCTCAGTGGGAGGCTCGTCGTCGGTAGTGTGGTGTTTTTTAAGCGATGATGCGTATTGGCTTTGGATACGATGTGCACCGGCTAGTACCTGATCGTCCCCTGATCCTGGGTGGTGTGCGCATCCCATTTGCTTTAGGTCTACTTGGGCATTCGGATGCTGACGTGCTGCTGCATGCTATTGCAGACGCCCTTTTAGGGGCTGCTGCTTTGGGGGATATTGGCCAACATTTTCCAGATACTGACCCCCACTGGAAGGATGCTGATAGCCAAGAACTGCTTCGGCAGGTGTATGCTCAGGTCTTAGCTGCTGGCTATCGTGTAGTGAACATCGATGCTACGGTGGCGCTCGAGCGACCCCGGCTTAGGCCTTATATTGACGCAATGCGGCAAAACATTGCCCGCATTCTGGAGTTGCCCGTAGCTGCCGTTTCCATTAAGGCTACAACTACGGAAGGGCTTGGCATTGTCGGCGAAGGTCGCGGAGCAGCAGCTTATGCGGTGTGCTTATTGGCTTCTCAAGTCCTGGACACTTGAAAGGTTTATATGGATTGGTTGGCCGATCTAACCCAGTGGGCATTACACGTATCTCCTTTATGGGTTTATGTAGCGCTATTTTTAATCGCTTATGGTGAAAATGTGGTACCTCCTATTCCGGGCGATTTGTTTGTGGTTTTTTGTGGATATCTGGCAGGAAGAGGGGTGTTAGATTTGGCATGGGTAGTGATTCTTTCCACAGTAGGTGGGGCTGGTGGGTTTATGACGATGTATGCTTTGGGCTACCGTATCGGTAAAGCAGTGCTTGACCCGAATCGCCTGCGCTGGCTGCCCAAGCGCCGCATCTATCAGGTTCAGCGTTGGATGCAACGGTGGGGCTATGGCATTATAGCAGCCAATCGATTTTTGAGCGGGACGCGCTCGGTAATTTCGCTGACGGTGGGTATGGCGCATATGCATCCGGGCAAAACAGCGCTTCTAGCAACCTTGAGTGCACTGGTGTGGACCCTGCTGATTGCCTATTTAGGCTATGCTATCGGAGAAAACTGGCCTATAGTGCAGGAATATTTGCGTTTGTATGGGTGGATTGTATTGGGAATTTTATTTGTGGTTGCGTTGGGGGTAGGCATTCGGCGTTGGCTCAAACGACAGCGTTCCCATTTACCCCCAGTTTCATAAGGGAATCGATTGACAAAAGCGGAACTCTGTGCATAGATTAAAAGTCTAGTTTTGCCCTAAACAGGCTGGCGTAGCTCAATCGGTAGAGCAGCTCACTTGTAATGAGCAGGTTGGGGGTTCGAGTCCCTCCGCCAGCTCTTCATGTGAAATTTGCCTCGTTTGGGGCACTAAGACGAAGAGATTGGCTTATAACGGGGCTTGGGAAGCGGGCAGGTACCGAAGCGGCCAAACGGGGCAGACTGTAAATCTGCTGGCTCCATGCCTTCGGAGGTTCGAATCCTCCCCTGCCCACCTGGCTGAGCGGGAGTAGCTCAGTTGGTAGAGCATCAGCCTTCCAAGCTGAGGGTCGCGGGTTCGAGTCCCGTCTCCCGCTCTTTTTTGTATATTTATGATGTGCCAAGCCGCCTTAGCTCAGGGGTAGAGCACTTCCATGGTAAGGAAGGGGTCGTCGGTTCAAATCCGACAGGCGGCTCGCGTAGCGCAAGACTCCAAAGCGTTAGGTTTGGGGAGCGCTTTTCCTAAGGAACATAACTTAATGCAATCCAGCTATGGCGAAGGAGGTATTTCAGCGGACGAAGCCGCATGTGAACATAGGTACGATAGGACATGTGGATCATGGGAAGACGACGTTGACGGCGGCGATTACGCATGTATTGTCGAAGCGGGTTAT
>Ga0197143_1000167_pt1 | contig 76181 bp, 80 predicted proteins | sample GBS70_MetaG_FD_148603 | JGI IMG/M metagenome (GOLD analysis project Ga0197143, IMG submission 148603) | Sediment microbial communities from Great Boiling Springs, Gerlach, Nevada, United States - GBS 70_MetaG | ecosystem: Environmental > Aquatic > Thermal springs > Hot (42-90C) > Sediment...
TGCTTTCTCCAACAATGTGCCCTTTAAAAGAAATTGGTAAAATTCTTTGACTCTCATAAGTTATTCCTTTTTCTCTTAAAGCCACTTCCATTGCATTTTGATAAACACACTCTGGCCACCCACTCCCCAATTCTTGATAAACCTCTTTAGCACACTCTTTTACTTTCTCTATTAAATTTTTGATTTCTTTGTCCATAAACTAAATTTTTCTCAATTTTAGTCTTAACTTTTGATTTTTGTAAAAATTAAATATTTTCTTCTTCATAAACCTCCTTGTCCCCGTATTTGATCGGAAGCCATAAACTTTGGATATCGTAAATGAGTTCTGCTGTATTTTTACATACTTTTTCTAATTCATGGTACGAAATCTTACCCTTCGCTAATCCATGTATTGCAGCTCTTCTTTTATTATTGAATTCTCGTATTCTTTCCCACAATGATTCGTTTAAGAAACCACTATCCTTGGCTAAGTTCGCTAAGTTCATTAAATACTTTTGTCGATCGATCTTATCTTTTAAAAGTGGTTTTCCTTTAGTCCCTGCTTTCGAAGTCAATAATAATCTTAATTCAATTTCTAAAAGAATATAAGTAAGATCGATTGCTTCTAACCAATATCCTTGTTTAATAGCACGAACTCGCAACTTTATAATATCCCACATTCTATTAACTTCATCTTGATATGGATGCATGAATTTTTGAATTTCTTTTTGATCTGTGAATTAATTCTTCTCAATTAATTTTTCAACTTTTCTTTTTGCCTCTTCTAAAAGTTGTTTGCTTTTTGCGTGCCGAGTGGGATTTTTGGTTATACTTGAATATAATCTTTAAATAAGGTTTCTGCTTGAAGATATAATAATTCTGTAAATTGGCTAATTTGTTGAATTGGAACTTTTCTTTTTGCCAAAAGTAACTTTATTTTTGCTTTTATTCTTGATTTTATTATTTCGTTGTTTGTCCAATCTATCGTTAAATCCCTCCGAATTTCCTTTACTAATTCTTTAACAAGCGATTTAATTTCTCCATTTCTGAGAGCAATTTTTCCTTGTGTGGCTATAGCATCATAAAAAGCTAATTCTTCTTCAGTTAATCCAGTTTCTTTTCCTTCAATTTCTTTTTTCTTTAATTCTTTTGCTAATTCAATAAGTTTTTCGATTACTTTTGTTGCGCTGATAACTCTGTTTTCGTACTCTTCTATTACTTTTTCTAATCTCTCCATTAGTGATTTATATCTGAATAAATTTTTTCTCATTCGCAATTGCAATTCATCTCGCAAAAGCTTCTCTAGGGTTTCAATTGCCAGATTTTTGTATTCCATTTTTTGAATTTCTTCCAAAAATTTTTCATTCAAAATCGAAATTTCCGCTTTTTCTTTTCCTCTTAGGGCAAAAATATCAATTACACCTTCTGCGGTAATACTTTTTGCAATTAATTCTTTCGCTTTCATTTCAATTTCTGGCTCTATTCCTTCTACTGCTCTTATTGTAGTTCTTTTAATCAAATTACTTCTAATCGCTCTAAAAAATTCAATTTCATCTTTAATTTCATAAGCCTCTTTGTGTGGCATTGCAAATTCAAAAAATTTAATTAAAAGTTGAGATTCTTTTAAAAATCTTTTTTTCCTTTCCTCATCAATTACTCCAGTTTTTGGATTAGTTATAACCGAATTAATCGCTTTCTCTAATAACCTTGCCAAATTTTCCCCTTCTAAATATTTCCATTTTGAATAATCAATTCCAACAAAAAAAGATTTCACTATGTCATATTTTTCTTTCATTTTTTCAATTATTTTTTGGAGCGGAATTAAAGCTTCAGTTTGAATCTTTCTATCATAAATACTTAATGTTTTCCTTAAATCATCGGCAATTCCAATATAGTCAACAATTAACCCTCCTAACTTTCCTTTAAACACTCGGTTTACTCTCGCTATTGCTTGAAACAAAGTATGATTTTTCAATGGTTTATCAAAGTACATTGTTGTCAAACAAGGAATATCAAAACCAGTCAGCCACATATCGCACACGATAACCATTTTTAAAGGATCGTCTGGATCTTTAAATCTTCTTTCTATTTCTTCCTTTCTTATTTCTTTTTGAATTTCATTTTTAAATTCTTCTGGTTTTGAAATCACAACTGCCATCTCTGGAGCCCCAGGAATTTTTGAAAGGATTTTATACATTTCTACCGCTACTTTTCGACTAATAGTGCAAACCATCGCCTTACCCCCTTCTTTTCGGTTGTTAAAATGCTCTATAATGTCTTTGGCAATTTTTTCTAATCTATCTTTTGCAGAAATTGCTTGTTCTAATCTAGCCAATTTCTTTTTTAACGCTTCTTTCACTTCAAAATCAGCGCCCACTTCTTCCATTAACTCATCAAACTTTTCATCAATCCACATATCAGTCAAATGTAAAGGAACTAATCTTGCTTCATAATAGATCGGAACAATAGCTTCGTCCTCAATCCCCTGGCTCATCGTGTATTGATGAATATAATCTCCAAAAACTAACCTTGTATCCCTGTTTCTCAAACTAATTGGAGTAGCGGTAATTCCTAAAAAAGAAGCATTTGGCAAAGCTTTTCTGGCATTACCTGCCAACTTTGCATATTCTGAACGATGCGCCTCATCTGCAATTACAATAACATTGTTTCTTTCACAAAGTGGTTCAAATTCTTCTCTCGAAAATTTTTGAATAGTAGTAAAAATTAACTCTGCACCAGCTGTTTTTAATTTCTCTTTCAAATCCTTTATACTTTCTGCCTTTTTCGTAATTGCTTTATAACCACATCTCAAAAATGTCTTATAAAATTGTTCGTCTAAATCGTTTCTATCAGTTAAAAATACAAAAGTTGGGCTTGAAAGTTCGGGTAATTTTTTTGTCTTATTCACATAAAAAACCATCGATAAAGTCTTCCCGCTCCCTTGAGTGTGCCATAAAACCCCAATTCTTCCGTCTCCTTTTGGTTTTAATGCCTTTAATGTCGCTTCAATGGCTTTATTTACCCCAAAGTACTGATGGTACATGCAAATCTTTTTCGTATATTTTGTTACCTGTTTTTCAGAATCTGCCTCAAATACAATAAAATTCTCAATAATATCTAAAATTCTTCTTTTTTGAAAAATTCCTTTTACCAAAACCTCCAACTCAGACACTCCTTCTCTTTTTTCTCTCTCTTCCTCAATCTCTCGCCATTTTTTGAACCATTCAAAAGAAGAGGAAATCGTTCCATATTTTGCTTCTGTTAAATCAGAAATTACTAGAATTTGATTGTATTTAAAAAGTTCTGGAATGTCTCTTTTGTATTCTTGCAATTGTTCAAAAGCATTTTTAATCGTTGCCTCCTCAATCGTTGGATTTTTTAATTCAAAAACTGCAATCGGAATTCCATTTATAAAAACTACAACATCTGGTCTTCTCATTTTTTCTTTTCCTCTAACTGTGAATTGACTTACCACTAAAAATTCATTGTTCAAATAATTTTGAAAATCAAAAACTTTCACTACATCTCCTTTTCTTTTCCCGCTCTTTTCCTTAAATTCAACTTTCACTCCTTCAGTCAGCATTCGATAAATTTCTCTATTTGCAATTTCCAGGTTCGGGTGAGAAAAACTTAAAAGTTTGTTTATTGCTGTCTCTATTGCTTCTTGTGGCAATCCTTGATTAATCCTGATTAATACCCTTTTTAATCTTTCAACTAAAACTACATCTCTAAAATTAGGATCTTTTCTTTCTGGCATTATTCCATTAAAAGCAATGTCTGGCCCAAATTTATACTCGTATTCAAGATCTTTGAACCAATCAATTACGGATTGTTCAGTGAGAATTACTTCTGTTAATTTTGCCGACATAAATTTAACTTGTGGACAATTCTTCTTCTATTGACATTATTTTTTGTGCTATAATTTATTTAGGCGGGGATGCGGTTACTTGTCGCTCCCCCCGCTTTTTTGTTTTTCCTTAAATTCTGCCTCCCATACATGAAAATATACAGGTTTATGTTTTGTAAAATTATTAGCCAAAGAATCAACTCCCAATCCGTTTCTAAGCTCTTTCACTACTTCTTCTTTTTTTCTCTTTAATTTTTGACTTATCAATCCCGCTTTATCTTTAAAATCGAACATCACCGCTCCTAATAAAACATCTGTTAACTGCATTAATAAATTAGAATGACTCTCTATCCTTAAGGCATTAACCACTTTGCAAATTTTGTTTTGGTTAAATTTAAGACAACGTTTTTTGATTTTTTCTAAAATCGTATCCTCAAGAGGTAAAAGAGCGTTTTTAGGTTTGTTAATCTGATCTAATACTATAAACATTTCGTGATTGGGAAGATTTTTAAACTCATTTACAACTAAGGTTGCCACATAGCTTGTATAAGCTTCCCAAGTTGTAGTAAAAAAATTCGCATTATACCCTCTTTTATTTTTATCGATTACCATTGCAGAAAATCGAAAATTAGGATTAGATAAAAATAATCGCATCATTTCCTTATAGTAACGAATTTTTATTGGGGTAATCCTATCGAATTTTAATTCGAAATGATAACTTTTCTTTAACATTAATATTGCACTTTGATAATCACCCTTGTCGATGAAATTCTGAAGGGCTCTTTCTCTATTTCTTTGAGATATCGCCATTACTCGCTGGTAGATTATTTGAAGTTTATCAGTAATCTCTCCAACATCACTCAAAATGAGCATCCCTACACCGAAAAATCTATCCTTTGAATCAAAAGTTCCACTAGCATCAATAAATGCAATTAATGGTCGTTTATTTAAATTATTATTAGAAGAATCTCTCATACCCTTATTTCTCCGCTCATTAATTTTGGTAAAAGCAAATCGCGGAGAGCAGCTAAGATTTTGTTTTCTTTTTTTAATCGACCTACTATTTCCCACATAGGTTCTACTTTTTCAAAAAATTGCTCTAAATAAAAATGAGAAGGAAGTACAACACTAAGCTCTTTTATCATTTCGATAGTTAAAGAAGTTTGTCCTGTAGATCCTGTAGCTATTTGCTCAAAATATTTTTCATGATTTTTAAGCTGATAATAAAGATACATTTGAATTTTTGGATCGTGTGCTCGAATAAAGGTTATACAGTTATGAATGATCATGGGATAATCTATACTCAGATTTCGACTAACTCTTCCTAATGTACCCGTGCCCATAGAATTGATTAATATATCCCATTTCCGCAAATAGAATATTTCTTTAACGGGTTTTACATACTGAATAGCTTCAAGTTCAATTTCTCCGTTCCGGATACAACGCTGATTTAAAACTGGGATTCCGTCTCTTTCGCCTCTAACATAGGTTAAAGCCGGACCTCGAGAAATGATTTCGACTGTATTTTTAATTTTTCTCACCTCCCACCCCTCCGGAATTTTGCCTAATTCTGAATCTACGAATTTTACTTTTTCCCAACCTGGAAATCTAAATTTTACAAACCACTCCTTAAAAATTTCCTGTGCCATTTGTTCTAAAGTTTTAATAATTTTATTATTCAACTCAATCTTATCATCAAAAGCAGAAAGAATATCAGCAATCCGTTTTTGTTCGTTGATGTCTTCGGGGAGTTCAATTTCTATTTTTTTAAACACAGATTTTGATAATTCATTAAATGTTGATCCGATTGCTAATTGATTTAAATATTTTCGCTTATTTTTTAACCAATAAAATAAAAACATTAAATCTACATTTTTGGGAATAATATTGATGAAGCCTTGGTTTGTGGCCATGGGGATCTTGTTTATAACAACCTCGCCAATTGTTGCTCTACTTGTAAGTAATAAGGAATTTGGTGGTATTAACTTAGCAGATGAGTGTTTTAATCCTTCGTCGGTAATATATCTTTCGGTTTTATCTATAAATCTATTACCATTTAAAGCCACCACCTCCGCCGGTGTAAGCCAAGCAATATTGCCTCCCCAATATTTTGGAATTGAAGTGTTGGGAGTTCCTCCACCGTAAACATCCACAATCTCCCCCAACTTCACCTTCCGCCATCCTTTGGGTAAATTTTGATTTTTAAATTGTAATTTTTCTTTTGTCATTGTTAAATATTAACTTTTCACTATTAACTATTAGTTATTTCCCCAACCTCACCTTCAGCCAATTTTTACATTATTTCTTGTTCTTTGGCTTCGTTTACTCTTTTTTATAGTCTTCTTCTATTTTTTTAAAAATTTCTTTTATTTTTTCATCTTTTGAAATTTTCTTTAGATCGCTCATCCTCGAAATTTCAATCTCGTCTATTCTGCTTTTTATGTTTAACAAATGCACCTTTATTATTTCATTATCAGATACAACTTTTTTATAAATGTCTACTATTCTTTTCTTTAGTTCGTTTAAAAAAGCTTTTTTATCTTTAATTTTTTCAGGATATTTAAAATAATGTTCTAATTCAAAAAATAACTCATAGCGAAGATAATCATTGTATTTTAAATAATCGGCAATAACTTCTATTATCCAACTCAAAAACGGTAAGATTTTTTCTTGTCCAGTTAAAATTTCTAGTTTATAAATAGATTTTTCTGGCGCTATAATTAATGGCTCCATTTCTGAAAATATTTTTTGCGTAATTTTTCTCTCAATCTCTATGTCCCCTACGGATTTTTCTAGATATTCTAATATGCGAATTGCTTTAGCGTGGTTAAACTGGCAAACAAAACAGCTTTTATCAATAATTTCGACGACACGATCTATTCCGTTTTTAATATATTCTTCCCTCATCTCTTCTCTCTCTTTTTGTTTTAGATACTGACGGAATCCCAAAAAATAACCCAAAAAGGCAACAACTGCTGATGAAATAACTGATATAATAATTGTTTGTATTAAATGCATATTAAAATATATTTTTCTTTAAATTCTCTTTAATTTCTTTTTTTCGACCGTTTTGCTTTCGCCGCAACTACACCGTATTTTGTTTTCCGAAACTCAACCACCCCTCGCAATTTTTCTTTAGCTTCTTTCAATGATTTTTCATCTTTAATCTTTACTTTTGCCATAATTTTTTATCTTCCCAAAATTTTATTTGTAATTTCGACCTTTTTATTTCAAATTTTTTTAATTTTCCACTTTTCATTTTTAACTATTAACTTTTCACTATTAACTAATTCCGCCTGTGGATAACTCTTGCTTGACATAATTTTTTTGTGCTATAATATAATCGTAATCACGATGAGAGGACTACCAAAGGGTTTCATCCCGCGGGAATGCCCCTCATTTTTTGTTTTTATATTCAATTTACTTTTTACTTTCTTATCTCGCCATATTGAATTTCTCATTCCAAAATAAAGATTATTTCCATTTATAGAAGTGAAATTACTCATAAATTTAGTTTTCTCAAATTCTCCCTTATCTTCTCTTCCAATTCTCGACCTTGTCTAAAATATTCTTCCAATTCTGTTTTCAGTTTTTTCATTTTTTCTTCAAAAGGTATTCCATCATCTGGTGGTAGAGCTATTCCCACATATCTTCCAGGGGTTAAAACATAACCATTTTTTCTTATTTCTTCTATCGTTACTGATTTACAAAATCCCGGAATATCTTTGTATTCTCCATATTCTTTTTGACCTCGCCAAGCTCTAACTGTGTTTGCTATTTTTTGAATTTGTTCATCAGTAAAAGTATTTTGTTTTCTTGAAATTGGAGTATAAATTTCACGAGCATCAATAAATAAGGTTTCGCCTGTTCTATTTCTAAATCTTCCATCTTTTTTGTTTTTAGTTAAAAACCACAAAGAAACAGGAAGTGAAACGTTGTAAAAAAGTTTTGGTGGACAAGCAATTACTACATCTACTAAATCGTCCTCAATGATCCTTTTTCTAATTTCACCTTCTCTTCCCCCAACTGCCAAAGCACCATTTGCCATAACAAAACCTGTCATTCCGTTTGGTGCTAAATGGTAAATAAAGTGTTGAATCCACATAAAATTTGCGTTACTGTTTGGAGGAATCCCATACTTTAATCTTGGATCTTTTGGATCTATTTGATCTTCTCCCCACTCTGATTGATTAAATGGCGGATTAGTGATAACAAAATCTGCTCTTAAATCTGGAAATTGATCATCTAAAAGTGAGTTTTTGCCTCCTCTAATATCTCCGGTAATTCCTCTAATTGCTAAATTCATCATACAAAGGCGCCAAGTATTAATATTGAGTTCTTGTCCATAAAAACTAATTTTTGAAGGATCTTTTTTGTGAATTTCCAAAAATTTTGCGCTTTGGATGAACATTCCACCACTTCCACAAGCAGGATCAAAAACTCGGCACCCCTCAAAAGGCTCCAAAATTTCAACTAAAAGTTTAACGATCGGGCGAGGGGTAAAAAATTCCCCACCACGTTTTCCCTCTGCAGAAGCAAATTGTCCTAAAAAGTACTCATAAACTCGACCTAATAGATCTTTTTCTTCGTACTCTCTATGGTCGAATTTTATTTTAGAAAAAATGTTTATAAGATCGCTTAACACATGAGGTTCTAAATTGGTTTGAGCATAAATTTTTGGAAGAATATCTTTCAAAACAGGGTTTTCTTTTTCTATTTCCTCCATTGCTTCGTCAATTTTCTTTCCAATATCTGGAGTTAGAGAAAATTTTTGTAAATATTCCCATCTTGCTTTTTCTGGAATATAAAAAATGCCCGCACTTTTGTATTGGTCTTTATCTTCGATAATAAATTTGCGGGCACTTTCATCTGGAACATAAAACTCTTTGTTATTAGGATCACTTACCCATTCTTTTAACAATTCCCTTCTTTGATAAAAAGCGTCAGAAACATACTTTAGAAAAATTAAACCCAAAACAATATATTTGTAATCGCTAGGATCAAGGCTTCCTCTTAATTTATCAGCTGCTTTCCATAGTTCCTTTTCAAAATCAATATCTCTTGCTGGTTTTGAGCTTAGTTCTAAAATTCTTTTTGTTGCCAACTTCTGTCTTTCTTCAATAAGTTTTTTTATTTCATCTGGCAACTTATCTTTTGGAATTAAATAATCTCTACCTCTAGCAATCGCTGGAATTTCCCCAGATTTAATCCGCTTGAAAATCGCTTGCCTCGTAACACCTAAAACATTCGCTAACTCTTTAGTGGTATAATAACTTGTTTCTGCCATTCAATCAGCTTAACAAATTCAAAGACCTATGTCAAGTTTACCATGGTTAACTGTATTTTATGAAATTTCGGCATTTCTCTATTTTTCCAAAAAATTGGTTTTTTCAAGCCAAAATTTTCGCTTAAAATTTTGTTTGACGAAGGGTGGGGGGTTAAAGTAAAGTTTGTGCTACTGGTAAATATCCAAATACTCAAGATCAAATGTGTCAATTTATTTATCAAACTTTCAAAGAGGTAGGCGGTGCTTCAAGTGGTGGAAGTGGTACTTTTGGCAGTAAAGTGAGTATAGGATGTCAGTATTGTTCGCGAGGTTATTGTTGGACAGGAAGGGTTTGTTGTCCCAAATCTGCGTCATATGAGTGCAATGGTTATTGTTATCGCTCAAGTGGTGAGGCTTATAGGGCTGGTTGCCATCAAACCTCCTGGAAATATTGGTGTTGCTATTAGTAAAGCAACAACTTTTTACCCCAACCTTTCTTTTTGAACCTGAGAACATTTCTTAATAAAAATATTCCAACATTCTGCAGAATGTGAGAATGTCGTTTGGGGTTTTTTAATTCCTTTTCGTTTGTCTTTTTTATTGTTTTTGCGGATTTTAAGGTTTTAAATTAGTTTTTTCTGAGGATTTTTCTTTTGGATGATATTTTCAATAATGGCTAAATATTTATTGGCAATTTTAATTGAATCTTCTGCTTCTTTTTCGGTTATCAACTTCATAAATAAACCTGTTGCGTTTCTTTCTCATATAATCAAATGTTTTAATCAAAGATTTGAATTTTTTACCCAAAATTTTACCGGCAAATTTTATGACAGTTTTATGGTAACCAGGACCAATGCGCGGACGAATCCCATAACTTAACATTAATCCTATTGACGCTTTAATCATTGCTTCGTAAGCCATTTGAAAAGCAGCATCTTCGCTGATTTTCAAAATTTTTGTTGCAATGTTAATTTTTCTTTTTGCTCCCTGAAGATATTTAAGAATTTGATTAAAATCGCTTACTTGTTTTTTTATCTCAGCCATAATCAAATCAATTTAATTGTTTTGTTTTTGAAAACATCAATTAAAAATGGGTCTTTGTTTTTCTTTTTTTGAAATTCTTTTTCTTTTATGACAATGTAATTAATCTCTCGAGAAAATTTGTCTTCTAATTTGCTGATTTTTTCAGCTAATTTTTCTGGCTCAGGATCGCCAATAATCAATAAATCTATATCGCTTTGAGAATCATAATCGCCCTTAGCAAAAGAACCAAAAAGAAATGCTTGCTTAATGTTTTTTAGTTTCTGCAATTCATTTCTGATGCCACCTTCAACGCCAGTGGTTTTGAAGATTATTTCTTTGAGTTGTTTGTAAAGAGGGTATTTTTTATTTAAGCGATAGTGTTTAGTTTTTCCTCTTAATTCAGATTCAAAAATTCCTTCTTTTTCTAATTTAATTAATTCTTTTGCTAAGTTGCTGGGGTCTTCTTTGAGAATTCTGGCTAATTCGCGAACATAAAAACTTTTTTCAGGGTTAGTAAAAAAATAAGTTAAAATTTTTTGCCTTAATTTCGATTTTATTAAAATCATCGTTTATATTATAGTTTATTTATACCACAATTGTAGTATATTTCTACCACAATATCAAGAATTTCTTTACCTCACTTACTTCATTTTCCCACAAAAAATTGGCTCCTTCAAGCCAATTTAAAAATTCCTCAAAATTTAACATCCTCTGACATCTACTAAATTTAACCTCACCTTTTTAACAAACACCCTCCTCCTCTTAATAAAAATATTCCAACATTCTGCAGAATGTGAGAATGTTTTTTTATAAAGATTAAGTTTTGAATTTCATTTTAATTTTATCATTAGAAATTTTTTTAATTTTTTTTCAAGAAAAAATCTTCAAAATTGCGAGTCAAAACCTGTATTTGGGGCAAGATTAAGGAAGTTGATATTTAGCAGAAGAAGGTTATTTCAGTTTCTCTAAAATTTTCTTTTTCAAACTGGCAATTTGGTGATTTAAAAGATTGAGTTGAGGAATGGATTTTGGCAAAGAGATTATTTCTTTGAGTTTTTGATTGATTTCTTTTAAGTTATATCTTTTAATCAATTCCTTATATTTTTCCCAGTCGATTTTTTCATTTTTGATCAAGGTGAAAATATCTAAAAAGTCTTTTTCTCCTTTAGTTGTTCCCTTTCTTTCAAAATAAGTTTTAACTTTTAAAATAAGAAGGATTTCTGGGATTGGGACTTTAAAACCTTCGATTGATTGAGTATAGTTTTTGATTTCTTCAATTGGAAATTTCAAATCTGAAAAATAAGGCAAATAAATATCAACGTCTATTTCTTCAATTTTCACTTCGTATTTTTTTAATCTTTCGTTTTTAAAAACATTAAATTCTTTTTTGAACCTTTCTAATTGGTCGTAATCAACAATAATGTCAATGTCTTTTGATTTTAATGCTTTTGTATGCAAATAAACCGCCCAGCCACCAATCAAAATGAAGTGAAATTTTCTCTTTAAATCTTGGAGGATTTTAAAACTTTTTTCAGTGATGAGGTCGTGATAGTATTCTAGCATATTATTTTAATATTTTTTCTTTTAAGGCGTTTAAGAAATCTTTGGCGTACCACTCTGGTAAATTCCAAAGATCAACAAAGGTTTGACAATCTGGAGTTAATTTCCCAAAATTTTTCAACCAAGGATCAGCTTTTAGAACAATTAAATTTGTATAACCTTTTTGGGGTGGGAATCTCTTTTTTATTTCTTCGATTTTTGTTTCGTCAATGTATACATAAACTTTATCATAATCAGCTGGTGCTTCTTTGTATTTTTTTAAAAATGCGCTGTAGGCTCCAAAAATCACTGATGGTGGCATTTCTCCTTCAATATCAAAAATGCTCTTTTTTGTTGCTGTTTGATAAATAATGTCATTTTTAATTTTTCTAAAAGTTGCCCAGAGATATAAAAATTTCTCAATGTCTCTAACTCTAAATCCTCTTTTTCCCTCTATTGCGCTAATCCCTCTTGGAGCTTTCAAAGAATTAAAAACCGTGCTCAATGAGAAGTTGTATTTTCGAGCTAATTCTTTTTGAGTAAATTCAAATTTTTTGTTTTCAATGGCTTGAAATAAAATTTCTCGCCAAATAATTTCTTTTTTCGTCATAGTTTCGCTTTTTTAATTAAAAAAAAGAACCTTGTTTCTATAATATTCGAAACAAACTTTTTGTCAAGTTAATTTTTTATTCCTCTACAAAAACAGTTTTAAAATTAACCTTGGCACACTTCAAATATGTTGACGTCTGACGTCAACATTGATTGTCATTCAATTTTTAAGATTTTGCATTTTATTTTTCCATTGGGAGTTTCGACAATGGTTTCTTCGCCAGGTTTTTTGCCCAAAATCGCTTGTCCCAAGGGAGATTTGAAAGAGATTTTTCCCTCTGTTGGGTTTGCTTCTTCCGGCTCGACAATTTGAAATTTTTGTTCCTCACCGTCAAAGAGAAGAGTTACTATAGAACCTACATCAACTGTTTTTTTGTTTTTCCTTTTAGTGATTATTATTGCGTCGCTTAAAATCGATTCTAATTCTGCAATTCTCCTCTCAAGAAATTCTTGATCTTCTTTTGCTTGCTGATAAGCAAAGTTTTCTGTTAAATCGCCAAAAGAGGCTGTGTGTTTTAGCCTCTCTGCAATTTCCCTTCTTCCTTCTGTTTTCAAATATTCCAGTTCCTTTTTTAATTTTTCGTAGGCTTCGGGAGTTAATTTCTTTGGCATAATTTTTTAGATATAGAAAAACAAAAAGGCTTGTCAAGCCCTTTTTGAAATTTTTAGAAAATTTTTAGATTAATCCCTTTTCTTTGAAACTGAAAATTTTATTTTTTGAAATGATAACATGATCTAAAACTTCAATCCCCATTATCTTTCCAGCTTCTTTAATTCTCTTTGTAATTTCAAAGTCTGCTTTTGATGGAGTTGGATCACCAGAAGGATGATTGTGGATCAAAATTAGTGAGGCAGCGTTTCGTTCAACAGCGTATTTGAAAATTTCTCTTGGGTGGCAAATGTTGGCATCTAATGTTCCTACAAACAAATGTTTTTTGAAAACAACTTCGTTTCTAGCGTTCAAATACAAAGCTCCTAAATGTTCTCTCTGCTTTTCCCTTAAATATGAAAATTGAGCAAGTACATCTTTTACAGATTCAATTTTTGGTAGTGTTTCCTCTCCTAATTTTAAGATTCTTTTTGTAAATTCGATTGCTGACAAAATCGTGCAGGCTTTTGCTTTGTTAATTCCCTTGATTTTAATTAAATCTTGAAATTTTAGTTTTTGGAATTTCTTTTTTGAAAATTTTCTTAAAATCTGTTTTGCCAAATCAAGAGCACTTTTTTCTTTCGTTCCAGTTCTTAACAAAATTGCTAAAAGCTCTTCATCTTTCAAATTTTCAACTCCTTTCTCTATCAATTTTTCTCTTGGTCTTTCCACTTTTGGCATTTCCCTAATTAAAATTTTTTCTTTCTCTTTTTGCATATTATTCATTTTCATTTCATTAATTTTCATTTATCCCTTGACAAATTTTTAAACTTATTCTATGCTATTCTAATGTTCTTAAGAACATTAGAACTTTCTTGCCTCTCTCTGTAAGTTTATGACGGACGCTAGTAGCCTCTGATCTTTTCATTACTAAACCAGCAATTGTTAATCTCCTTACGTGTTCTGAGGCGGTTTTAAAATTGATTTTTAATCTTTCTGCAATTTCAACAACTGAGAGTTCTGGTTCTTCCTCTAAAAGTTCTAATATTTCAATCCTTCTATGATTTGAAAATCCTCTTACAATTCTTTCTAATTGTCGATAAGTTTTCTTTAGAGCCATTTTGTATTAATTAAGCATACCATTTAAAACTTACTTTCTCAATTAATTTGACAAAAATTGAAATTCTTTCTTTCTTATTCTAATGTTCTTAAGAATATTGGAATATCAATTAACCTTAATTTAGTTTGGGCAATTTCGTTAAAAAAGTAATTCCGTTAAAAAGATTTTATTTTCCTGAATTTTTATTTTTCCTTTTGTTGACGATATTCTTGCCAAATTTTGGCTCCTTAGGAAGAATTTTGTTCAATTCCAAAAGAATTTTTATCTCAATTTCAGCCGTAAAAATCAAATTTTCTTCTTTTGCAAACTTTAAAACTTGTCTCGTTATTTTTTCAATTAGTGCGTGTTTCTTTCTTGAAAAAATATTGTTCTCTCAATTGCAGAAATTAAAGATTTTTGGTCTCGTTCAAATTAAACTTTTTACAGTTTTCAAATTAAAAAGCAAAATAAGAGCCAAAATGGTCAAAAATAAGGAAAAAGAAAAGGGAGCGAAAATTCCGATTTTATCCCACAAAATTCCTGCCAAAAATGAAGCTGGAAGAGAAAAAAGTCCAATGACCATTTGATAGCCACCTAAGGCGGAAGCTCTAATTTCTTGAGGGACTAATTCTGAAACAAACGCTCTTTGTGAAGGCTCTAAAGCACCCTTGTGGAGCCCGTAAAGAATAAATGCCAAGATTATTCCAAAATAGTTTTTAAAAAATAAAAAAATTAAGCAAACTAAAATCCAAAAGAAAAAGGAAATTTCTAAAACTTTCTTTCTGCCAATTTTATCAGAAAGTTTGCCAAATGGAATCGAAAATAAAGAAGCGACCGCGGTGAAAATCAAATAGAGGACTGGAATAAATCCTGTTTTAAAACCAAATTCTTTGGCAAAAACTAGTAAAAATGAATAAGAAAAGGCACCGAGAGAAAAAATTGAGCTCAAAATCAAAAAGTAGCGAAATTGAGGGGTGAAAGATTTTAAAGAAATTTCTTTGAAAATTTTGGTTGAATCTCTCTTTTGTTCTTTAACAAAGATTAAAATCAAAACCACTCCGATTAGAGAAGGAATTGAGGCCAAAAGAAAAAGTTTTTGAAAACCCAAAAAGTTAACTAATAAAATACAAAGTAAAATTCCAACTACAGCTCCCAAATTATCCATCATTCTTAAAAACCCAAAATTCTCTCCCCTATCTTGATCAGTGGATAAATCGGCAATGATAGCATCTCTTGGCGCAGATCTAATTTTTCCTGTCCTGTCTAAAATTCTAAAAGGAATTAAATGAGTCCAATTTTTAGAAAGGGCATAGCCAATTCTTGAAAGTCCTCCCATTAAATATCCAAGCCAAACGAAAATTTTTCTTTTTTGAATTCTGTCTGAAATGTACCCTGAAATCGCTTGAGAAACTGAAACTAGAGCATCGCCAAGTCCATCTAAAAATCCCAAAACCGACATATTCGCTCCCAAAGATCTAACAAAAAGGGGCCAAACAGGATAAATAATATCAGAACCCATGTCATTCAAAAAAGAAGCTATTCCAAAAATCCTAACTTTCTTTTTTGATTCTTTATCCATTTTTGTTTCTTGCTATTTTAAATGCGAAAGAAATTTACAAATATACTCTCTTAATAATTTTGGAAATTTTTTCAAAGAAGATTTTATTTTTTTCTTTTGAGAAATAGAAAGACTATAAACTGGATAAAAAATGGGGTTATCGGTAACTAATAAGAAAGCGAGAACTGGAATTTTTTTGGAATGTGAAAATTTATATAAAAAATAAGTTTCCATATCTCCCAATTGGGCTCTTGTTTTTTTTCGAATAACTAACAATAGACGATGGAGAAGAGCTATTTTGTGCTTTTTATTTCCTGGAAAAGGAAATCTCCGCGGTATAAAAGGTCGAATTTCTTTTTTACCAGAAACAGAGGAGTGTGGAATTACAATTTCTCCTGGCATTATTTCTTTGGAAAAAGAGGTACAATACCCTAAAAAAATTAATATTTTGATCGTTTTTGGATTTAATACCGAAAGACAATTTTGTATATAATTAGTCCCTGAAGGAATTTTTAAAATAGTAACCAAATGAGAATTAATCTTTGCTACTACTCTTTGCCACCATCCTTTTGTTTTCTCTTGTATTGGAAAGCTTTTTTTAAGAAGAAAAAATATTTTTCTAATTGGTGTAATTACTACAATATTTTCTGGTAATAAGTAGGTACCAAAGAATGTAAAAAAAATTTTTTGGCGAATAGAATTCTTTTTTTTATCAGTCATAAAATTTTTATTCCAAAAGATGTTTAAAAAACAAAATTGAGGGACGAATTTTTACTTCAAATTCGTGAAGTTTCCATAAAAAATAATCTAATAGTCTTCTATTCAAAATACACTCTCTTTCATCAACCCCATGTTTAAATCGCATCAACCCATCCCAAAAACATCCTCCGCCACAAATTCCAATAGCAGGGCAATCTTGGCAAAATGGGTTGTTAATTGGAATTACTTTCACAAAGTAATTAAGATCGTAACTTTTACTAGAGGCTAAAGTATCGATTTTTGAACAATAAGTAGTTTTTCCATTTGGATAAAAAGTCACTTGTTCCCCCAATAATTTACAGGAATAAAATCGAAATTTTCTTGTAAGTAATGGTGAAAACCTTTTTGCTAATTGATCAATATAAATTTTATTCTTTATCGCAAAATCGAATATTTTAATCATTTCATTTGCGTATTCTTCCATATCTACCTCAAGAAGTAGTTCTTTAATGAAATGTGGGAAATTAAAACCCATATAATTTATGCCCAATTTTTTATAAAAGAATTTTACAATTTTTGAGAGACGTTTCACATTGTGATTCAAACATAAAGCAGCTATTCCTATTTTAATACCATTTTTTCTAAGAATCTGAATGTTTCTGAGCACATGACAATATACTTCTTTTCCATTTTTGAACCTTCGAAATTGATTATCCTTTTTTTGGCCATCAAGAGAGATCATTAATCTCACATGAGGAGCTCTTTTTAATGTAAACAAAATTTCATTGTTTAAAATCGTTCCATTTGTAAAAATTTTTGTTGGATCATTAATTTTTTCTATGAAAAATTTTGTAATTGGCCAGTTTAAAAATGGCTCTCCTCCAGAGATCATTACCGAGCCATGTTTTATCCTTTTTTGATAAAAAGAAAGAATTTTTTTGGCTGTGTCTAGGTTCATTTCTTGATTTATTTGGGGCAATTGATTCTTAAACACTAAACAATACTGACAACATAAATTACAAGAAAAATTAACCTCCACTCTAATTTTGCGCGGGGAAGGGGTTTTAAATTTTAGTGTGGGTGTACTTTTTTCCATTTCTTTTACAATTTCTCTAGAGAGATAATAAGAACCTCTCGGTAAATATCGCCTTTCGAAATTAATCCGGTTAAAAACGATTATGCCACCTTTTCTCTCAAAGATAAAAACATTTTTTGTTGCTCTATGTACTAACGAAGGTATAAATTTCCTCATGGTTTGTTAAAAATGATATGAATTCCCTCATCTTTAAGTTCTCTTTTAAAAATGTTTCTTAAAATAGCTCGATAGATTTCTCTGGATATATATTTTAGATAACTATTTGGCACAAATTTCCAATCGGGGCATTGGTTACAGGGAACCATAGAAAAATCACCATGTAATTGTTTATTTCTCAACTCTTGCATTTTTATATTATTCCAGATATCCAACAGTGTTTCTTTTTTCAAATCTCCTACTTTAAGTTCTCCCATTAGATCTTGACAACACACGATCACATCTCCATTCCACAAAATTACCAATGTTTCCCACAAATAAAAGCAAGGAGGTCGTTTTAAAATTTTTTCTTTTAATTTTTTTGGATCCGCAAAGCGAACAATTTCTCGTGCTCTCATTACTCTAGAACAAAAAGATTTTACATTGATGAAATTTATATCAGTCTTGCGCCATTTTTCGATAAAATCTTTGATCTCCTTTTCGTTTTCTTTCATTTTTATAATTTGAATTTGGGTTTTGGTATGAAAATTATATTTCTTTTTAATTTGAAGAAAGTTGAAAATATTTTCTTCCACCTCTTCAAACTTTGCACCCTTTCTGATTTCCTCATAAGTTTCTTTAGTGCTTCCATCTACAGAAAAAACAATGTAATCTAAACCTGCCTTCATAAGTTTAAAAGAAATTTCTTCGGTTAAAAGAGTTGCATTAGTAGATAGCCTAGTTTTAATTTTATTTAATTTTAGTAAACTTATGATCTGTGGAAGTTGAGGATGTAAAAGAGGTTCGCCATTAAAATGGAGCCAGATAAACTGTCCTTCTAAAATTTTCTTGTTTTCTTCAATTATCTTCTTTAAAAGCTCAAGTTCGATAAATCCTTGAGGACGAGTATTTTTATTAACGCACATTGGGCAACTTAAATTACAAAAATTCGTTACCTCTATGTTCATAATTTTGGGGAAAGAAGAAAGAATTGTTTTGCCTTTGATGTATTCTTTTACCCTTAGGTGGATCATATCTTTAAATGAGAATGATCATTTATTTTAGAAAATTGAAATTTTTTGCCCTTTTTTTCAAGGAGAGTCACTGAAGTGGGCAAAAAATGAATTTTGTCTATTTCTTTCATGGAAAGGGCTGAAAATAATTTTAATATAATTTTAATAACGGTAGCATGAGTAACTAAAACGATGTTTTTATTTTCCTTTGACTCGAAAATCTTTCTTAAAAATTTTAAAATGCGCTTCGCTGCTTCCTTATAACTTTCACCTTTGGGGATCTTGAAATTCCATTTATCCTTCGTTCTTTTTAAAAATAACACAGGATATTTTTCTTCTGCCTCTTTTAAGGTCAATCCTTCAAAGATTCCGAAATTAACCTCTCTTAATTCTGGAGCAATCGAAACCTGCAATTTTAGTTTTTTTGCAATCACCTTCGCTGTTTGTTTACACCTCTTTAAAGGACTAGAATAAATCGCATCGATAGATTCATTTTGAAGTTTTGCGGCTACTTTCTCGGCCTGAATGAATCCTGTTTTCGATAAATTTACATCTGTGTAGCTCAAAAATCCTATCTTTTTCCATGTAGTTTCTCCGTGTCTAATTAAAAAGATTTTCATAGTTTTGGGGTATCGTTTGAAAAATAAGAATTATATTCGTACCTACTTATAAAAGGGCATCCTTGAAGATGAAGTTGTTTTCTTTTGTGGACTATTCTTCTAAATTTTTCTATCTCTTTTGAAAATACTAATTCTCGAAATTTCTTTTGTTTGAGAGAATGATTAGTTAAGAAACTAGGGTCTATCTTTACTATCCATGAACAAGGAGAAAGTTGCCCTTTGGGATTAAGAAAGAATAATTTTTCTCCACCAGGACAAATTGAGAGGTGGCTATTTTGAAGGAAGGGGTTTCGATGAATGCTTATTTTAACTTTGTTTTTATATTTATCCCTCAGTTTTTGAATTTCTTGCATAACTTCTATCCATTTTCTCCTGGGATATATTTTGGGATTTCTTTGAAACCTTCCTACTTTAATAAGCCAACTAAACCTTAATTCTTTTATTCTCAAATTTTCACAAAATTCTACCATTTTCTCTAAGAAGTTTTCGTTTCTCTTCCAGATTATACAACCTATTCGCAAAGGAATTTTATAACTTTTAATTAGTTGCAAATTCTCTACAACCTTGTGAAAAAAGTTTCCTCCTCGAAGGGCATTATGAATGTCAGGTAAATGTCCATCTAAGCTGACGTGTAACATATCAACTTTCATTTCAGAAAGTTGTTTAATGATCTCTCTATTTAAACAAAAACCGTTGGTAGCAATACTTACTATTACCCTTCTCTTTTTTAAAAGCCTTACGATAGTGAAAAGGTTTTCAACCAGAAATGGCTCCCCGCCACTGAGATAAAATTCTTTAACTCCAAAAGACAACATTTCTTCAATTCTTTTTTTAATGAGTTTTTCGTCAGAAAAAACAAATTCATCAGAGTCTATTTCAAAAGAGGCATTGGTACAGCAATGTTGACACGCCATATTACATCTCGAGGTTAATTCCCAGACAATTTTTTTTTCTTTTTTGGGGGTATTGTAAAAAGGCAAAAATCAAAATTCATAAAACAACTTTATCAAAAAAATAAAAAATGGGCAAGTCAATTGTATAACTTGCCCATATTCTAATCTGTTAGTTTGGCTTGTAAGGACAATTTCTTTGTAGTCCTTTACACATGGTTCTTTGTTTTTCGGGGAGGATAGGGTTGCGACAATAGTGGTGAAATTTTCTCCATTTCCCTGAAAAAAAATATAGAAATTATCACATATCCCCATATCTATCCCTGCTTGCTGTAATAAGAAAAGAAGATAAAGTTGTTCGTCAGAAGAATAAAAAGAAAGGGGTTCCTTAGAAATGTTTATCTTGATTAGAATTTCATTTAGTCGATTAATTCTCGAAGGAACGTCTGGCAATTTTTTCAATTCCTCTAAATGTCCTCGAATTTTTATTTCGCGGAATATCTCGTCTATAAGCGTTTTCATTCTACCACCTCCTCTAGAATCTTTGGAATAAGATGAGATGTAGGAAGAGTTAATTTTATAGCAGCAATTTGATGAGCATACCTTATAGCTTTCTCAATTTCCCCATCTTTTAAATACTTAATAAGAAAAGCTGTTGCGAAGGCATCGCCCGCACCGATAGAGTAAGGACGAGCAACGCTTAAGGATTTTATTGGAGCAATTCTCCATTCTTTCCCTCCAAACCTAACAATTGCTGGATTTGATTCATCTGTGATCACTACTAAAGCAGAGCTAAACCTATAAGGATTAATTTTTTCAGATTCGTCTCGATTCATAAAAACAAAATCGGCCATTTGCTCAACGAAATCTAAGATGGAATTAAGCTCTTCGGCTTTTATTGTATCTATTCCCGCAATGCTCAAGGCAATTTTTAATGAGCTACTTTTAGCAGTATTAATCGCTTTTTGCCACTCGACTTTTAAATCTGGAGAGTTAGCGTTAAAAAGGCTACTAAAAAATATTCCCTTTCTTGAAATTCGTTCAATCTCTTGTTGAATAGGTGGAGTGAGACGAAAAGATTCTGAGGCTCCGTAATCTACGAACTTGTAAATGACTCTTTCATTCTCTCCAATTATCAGGACAATGACGCCACTTTTTTTATCTGTGATTTGAACAAAGTCAAGATGTAATTTTTTAAGTTCTTTACCTAACTTCACAATTTTTTCATAGAGAGTATCTCTGCCTATACTTCCAAGGAGGATAGCGTCTTCTCCTAGTACTGCAGCATTAATAGCAACATTTGTTTCCACTCCTCCTATTGAAGTGAATACCTCCCGAGGATTTAATTTTACAGTTACATCAAAAATTGGGCGTCCAAAGCTTACAAAAATCATTTTTTCTCCTCCTCCTTTCTTATTTTGTCAAGGTACATCTTTAATAATAAAATTAAAATTTAATTTCTATTTTGTCAATTTTTTAAAAGGTTTAAATGCTCAATAAAAATTTTATTAGTTGAGTAAGCAATTCAAAAATCCTCTTCGGTGAAAACTTTAATTTTGTTTTTCTTTAGTAATTTTGTTGTTACTCCATCTCCTTTTATCAATCTTCCTGAAAACGTTCCATCATAAATTTTTCCGCAGCCACAAGATGGACTTTTTTGTTTTAAAATTGCTTTTTTGATTTTGAGAATTTCACAGATTTTTAAAACTTCCCTTGCTCCCTTTTCAAAATGTTTTGTTACATCTTTCCCAGATTTTGTAATCACCTTTTTTCCTTTTCTTTCTGCTGGTTCTCTCGGAATTGGTAATCCACCTAAAATTTCAGGGCAAGCTGGAATTAAAATATAGTCTTTTGCTAATTTCAAAATTTTTTCATTTTTGTTTGAAGTTCCATCATATTTGCAATTTATTCCTAAAAGGCAAGCAGAAACTAAAATTTTTTCATTTGTCATTCTGCCTTTTTGATCATTACGATTTAATCATAAATTAATTTTCCTTGATAGTCAAATTGCTTTGGAATTTTGGTCATTTTCCGAAGTTCATTCCCCGATGCTCTTTTTTAATACTAATCCCGATTTCTCCAATATAATATTGTTTTGAGCATTTTTTTCGCATAAAAATCAATTTTTCCAACAAATTTCTTTATTGAAAAAATTTACTTAAAATAAAAATGTGGAAAAAAGATTTGTTTTTTCATTCCTGACGCTAGGAATTTCTTCAATCGTCGGACAATCTCTCTTTCTCCGAGAGTTAATGATTAGTTTTTACGGGAACGAATTTTTCGTCGGGGTGGTTTTGGCGTTTTGGTTGGTTTGGGTAGGAATCGGAAGTTTAGTTTGTGAGATAATCTTGAAAAAAATTAAAAATCATTTGTTTCTTCTTTCAGTTTTTCAAATTTCGTTTTCTTTTTTTCTTTTCTCTGAAATTTTTTTAATTAGATATTTAAAGGGACAATTTTTTGGGCTCGAAATCCCCAATTTATTCCATAGTTTTTTGGGGGCTTCTTTGCTTCCTTTTCCGATTTGTTTTTTATTAGGGGGTTGGTGGACGATTGCAACCAAAATTTTTTCTGAAATTAAAAGAGAAATCTCTTCGATTAATTTTGCCTATTTTCTTGAATGTCTGGGATTTATCTTTGGAGGTGTTTTGTTTAGTTTTCTTTTGGTAAGGGTTGATTCCTTTTTAGTGGCAAATTTTTTGATTCTTTTAAACTTGTTAGGAGTTATGCTCTTTTTGTTTTCCGAAAAAAATTTCCTCTTTTTGAAATCGCTGACGCTTTTTTTATTTTTAATCTCTTTTTTCCTCTTTTTTTCTCCTTTTTTAAGAAAGTTGGCAAAGGTTTCAGCCGGGTTTTGGTTTAGCAATCAAAAATTAATTGAATCTCAAAATACTTTTTACGGGAATGTTGAGATTACAAAAATTGATTCCCAGTACAATTTTTTTGAAAACGGAATTTATTTAGGTTCGGAAAAGGACTTTGAGTTTGCTGAAAAATTCTCCCATCTGTCTTTGATTTTGCATTCAAACCCAGAAAAAGTTTTATTAATCGGCGGTGGAATAAGCGGGTTTTTAAGAGAGATTTTAAAACATCCAGTAGGAATGGTTTATTATTTAGAACTTGATCCAAAATTAATTGAAATCTCAGAAAAGTTTATTTCTCAGGATTTAAAAAATTTCCTTTTTAATGCAAGAGTGAAAATCGTCAATGAAGACGGGATCTATTTTTTAAAAAATGCGAAAGAGAATTTTGATTTCATTTTAGTGAATTTACCCAGTCCATCAACTGTTTTGATCAATCGTTTTTATACAAAAGAATTCTTCCAGTTGGCAAAAGAAAAATTAAAAGAAGACGGAATTTTTGCAATTTACCTCCCTTACTCCCCAAGTTCTCCAAACAAAAACCTTGAAAACCTTTGCAGTTCTGTTTTTAAAACTTTAAAAAATGTTTTTGAAAAAACAATTGTCTTGCCAGAGGATGAAATATTTTTCTTCGCTTCAAAATCGGAAAAGTTAGATTATAATCCAAAACTCTTTACCGAAAGGTTTGAAGAAAGAAAAATTCAGACAAATTTTTTAACCAAAGAGTACATAAATTATCGAGTTACGAGTGAAAGAATCAAAAGAGCGATTGAAGTTTTTGAAAAAAATGAAATCTCAAAAACAAATCAAATATTCTTTCCGATTTCTTATTTTTGGCAAATCCTCTTTTGGCTAGATTTATTTTCTGTGAAATTTTCAAATCTTTTTAAGGTTTTTGCTTTTTCTTTTTTACCTCTAAGTGTTTCAATTTTGATTTTTTTGGCGATTTATCTTTGCAAAAATAAAGAAGGGCGAATTAAATCTCTTGTCTCAGTAGGAGTGGCTGGATTTTCTTTAATGGCTCTGGAAACAATTTTAATTTTTGCTTACCAAGCAATCGTGGGTTACCTTTATTTTAGAATTGCGCTTTTAATTTCTCTTTTCATGTTAGGAATGAGTCTCGGGGTCTACTGTGGAAACAAAAAAATAAAAGATAAAAAACCCGAAATTTTTATCTTATTAAAACCTCATTTATTTTTATCTTGCTTTTCTCTTTTGTTAATTCCTATTTTAATTTTTATTTTCAAAATTCCTTTTTTAGGGATAGCTGAAATTCTTTTATTTTCAATGTCAATTGTCTCTGGATTTTTGGGTGGTATGATTTTTCCCCTAGCAAACACCTTTTATCTTTCTTTCGAAAAAGAGATTTCTAAAAAAACAGGAATAATTTATAGTGTAGATTTAATTGGTTCCTCTATTGGAGCTTTGATTTCTCCTTTGGTGATAATCCCTGTGTATGGGGTTTTTGCAAATTTGATTGTAATTTCTTTTTTGAATTTATGGTTAATTCTCATTCTTCGCCAAAAACTTGAGCAGTGAAAACATAAATTTGGGCATCTTTTTGCTTGTAACAATCACCACTTAAACCTAACTTTTCAATACAAAGCATTGAAAGAAAGGTTTTCAAATCCCAATTATTTTCAGTGGCAACTTGCGGTAAAAAAACTCCTGATCTTGACCCATATTTTATCTTAACTCCGTGTTTTCCAACCTCAATTTTTCTCCAATCGTTAATCTTTTTGAGCGGACTTAGAACTGAAATTTCATAAGTTAACTCCTTTAGTTCATCGATTCTGACTGGAGGAAATCTCACATCTTGTGTTGCAGCAGCAATAGCCATTTGAGAAACGACTTGATACAGGGGAATGTCAGTTGGAGAAAATCTACCAATACAACCCCTTAAATTTCCATGTTTTTTAATGGTGACAAAAGCTCCCAACTTTTTATTTAAGAGAGGGGAATCTATTTCATATTTTGGAATTTTGCCTAAACTAATGTAAGTTTCAACCGATTCTCTAGCAATTCTTAAAAGAAGCCTCCGATGATCATCACTTAATGGTTGTTCTTCAATTAGAAAAGCAATTGCTGCATAACCAACAACTTTGTTTTTATCGCCAGCTGGAGTATCTCCAGAGTTTGCATATTTTAAAAGCTCAATTTTATCTACTCCAATTTTTTCAGCAGTTTTCATTACAATCCTTACGGGTTCTTTTGCACACAAAAAAGTAACTGCATTTTGAATATTTTCTTTTTCTAGTTCTTGAATTGTTTTTTCTAAATTCTCTACCTTGGAACTCAAAATCGCCTGGATTACCCTTTTGTCAGCATAGTTTGCATTTTCATAATTTGGATAGTGAGAAAGATCTGTAGAAACAACGAAAATCACGTTATCTTCCCAAATTTCGGCCAGAATTTGACTAATTTTTTCCAATTCTTCCTCTTTGAGTTGATTGACCAAAATTGGAACAATTTTAAATTTTGAGAAAATTTTTTGTAAAAAAGGCAAATGAACTTCTAAAGAATGTTCTGGTTTATGTGGGATTGGATCTACTTTAAAAATTGAAGAATTTTTACTTAAAAACTCAACTAAATTTTTGTCAATTTCAACGTCGCCCAGGGGAGTTTTCCAAGCATCGCTTCCATCAATGATTGTCCCTTCAGTTAAATAATGATGGCTGGACCCTATAAGAATTACTGTTTTTTCTTCATCGAAATTCTCCTTTGATTTTTCAAGTAGCACTTTATATCCAAAAGCTGCAACCTGACCTGAGAATTGATATCCTGCATGCGGTACAATTAGAGCAAAAATTTTACCTGAAACCTGAGGGGGATTAGCTTTATTAAGAAATCCCTCAATTTGAGTTTCAAGCTCTGGTCTTGAAAAAGGGTAAAATTGGGCAGCAACTGCTGGTTCTCTAATAATTTTTTCTTTCTCAATTATCTCCGTTTCTTTATTTCTTTCTTTTTTTGAAAAAAAGAATATTTGCAAAATAATACCTGTTATTAAAATTGCAATACAAATTGAAATTAAAATTTTTGTTTTCATTTTATTCCCAAATTCCGGGAATTTTTTCTCCGCTTTTGCATTGACCTTTTTCGTCCAAATTATTTTGTAAGACAAAAAATCCTTTTCTAACGATTGCTGGTTCTTTCGACTCTGGACAATAAGTGGTCGATCCTTCGATGTCGTCAACATTTCCAATGTAAACATATTTTAAGCCCAAATCGATTGCCATTTTCCTTGCTCTTTTTAATGTCTCGATTGGAGTCGGGGGGATATTCAAAAGTTTGTAATCTGGATGAAATCTTGTAAAATGCAGGGGGACATCAGTTCCTAAATTGTCCCTTATCCATAAAATTAAATTCTTTAAATCTTCTTCAGAATCATTCTCGCCGGGAATTACTAAATTAACAATTTCCAACCAAACTCCGCTTTCTTTGATAATTTTCATTGCTTCCATTACTGGCTCTACTTTTCCTGCCACGGTCATTTTTTGATAAAACTTGTTGTTAAATCCTTTGAAATCGATTTTGTAAGCATCAATGTAGGGTAAAAGCTCTTTTAGGGGTTCTGGGTTAATGTAGCCCGAACTAATTACTGCGGTCTTTAATCCTCTTTCTTTTGCTAATTTTGCAATATCATACATGTACTCATAATAAACGGTGGGTTCATTGTAAGTGAAGGCAATCGATTTTGCTCCACTTTTTATTGCTTCTTCAACCACTTCCTCTGGAGTCATTTTTTTGGTCTCTACTTCCCAGGGAAAAACCTGAGAGATTTGCCAATTTTGACAAAACTTGCATTGTAAATTACAACCGGTGGTGGCGATTGAATAAATTAGTGTTCCGGGTAAAAAATGAAAAAGTGGTTTTTTCTCCACTGGGTCTAAATGCTGGGAAGCGATTTTTCCATAAACCATTGAATAAAGTTTTCCATCAATGTTTTTTCTCGCTTTACAAAAACCAATTTGACCTGGAGAAAGAACACACCTGTTTGGGCAAAGGCCGCACCTCACTACTTTGTTGCCTAGAGTTTCGTAAAATCTTGCAGGATAAAAATTTTCGGGAGTTTCTTTCGATCCTTTCTCTGATCGATAAATGAAAAATCCAGCCAAACTAACGATAAAGATTAAAAATAAGATGGCAAAAATGCTCTGAAAAGGAATTCTTTTTAAAAGATTTTTTATAGGAAAAAGGCAATGCAAAATTAGAAAGATTAAAAAGGGAATGGGAAGAATTTTGTTGTGAAGCTTTATCGCTAAATCGATGGGAATGATTTGTTTTTTCATTCCGTAACCCGAAACGAAAAATAAAATTGTTAAAAGAAGCAAAACCCACCCTGAAATCTGGTGCAATTTAAATAAAATTTTTGCCATCATCTTTAAACTATTTGAAAAATTTTATAAAAACTATAAACCAAAAACATTATGCCAACTAAAATTCCACTTACTCTTGCCACGATTCGAAACTCATTAATTTTGTTTAAGAAACTGAGAAGTGTTAGAGGTAAAAAATAAATTGTGGTAGCTAAAAAGAAAAGAAAGAAAGACAAAATTCCTTCTAAGAGTGCATGAAGCAAAAAGGCATAATTTATTGCCATCAAAAAAGGAGGACAGATATTAATTCCCATTAAAAATCCCATCATAAAGGGAGTTGTTTTTTTAAATTTTGGGGCAACGCAAACGTCTCTTTTCTCTCTTATTAAACCAATTGAATATAAAATCAACAAAAGAGAAAGAATAGCTAAACTCAAGGAAAACAATAAATCGATGGTCTTGTTAGTAGTTTTTTCTCCCAAATAAGCAAAAATTACGCCAAAGGTTAAATACCCAAAAAATCTTCCAAAAATGAATTTCAAAATAACTTTAAAATCTTCTTTTAATCTTCTTTCTTCAAAAACTACAAAAGGAATTAAAAAGGGGAAACAATAACTTGCACAAAAAATTCCAGAAGAAAGTCCAAGCAAGATTGGTTGAAGGATAATTTCTTGCATCCTTATCATCAGATATCACATTCTCTTAAATGATGAAAGGGTTAAAAATTTAATGTTTAAAATTTCCCATTTTTAATTTTCTCTCGAATTTTTTCTACAAAAGAATTAAAAAAGTAAAGATTATGAAAGGTTAATAATTTTAAAGCGGTAATTTCTTTTGCTCTAAACAAATGAGAAAGATAGTCTCTGCAATAATCTCGACAGACAAAACAAGAACAATTTTTGTCTAATGGAACTCTTGGATGCTTTTTGTTGAAATCAACTTCTCCGTGGGAAGTAAAAGCAATACCTCTTCTCGCATAGTGGGTAGGAACAATACAATCGAAAAGGTCTACTCCTTCTTTAATGATTCTGGGAATGTCTTCTAAGTACCCAATACCCAGTAAATGACGTGGTTTTTCTGAGGGTAAATTTTCGATTGTCCAACGTAAAATTTGTACCATTTTTCTTTTGTCTTTTCCAAATTCTCCGCCAATTCCAAAGCCAGCAAATGGCAATGATCCAATAAATTTTGCGCTTTGAATTCTTAAGTCTTTAAACCTTCCTCCCTGAATAATTCCAAATAATGCTTGTTTACTCTTTTTCACCTCTAAACAAATTTTTGCCCAATTATGTGTTCTTAAGAGAGATTTTTTTGTGTATTCATAATCAGCGTTTGGAGGAGTGCATTCATCAAAAGCAAAAATAATATCAGCTCCTAATTTTTCTTGAATTTGAATTGATTCTTTTGGACCGAAAAAAACTTTGCTTCCATCCAGTGGCGAGGTGAAGATTACGCCATCTTTTTCGATTTTTAATAGTTTTGGTTGTTGACCCCAACGAATTTCATTTTCCACATCCTTTTTTAAAATTTTGCCAACTTGATATTCTCTCCCAAATCCCCAACTAAAAACTTGAAAACCACCAGAATCTGTCATTAGGGGTTTTTTCCAATTCATGAAATTGTGGAGACCGCCAGCTTTTTCTATCACTTCTTCTCCGGGCCTAAAATGTAAATAAACAGTGTTACAGATTAAAATTTGGGTTTTTGTTTCTTGAACTTCTCTTGAGTCTAAGGCTTTCACAACTGCCTGGGTAGCAACTGGTACTAAGGTAGGAGTTTCAATTTCTCCATGTTCAGTTTTTAAAATTCCAACCCTTGCTCGAGTAATTTTTGATTTTTTTATAATCTTGAATTCAATCATTTTTTGGTTTACCTACTTCAATCTGATCTGGTTCTTTTAAAATGATTTCTGGTTTTACTTGATATTGTTGAATTTTCCCTTTAATTCTTACAATTTTTTCATCATAAAATTTTTCAGGATTTTCCACAAATTTATACAAATCAGAATTAAAAATTACTGCTGAAAAACACTGATTAGGATAGGGTCTCCCAAAATTTAAAAACACATTGTTTTGCTTTGATCGATAAGCTGCAAAACTTTCCCTTCAACAATTACTTCTTTTCCATAATAATTTTTCGTTTCACAAGCATCAATGAATAAAAGACCGGTCTTTTCTTTAGTTAATTTTTCAAATTCAAAAGTATTTTTTCTTTGATTTCCTCTACTCCCTTTTCCCACTTGCAACCAATTTTGTTTTCTCTTGCTTTGCTTTCTGCCAAAGAAATTTCGTCTCTATACTTTACCTCTCCTGGTGAAAATCTTGCAACTACCAAACCTTCTTTGACTAATTCCAAAGATACATTTTTATCATCGACAAAAACAAATCTTAAATAACGACAATACTGATCAAAATCTTCTTTTCCTTTTTCTAATTTTACTTTTTTATTCAAAATCAACTCTTCCAATCTCTCTTTTGCTTTTTCATAACAAGGGTAACCTTTTTTATCAGCATCAATTCCTAAAATTCTTACTAAATAACCCCCTTCAATTAAAAAAGTATCTCCATCGATTACTTTAGTACCCAGTTTTTTCACTCCATCTTCTAAAACAGGAAGATTGGTGCAAATTTGAGAAGAAATTTTTGTTTCAAAAATTAAAGGATTTATTGAATTTTTATCAATTTTAGTTCTTGACAAATAAATTATTCCTCCAAAAATCAAAAATGGAAAAAGGATTAATAATATTTTTTCTAGGATACGCTTTAATTTTTTTAAAGTCTTTAGAAAGTTTAGAGGGTAAATAATATTTATTTTAACAAATTTTGAGATAAAAGTGTAAAAAGGAAAATGTAGTAAACTAAAGCAATAATGAAAATAAAAATTCCGAATTTTCTAGCCATTAATTTAATATTCTCATTTTTATTTAAAAAACTTAATAGCGCAAAAATCAAAATATAAATAAATTCCATCTTAAGAAAGTGAAGAATTTTCTCTGAATAAATTCCGGATAAAAAAATTTATATACCAGCGGATGACAAGAACTAGACCATAAATAGCCGAGTAAAAAAGGAATTTTTCCTCTTGTTTTCGCTCTTATATAAACTTTTCCCATTTTCTCTTCTTTTATTACACCAAATAAGTACCCTAAAAATAAAACGTAAATTAAGACAGAGAATAAGGTAGAGAAGAAGAGTTGTTCAACATTGAATACTACTTCATCTATAGAGTAAAGTTTATAGAAGAAATAAATATATCCAAAAATAAAAGCTCCCAAAATTCTACCAAAGATTATTTTAAAAATTATCCAAAAATTTTCCTTAATTTCCCTTTTTTCGCAAAGAATATAAAGGATAATGAAAATTATATTAATGACAAAAAGAACATTGAGATGTAATGAGTAATTTAAATGGATATTTTTCATCAATTTTTGAAGAAAGAATTGTTTTGTTTTTTTTATTTCCAAAGCAGGACCTTATTCTCCTATATTAAAAATATTACTTAGTCTTTGCTTTAATCTAATTCCTATAAGGATATTTAAATCCATTTTAAAGATAAACTTTAATCAGGTAATTTAATGGTTTTTGTTCCAACTTGTTTAAATGTGGCACATTCTTTTTCAGGATATTCTTCTTCGATTTCTGTAATATCATAAACTCCTAAAGTGATAGTATCATTGGTAAAATTTAAAATTTAAAAATTAGCCTGGGCGAACGCTCCTCTAAGATAAAAATAAGTTAAAGGAGCTTCAATTTTTGAATCTGAAATTTCAATAGATTTTTCTGTACCAAATTTATATTGTTTTACAATTTCTCCTTTTAAAGTGAATTCTTCATCATAAATTTCGTATATAAAAATAAATCCATCCGTAGAAAGCTTTATAAAACCTCCTGGGGCAAATACCTCGGTGACTTTTTCATTATTAGAAAAGATAAAATCACTTACTTTATCATATATCATAAGCGCCATATGTTTTATCGTTAATTTGAATATACTTTTTAGAGTTTTTCTCATAAATTACTCTAGCATATCAAGCGTTTTGTGATAGCAATAGATCTAATATTTCGTCATAATCTATCTTATCTTATTTTTTCAATTTTTACCTCTTCTTTCTTTGCCTGCTCTATATTCTTTTCTTTAATTGGTGGTTCTTTTTCAACAGCCGGAGTTAGTGTTTTCATTAATCTTATTCCATAAAAAATGCCTTCAAGAGTAATAATAAAAATGAAAATAATGCTTCCTAAAATTATTTTTTGTTTGATCCATTGGTTTAATTTTAAGTTATTAATCTCAGGTTTTTTTACTCAACTATAATTTTAGATAAATTATTTTCAACAAACAATAAAGAAACTTTTAAAATGAAGTTTGACAAAAAACATGAAAAAATATGGAAATTAAAATTCCTGTTCTTAATAATTTGGAATCGTAATTAAAATTACAATAAAGAAATCTCATTTAACCCATAAATTTTTAATATATCTATTAGTTAAGTTATAATTAAGTAAGAAGGTATGGTGAATTTTGAAAGAACGCCTAAATTCGAAATTAAGCCAATCATAGAGCAAAAGCCTTTCACTAGTGAGGCAGTGAAATCTTTTTTAAAAAGATGGTGTGAAATCAATGATGATATACAAATTCAAGTAGTCTCACGAAAAGAATGGGAAAGGAAAGGAAAAATTTTGGAAGAAAAATCAAGAGGCAGGAAGAGACTATTCGTTCCAGAAGACCTTCAGCTTTGGGAAATGATCGGACTCATTGAAGCTGTTGACAAAGATACTTTTGCTGACAAACCAGAAAGAGTCACTGAAACAAAAGAAAAATTACTTGCTCTCGGAGAACCTTAAAAAATGCAGGAATATATATTGCCCAACGTCTTAGTGCCATCGAAGAAGGTCGAGAAATAGCTGAGGCATTGGCTTTGGAATTTTTTCAATATGGGGAATCGCTTCTTCAAGGAAAAAGGCAAGAAGAACCACAGATTGAAGAAATTATTTAGCAAAATCTTACACAGGAAGAAACCGAAGAGATAGATAAATTTTTGGCAGGTGATACCCTGTATAAATCACGAAGGGAAAGAATACGAGAATTGCTTACTTGGGAAATTTTTTTTGATCCTTTGGGGGTAAATATAGATATAAGAGAAAGAGAAAAGACATTATTGGAAAGTGAAAGACAAAGAACACTTGCTCAATTTTTTCGAATGCTCCAAAAGGCTTTAGAATTAGAAAGAAAAACCGCTGAAGGTAGGTTAGAGAAAAGTTCAATGATAAAACCCTGGCAAAGCGAAACACCAATCCATACTGCTTTTCTAAAAAGAATTGAAAATGCACTAAGAAGAGAAGTTGAAACCCCAAAACAAGAATTTAGTATGGCTATTTTTAGGCGGGGTTTAGAGAAATTATTAAGAGAAATGAGAGAGCCAGGAAAAGGGAGAGAAATTCCTCGCTGGAAAATTGCATTATACAGATTTTTTGAAAGATTTGGATTAGATCTGCAATCTGAGCAAAGAAAACTCGTTGAAATATTGAATCTTCATCAGCTTAAAAAAGAATTAGAAGAACTCCGCAGGGAGGGGAATTTAGCAGAAATTATTGCAAAAGAACGTGAAATCGCTGATAAAATTCAGGAGGTTGTTTCAAAATTTCCTTACAAAAGTTTTGCAAACAATCCATCGGAAATGATTGCTGAACAGTACATTAATTGTGTGGGAGCGAGTATTTTAGGAGGTGCTCTAATGAAAGAAGCTGGTCTGAATTATCTTGTTGGTGCTACGCCGGGCCACTCAGTTCTTTTGTTAGTTACAAGTAATGGGGAAATTGAACTACGCGATATGCTTTTAAGTCCTTTACATAAAATACGATTGGCCAATGAAATGATTCAAGGCCAAAGAAGAGATGGAAAACCCTTAAGGATTTGGGACATTGTCAATTTTAGCATAAATCCAAAACCAGAGGGATTATCATTTAAAATTGGAAGGGGAAATCAAAACATTTTTTTAACCATCTTTAGTCCAGAGTATGGAGAATATATTCAACTTTTATGTAATACAGGATATACTTTTCAACTGTCTGGTCATCATGAAGAAGCGGTTGAAATATATCGACAGATTATTAGCCTCACCCCCAATTGCCCTTCCACCTACGGCAATTTAAGTTTGGCTTTATACAATCTTGGTCATTACGAAGAAGCTATTGAAGCTTGCAAAGAAGCTATTGGGAAACTTCCTGAACAGGTTGAACTCTATAACACTTTAGGTTTCATACTCGTTCGCATTGGCAGATACGAAGAAGGAATTGAAGTATTGAGAAGAGCTATTGACATTAATCCCTTTTATCCATATCCGTATTTTAATCTTGGTTTCGCATTTTACAGGCTTGCTCGTTATGAGGAAGCAATTATATCATTTTTAAAGTTTATTGATCGAACTGATAAGGAAAAAGATAAAGATTTGATAGAGGAAGCAGAAAATGCAATTAAAAAAATTGAAGAAGAATTGATGAAATGAATAACGTTTAATTAGTCTCATATTTATGTGGGATCGAATCGCTTTCTTATTCTAGCTGAAACGAAAGAGACAATTAATAGATCAGTCTAATCGAGTTTATACAAAATCCCATTAATTAATGAAACGAAGAAATTCTGAGTTTTGGATTACCGATTAAAAAAATTTTGCTAAAAATATTGAAGACCCCCTGCAGATTTTTATCGCAGATTTTCCAATATTTAATGAAAGATATCCCTAATGCTAAATTTGGCTTATCCAGAAAAATTTTTTATTTTTTTGCCATTTTAAGATTGCCTTTTGTAGAGCAATCGGTAAAACTTTTCCTTTTTGAATCTCTTTTTATCAAAAAAGAAAAATGAAATGTGATTTTCTTTACTTTGAGAGGTTATTGTTGCAGGAATGACATGAAAAACCAAATTGATTTCATGATGTTCTTTGTCTTCTTCTTCATAGATATTGTCGACTAAACCAACAAGAGAGAATTTTTTGATTTTAATTCCCAATTCCTCTTTGAGTTCTCTTTCAAGCATTTCATTAATCTTTTCTCCAAAATTTAAATGCCCACCAGGAAAAAAAATAATAACCTCTCTCTTTATGAAAACAAGCTAAAATATGTGAATATGGGGTTGGACCCCATTTGGTTTTTTTTATCAACCAGGTTTTATCGTCCCATATTCTAACTCAGGTAGGTTTTCACAATTTTTTCTATACAATATGATGAAATTCTCTGGCTTTCAAAAATAGAACTTATCAAACGTCGTTCTGGTTCACACGTAAAAGGTAAATCACTATTTTTAGACTCGCTCAAATCGTAATTCCAACGCAAACCTTTTTATTTTATGCTTCAAAATTTAGCATAAATATATCATAAATAAACTCAGGCGATTAACAAAAAAATTTTTCGTTGTATTTTTAAGTTAACTCATACATTTTTTATTTGAGTTAATTTTCGCTTACCGCAAATTAAAACACATGAAATTTCTAAAATTGCTAAAGTGCCGTTTTGGTTGCTTTCTAAAGGACTATTTCTTTCCAGAGTAAGATCCAAACTAACATCAAGGATAATTCAAAGTGGATCTCAAATTATGTTTTGGTACAAAAACTCTATTTTTTAAAATTTTTCAAAATTCTCTCTATATAAAAGCAGGTTCCTTTACAATTGTCTCTTGGAGGAGGGGGAGTTTTTGACTCGAGAATTTCTTTTGCTCTCATTAACAATTCTGTAATTAGTTCTGCTTTTAGTCTAACAGAAACTATTTTCGGCCCAAAGTTTAACATAAAATTTTCTTTTGTAAAGATTTCTTCTGGGATTTCGTTGGTTGGGTTAAAATAAACCAGGGAGAGTTTTGATACTTTCATTTTTGTGGCTAACAATGCGTAACCATTCAATTGGACTTCATACATTGGAAAAAATTGATCCTCTTCTTTAAATTGTGAAGTTTTGAAGTCAATAATATGAAGAGTGTTATCTTTAAGTTTTAATATTAAGTCTGGTGACCCTCTCAAAATTAAACCACTTTTTTTGTGTAAAGCAACCAAATATTTTTGTCCATGTTTTTTTTCTACAACACCAATACTTTCTACGGTTAAAACCTTTTCTACATTCTCAACTCTTAACCATTCAGGAAGTTTCCGTTCCTTTTTCCACCTTAACCAAACACTATTTTTTAAGTTTCTATCGATTACATTAAACACGCCAGGGAAAAAACTTGGAAAAGGGCCGAAATGTTTTTCATACCAAAAACATCTTGGACAAAAATCTGATTTTACCAAATTTCCTAATTCTTTTACCCCAATGTATTTGAATTTTTCATTTTCTATCATTTTTAAAAATGATTTTTGCAAAAACTCAACTCCTTATCTGATTTTTACCTCAAATTTCTTTTAATAACAACTAGAAAATAAAAAATTTCAATAGAATTTAAAATTATAAATTTTTGAAAAATTTAAAGAAATTTGATAAAGTGGGTTGTATACCAAGAAGTATTTTTCTAACTAAAATGAAAAAACATCTCAAACGATTAGGAGTTATTCCAGAATACACGGAGGTCTCACTATTTGCGATTGGTTTAACATTTTTACTATTGGTAATTAATAATTTTGGATATTTTAAAGGATTTGTAATAGAGTTTATTAAAGATTTATTTCAGAAGTTAAAATTATGCCTTTGTGGAAATCTATAATATGTACAATAATAAGTATATTAGTTATTTTAGGTGCAACCCTGTTATTTATAGGTGGATGGCTCCTCTCTATTTATCATGCTTTTTCTGGAAAATCAATGACAAAAGAAGAGAAAGAATCAATATTGTTCTTTACTATCTTTACAGTTTCTTTAATTGGATTTATTGCAGCTGAATATATAATAAAAGAATCAAAAGGCGTTTGGATAATATTTCCTATTCTTAATTTTCTACACGCTTTTATATTGTTATCTCTATATAGGGTTAAGTTGATTACTACGGAATCAATTTTGGATAAACAAGCAAAGCAAGGAGAGATAATTTTGGGATCACTTTTTGTTTTTATTATTTTCTTTATCAGCAATTATATTCTCAAAAATCACTGGTCAATAACTTTTTCAATTTGCACATCTTATGCAACAATTTTTAATGAAATGTTAAGTAAAATTTTTATTAAAAAAGAAATGTCAAACAAATAAATTATGAAAATTTTGGCAATCGCTGATAGACCCCCAAAAGAAAAAATAAAAGATATTCTCCAAAAACATAGTGATATAAAGTTAATTTGTACTTTAGGGGATTTAGATTATTTTGCTTTAATTGAACTTGCAGACATTAAACACATTCCAAAGCTCGGAGTTTATGGAAATCATGATTCTGGAACTTATTTTGAAAAATTGGGAATAATAAACCTTCATTTAAAAACTTTTGAATTTGAAGGATATATGTTTGGTGGATTTGAAGGAAGTGTAAAATACAAAGAAAGTGCTTATGCGAAAATGTATACCCAAGAAGAGGCTTTTGAACTATTAAAAGATTTTCCTTATGTAGATGTAATGATTGCTCATTGCCCTCCTTATGGAATTAACGACGAACCAGAAGAATTAGCCCATCAAGGATTTAAAGCATTAAGACATTACATTGAAACAAAAAAACCAAAATATTTTCTTCACGGTCACACCTACCCTTCAGAAAAGAATTTGATAACAAAATTTTGCCAAACACAAATAGTATATGTTTATGGTGAAAAAATTGTAGAAATTTTTTAATTTTTTCTTTAGTTCAAAATAATCTCCAGTAATTCATTAACTCCTCTCATTGTACCATCGTTTAAAATTAAAAAATCAAAGTGCTTTTTATAATCTTCCAATAATTCCTCTGCTTTTTCATTCAAAAATCCAACTTTAATTGAATTTTTTATTTTTAAACCCTTAAGGACTAAAATGTCTCCAATATCATTTCCCAAAAGCAAAACGTTGTTTCTGTGTTTAATTTTTTTAAAAACATCGGGAAACTTTTTTAGAATTTTCCCCTCTTTATTCAATGAATGAATGAGTGGGTTTTTTATACCTACAAATTTTCCTGATCTATCCCATTGTAAAATATTACTCACCACAAAAACGTTATCAAAAAGTTTTCTCTCTTTTTTGAGAAACATTAAAATTGTATCAATTCCTAAACTACTTGAAGAAAAAATAACCAAAGGAATCGATTTGATTTTTAACGTATAAAAAAATCTTCCTATTCCTTCTCTCAATTTAATTTTTCCAGAATTAATTATTTTTCTAACATGAGTTTTCCCAAAACCAAATTGTTTTAATAATTCATAATGCACCCTCCACCATTCTTCCATTTTTTTACTTTTTGTTTTCAGGGGAATTTTAGGATCGATCTCTATTGGGTGATATTTTTGATAGAGAAGTTTTGCTTTTTGAGAATAATCTTTTCCAAGATAATTTTCGTCTCTTAAAAGAGAAATTAAAGAAGGTCTCCTTGTCTCATTATAAAATATCTTCGTTAAAGTACCATCAAAATCACTCAACACAAAAAATTTGTCAACTCCATCTTGTTTGATTTTCTTAATTTTCTTTTTTATATTCCCTTTGTCTGGAATGACAATCTTTTCCATTAAAAATTTTTCTTTAATTCATTTCAACCTTTTTAATTTTGTGATTAAATTTTCATATTCTTTAACTAATGGATGTTTCCAACTTTCTTTGATTGTTTTTAAAACTTCTTCTTGAAACCAAATAATTTTATCTCTTCCTCTTTTGAACTTTCCCCAAATTTTTGGTCCTTGCTCTTGATAAGCAATTAACAAACTTTCAAGATTGTGGATCTTATCAGCAATCACAATTGCTTTTGCTTCATTGGGTGCTCTTTTTAAGTTTTTTATATATTTTCTTTTTTTCTCTTCCCAGGGTAAAGATTGATCCTGAGTAACTAACTTTACAATTTTGAAAATTTTTTTGCCAAGTTCTTTCTTTAATTTTTCTTCTGGAAAATGTGTGTCTTCTAACACATCATGAACTAATGCTCCAGCAATGACATTATCTGGAAAATTGTATCTGGCTAACTTTAGAGCCACCATAAAAGGATGAACTATATATGGCAAACCATCTACTTTCCTTTTCTGTCTTTGATGGGCTAAAACAGCTATTCTCATTGCCTTTTCAATTAAATTAATTTTAAAATTCTTCTTCATGCCTCTCTCAAGTATTTTTTCTTTATTTCTTCAAATTTATTTTCTGCCTGTTTTAATCTTTCTTTGCATTTTTTTATTAATTCCATTCCCCTTTCATATTTCTTTAATGCTTCGTCTAAATCAATTTCTTCTTTTTGAAACCATTCATTGATTTCTTCTATTTCCTTGTAAGCTTTTGTAAAATTAAATTTTTCTTCTGGCATACTATTTCTCTATCTTTTTAACCTTGGAAGTAACCTGACCTTTGTAAAATTTTGTCAAAATATCTTGGGAAATTTTTAATTTCGATGGATCTTTAATGATTTTTCCTGATCTGTCTCTAGTTATCGTATAACCTTGTTTTAACCTTAAGTAGGGACTAGAAAGAAAGAGTTTTTCTTCTTGTTGTTTCAGAATTTTTTCTAATCTTTTTTGCCATTGAGTTTTATTCTCTTCCAAAAATATAATATTTTCTTTAATTTTTCTGTTTTGTTCTCTAATTAGTTTTTCAATTTTTAAATAATTTTTAATAAAATTTTTTTCTAAGAATTCAAATTCGCTGAAATAATGTTTAAAGTTAAGGTTCAAACTTTTTAACAAATTCTTAATTTCTTTTTTCTTTGAAAAAATTTCTCTTTGTATGTTGATGATTAAATTATTCTCCATTACTAGAATTTTTTCTTGAATAACCTGAAATCTCATTTTCAAAGAAGAATTAATAGTTGATTCAAGTTTTGAAAGATTAATTTTAGCTAATCTCCAATTTTCGTTTAAAATTTTTGCTGCAGCAGTTGGAGTTGAAGCTCTTAAATCTGCCGCTAAATCAGCCAAGGTTGTATCGTCTTCGTGGCCTATTCCAGTGATTATTGGAATTTTTGAAGCAAAAATTGCCTTTACTATTTCTTCGGAATTAAAGGGCCTTAAGCTTTCCCAATCTCCACCCCCGCGAATTAAAACCAAAACATCCAAATTTGGCATATTCTGATTAAACCAATGGATTGCACTAATTATTTCTTCTAAGGCAAAAATTCCTTCAACTTTAGTCTCATAAAAGAAAATTTTAAAACCAAAATTGCCCAAATGAGTTAAAAAATCTTTTAAGGCTCCCCTTCCAACTTTTGAAGTGATAACTCCGATATTTTCACAAAATTTTGGAATTGATTTTTTGAGTTCTGGATTAAAATAGCCTAAAGTTTCTAATTTTTTCTTTAAAATCTCAAATTGCTTCTTTAAAATCCCTTCACCTATTAAATCAATTTTTTCGACCTGGAAATTTAACTCTCCTCTGTTTTTTCTAATTTCAGGATAACCAATTACTCGAATTTCCATTCCAGGTTCAATATTGATTCCTAAATTTTCGATAATTTCTCTCCAGGCAAAACATTTTAAAATAGATCCATCTTTATCTAAAAGATTGAAAAAACTATAGTTTGGATAATTATTGATTTTCTCTCCTACTTCCCCTTGAATTATTGCTCTTTTTGGGACAAGAGTTTCATTTAAAAAATCCAAAAATTCAGAGACGCTAAAAATTTTTTCTTCAACAATTGCTTCAGCTTCTAAGGTTTGATTTGATTTCATAAATCGGTTATCTTGTGATAATTTTATTATGGTTTGAAATTCTTTTCAAATAACAATTCAATGAAAAAACAACGGCTAATTCTCAATAAAGTTTGCAATGTGTTTATTATTTAAAATTATTTTCTCGATTTTCTTCCTTTTTTGGTTAAAATATTGAGTTAAAATATTGAATTGTAGTCGTGGAAAAGCCACATTTTGAAAAAACACCATCTCAGCAATCTTTCGAAGGAGGCGAGAGAGAACTTTCTTTGTTTTTAAAAAATTTATTAAAAGATTTTGAAGAAAAGTTTAAGGAATGAGGTGTATCAAAAGAAGGAGTAATAGAGTTATATAGTTTATGGTAAGAAATTTTCCTTTCTCATAACGAAGAAATAGTAAAATTTGCGAGAGAACTAAGAAAAAAGTATGAAGACCAATATCACAAAACCTTACTTTTGCATATACTTTCTGGGAGTACTCCTCCAAAAGAGAGTATAGAATTTTTTGATTTTGTATAAAGAAGATGATTTTGTTGAAAAGTTTATAAAAAAGTTGGTAAAAGAAGCTGAAAGTAAAAAATAAAGAAATCTTTGAAATTATTCTATTTTTAAAATTTTACATTTGAATTTTCCTTGTGGTGTTTCTACAATCACTGCAGATCCAGTTTTTTTACCAAAAATTGCTTGACCTAGAGGAGACCTGAAAGAAATTTTTCCTTCTGAGGGGTTTGCCTCTTCTGGTTCAACTATTTGGAATTTTTGTTTTTGGCCGTTAAAAACTACTGTTACAATAGAACCTATATCCACTATATTTTTGTTTCTTCGTTTGGTGATTATTATTGCGTCATTTAAAATGTCTTCTAATTCTGCAATTCGTTTCTCAAGTAGTTCCTGATCTTCTCTTGCTTGTTGATAGGCAAAATTTTCAGATAAATCGCCAAAAGAGGCAGTATGTCTTAATCTTTCTGCTACTTCTTTTCTTCCTTCTGTCTTTAAATATTCAAGTTCCTTTTTTAATTTTTCGTAGGCCTCGGCCGTTAATCTCTTGGGCATGTTTTTATAATTTTTATAATTTATAGAAAGAGAAGGGCAATTGTCAAGTGTCTTTTCCTTTTCAAATAGTTTCTCAATGAACCTTTTTCTCTAAAGCTAAAGAGTTTATTTTTTACATGATACATTTGAAGGGGGTCTCCAGAAGGATGATTGTGGATTAGAATTACCGAAGCACAATTTGTTCTAGTGCATACTTAAAAATTTCTCTAGGATAGCAAATATTGACATCCAAGGTTGCCAACGAATAAATGTTTTTTAAAAATAACCTCATTCCTTGTGTTTAAATATAAAGCCGCAAGATGTTCTTTTTGTTTTTCTCTTAAATAAGAGAACTGAGTAATAACATCTTTAACTGATCGAAATTTTTGGTAAGGTTTCTTCTCCTATATTTAAAATTCTTTTTGGGAGTTCAATCGCAGCTAGGATCGTCCAGGCCTCTGTTTTGTTAATTCTTTTAATTATTGAATTTTATAGTTTTTGATTTTTTACTTCTTTGTTCAACTCCGCCTAAATCGATTTTTTGTTTTTGCTAAATTTACGAAAGTTTTAACACTCGTTGAAAATAATTCTTGTTTAAAAATTACTCCTTAAAATGATTTTTTTTCGCTGCAAATTCTCTAAAACCCTGAACGATAAAAAAGAGAAGGGTAAAATCCTCCTAATGAAAAATACAGCTAATGATTATTCCATAAACTAAACCATCTTTGATATTTTGTGTCCATCGCTGCCAAAACATCGACATTGACTACAGCCTTATCAATGCTTGTAATTGCCTCAAAGAGAGCTAGGCCGATAACAATTAAGATGAATAACAAAATTCCTATGACAGTTTTTGTTAAATTTTATTTTTTAAGAATTTTTTGAAGTCTATGTTCTCGCCAAAGTTTTGATGCTTGAGGACATTTTTCATCTAACTCTAAAAGAATTATTGCTTCAATTTCTGAAGTGAAAATTTCTTTCCTTTCTTTTGTAAATTCTAACACTTTATTGATAATTTCTTCAATTAATTTTTCTTTTCTTTCTATAGGAAAATCGATTTGTTCAATCGTTGCCTTTAAAGATTTTTTAATTTTTTCTAAATCAAATTTTTCTCTTTTTCCTCCTTTCTTGATTACTTTTATCATAAATTTTGGTGCTGATAATCAATTTTTGCTTCAAAAATTATTTGTTTTACAATCTCTGGGTTTTCAATTTGATTTAGAATAAATTCCCCTTTTTCGCCTGCGGTTTCGATTTTCAAGTTTCCAAAACGAAATAAAGATGGAAAAACCCCCTCGATTGAAACTGTCATGTCTTGAATTTTACTTAATTCAATACTTGAATACTTAATGTTAAAGAAGCTAATGAATCTAGCTTCAAGAATCCTTTGGTTGGTAATTACCCAATATGTCAAATAATATCTGGTTATCTCAAAAAAAATAATTATCCAAATGGCTGGCAAAATTAGAGAAAGAATAAAGGCAAAAATGAAATTTATCTTTATTTTCGATAACTGGGGGAAGATTTCGACCAGAAATTCTGGTAAAGGAATTTTATAAAAAAGCCCAAACAAAACTAAAATTAAAATAAAAGACAGAAGGAATAGGAGGGGAATGATAAAAAGTTTTAAAAGTATTGGATGTCTTCTTTTTAAAAGATAAACTCTTTCGTTAGGGGCTAAATTGATCATGTTAGATTAAAAGAAGCGCGATAAAGCTCAAAGATAAAAACACAAATTGACCCAAAAAGTAAAGAGTGATGACCTGTTTTTCTCTGAAAGGAAGGATAGGTTTGAACCTTTGAAAATGATATAAAATGATACAACCTATGCCAAATGAGGCAACAAACACTAACGTAAAGAGAATTGAAAAGAATAACCTCATCATGGGATCTTCGTGTAATATTTTACCAAATTGTTAGAAAAATAAAAACTGTTTGGAAAACTTTTGATCTTGACACAATCTTGGGTTATGTTAAGAATTAATATTAATTCCAGAAAATGGAATTTTGTAATTTAGCTCTTTAATATGTAAAATTTCCCCATTAACGGTCTGGTCATAAACAATTTTGTGATCAGTTCGTTGGTGAGGAAGTAGAGTAAAAAAACGGAGGTGAGTGGTTGTGAAGAAGGTGAAGTGCCCGAGGTGTGACCAAAAATTGTCGCTGCAGGCACCCCAAAAGCCCAGGGAGGTGAAAAAACTTTTTCGTTGTCCAAGGTGCAATGGGGATATCCTCTTGCAATGGAAGGAGGTGAATGGAAAACCAAAAGCTAAGGTGATTTTTGTGAAATCAAAGTAAAAAGTTCTTTGAAAATAGCCGTCCCAAGGTTTGTTGGGGACGGCCTTTTTTATAGTGAGTGCGGACCTGTATTCGTTGTTTTAAAATTTTCTCAAAATTTTCTTCAGTAAAAAGTTTAATTTTATTTTACTTTAAAAGTTGAGTTGTAATTCCATCTTCTTTTACCAACCTTTTCGAAAGTGTTCCATCGTAAATTGTTCCACAACCACAAGACGGGCTTTTGTGTCTCAAAATTGCTTTTTTGATTTTGAGAATTTTGGAGATTTTTAACACTTCTTTTGCTCCCCTTTCAAAATATTTTGTAATATCTTTTCCAGATTCAGTAATAACCTGTTTACCTTTTATTTCTGATCTTTCTCTGGGTATTGATAATCAACCTAAAATTTCAGGGCAAGCTGGAATTAAAATATAGTCTTTTGCTAATTTCAAAATTTTTTCATTTTTGTTTGAGGTTCCGTCATATTTGCAATTTATTCCTAAAAGACAGGCTGAAACTAAAATTTTTTCATTTTTCAAAAATTGGACCATGGCCTGGATAAATTTTCATTCCTTTTTTAATGATTCTTTCTAGTTTCTCTAAAGATCTTTTCAAATCTTCCTCTGATCCTCCTGGTAAATCAGTTCTTCCAACACCGTCCTCGAAAATTGTGTCTCCGGTAAAAATAAAATTTTCTCCTAAAATACAAATTGAGCCTTTTGTATGACCTGGTGTATGGATAATTTTCAAAAATTCATTTCCAAGTCTTATTTCTTCTCCCCCATCCAAAAATTGATCAGCTTGAAATTTTATGAAATTTTTTTCTCCTTTGTGAATTAAAATTTTGGCTCCGGTTTTTTCTCTTAACTTTGGAGCTGCTAAAATGTGATCCCAATGATAATGAGTTAAAATAATGTAATTTAATTTCTTTCCTTCAATTTCTTTCAAAATTTTTTTCAAATCACCTCCAGGGTCAATAACTACTCCTTCTTCATTTGAAATTAAAATATAACAATTGGTTAAAAGAGGACCAACGATTAATTGTTTAATTTCCATTTTTCCATTATATCAGAGTTTTCTATAATGAAATAATGCCGGCAAATTTACCTCCTCAATTTTTCGAGTTACAAAAGAAATTAAACCAAACAAAAGATATTCGGGAAAAGATTGAAATTTTGCAAGAGATGCTAGCCATTTGTCCAAAACACAAGGGAACAGAAAGAGTGCAGGAAGAAATAAAAAAGAAAATTGCAAAATTAAAGAGAAGCCAACCAAAGAAAATAAAAAGAGAGGAAATTTATTTTGTAAAAAAGGAAGGGGCGGGGCAGGTTTTGATTTTGGGAGTTCCAAATTCTGGGAAAACTTCTTTGGTTAATTTACTTTGTAATACAAATTTTAAAATTGGTGATTATCCTTTCACCACCCAATTACCAACACCTGGGATGTTAAAATACGAAAACATTCTAATTCAAATTGTGGACACACCTCCTTTAACTAAAGATTTTAAACCAGGATGGTTGAAAAACTTAGCCAGACAAGCAGATTCGATTTTGTTTTTGGTAGATTTAATTAATAATCCTGAGGGCCAGATAAAAGAAATTGAAGAAATTTTAAACGAGTGGAAAATCGAAAAAGAAAAGATTTTGATTGTAGGAAATAAAATCGATTCAAAAGAAGGAAAAGAAAATTTTGAAATATTAAAAAGAGATTTTGAAATTTTTGGAATTTCAACAAAAGAAAAAATTGGGGTTGAAGAATTAAAAAGAAAAATTTTTGAATCTTTGAATATAATCAGGGTTTATACTAAAGAACCTAAAAAAGAAGTTGATTTTGGAAATCCTTTTATTTTAAAAAAAGGAACAAAACTAATTGAATTAGTAGAAAAAATAAATGAAGAATGGGTGAAGAAATTCAGGGGGGCAAAGCTTTACGAAAAAAATTTAAAAAATTTCAAAATGGTAGGAAGAGATTATCAACTAAAAGATGAAGATATTGTTGAAATTAAAATTTAAAAAATCGCCCGTAAGGGGTATTAGAAAAGGGTGCAAGAGGGTAAAAACTAAAAAATCTTTGATATTTCAGAGAATAATTGGAAAATAGAGATTACATTTAATTTCAGATGATGCTTTATGTAAAATTTTTTTAAAATTTTCTTTTTAAATCGTGATTTACTTTTTAAAAATAAAGGGAGCCTAAATGGCTCCATTAAAAAACCTGGAGAGGGGAAGGTGATTTGAAAGTACGTAAATTTTAACTACGTCCGACCTCTTAGTGTGTGCATCAATTTGCGGATTGCGGTATTAGTTCCGTCGTACACCCAATAACGTGCTCTTTCATCTTCTACAATTAATACCGAACTTGAGGTTTGAGAGAGTATCAACTTAAGGGCTTCCTCTGGGGTAACTTCTCTCACCCCATACTTGCGAGAGGCTTCGAGTATTTCCCATTTGGGTTTCCCGTTTTCTGCCAACCTAATAAGTTTGGGAATCTCAATGAATTGTTGTTGCTCTGGTGTGAGTGCTTGGAGTTGGTTTTGTACAAGTCTTTTAATCTTCTCAGCTAGTTCCGGATATTCCTCGAGTGTGGTTTCGATTTCAGCCAGTAATTCGCCAATCCAGCGCGGAGGGATTGTAACTGACGTGCCACGTGAGTTCCGCTCTTCTTTCATTATGAAGCACCTCCTTTTGAATGAAATTTAGTTTCACCTTCCCCTCCAGGTATTCAATTTAACTATTTTTAATAATACAAAACTTCTAATTTTTGTCAATATAGTGGTAGTAAAAGAGTTCTCAAAAAAATTTTTTAAAAACCCCCAAAAAAATTTTTTTTATTTTGATATAATCCATAAACTAGATAAAATAAAATAAAATCAAATCAAATCAAATCAAATCAAATCAAAAATATGAAAAAAATTTTCGCAATTTTGCACAACATTAGAAGTTGTTATAATGTTGGATCAATTTTTAGAACCTGTGATGCAGTTTCAATTGAAAAAGTTTACTTAACAGGCTATACCCCAACTCCAGAGAGAAATTTTGAAAAAATTAAAAAAACTGCCTTGGGAGCACAAGAAACTGTAAAATGGGAATACAAAAGAAATTTAGGAAAAATAATAGAGAAATTAAAGAAAGAAGGTGTAAAAGTTGTTGCCCTGGAAACTGAAAAATCAGCCCTACCCTACTTTAAATTCAAACCTAAATTTCCTTTGGCAATTTTAGTTGGAAATGAAAAACGAGGAATTGATAAAAGAACTTTAAAAAAAGTTGATTTGGTTTTGAAAATTCCGATGTTTGGAAAAAAAGAGTCTTTGAATGTAGCAGTTGCCTTCTCAATATTTGCTTACTATTTAAGAATTGAATCTTTAAAATTAAAATGAAAGTAATACCTTTCAGATTGTGCGAATTCTAACTAAGAGTTTGAAATCACTTAATAGAAGGTTTTATTTTTTACTTTATTTTGGTTTCACAGCGTTCGTCATTTCTTGATCCCAAAATAGATCCAACTTCCAGTCTTTTGAAGAAAATTTTCAGACTCAATCTCTTACATATTTTTGCCATGGCAAAATTATGTAAGAGAATTTATGAATAAAAAATGGAAAATTTACTTTCTAATATTGATTTCTCGCATCATTGTATTGAAATTCTCGATGCCAAGATACCAAAGAAAAAAGAAATCTTCGTCAATTCCTTGTTATGGAAATAATTTAATGAAATTAAAGAAAAATTTTAAAGGATTAAAGATTTTATGCCTTTTCTTTAATTCCATTCCACAATTTCACAATTGTGAATAAGTGAAACTTTTAACTTGATTTTTGTTTAATTTTGAGGTTCAATTTCCAAACTAGAAGCTCTCAATCTCAAATTTTCAATTTTCTCAGCTAAAATGAGAGAAACTCCATGCCTAGCAGTGAAGGTTTGTATATTATAATAGCCTCGTAATGTACATTCTCAGATCAATACACGCTTAACAAAATCCTACTAAGGAATCCCTAGCAGTATCAAATTTTTAGATTAGATCTAAATTTATTACAAAAGAGTTTTTCTTTTCAGTTCATTTAATTTTCTTTTGACAACTGGGTTTAATTTCTCTTGGTTCTCTTCTCGGTTCCCAAATTCTACCTTTTTCAATGATGTGGACAACCTTGAAATTTCTTTTTTCTAATTCTTGAGAGATGAAACCTCGATGGCATTTCCAGGGAAATTTTTCTGCGCAGATTATTGCAATGTTTTTCACTTTTTCACAATTGTGAAATTGTGAAATTATTGTGATCAATTCATTTAATCCTTCTTTAAAGTCTTTTGTTTTCATGTACTCTTCGTAACCTTCTTCTCTATATCCTCCGAGTTTTTCTACATGATAGTATGTTATTCCATTTTCCTGCAAAAATTTTTGCAAATTTTCTTTTTTGAAATGAGGAAATAATCGTGAGGTTGGCCAATGTCTAACATCGACGAGAGTCGTGATTTTGTACTCTTTTAATATTTCCAAGAATTCTTCTAATGATCTATTGGAGGTTCCTAAAGTATAAATTTTCATTTTTAAAAGTGGGCGAGGGAGGACTTGAACCTCCGACCTCATGCTTGTGATGCATGCGCTCTACCACTGAGCTACTCGCCCACTAGAAAATAAATAAAGATACTCGATTCAACAAACTTTCATTAATTTAAAGCCATGAAATCAGGTAATGTCCTTATATTGTTTTTAGCAAATTTTAAGAAAAGAGAAAATACTAAAAAATCTTATCAAGGGTAAAGTATTACTTTGATTTAAACAATTCTGTGTTTTTAAATTTCCTTCTTTTTAATGTTAAAAGAATATTAGATTTTACCTTTTGATATTCTTTTTGTTGTTTGTCCAGCCATTCTTCCCATCCTATGATGTGAGATTTAAAAAGCCAAATCAATAAACATAAAGAAAGGAGAGAGAAAGGAAAAAGAGCACTTGAAAAATTGTTCCATCCTGTTGGAGCTGTAGTAGCAGCTGCCACCTTTGCCCTTTGAACAAGAATAGTAGCAGAATCTGAAAGAGAATTTCCATCCCAAGACAAAACTGCGGTATTGATTAAAGTGGTTTCACCAAAGGGAAACTGAGAGGAAGATGCGATGTCTGCCAAAAAAGTGATTGTTTTTGTTTGATTTTCTGAAAGATCACCCAATGAAATTTCAGAGGTTATATCTCCGCTAACTAATTGGCCATCAATTTTGAGGGAATTTGCTCTGATGGAAATTTTATTTGGCAAAATATCCTTTATTTTTGCATTTTTAATTCCAGAACCAGAATGAATTGTAATTTGAAATTCTAAAACTTCACCAGGATTAGCATTTATAGATTCTCCAAAATAATTCTGACCGTTTGAAAGATTTCTTACTTTTTTATGGATTGAGGGTGAAATTTCCCCTTTAACTTCTCCCACGTAAACTGTTACTGAATCAGAACCTGATTTTCCGTTTCTATAGCAAGTTAAAATGTAATTTTTAGGGCCTGAAATTAAGTTGCCAGTAGATTCTCTTCCTTCAACCCCTTTTATTCCTGACCAATCTCCAGAAGCTTGGCAATATTGAGCGTTGTTTGAGGTCCATGAAAGAGTGGCCGAAGAATTATAAGGAACGGTAATCGGCCCATCGCTCCCGTTAACTTTTAAATCAACTTTAACTTCTGGAGTTTCTGGACAAGGAGTGGTAAAGGTTTTATCTTCTCCGTATTTAATATCATCATAATTTTTATGTTTTGCTACTGCCCTATAATGGTAAGTAGTACACTCTTTCAAATCAGAAATAGTAGCTGTAAATTCACCAGTTCCATATTTTGATTGAGGAGGTGTTTGGAATCCGTAAGAAGTGGTTGTTCCGTATTCAAACCAAACTTCAAGATTGGGGTCTCCCCCATCGTCATTAATTTCACCAAAAAGGGTTGCTGTGACCGCAAAAGAAAAGTTAAACATAAAAATTCCCACCAAAACTGTGGCAAGTGCCCAAAAAACTTTTTGTTGAGTTGATAATTTCATGTTAGATATTAAATTTATCTTTAAGCTTCAATTTTGTAATTTTTAATTTTAAAAGCTTTTCGCTTTTGAAGGCTTGATACTCTTTTTTTCTTTTTTCCACCCATTCTTCCCAGGCAATGATGTGCGATTTTAATAAAAAAATCAAAATCAAAGCACCAACGAAGGGAATTCCAGCAATATCGATTAAAGTATCGATTAAACCTGTAGGAGCTTGGGTTGCAACCCCTAAAACTTTCCCAGAAGAAGTAGATTCTCCTTCTGTGCAAGGGGTGGTTCTAGTGAGTTCTGCTCCATAACTTGGACCTGCTTGGTTTTCCATTGCAGCCCGATAGTAATAAGTAGTACAAGGTTGAAGATTCTCGACTGTAATACAAAATTTACCCAATTGAGTAACTAATTTCTTTTCGGTTTTAAAAGTATAATTTCCAGAAGAGGTCCCGTATTCAAACCAAACGTAAGCTTGAGTATCACCTCCCAAGTCAGCAACCCCTCCAACAAAGGTAATGCTAGTTGGTCCGTTTACAGTAGTAGATTCTGGACAAGTTTGGGCATTAACTATCCCATAAACCAGAACACTCCCCACAATTCCTATTATAATGATTTTTATGAGTTTTTGATCCATGATAATTTTAATTTTAACATATAATTTTGTTTTTGTCAATAGATATTTGAAAAATTAAGGAATGGAAAATAGTTTTAAGTGGGGAGGGAAAAATTCCCTCCCCGAATAAAACTAGTAAGTAATGACTACTCCCTTGGTAATCACGCTCAAGGTAGGTGGTTCCAACGTTACTTGAACAGTGTCTGAATTGGAGCTTCCTGTGGTATTGTTTCTACAAGTCAATTTGAAAGTATAATTTCCCGCCTTATCCAAAGTAACAGATTCAGTCCCAGAAGTAGATTTTGTACCCGACCAGTTAACTGAACTGCTAGAGGGTTTACTCACTGTCTCAGCTGTACAAGTATTGGCGTACTCTGATGTCCAACTAAGAGTAATCGTTCTGTTCTTATAAGAAACCGTAACTGGACCGTCTGAACTATTGACTTTCAGATCAACTTTTACTGGACATTCGGTAGTGAAGCTTTTACCTTCTCCATATTTTGTATCATCATAATTGACGTGCTTTGCAACCGCTCTATAATAATAGGTTGTGCACATTTCCAATCCAGTGACCGTTGCTGAAAATTCTCCAGTTCCGTATTTTGTCTGTCTTGGAGTTTCATACCCATAGGCTGTAGTCTTTCCGTATTGAAACCATACATAAAGGTTTGGGTCCCCTCCATCGTCAGTTACTTCTCCGTACAAGGTAGCATTTACAGCTAGGACACTTTGTGTTCCAAGAGTTGCAAAAAGCAAAGCTATTAAAGCACCGAGAGTTAAAATTTCTTTTCTCATAGTGGTTTATTGTCTTTTTTCTTTAACGTTTTTATTCTGTATTGTTTCGACCTTTAATAAGTTACCACCACGCCTTTTGTGATAACAGTTGGTGGTAATATGCATTTTCCATTCGAACAATAATTGGAACAATATTCATAATTTCTCCATTCCTCTCTTACAAAACATTGAGAATTTGAACATCCTTTTTCTATCCATTTTCTTTGCACCCATTTATCAGAACATCGATATTCGTTGGTCCAACCAGAATCTCCGCATTCTTGCGCTTTTTCTTGTTTTTTTCCATAACAGTCATACCAATAAAGATCGTTATCGTAACATTTTTTCTCATAATGGGATTGATAACAATCTAAACAGCAATTTGAAGGATTTTCTCCGCATGCAGATTCGCAGACTCCGTTTCCGCAAGTGGGAAGACCGCAGTCGACTTTACAATTTTGGCAATTTTCCCCAATTTCACAAACTCCATTACCGCAGGTTGGAGTACAGTCTATTGAACAATTTGAAAAATTTTCTCCGCAAGAGTACTCACAAGCTCCGTTTCCGCAAGTTGGTGTGCAATCTATCTGACAGTTTTGACAATTTTCTCCCTGATCACATTTCCCATTTCCGCAAGTTGGAGCACAATCTATTGGACAATTAGCAGAATTTTCTTCTTTTTCACAGAAACCATTTCCGCAGGTTGGAGTACATTTACCACAATCTATAGTGCAGTTTTGACAATCTTCTCCTGATTCGCAAAGACCATTCCCACAAGTTGATCCGAGGACAACATTTTTTGATTTAACAAACAAAATACTAAAAACTAAAAGCAAAAGACAGATCAAAGAGATGATTATTAAATTTTGTTTTCTTGTTTTTCTCATTTTTTTAAATTTATACCTTTTTATCTAAGTGTTAATTTGAAAAATGTAAGGAGGAGGAAGGAAAGAATCCTTCCTCCTCATTAAAAATAAATTTTTACGGATCAGAAGGTACAGAATCTTTGGGTTCTACTTCAAGTAATCCAACTACTGTCACCCACCTCCATCCCTTTCTGGTGAGCACAAGTAATTTTTTAACTTCGCCCTCGTGTTCATAGACAATTTGGGTTGGGTTTGTACAACCATTCGCTTTGAGGGCCTTCTGCATTTCTTCTGCGGTCCATCCTGTTCCCATCTTTGCCACCACCTCTTCAATTTCACATTCTTCACAGAATCTTTCTCTCGGTCCCCCGCCATCACAACCTTGAATGAAAAAAATTAACGACATAGTCGCCAAAGCGATCAGCGTTTTTCGTAACATTTCTTGTTCCCTCCTTATTGGTCTAAAATGTACATACTAAAATTATAGCAGGATGAAAAATTTTTGTCAAGGTCTTATGAATTCAATAAAAATTTGAAAATTTTAAAAAAAAGTTGGGAGGAGTTAAAAAACCTCCTCCCTTGTAACTTCCTTCCAGTTAAGGAATAAGGTACAAAAGTTGCTGAAAGGTAAATGGTTTTTCTAATAGAGAAATTCCGTGAATGGAGAGAATACTCATTTCTTCTGGTGAAAGAGAATCTGCGGTAATCAAAATCAAACGGGGAACGTTTTGGTTTCGTGCTTGAATTAATAGCTCCAAACCAGAAATTTTTCCTGGCATGTTCAAATCTGAAATTACTGCATCAAAGCCACCTTCTCTTAGTTTTTCTAGTCCCTCTTCTCCATTTTCTGCTTCTACAACATTCCATCCTAGACGTTCGAGGCCACGTAAAAGAAACTTTCTGAATAAAGAATCATCGTCAACAACCAATACTCTTTTTTTCATTTGAGTTCACCTCCAAGTTTTGAAAGATCATGACTAACTATATCTTTATTTTTTAAATTTTACAAGTGCTTACTCTATCTTCTCTGCCTCTACTGCAATTCTTTTGAAATCTTTTCCTGGGGGCCAACAAGAAATTAAAAAAAGAACAGATTTTTGAGGATCTGTTGTGGGAAGTTTTTCTCCCTTTGCTAAAAAAATTTTTCTTTGTACTGAGTAGAGGTGTTTTTTCTTTTTAAAATAAACTATTACCAGATCTCCTTGCTGTAATAAATTTATTTTAGAAAATACCCAATCGTATTTGATTTTGGGCCAATTTGGGGGAGCAGAATGCCCCAAAATTATTGTTTGTCCTTTTTCACCAGGTAATGCAGAACCTGGCCAAAGTACTACACCTTTGTCTAATTCTTTTTTAATTTCTTGTTCTCTTTCAACCTTTCGCAAAGGAGCTGAAATTCCAATCTTTGGTATTTCAACAGAATCTTCCTTTTGGAATAATTCCTCCTTAGGTTGAACTTTTAATTCTTGTGTTTTTCCTTCTATACTTTCTATTTTTCCAGTCTTTCCTAATTCAATTTTTTCTTTTTCCTCTATATTTGGTTTTTCTTTTTTTTCAAATAAATAAAAAGATATTACTCTTGAAAGATATCCTGGATGAAAAATCCAAGATATTCTTCCCCAATTGAAGATCAAAAAAACAGCCAGAAAAAAAAGGATAAAATACTTAAGAAAAATTTTTTTAAAATCCATAGATCAAAACCTTATGAGGAATTAATTGAATTAGTTTTGATTGATCCAGGTAAACAAAAGTCAAAAGAATGAGAAAAAAAACAATCCACTTTGGGATTAAATCTTTATAATCGATTTCAAACTTTCGAAACACGAAAATATCAAAAATTATCGTTAAAGTTAAGGAAAAAAGTAAAAATCCTAAAATGGAATAAATTATCAGATTTAATATTTTGTTATATTTTATAGTTGCAAATTCGGTCAACTTAAAAGTTACTCTTTTTTCTAAGGGCAAAGGTGTGTCTTTATTTAGGGTGGAAGTCAAAATTTCTTGTTGAGAAGATGTGAAAGAAGATGTGCTTTGATTTGAGGTTGTCACTTCTTGAGATAAAGTTGAGGTTTCAGGTTGAAAAGTTTGAGCTGGTGTTGGAGTAGCAGTTTCAGATTTTTGAACAATTTTACTTGTTGGGGAGTATTTTGGTTGGGAAGTAACAGTTGAAGTCTGAGATTGTAAGGTGAATTGTTCTGTACTCTTTGCTGAAAGCATCTTTTTAGGAGTACCAAAATGTTGGACTACCACATAAACTTCATTTCCGTTAAATTCTCCTTTTAAAACTGCAATTCCAACATCCCTGTAGTTTGGGTTGAGAATATTTTGACGATGAAGCGGAGACTCCATCCAAGCTTGATGAACTTCTTTTGAGTCTAAAAAACCAATGGCTAAATTTTCTCCCGCTACCTGGAAATCATATCCTGCAATTTTAAACCAATACCAAGGAGAAATTCCGTTGGGGCTCCAGTGGGAAAAATATTTTTTTTCTAAAATATCTTTGGCCTTTAAATAGGCAGACTGAAGTAATTTTGGGTTTTCAAAAAGAGGAGAAAGTCCTTTTGATTGTCTTTCCAAATTCAAATATTCAAGAAGAGCATTTTTTGTAATATCAGCAAAAAAGATAGATTTTGAAAAAGAAAGGACCAAAGGGAGAGTTAAAATTTTTAAAAAAAAGAGTAAAATAATAATAAAATTGAGGATTTTCGAATGGAGAATTAAGGGGAAATAATTGTTTTCGTTAGATGGAAAGAAGAGTGTTTTAAGAAAAATCAAGGGTTTCATCATTTGATTATACAAAAATTTTAACTTACAGTCAATAAAAATGAGAGTTTTTCAATTTTATTTCAATCCAAAAGTTAAAGAAGATTTAATTTTTGAAAGCTTTTGCTACGATCCAAAGAACATTTACGAAAAGAAGTTGGGTTCTCTTTATTTAGTAGGTCTTTTAAAAAATGCTTTGCCGCAAAATTATAACTTTTTGGAAAGAATTGCAAGTTTCGCAAGAGAAGCGTTTTATAAGAAAATAAATTTAAAACCAGAACGAGCCTTCCAGAAAACCTTGGAAGAAATGAATAAATTCTTGGAAGAAATAACCAAAGACGGAGACGTTTCATGGTTGGGCAATTTATCTCTTTCTCTTTTGAATATTAATATTAAGGATTTTAATTTAAATTTTTCTAAAGCTGGGGAGATAAAAGTTTATTTAATAAGAGGAAAAAAACTGGTGGATATTGACAAAAAATTGAAATTTAAAGATATAGATTCTTTGCCTTTAAAACTTTTTACCAATGTAATAACTGGAAAGTTGATCGAAGATGATTTGTTGTTAGTAACAACGAAGGAGGTTTTCGATTTTTTTGAAAAAGAAAACATAATTCAAAAATTAAGAACACTTGGTTATTTTAGTGAAAAAGAGTTTAAAAAAATTTTAGATGAAAAAGAAGAAATTTTATCACAAGTAAGGGGAATTGCTTTTTTTGTGTCTTTATCTAAAGAGGTTTCAAAAGAAAAAAAAGAAATTATCGCGCCAAAAGTTTTAAAAGAATTTTCGTTAATTGAAATTTTTTCTCCCTTTTTAACAGCCGAAAATGAAAAATTAAAACCTTTTTCTTTTTCAACAGTATTTTCTCCACTAGGAAAAATAGTATGGGAGATTTTAAAAAATCCAAAAATGATTTTACTCGTTTTATTTATTTTAATTTTGATGATAGGATATCTCCTATTTCATTAAGAAAATTATTGAAATTTTGAACAATCAAAAAACAAGTGTTCAATGCTTTACACTGCTTAAAATAAATTTAACAGAAACTCAAGAGTGCCTTTTATTTTAACTCCACCTTAGCTCCAGCAGCCTCAAATTTCTTCTTTATTTCCTCTGCTTCTTCTTTTTTAACGTTTTCTTTGATGACTTGAGGGGATGTAGCTACTGCATCCACTAAATCTTTAGATTCTTTTAATCCTTTTCCAGTAACATCTCTAACTACTTTTATTACTTCAATTTTCTTTTCACCAACTGAAGTCAATACTACAGTAAATGCTGATTTTTCCTCTTCCGCAGGAGTTGGGGTGGGAGCAGATGAGCTCACAGTCGGTGTAGCTATCACCTGAGGCATAGCTGAAACTCCAAATTTTTTCTCTAAAATCTTAACCAATTCTGCCAAATCCAAAACAGACATTTTTTCAATTTCTTCGACGATTTTTTTGAATTTTTCTGGAATTTCTATTTTTTCGTCGTTTTCTTTCGTCATAGTTTAAAAATCTATTTTTGGACCTTTGTTTGAATTTGATACAAAACAAATAACAAACTTTGTGGAATCGATTTTAATAAACAAACAAAATTTGAAATTGGAGCAGAAAGTTCACCAACCAATCTTGCTAAAAGTTGCTCTCTGGAAGGAAGAGAAGCTATTTCTTCAATTTTCTCTGGTTCGATGAATTTTCTTTCTAAAATTCCACCTAAAATTTTTAAATTTTTATTTTCCTTTGAAAATTCAGAAACTATTTTAGCGCTCGATATTTCATCTTTTATGCCAAAAATAACTGCAACCTCGCCAATTAATTTTTTGACGTCAACTAAATTTAAATTCATTTCTTTTAATGCCAAATTTATTAAAGTTTTTTTAGCCACCTTCATTTCACCACCAACTTCGCTTATTTTTCCGCGCAAGGCAAATAAATCTTTACTTTTTACGCCAGTAAAATCGACAAAGATGATTATTTTTTGTTTTGTGATTTTTTCTTTTAATTGATCTAAAATTTTTTTCTTTTTTTCTCGAGATATTGCCATAATTAAAAAATGTCTGCCACAGACAGACAAAAAATCCTTTTAGCCTCGGCAGGGCTTATTTTTTGCCTGCTGTCTGCGGCTAAATTTTTCAATTTAATATCTTAAAATATTAAATTGTGCTCGTCAAGATCTTTACTGTTCTACGCAAAGCAAATGAAATGATCTGATACAATGCTGGCCCACGATTTCACTTGAGAGTATATTGTCTGTGATTTTCACTATTCGCGCTAAACCACCAATTCCCAGAGCTTCAATAGCCGCAGTTCCTCCAACGTAACATCTTAAATATGCTCTTTCTTCTTCGGTGGGAGAATCAATCCTTTCTTTTTCACTTGTCCAGTTTTGGCAGGTTGGACTAAAGCTCACAGAAAAAGGAGTTTTTTCTTGGTGGGAAGAAAGAATTTCTATGCAATTTTTGGTTTCTTGCGAGAAAACCCTTCCTACCCAAATCGGTTTACTAAAAAAATCTTTTACAAACTTTCCTTCTGGAGTATTCTCAATAATCAAACGAGATGATAAAAAGAAATTTTTATAAAATTCATCAAAATTTTTCCCTAAAAATCTCAGACAACTTTTGTTTTTTTGCAAAACGTTCCATTTTTCGTAAAATTGAGAAAATGGACGAGTGAGGGTTTCATGAGCTGAGAGGAGCATCTTTTGAACTTTTTCATTTCCGCTAGCGTATTGTTGTAAGTAATTTTTAAAGCTTTCCCAAAAATAAGCCGGGATTTTATCTTGGGGTAATCCATCTTGTGACTCAGCAAAAACAAAAATTCCCTCTAAGTTTAATCTTTCTACTGCAGAAATTTTTTCGTCCCCCAGAAAAGCTTTCCAATTTCCTTCAAGTTTTCTTTCTTCTGCCTCTTTTTGGCAGATGCTATCTGCTCCTTCTAAACCCTTTAAATTTCCCCGGTAAGTCCCTCTTGTAATAAAAACCCTTTTTAAATTCGGATAATCACTGGGAATGAATGGCCAATTGTTTTCTATTTCTAATTGTTCGCAAGAAACAAACTTTGGTCCTATAATCGAAAAATATCCATTAGAATAATCGAATAGGTTTCTTTCTTTACAGGGTGATTCACAAATTGCGATTTTATACCGGTCGCTAGTTTCTTCAAAGGAAAAAATTTGCCATTGGTATTTTCTATTTTTTGCCGGAAAATTTTTGACAATGGGCTTGGATTTTCTTGGTTCTTCTTCTTTAACTAAAAGAATATCTACTGTCTCTATTTTTCTTGCTTTCCAAGTGATGGTATAACTCTCCCCTGCTCTTAAAGTTTCTCCTCCGTTGGGTGTGATTAATTGAAGTTCTTTCTTTACCCAGATTTGATAAAAGAGAAAAGCTCCAAATAGTCCAACCAACACTAAAATGGCAATTATATAAGGAATTATTGGAGAAAATTCCATTTTTATTTAAGCAATTCTAAAATTTTTTCTCCAAATTCTTTAGCAGCAGCTGGTCCATTGGCTGTAATAATTTTTCCCTCCACCACCACTGATTTATCTTCAAAAATAGCTCCTTCTTTTTCTAAAATCTTTGCTTGACTCTTGGCAAAATCTGTCCAAACTGTAGCTCTCTTCTCTTTCAAAACGCCAGCTTTTGCTAAGATTACAGGAGATATACAAATTGCTGCTAAAATTTTCCCTTGAGATACTGTTTCCCTTGCTACCCTATAAGAGTCTTCGTGATCTAAAGCGTTTAAAGCTCCAGGTCCTCCTACAAAAATTACAGCATCAAATTCTGCAGGGTTTATTTGAGAGACCAACAAATCTACTTCAACTTCTCCCCCATCTGCACCTATTGCAGTGCCTACTTTATTGGAGGCAGTTTTTACTCCAATTCCAGCTTTCTCTAAAATTTCTTTTGGTACAAAGTATTCCACATCTCTAAAATCTCTAAAAGCAATTACCATTACTGCCTTTTTACCTGTAAAATTTTGAGGCATAGTTTTAACTTTTAATTCTCCTTTTTCTTTGAATTGAACCTTTTTCAATTGTTGAGTTCTGAAAAAGTAAACCGCACCAAAAATATCCCAAGAATGATTAAAGAAAGAATCAAAATCTTTCGCATTTTATTCATCTATTACTATTTTAATCTTTTCTCTCATTTCCTTCAACTCTGCTTCTATTTCATATACACCTGCACTTTGTGGAAAGAAGATATATTCTCTTGCCTGAACGACAAAATTTCCATCAATAAACCATTTAACGTTTTCGTTTGCTTTTAAAACAATTACTCCTTCTCCCATTAGAAACCTATCTCCATCGTGAGGGTACAGGATTAAAGAATTCTTTTTTAAAAGTAAAAGAGATTCTTGAAAGTTATCGTTTTTTAAGCCAAATTCTAAATTTCCATTATAATTGTACTCTTTTATTGAGGAAAAATCAAAAGGAGTTTTTTTGTTATACCTTGAGTTAAAAAGTAACTCCATAACTTCTGACCAGATTTTTCCTGCTCCAAATTGTCCAGAAACTTTATCCATTGATTGATTTTCTGTATTGCCAACCCAAACTCCAACTAAAAAATCTGGTGTATATCCTATTATCCAACTATCCTTAAAATCTCTTGAGGTTCCAGTTTTTAAAGCATAATTTTCTTGAAAAAGATTAAGATCTGATTTAAGACCAAATTGTTCTACGCCAGTTTTCCTATCAGTTAGAATTTTATTAACTAGCTGGACATATTCTACGCTTGCAATCTTTTTCTCTTTAATTTCTTGATCGAAAGAAATTTTAAGATCCTTTAAAATTCCTTGATTAGGAAAAAGGGTAAAATATTTGACCAAATCCATCAAACTCATCTCTAAAACTCCAAGAGCAATTCCTAATTGATAGTTTTCTAAATTTTGTATTGGTTTAAAGCCTAAATCCTTTTCTAAAAATTGATAAAAATTCTCCAACCCGATGTATTCTAGTACCTTTACTGCTGGTACGTTTAAACTATTAGATAAAGCATAATGTAAATTCACCTCTCCACGATATTTCCAATCAAAATTTTTAGGATAAAGAGGGAAACCTAATGCAGTAATGTATTTGTATTCCCTATCTTCCACCAAAGTATAAGGCCTCAGGCCTTTTTCAAAAGCTTTTAGATAAATGAAAGGTTTAATTGTTGATCCGACTGGACGAGGTTTTTCTAACATATTTATTTGATAACCATTTTCGAAAGATGTTGGATCTGGAGAACCAATTAAAGCTAAAATTTCATTTTCTGGCAATTTTATGACAATTAAAGCTGCATTTTTTGCGTTCTTAAATTTCAAAATTTCAATATTTCTTTTTACAATTTCTCTTAATTTTTCAGTTAATTTTTTATCAATCGTTAGCTGATTTGCTTTTGTGTTTTTCAAGAAGGGTTTTAACTCAAAAAGAATATCTTCGTTAAGGTAATTTTCAACATTTTTTGTAACTTGCTCTCTGTCTTCAAAAATTAAATTTGAAGAATCCAGTTTTAATCTTTTAGCTAATTCCTGAGATATTTCCTTGTTAGTAGCTTTTAAGGGATTATTTTCTGATGGACTTGATATCGTAGCCAAAAGTTGGAGAATTTGACCCTCGGTTAAAAACTTTGACGAAATACCAAAATAAAATCTGCTCGCTTCTTCAATTCCTTGTATTTGATTTCCAAAATAAATTGAATTGGCATACATTTTCAAAATCTCTTCTTTGCTCTTGAAAATTTCTAAGGAAATGGCAGAAAAAAATTCCAAAAGCTTATTTTTGAGATTTCTTTCTTTTTCTTTTCCTAATAAAATCTTTGCAAGTTGTTGAGTAATTGTGCTTGACCCTTTTCTATTACCAAAACCCAATTTTGAAATTCCTTCTTGAAGAATGCTGAGGGGATTAAAACCAAAATGATAATAAAAAAATCTATCTTCCTTTTTAATCAAAAGTTCTTTAATCTTTGGAGGAATTTCTTGAATTTGATAATTCCTATATCCTTTTTCGTTAGGTAAAAGTGTAATGATTTCTCCGTTTCTATCTTTTATTACCCTGGAAGCCTGCTTGTGATAAAGTTCTGTCAAAACCTTTTGCTGAAAATAAGCCCAAAGAATAAAGAAGAAAAAGAAAAATAGAAAAATTGAAAGAAAAATTCTTTTTATTGTTTGTTTCATCTTTATTCGATTTCAAAATATCCTCCAGAAGTTCTACCAAAGTTTTCTGGAAAATACATTTCAGAAACTTGAGCTGGTAAATGGATAAATTTTCCTTTAATTAACGGTCTTACAAAATACTCGAATTCATAAACCCCTGGTTCTAAATGCTCAAAGTACAAAAATACTCTATCGTTGTGAATCTCTTTAAAATCTGGAATTAATTCTCTTCCTGTTAATTCCTTTTCTTGTAATCTCAACGATTTTTGTTCGGTTGCCAGATCAAGATTAACAATTTCCATTCCCGCAGGTATAAAATCCTCGACTATTACAAAATTTCTAGATTTTGGGACAGTAATTTGTAAATGGACTCTTAAAACTTCACCCACATTACTCTTTTCTAATGAGTTCTGGTTTTTCTTGTCGTCCAATCTATAAAAACCTCTGGTGATTGAAAATCCTTCATCTCTCGGTGGGATCTGAGTTGGTGGCAAATAATATTTTAAAACAAGATCATAGTAATAAGCGTTTAACTCTTTATTTTTATTTGTTTTTTTGAAGGAAATAGTATTGATTTCATTAAATTTTAAATCTCGAATTGGAATTTCTTTTTTGAACTGTTCTAAAATTGTTTCTGGATTAAACTCAAATTTTCCTTCTTTCTTTTTGTTTACTAATATTTCTAGTTCAAAATGGGATTTTGTTTCTTTTTTCCATTCTAAATAATCGGTAAAGGCATCAATAACTGAAAGGGTATTTTGAGTTGAGCCCCAAGAACCATCTTTCCATTTTGAATTCAAAAGCCATCTCAATACTTTTTCCAAAATTGGATCATCAGATTTTCTAGCAACCTTAGCTTTTAAATACAAGGCTGTATTCTTAATTGGTGTTTCATAATATTCAAAATTGAAGTTTTCGCTTTTTTCTAAAAAGGCGCCTCTTCCATCGATTTTAATTCGATTGTCCAAAATATTGTAAATCTTATTTTTTAATCTTTCTTCAAACCCATAATTTAATAAAATTGCCAAATAAGCTAAGGAGGTATTGTTTATTTCTTCTTTCAAGAAAAGATCGTCGTTTACGATTTTAATAATCTGGTCTTTTAAAATTTTGTCTTTTTTGAACTCCGGTAATTTAAATAAAGTATAAGCTGATAGAATGATATTGTCTTTATTTTCGAAAATATCTCGGTTTGTGGTCACTTGAGAATAAACATAATCTACAGCCCTAAGTAAACTATTTTCATTAATTTTAAACCCAGCCTGCCTAAGATTGTTGAGGGTTTCTATTACATAAAGAGTTAAAGAGAAACTAGAGAGTCCATCCCTCCAAAAAGAAAATCCTCCATCAAATTGTTGATTGTTATAGAGTTCGTTTAGGCCAATTTCTACTAATTCATCTATGGTATATTCCTTTTCTTGATATTTTATTTTTTCAAGTTTGAATTTTTCTCCAATATTTGGAATGTTTAGTCCTCTTTTTACTATTGCAATTGCGTTTAGCTTAGAAGCAACTTGTTCTGAACAACCGTAGGGATACTGCAAAAGATAATTTAGAGCATCAGAAAGAAAAACTGCCAGGGTGGCTGAAGTCTTTATCGTAAGGTCCCCTCTATCTTTTTCGATATTCTCTGGTAAGAAAAAGTATTCTTTAAAGGTGGGTTGAGATGTATAATTTGAAGAGGCCGTCACTTCATAGGTTGTGTCTGGAGTAATTTTGATTGATAGTTCAACTGTATCTTGTAAAGAAGGAGAGGTTACTGAAATTGCTGAAATTGTAAATTTGTGTTCTCCAGATTTTATTTGGGATGGAGCTTGCACTCTAAAGTAAACAGTGGCAGATTTCTCTGGTTTTATTTTAATTTCTTGTTCTGGTTGTTTTTCTTTCAAAATTAAGGTTGAACTTTCAAATTTTACTTTTATTTTTTGGGTTTTATCTGTTTGATTGAAAATTTGAGCTCCAAGAAAAAATTCATCTCCAGGCACTACAAACCTCGGTTTGAAAGGAATTGCCATTAATTTCTTTTGAGTTATAAACTCTAAATAACCAACGCCAACTTTAGTGTCTTTTGTTACCCCTACTGTTTCCACCTGCCAAGTGGTTAGATTATCTGGTAAAGTGAATTTCACTTCAGCTTTTCCTTCCTCGTTTGTTCTCACTACAGCCTCCCAAAAGGCAGTTTCTTTAAAAATGCCTCTCTTTTTTAGTGCTAAATCTTCAGCCATTCCCCCACCTCCTTTAGTTGGAACTTTTAAGCGCGATTCAACTAAAATGTGCTTAATATTGGAGCTTGTTTGAACAGTTAAAGGAAAACCAGCGTAGAAAAATATAAGAGGATTTTTCTTTGGATTTCCTTTTAGAGCCAAAACTGAAAGATCAACTACTGCAACCGAAATTTCAGCGCTCACTCCTTTACCAGTCCAATCTTTGGTAAAAATTTCTAGTGTAACCTCCTCACCCGGCAAATAGAACTTTTTGTTTGATTTAACTTCAATTTCAAGTTCTTTTTTCTCTCTATCAACCTGAAATTCAACTTTTCCAAATTTAACCTCTGGTTTTGATGAAATTAAAAGGACTGAAACAAAAACATTTGGTACGTACTCTTCTTTCACGGGGAAAGAAAACTGATAGAGGTTGCTTTTGATTTCTTTAATTTGATAATTAAAAATTTTTCCTCTTTCAATTGAAATTAAGGCTTTTGCTAAAGAGTAAGGAGATTTTATAATTATTTTTCCTTCTTCGCCAATTTTTAAATCAGTTTTTTCAGTTTCAAGTTCCAATTCTGTCCCAGATGTTGGTCTAACAACTACTTCACCCTCCCCCCAGACATAAATTTCATAAATACTCCAAATTAAATTTCCTTTTTTGTCTTTTGCTTTAACCTCAACTTCGTATTCACCTTCTTTATCGAGTTGAAGTTCTGTTATGAAATTTCCTCTATTATCAGTATCGAACTTAAAGCTCTTTATTAATTCTTTCTTTTTCTCCCACCAATAAGAGTACCCACCGGTAGCCTCTTGTCTTTTTGAATAGACCCATTTGATTTTGTGAACGTTTAATTGAATATCCCTTGCCTTAATTTCTTCTCCCTTAGTATTAACTGATTTCACTTTTAAATTGAACTTTTCATTCTTTCCCACAAAACTTTTATCTGCTTTTAAGCCCAAATAAAATTCACCTTGATGAACGAGGAAAGATTTTTGAGCAGAGACTGTCTGCCCTAGAGTACTTTTAATCGTAACGTCAACGACAATAATTTTGCTCTTTCTTTCATCTTCTTTAAACCATTTTTCAAGATCTAAAACTTCAGAAATTTTTGCTTTTCCCTCTTGATTAAGGATAGTTTTTCCTCTTAAAATAAATTTTTCGCCAAATTCATAAGGTGGAAAATAGTACCATTGACTATCAAAATCAAAATATTCATCTTTGTATCTATCAAAATAATAGTTTTGAGAGCTGATGGTGTATTCCACTTCTCCCCCCTCCAGAGGAACTCCAAAATAGTAGCTTGCTTCAATTTCCAGATTTACAGTTTCTTTTGAAATGTACTCTTCTTTATCTGTTTTCAATTCTACTTTGAAGGGTGCGGGAACGTATTCTAGAACTTCAAAATAAATACAAAAGCGATTTTTTGCGCACACTCGATAAGTACCTAGAGGTGCGTTGTTTTCTAAAATAAGTTTTGTGTGAAAGGTACCAAATTCATTAATCTCTAAATCTTGATTGAAAATTTTATCTCCTTTTGAATTAAAAACTTCCACATCAATAGGTTTTTCTCTATAAATTTCATAGTTTCCATCGTAGCCTATTCTATAAATACCTTTGATGAAAACTTCTTGACCTGGTGTGTAAATTGGTTTGTCAGTGTAAAGATAAATTTTACCAGCAGAATAGGATTTTTCTACCCACTCAAATTTGCTTTCTTGAATTAAAACTGTAGCATCTTCACCCTTGGAAACTACAATTGCATCCAAATTAGATGTGGAATTGATAGAAGCTAAACCATCTTCTCCTGTAAAAATTGAATTTAAAAGAGTTAATTTGTTGCTAGTGAATTGGTAAAGATCTATTTTTGCACTGGGAACGGGTTCTAAAGTATTTAAATCAATAACCCAATAGAGATTTTGAAGCTCTTTTAATTTTTCAGCACTCAAGGGCTGTCTTTCTCCCCATGAATAGGTGGCTGGTGAAATTTTCTTTTCAGCCACTCCCAAATTAGTAACAGTTAAAAAACTTCTTTCGTAAACTGGAAGCAAAATTTCTTTTTCTCTCCTCCAATATTTTCTTTGGTAATTTGGGTGATAGAAAGTAATGATATAATTTCCGATTGGATTTTTAAAGTAATTTTTAAGATCAAATTTAAAGTAATTTTTAATCCAATATTTCTTGGGAAGCGAAATTGTATCTTTAATTCTTTCTTGGCAGTTTGTAACTACCTCTGGACTTTCAAACCATTCTAGTTCGTTTAAAAGATAATAAAGAAAATCTTCTCCTGATAATTTACAAATATCCACATTAATGTAGTCCATGTTTTGAGTCACAAAAGTTAATCTTGTTTTTTCTGGCGTAGTCACATTATAGAGTCTTTGAAGATGATGAAAATTAAGAGCGAAAGAGGGCATCTCGCCTGTTTCAAAATTTAAAGAAAGAGATTGTTTTTGACCGAAAACGTCTTCTAAATTTATTTCAAGTAAATAATGAGAATTTGGCATTAATCCATATTCTATAACAGTTTGGAATTGACCAACCTCACAAACTACTCCTTCGTATACATAGGAAACTCTCCAAGAATTATTCCAATCTTGTATTTCATAATCTAAATTCGATTTAATATATTTTGGCCAATCTTCTTGAGGGGGAGTTAAAATTGGAGTATTACTACAAATAACAAGTTTAGTTAAGCTGGCATTTGATGAGTTGTTTTGAGGGGAAGTTTGAAAAATTTTAAATTTGGGATAAGAAACTATAGCTAGTTTAATTGGTTCTTTGTTGATTACTAATCCTTCAAGATTAACAATTTTTTCAAAATTGATTTCAATTTTTTCTTCAAAGCCAATTTCTTCTTCGTTAAAGATAAAATAAATTTTTCTTTTATCTAAAATTTTCTCGCATGCTCCATTTTCAGAATTAATTTTTTCTTCTCCTTCTTCCTTACACTTTTGACCGTAACCTATCTCTTTTAGCTTTAGAGCTGAAATTTTGCTTTTTTCAAGATCAATTTCTTCATAAAAACTAACCCAAAGTTTTCCCTTTGGATCAAAAAAGTTGGGCGCTGCATACTCAGTTCTTTCAGATTCAGCCAAAACTTTTCTAATCACTCCTGTAACGTAAAAATAAACTGTTTTTTGTTGGTTTAAAATAATATCTCCCTCTAAGGGATAAGCTTTGTTAATTTTAAGAGTGTAGCTTGTTTCAAAATCCCACAGTTTTTTCCTCCCAAATCTATCTTCTTTTGGATAAATTTCAATAACAGTTTGATCTAGTTCTTGATCTTGAGAATCCTGAGGAAATTCAATTTTCAATCCAATGTCTGAAGCTATTTGAGCGAGGAGATTTTTAAACCAAGATAAACCAAAAATATCTCCTGTTTGAGTAACTTTTTCTTTTTTTCTTTTAATTTTATATTCTGCAATAAACGGAATTTCTTTTTGAGTATCATTATTGATCAAAATAATTTCATTTTTGGTTTTTTCTAAGTCAACAGGTTGGTTAAAGTAAATAGAAATTGGTTGGTTATAAACGATTTGTCCTTCTGTTATTCCAAGATACCTTAGTTTTCTTGTCTGGAATTTAATTTCTTTTCCTTCAACTGGTAACCCATCCATTGAAACAAAACCGGGTTTCACTTTCACTCTATAATTTGAAGAACGAATTAATCTTTCTTTTGGGATGAATTGCAAAATATTAGTTGAACTCCATTTGAAACGTCCTTCAGTTTTTGGAATGATTTCTACTGGAATTTCGCCGCTTTCAAATTTTCCTAAAGTAGTTAAAGGGACCATTGGTCTATTAAAAACTATCGTAATTTCAGTATCTTCTGGAGATTCTGAATCCTCTTTTGGAAAAATAGCAACAATTTCTGGGTCTTCAACTACTAAAAAATCAGCTCTAATTTTTTCTCCGCCAGCAAGAGTCAATTCTACTAGATAGTGGTGGTTTAATTTTAATTTTTCATCTGGTTTAAAAAGAAGATAGTTTGAATCATCTTTTGCAAAAGCAACATCTAAAATTTTATTTAAAACGTTTTTTTCCTCAATCCATTTTCCTTTTATCTCTGGGGTAAATTTTATATTATTTTTAGCAAATTCTTTGTCAACTTTTGGTGGTAAATTAATTTTAATTGGGGCTGATTGAGAAATTTTCTCTTCAACTAATCTATAAGGCCTAGGATATGTAGGAATTTTTGGAGCTTTCTTTATTAAAAAGTAAGAACCAAAAAATAATATCAAAATTAATAAAATTAAAATGATTAAATTTTTTGGTGTGATATTAAGTTTTTCTCTTATCATTTAAGATATTTTTCTTTGGCAATATTATGTTCTTGTAAAGTTTTACTAAAGATTGTTTTTCCCTCTGGGGTGGAAAGATAGTACCAGTAATCGCTTTCTTTAGGGTATAATGCAGCTAAAATACTTTCAAGTCCCGGATTGCAAATTGGAGCTGGGGGGAGACCCTTATATTTATAAGTATTGTAGGGCGAATCAATTTGCAAATCTTCTAAGGGGATTTTAGTTGTTTTTTTTCCCGTAATGTAAGTTATAGTTGCATCAACTTGAAGAGGCATGCCAACTTCTAACCTTTTCCACAAAATTCCAGAAACTAATTCTTTATCTTCCTTTGTTTTAACTTCTTTTTCCAACAAAGAAGCCATCACAATTATTTCGTGAAGAGTCCTTCCGCTTTTTTTAATTTCTTCTCTATATGGTGCGATTTTCTTTTCAAAATTTTCTCTCATTATTCTAACTACTTCTTCACCAGTAACCCCCACTGGAAAATAATAAGTATCTGGAAATAAATATCCTTCTAAATTTTCTTTGGGTAGTTTAATTCCTAATTTTTCTTCAATATCTTTTATTGTAGATCCTTCTGGAATCGTAACCTTTATATTTGCAATCTCTCCAGAAATTATTTTTTGGGCAATTTCTGGAATGTTCATTGAAGAAGAAAGAAAATATTTTCCTGCCTGAAGATTTTTGTGTTTTCCTATCGAAAGGACATATAAGGTAAAAAAAATTTTGTTTTTTATAAAGCTTTCTTTTTCCAATTTCTCTCCGATTTCTAACAGACTTTCTCCTTTCTCAACAGAAAAAATTTTTGCTTTTGAAATTTTTTCTTTTGGAATAAAAATGCCCCACCAAAGGATAAAAAATAGTAAAAGAAAAAATAAAAAAATAAAAAGAATTACTAGCAGAAAAGTTTTTAGAAATTTTTGAAACATTGTTTATCTTTCAACTAAAGGAACGAAAATAAACCCGGGATATTCGAATTCTTCAAAATCTTTTTCTGATTTTTTGACAAAAAGCCAAATGGAATTTCCAATAGGAGTAACAATCCTTCCCCCCACTTTCAATTGCTCTTTCCAGGCTGGATAACATTGCTTTGCTGTTGCAGAAACTAAAATCTTGTCAAAGGGAGCTTCTTTTTCATAACCCTTTGAACCATCACCTAAAACAAATTCCACTATTTTTTTGTCTACAAAATTGTATTTTTTGACATTATTTTGTCCAAATTCAAACAATTCTGGAACAATTTCCATGGCAATTACTTTTCCTTCTTCTCCCACTATTTCTGCCAAAAGAGCACTCGTCCAACCAGATCCAGATCCAATGTCTAAAATTTTTTCACCTTTTTTTGGTTGCAAGAGCTCTAGCATAAAAGCAACCACCAAAGGTTGAGAAATTGTTTGTCCATAACCTATTGGCAGTGCTTCGTTCAGTTCTGCCAAATTTTTCAAATTCTCTGGTAAAAAATCAATTCTCTTTATTTTTTTGAAAGCTTCAATAATTCTTGGAGTTTTAAGCCATCCTTCCAAGATTAACTCTTCTATTAACCCCATTCTCGATTATAACATCAACTTTGTTTTAACTGAACCCTTAAACCTTAAAAATAAAACAGCGAGGTTGATCAAGGTCTTGAGTAAAATTTAAAACAAAAGCAATAAAAAATTCAAAAAAGTGTAAAACTGAAATTTTTGCGGGCCTGCCAGGACTCGAACCTGGAACGAGGGTTTTGGAGACCCCCAGTTTGCCAATTAGCCTACAGGCCCTTTTTTCTACATTACTTTTCCTTAATTGTTTGCCATCCTTCTCTTTTATTATTTATCAATTTTTCAAGCTTCATTCAATGATTTTCTTTCTTTTTTCCCTCCATTCTTTAATTTTTTGATGATTTCCTGACAAAAGTACTTTTGGTACTTTCCAGTAAATGCCTTTTTTGGGAGAAAAAACCTCTGGCCTCGTGTATTGTGGGTATTCAATGAATCCTCCTTTTATTATTCTTTCTTTTAAAAATTCTGGTTTTCCAATTACACCAGGAATTAATCTAGTAACAGTTTCTACCACTACCATTGCAGGCAATTCCCCGCCCATTAAATCGTAAGGTCCAATTGACAATTCCAAATCTGCAATATATTTTGCTACTCTTTCATCTACCCCCTCGTATCTCCCACAAATTAAAATTAGATGCTTTAGCTTGGCAAAAGAATAAGCCATTTTTTGAGTAAATTGTTTTCCTCTTGGAGTAAACAAAATTATTTTTGATTTTTGTTTTATTCTTGATTTTATAAACTTTACTGCTTCGTAAATTGGTTCTATTTTCAAAACCATTCCCAATCCTCCTCCGTAGGGTCTATCGTCGACAGTTTTTCTTTTATCTTTTGCAAAATCTCTAAGATTATAAATTTTGATCTTCACCAAGTTTCTTTCCTGAGCTTTTTTGATAAGAGATTCTTCTAAAAAAGAATCAAAAATTCTTGGAAAAATTGTGATTATATGGAAAGTTATCATACTGCTAAAAACCAAAACGGTGCTCCTTTTAAGATAGCACCGTTTTGGGAAATTGTAAATTACTTTTTTCTTTATTGTTTTACCGGTTCTTCAATCTTTAAATTCACCCTTGCATGATTTTTAGCCCCAACTAATCTCACTAAAGATCTCAAAGCTCTGATAGTAAATCCACCCTTGCCTATTATTTGCCCCATATCATCAGGATGTACTTTCAAAGAAAGTAAAACTCCCATTTCATCAACTTTTCTCGTGATCTTAACATCGTCTTTATGGTCAACCAGAGCTTTAACTACATACTCAAGAAATTCTTGATCTGCTGGCATTTTTCTAAAAATTTTCTAATTTTTTCTTTATGACCTTTCGCTCCCGATTTTCTGCTTTTCGGAAGAGCTGGAAAAATCACTTAAATTTTACTGCTTTTGAAAATTTTTGTCAATGCTTTTTTTCTCTTGAATTATTGGTAACTCAATATAAAAAGTGCTTCCTTTTCCTCTACCTTCTGATTCAGCCCATATTTTGCCCTTGTGCATTTGAACAAATTCTTTTGCAATGTAAAGACCAAGTCCTGCACCTCCTACCCAAAATTTTGTGCCCGCAGTTCCTCTTGAAAATCTCTCAAAAATTTTTCTTTTTTCTTCTTCCGTAAGGCCCTCTCCAGTATCTGAAATTACAATTTGAAATTTGTTTTTTAAAGCTTGCAATTTAACGGTTATTCCTCCCTCCTGAGTGTATTTTATTGCATTATCGATTAAGTTCAAAATTACTTGCCTGAATTTTTCTCTATCCAATAGGGTTTCGAAGCTTTCTTTTGGTTCTTCAAAATTCAAATAGAGTCCTTTTTCTTTTGCTTTGATTGAAAGTTCATCGATCACCTCTTTTATGAGTTTCTTCAAATCTGTTCTTTCAAATTCCATTTCAATTTCTCCTGCTTCAATTTTTGAAACACACAAAATGTCATTAACCAGCTTTATCAACCTCTCGTTAGATTGATAAACACTTTCCATTTTTTCTTTCACCCTTTCTGGTAATTTTCCATAATCTCCCTCTATTATCATTGACAAATATCCTTTTATAGCAGTTAAAGGAGTTCTCAACTGATGAGAAGCAATAGCAATGAATTCTGATTTTGCTTGGCTTATTCTCTCAATTTCCGTTCTCCTTTCTATTTCTTTAAAAACCCCCCTAAGTAGCAAATAACCAAAAATTGAAAATAAAATTAGGGTTATTCCATTAACAATTTTCCAAAAGATTGTTGGAGCAATAAAGATTTGGACCAAAAGCAAAATCCAAATTAACCCAACTAACGTCTCAGTTAAAATTACTTCGATACCAAAGAGATGATAACGGGTAATAGCAAGGGCTGTGAAAATTATATAACTTACAACAAAAAAATTATGAATGGGAGGAAAAGTAATTCCAAAATCTAGGAGGAAATTTAATGAACCAGCGAGAAAACCAATTAACGTCCCATAAAAAATGGTTGATCCTTGTTTTCGCCTAATAATGTCTATCTCTTTTTTTCGGAGATGGTGACCCAATATTAAAAACGAGTATATTACCATCCCGCCAAACCAAATTAAAAATGGATAGTATAACCATCCAGTTTCCACAGGCCAATAACCAAAATATGTTCTTTCTTTAATCTCGCCAATGAACCAATTATTAACAAAGAGAGAGAATAAAAATAAACATCCGATAAACAAATTTAATCTAAAAAACTGCTTAAGTTTCTTTTCTGTTTGAGTAAAAATGATACAAAAATAAAAAAATAAAACTGGAATAAATATGGTGCCAATATATAATACTTTTTGCCAAAAAAGTGCCGAGCTTTTCTCATTAACTATCATTGTCATTCCAAGTCCAATGGACCAAATTCCGATAGAAAGAGTAAAAAGAAACCAACTCCTATTAAGTTTTTCTTTCCTACCTTGTAAAAAAACAAAAATACCAAAAGATAAAGATAAAATTCCAACAAAAATAGAGGTTAAGGGAAAAATATTCATTTTAATTTAACTTCGATCATTTTTAAAAGTTTTTCTGCTATTTCTTCTTTGGTATTACATTTTAGAATCGTTTTTCCATCAGAAATAAGAGCTTTATGTTTTGATGGAGTAATGTTTTTTAAATCATTAGCTACTATCAAATCGGCATTTGATTTTTGCATACTTTCGTAAGCTCTTTTGAGAAGTTCTTTTTGGCTTAATCCACATTCGACTTTAAATTTCACCAGGAACACTTTAGGATCCCATTTTTTGATTTCATCTACTATCTTTGGTGTTGGTTTTAATTTTAAAACAAGTCTTTTAACTTGAGAACTTATTTTGCCAGCGTAAACTTTTATTGGTTCAAAGTCTCCAACTGCAGCTGAATGAATCACAACATCATACTTTTTTGAACTTATTTCTTTCTTCATTAAGCGAAAAAGTTCCCAAAAAAATTTAAATCTAACTACCTTCAAAGAGGAAGAATTTGAAACAGAAGGAAAATAAAGCGAACTTGGACCTAGTAAAAGAGTCACCTTTGCTCTTTTTCTCAAAGCTTTTTTGGTAATTATTACACCAAGCCTTCCAGAGAAAATATTTGTAATCACTCTGACTTTGTCAATTGGAATCCAGGTGGGTCCAGCGGTAATTAAGATTTTTTTATTTTTTAGTAGAGACATATTCATTTAAAACTGCATAACATTGAAAATCTTCTTTTCTTAGCCAGTTTAAAAAATGATTCTCAAGATCTCGAGAAGAAGAACATTTTAATGCCATTTTGGTAGATCTTAAAAATGTAAGATAATAATTTAAAATTTTCAGAGTCGTCCCTTTTGCGTGGTATGGAGGTTTATCTAGTCTTTTATCAATGTTTGAAAAAATTTTTGAAACTGAAACAACTCCTTTAATACTTTTCAATGTACGTGAAGGAAGATCAAAACCTGTCATTTGAGCGAAAGGGTTGGTTTTTAATAAAGAGTTTGCTAATTCTTTATCTACGCTTGGATCACATATTATTAATTTTTTATTGTTCAAATATACCCCAACGAAGACATGAACAGTTCGGGGTGAAACTAATTTCTCAAAAGAGGGACACATTAATTCTCCATAAAAGTCTTTTGTAATGACCCTTAATATTCCATATCCAGCTGGAATTCCTGTAGCTCTCAAAAGAGCGATTAATAAAGTAGCTTTTGTCGTACACATTCCAGTTTTTCTTTGGAGAACTTCTGAGGCTTTAAATCCCCAATATCCAAATTCAAATTTGATGTTCTCTTTCACCCATTTGAAAAGTTTTTCTATTTTTTTTATTTCAGACTTACAAGAGTGAGTAAGTTTTTTACTAAGTTCTTTTATTTGAGGATGCTGACAATCTACATATTTTGTTGGTTTTAAATATGAAATATTTGTTTTTGTTATCATGTTGATTTTTTAAAAATTTTTTGAACATACTCAAGAATATCTTTTACTTCTGCCATTCTCCCTTTTCCTTCTCTGCCACTTGCCAATACACCTTCAACTGGTTCGATGATGTAGCAATTTTTCCTCTTTTTTAGTTTTTTAACATTTTCCTGAACGAAAACGTTCTCCCACATATTAGTCTCCATTGCCGGAACCACCACAATTGGGGTTTTTGGCGGGAGCGCGAGAAATACGGTTGTTAAAAGGTTATCGGCAATACCATTTGCTAATTTTCCGATAGTGTTGGCTGTTGCTGGAGCAATAATAAAAATGTCTGCCCACTGTGCCAAATAAATATGTTCTATTTTTTCTTGAGATACTGGTTGGAACATTGAAACATAAACTGGAGAACCGCTGAGAGATTGGAATAATAGTGGAGAAATAAGTTTTGTAGCATTTTCTGTCATAATAATTTTTACTTCAGCCTCGTTTTTTCTAAGGGCTCTTACTAACGAGCATATTTTATAAATAGCAGCGCCAGAAGTGATTCCTATAAGAACCTTTTTGTTTTTTAAGGTTTTAATAGTGGCTTTCATGATTTAATAGTGTTTTTCTAATTTTATTTTCTCATAAAATTTTTAATACAACAAGTGCATAAATATTTTAACGTCAAAAAGTTCTCAACTGATGAGAAGCAATAGCAATGAATTCTGATTTCATTCTGCTTACTCTTTCTACTTCTTCTCTGATTTTGATTTCTCTCAAAACGCTTCGAATCAGAAGATAACTAAAGAAACAAAAGAGAATGAAAATGATACCATTAATTACCTTCCACAAAATTGTTGGGGTAGTAAAAATTTGAACAACCAAGAGTAAACCAATCAATCCAACAAAAATTTCAGTTAAGATTACCTCAATGCCAAAGAGATGGCGAGCAACGATACTATAAGCAGTAAATCCTAAGAAAAAAATAGCAGAATAATTGCCAAGAAAATAATACTGTTGGGTTCCGATAATGAACGGTAAAATAACATTAAAAAAAATTAAAAGACTACAAAATATTCCTAATCCAGTAAAGAAATATTTTAATTGAATTTTTTGAACACTCTCTAGTTTCTTATACTTTTTTAAAAGCACTAAAGGGAAAGGGATGAAAAGGAGAAAAGTAGTAGGAAGGAAAAATGGATAGAATAATTTTCCATACACTACATCAAATCCCCACGGTTGAAGTTTTATTCTTTCGATGATAAAAGGAGTGCAAAGGACTAAGATACTGGTAAAAATTCCAAAAAAGAATAATGGAAGAATGAGTTTCAAAGAAAGTTTTCTTCCTTCAGGAAAAACAATGGAAAAAAGCGATAAAAACATCGCCCACCAAATTACTGAGGCATAGGTAATTCTACTTAAAATAATAGCTAAGAAGGGGTGGGTTTTTGGAAAAAATTCAGATAAATAAGCACTCCCTACGAAGATAGCAGTAAATAGTGAGAGGATAAAGAAATATTGATGATCAATTCTTTTTCTATTCTTAAAGTAAACCAATAGACCGAAAAACAAACATAATAAAACGATGAGGAAAGTTAAAAACGAACTCCATAATGTTACCATCAATTTTATATTACCATTTTTGGTTTTGGTCGAGAAAGATCTTCTTCAAAGACCCCCTCTCCATAACGAAGAATCTTCACAATAGGCAAAGTTCTTGTGGGATCGATACGATAAGCATCCTGATAATCAATATTGGTTTTCATTAACACTTGATGGACGAGGTGACGATATTTATTTTCTAAATTAACCCACTCTGTCGGTGTAGGTTTAATTTTAGGTTTCAATTCTAAGAAAACTACTAATTTGATTTCTCCTTTCTCATCAGGTCGGCCAGTAATTTTAAAACTTCTAATTTCTTTAGCCTCTGGCATATCCAATAATGGAAGTAAATTTTGGGCTGAAATCTTAGCTGCCGAAAAAATTGTTACCGTTTGATCAATCCTTCCAAAAAATACAAGGAAAGGCCATTTAAAATATCCTTTTTTCCAACCTTCTTTTTTAAGTAACTCTTCGATTCTGTATCCATAGCTTTTTAACTTTTTCTCCATTTCTACAAATGGAACAATTTTTCCTCCATCTCCTATTTGATATCGAATTATAGGAGCAAGTCCGACTCTAGAAGTTATCAGCAACTTTTCTTCTTTTTCTTCTAAAAATACACTCATTGGATTGTATTGAAATACAGAAAAAGGAATATTTTGCGAAGAGAGTTCTGATTGAAGTTTCTGATCTTCTCGAGCTATTTTTTCAACTATTTCGGCTACGGGTAAACCAATCCCTACAATGCTTGCATCCCCCGTACCTAAAATATTAAGAATCCTCCAAGGATTTTTTCTTTCGGGGTCTACTTTGGAAAAAATATATCCTTTAAATCCATCTGTTAGGGGTTCTCCTCCTAGTACAAACTTTAGATCAAACTCTTCCCACTTTAAACTTTCTTCATCTCCTTCGTCGAAAATTTTACTTAAAAGTGAGGGAGTAGTAGCAATAATTACCTGATCGTAGTGTTTTCCCATTTCACTAAGAATGTTTACCACAAGTTTAGAATCTGGACCAGGCGTAAGGTAAGTAACAGGATACTTATCCAAAACTCTTGCAAAAAATAAGGTCATCAAATAACCAAAGGCCCACACACCTAGGGGGGCTGCATTGATATAAAGAGTAGAGATTTTTTGAGAAAAGAGGTCAAAAAAATAATCAAGCCAACCTGCGTATCCTTGGAAAATAGTAGTAGCCATCTCTCTTTTGTATAAAAAGGGACAAGGTTTACCCGTAGAACCTGAAGAAAAACATATTCCAAAAATTTCGTTGAATTTTTTTCCAACCAACTCTTCAATAGGGTAAAATTGAAGAAAATTTGTTTTCAAAATAATTGGGACTTTTTGTTTAAACTCCTCTATTGTTTTAATGGATTTTGGATCAACTCCTTCCTTTTCCAAAAAATCTCGATATGCGGGAGAATATTCTACAGCTTCTTGGAGGGTTTTTAGGGCTAATTTTTCACTTTGTTTTTCCCAAAAAGAAGCTGGCATCGTTTTCATAAACCAGATTGCTCTTTTTGGGTTTGAAAGTATGAAATTTTGAAATATTCTACCAATTTTGCTCATAGTTTGATATTTTTATTTTAAATAAAACCTTTGTTTTCGCTTTTAAACTACTAATTTCAATTTAGTTTGATTAATAAATTTTGTCAATGCTTTTTGACTTTTTTTCATGATTTTTAAGATAATTTTTGATTTTTTCTCATTGAAAATCGGAAAATTATTTCACCCTTTCTGGTAATTTTCCATAATCTCCCTCTATTATCATTGACAAATATCCTTTTATAGCAGTTAAAGGAGTTCTCAACTGATGAGAAGCAATAGCAATGAATTCTGATTTCATTCTGCTTACTCTTTCTACTTCTTCTCTGATTTTGATTTCTCTCAAAACGCTTCGAATCAGAAGATAACTAAAGAAACAAAAG